>Ga0210033_1000374_pt1 | contig 42076 bp, 40 predicted proteins | sample CryGeymeta201501_FD_185465 | JGI IMG/M metagenome (GOLD analysis project Ga0210033, IMG submission 185465) | Groundwater microbial communities from Crystal Geyser aquifers in Utah, USA - Crystal Geyser metaG 2015-01 (SPAdes) (version 2) | ecosystem: Environmental > Aquatic > Deep subsurface >... | reverse complement strand
GGTCGCGCAAGCGCTGACCCCCCACGGGGTGAAGTAGTCGTCGGGGTCGCGCATGCTGTGCCCGGCTTCGTACGTGGGGTGCAGGACTTGTCCTGCACCGGACACGCAGGAAGGCGATCAGTTTATTTCCCGCCGGACGCTTGGTCGTGCACGTCCACGACGCCGAAGCCCCGCACCATGAGCACGATTTTCGGCTCTACAGCCCCGGCTTCGCCCAGGTCGTGATCCGATGCATGCCGGGAGCAGGCGCAGTCGGCCTAGAAGAACTTCCAGGCGACCACGGCCACGACGGCGGCGAGGAGCACGATCGTCCACACGTAGTCGACGGTGCTGCGCTTCTTGGGCTTGCCCACGCCCACGGCGCGCTTGAAGCCACCCACCATGGTGGCCATGGCGCCGCTCGACTCGTAGTTCTCCTCCTGCGAGGCCGACGAGCGGTGGCTCTTCTGACGCTTCTTGCTCGCGCCGCTCTTCTTCTGCCGAATCTGCCGCTTGCTTGCCATCTAGACCTCGATCACCACTTTGCCGAAATGTTCACCGCTGGCCAAACGGGAGAAGGCCGCGGGGGCGTCGTCGAAGGGAAAGACCCGATCCACTACAGGGCGCATGCCGCTCGACTCGATGGCGCGGTTCATCGCCTCGAAACCATCTCGATGACCGACGAGCACGCCTTGCATGCGCACCTGCTTCATGACGGCGGGGAGGATGTTGAGCGGCTCCTTGCCTCCCGCGAGCACGCCGATCATCGCGACCGTGCCGCCGGCACGCACGGCCCTCAGGCTCTGATCCAGCGTGCCGACGCCGCCGACCTCGACCACGAGATCCACCCCACGCCCGCCCGTCAGCTCTCGCACCCGTCGCCCCCAGCCGGGCTCCTGTCGGTAGTTCAACACATGCTCCGCGCCCAGCTCCCGGAGGCGCTCGGCCTTGGCGTCGGAGCTCGTGGTCGCGAACACGCGCGCGCCGGCCAGCCGGGCGAAGGCCAGCGCGAAGACGGAGACGCCGCCCGAACCCAGCACGAGCACGCTCTGACCCGCGCAGAGTGCGCCCAGGGTGAAGAGGGCGCTGAAGGCGGTGAGCCCCGCGCAGGGGAGGGTCGCGGCCTCCGCGTCGGTGAGGTGTTCGGGCACGCGCACGACACCCGAGGCGTCGAGCACCATCTCTTCGCGCAGGCAGCCGTCGAGGCGCGAGCCGAGCGTGTGCCTTATGCGCTCCATGCTCGGCTCACCCGCGATCCAGCCTTGCGCGAAGCAGCCCATGACGCGCTCGCCCACCGCCGCGCGCGTCACCTCGGCACCAACTTCGACGACCTCGCCGACGCCGTCGGAGAGGGGCACGTAGGGCAAGGGCTGACGTGGATCGTAGAGCCCACGCGCGATCAGGAGATCTCGGTAGTTCAAGGCGGCGGCGCGCACGCGCACGCGCACTTGCCCAGGGCCCAGCGGCTCGGGCGCTCGCTCCGTGCGCTGCAGATAGTCGAGCCCGAACGCCTCCTTCAGCTCCCAGGTCTTCACCACGAGCGCCTCATCCTCCTCGGAGCTTCGTCTTGCACTCGATGCGCTCGTTCGTGAGGAAGTCGGGCACGCTGTCCACCACGGGATAGGAGTACATCTTCGAGTCCGGCAAGAAGGCTCCGTCCAGGTGCGACGGGAGCTCGCCACCGTCGCGGCGACGCAGCTCCCCAGCCTTCAGCCGGCGGTTCAGCTCCCGCAGCTCGGACTCACTCGCGAGGTGCAACGGAGCGTGGGTTTCGGGGTCCACGAAGGGGGGCGCGTCGGTCATGGCGCGGAGACTAGCGCCTCGGGCGTCGTCGTCCACTGCCATCGCTGCGGGCCAGCGTCTCGAGCTCCGCGCGCACGTCGTGGAGTCTGTGCGCGGCGAGTTCGTAGAAGGGCGTCTCGGGCGCCACGCCTTCCAGGTAGCGCGAGAGGGCCGAGGCCGCCTGACGCAGAAAGCGTGCGCGCTCGAACGCGGAGTCCGCATCGGCCGCCAGGGCGCGCAGCGCCAGCGCGTCGTAGTAGGAAAGCTCCGCCGCGGGCTCGAAGAACACGCCCTCCGAGCGCAGCACGTCGGCGCCACCCCCCGCGACCAGCGCTCGCCTCACCGTCTCCAGCGCCTTGGCCGGCTCGTCCATGCGATCCAGACACACGGCCAGGCCGAAGAGCGAGAGCGCGAGGCCCGTGCCCGGACGCGAACCGTTCAGTCGAATCGCCTCGCGGTATTCGGCCTCCGCGCGATCGAGGACGCCCGAGAGCATCAGGACCTCGGCCAGGTTCGCGTGCATGCTCGGCGCGCCTTCCCCCACGCGCGCGGCGTCGAGGGCCCGTTGATACTCCTCGGCAGCGCGCGGGAAGTCCTGCGCGTGCGCGGCGAGCACGCCGAGTTCGAAGGCGACGCGCGCTCTCTCGTACTCCGGGAAGCGCTCCCGCAGTGAGGTCAGCCAGATCTGGGCTTGGTTGCCTCGCGAGGCCTCCTCCCCTGCATCGATCGAGGGTGGCTCCAAAGCGGCCGACGCGCGGCCCAGCTCGAAGAGCGGCTCGGGATCGTCCGGCGCGAGCTGACGCGCCAAGCGGAAACGTCGGATGGAGCCGAGGAGCCTCGCGTTCCGACTCGCGCCGTGTTCACGCGCGGCCATGCCCGCGAGCGCGCGGCCCTGGCGCAGGAGCTCTCGTGATCGCCAGAAGCCCGGCGCCCGCACCTCGCGCCAGAAGGCGGAGTGGCCATGCGTCTGCGCTCCTGCGCGCGAAGGAGACAGCCCACCGAGACAGACGAGCGTTCCCAGCAGCGCGAGGCGGCCCCAAACGACACCATGCCAGCCGCCAGCCATGAGCCCAGCATAGCGCACGCGGCTACGCCTGCGTCATGGAGGGTCCAGCGCCCGGAGATGCGCTTCGTCGACCTGCTCGTAGGTCAGCGACTCCTGACCGAGGTGGTCCGCGGCGAAGCGACGCGCGGCGGGCGCGCCCTCCACGGGGACGAGGTCCGCGCCCATGGGGCCCATCAGGTTCGAGCCGGTGACGAAGCGTAGGCTCGTTCCGGGTCGACGCTGCTGCGAGTAGTACTCGGTGAACCACGCCAGGCTCGCGCCGCGTCCATCGTCGCCGTGCATGAAGCGGAAGAGGCATTTGGGCGTGTCGAAGAGCTGCTCCTCGCCGGCGGCGTTGGTGACGCCAGCCGTCCAGCGAGACGTGGGATCGATGGGCATGCCGCACTCGGTGCAGCGCGGGCGCGCGTGAGTGTTCGAGCATGCTGCGAGGGCGAGGAGCGCCATGGCCAGGAGGGCGTGGATCGTGGCGACGCGCGAGAAGCTCATCCGGGACCTCCGAAGAGTGGGGCGCCTCCCGAGATCCACGCGTAGCGCGCCACGGGGAAGACGCAGAGCACGAAGGTAATCACGAAGCCGAGCATGGCGACCTTGGCCACGCGGGCTTCGAGCGCCGAGACGATCGCGTCGTCGGCTGCGCGGCGCCGCTGCGACTCGAGCACGACCAGGCTGAGGCCGAGCGAGCCTGCGAGGAAGAGCGCGCCGAAGAGCGGCCAGCCGATGCCGAGGGCGTCCGCGTGCAAGAGGCAGAAGGGGCAGAGGTGACGCGGGTTCTCGTACATGTGGGGCGCCACGTAGCCCACGATGGCGGGCAGACAGAGCGCCACGCTCAGCGCCGCGAGAGCCGCCGCGGTCCAGGCGCGGACCCTTCCGGGTCGGCGGTAGAGCGCGAAGAGCGCGAGCACGGCCAAGGCGAGCGTGGCGAGGGCCGCGTAGTAGAGCGTCACGCGGCCACCCATGGGCGCCGCGCCGAAGGTCTGCGTGCCCGCCTGATCGATGGACGCGGAGCAGCAGGTCGCGACCACACCGAGGTCGAGGTCGAAGGCCCAGGCGAGCGTCGCCCATAGGTCCAGCAGCACGAGCGGTCCCACGATGAAGAGCGCGATGAACTTGCGGCGCGTCAGGCGTGGATCGGGCAGCGCGAGGTCCAGGCGATGCAGCGTCAGCCAGAGCACGCAGGCGAGGGCGGCGAGGGCGCTCGTGCCGAGGGGAAGGAAACCGAGGTCGTTCGACGAGAACACGCCGTAGGCGCACATCGCCCCGCGGATGGCCTGGCTGAGGTGATCCGCGGCGAGCACGGTGAGCGCGAGGTTGAAGATCGCCATGCCCAACGCTGCCTGCACCAACGTGGCCACGAGCTCGGCGCGACGCTCGAGCAGCAGCTGTCCCTCGCTCGTCTCGCCCAGACGAAACCTGCGCAGTACGCGGACGGCGACGAAGAGGGCGACCACGACGAGCGCGCTGACGGAGATGCCCGAGAGCAGGCGCGCCAGCAGAAAAGGTCGCAGCAGGTTCGTCAGCATAGGCGGCCGTCGCGCATGGTCAGCGAGCGGTCCACGCGTCCATCTTCCGCGAGGCGCGCGTCGTGCGTCGCGGCGACCACCGTCTTTCCGTCGTCGCGCAGCTCGACCAGGGCGTCCACGATCGCGGCAGCGTTCTCGGAGTCGAGGTGGGCCGTGGGCTCGTCGAGCAGCAGGATCGGCGGTTCGAGGACCAGCGTTCGCGCGATGGCGCCGCGCTGTCTCTCGCCCCCCGAGAGGCGCTCGACGCGTCGATCGCGCTTGTCGAGCAGGCCGAAGCGCTCGAGCAGTGCCTCCGCCCGCGTCACGTCCTCCTTTCGCGCTCCACCCCGAGGGGTGAGTGGCAGGAGCACGTTCTCGAGCAAGGTCATGCCCTGGATCAGCGCCAGATCCTGGAAGGCGAAGCCCACCTTCGTCCGGCGCAAGGCCGTGCGGTGATGATCCCGAAGATGGACCACGCTGACGCCGTCGATGCGCGCGTCGCCGCTGGTGGGCAAGACCAGGCCGCCCAGCATGCCGAGCAAGGTCGTCTTGCCGGCGCCGCTCGGACCCACCAGCACGTTCAGGCTCGCCCTCGGCAGGCTCAGGGTCACGCCCGCCACGGCTTCTACGGTGGCGTCTCCGTCGCGATAGCGCTTGAACACCTCGCTGACGCCGAGCACCTCGTCCGTCGATTCGGGGCTCTCCGTGCGCTCGTCGTCGCCGCTCACGTGGTGCCCCGCATGGCCTCGTCGGGATCGACCACGGCAGCGCGCCAGGCCGGCACCAGGCTCACGGCGATGAAGGGCACGACCACCGCGCCGAGGAGCGCGGCGGCTTGGCCGAGATCCGCGTTGGGGACGAGCACGAGCTCGGGGTAGAGCGTGCTCCAGCCGAGGAGCGCCGCGCGTAGACCGGGCGCGCCCAGATGAAACACGTAGAGGTAGCCCGCCAGCAGCCCGAAGAGGGCGCCGCCGAGCGCCACCAAGCCGCTCTCCATGACGCGTGCGAGCAAGACGTCCGAGGTGCTCCAGCCGATCGCCTTGAGCACGCCGATCTCACGTCGCTCCACGCCGCCGAGCCCCGTGAGCCGTTCCCAGGCGAGCAACAAGAACGCGGCGAGCGCCGGCAGCAGCATGATGGCGGAGAGCCCGGAGCGGCCGCCGAAGGTCAGCTCGTAGGTTCGCGCCAGCAGGCGCTTGTCGAGCACGCGCACCTGGCCGAAGGCGATCTCGGCGTGGTTGGCCACGACGCCGGCCTCGTCGGGCGTCGTCAATCGAATGGCGAGATCCGTCGCCTGGCCCTCGGGCACGCTGAGCAGATCGCGCGCCATCGCCTCGGAGACCACGAGCACGTCGGCGCTGTGAAGCGCGCTCTCGGCGTGGAAGAGGCCGACCGCGTCGAGCACACGGATCTCGCCATGGACGGGCAGGGCGATGCCGTCGCCGGGTCGCAGCCCGAGGTGCCGGGCGAGCGCGTCTCCCGCGATGCATTCTCGTTCGGCGCCGGGGCGTGGTCGACGACCTTCGACGATCGAGTCTGTGAGCGTGTCCCCGAGCTCGCCTGGGCTCGCGCCCACGATGGTGACGTTGGCTTCGAGGGAGGGCACGAAGAGGTAGCCCCAGACGCGCGCGCGCACGCTGCGCACCGCGGGCAGACCGCGCAGGCGCTCGACCGAGTCCACCTCGATCAGCGCAGGCCGGCCGGCGATCACGCGTTGAACCACGAGGTCCGGCGTGGCGTCCACGCTCAGCGCGAACTCGCGCTCCAGCGCGCCCGTGAGCAGCAGCACGGCCGAGACCAGCCCGACCACGAAGGCCAGGCCGAGGGCGATGGCTAGGTTGCGTCCCCCGCGGCGCCGCGTCGCGCCCAGCGCGTAGTCGAGGATCGCCAAGGCGCGCCTCATGGGGCGCTCCGATGCACCACGGTCAACGTCGTGCCGCCCTGCTCGAGCAAGGTCAGAGGCGGGCCGATGGCCGCGCCCGCGGGGTCGATGTCCAGGGCGCCGGGCAGATCGGCGAAGGCCGCGCCGCTCTCGGCCTGGGAGGGATGGCGCAGCCAGCGCGCGTCGGACGAGAGGGCGAGGTCCGCGAAGCCCAAGAGCCCCACGACCGCGCGCGTTCTTCCGATCCGCGTCGCCTCGTCCTGCCTGCGCGCCCGCACGTCGAGGCCCACGACGATCAAGGCCAAGGCGAAGAGAGCGCACACGACGAGCAGGCGAATCAGGCGTTTTCCGGGGGTGTAGGGCATGACACTAGAGGCTGAGGAAGACCTGCGTCAGCAGCGCGTCGGCGATCAGCACGCCGATGGAGACGACCACGACCGATCGCGTCGTCGAGCGGCCGACGCCTTCGGTGCCGCCTCGCGTCTCGAGGCCGAAGTAGCAGCCGAGGATGGCGACCAGGAAGCCGAAGAAGGGTGTCTTCGCCAGGCCGCTCCCGAAGTCGCGCAGGGTCACGGAGCCGAGCGCCGTCGAGATGAAGAACTCGGCCGGGATGTCGTAGGAGATGGCCGCCACCACCATCGCGCTGATGGTGCCGAGGAAGAAGGCCAAGGCGCAGATCATCGGCATGGTGAGCACGGCCGCGATCATGCGTGGCACGACCAGCTTCTTGATCGGGTCGGCGCCCAACGCGCGAATCGCGTCCACCTGCTCCGTGACGACCATGGAGCCGATCTCGGCCGCCATGCCCGCCGCGATGCGGCTGCCCACGACGAGTGAGGTCAACGAGGGCGCGAGCTCGCGCGCTTCAGAGAGCACGATCACGCGTCCGATGTTGTCGATGGCGCCGAACTGCTCCATGGCGAAGGCGAACTGGATCGTCATCACGATGCCCACGAAGATCGCCGTGGCCGCCGCGATGCCCATGCTCTGCACGCCCAGTTGCTCCATCTGGTAGACGATGGCGCCGACCTCGAGGCGGGTGCGGAAGAGGGTCTCGATCGCACGCAGCGCGAGCATGGTCACGCCACCCGCGTGGCGAAGGCCCGCTCCGATGCTGGAGACGCGGCGTTCGACCCAGCCGCCTCGTTCCTCGGGGGGGAGCGAGGTCCGCGCCACCTCGGTCATGGCGTCGAGAATCCAGTGAGCCAGGCGTCGAAGCCAGCCCGGGCCTGGTCGAAGCGCGCGTCCGGGGGGCCGACGAGCGCGAAGTCGTAGACGCAGCCGTCCTTCTTCAGCACCACCAGGCGGAGTCGACGTCGGACGCCGTCGAGCTTGGCCTCGACGTCGGTGAAGAGCGCCTCCCGCTCCGCGAAGGGGAGCGTCTCCTCCGTGCGTCCCTCACGCTCCGTGAAGCCGATCAGCAGGTGGTTGGTCAGCGAGGAGAGGGGGATGTCGAGGGACGGATCGCAGGTGGCGTTCACCTGCATGATCGCGTCGAGGGAGGTGGCCTCGAAGGCGAGGTCGGTGTCGGCGTCGACGTCGACGCGTCGCCACTCCGGCCCCAGATCGCCCATGTGGTAGCTCGCCTCGGCGTCTCGGTAGACGCCCCCCTGATAGCTCGCGTGAGCACAGGCCGAGGCCCAGAGGGCCAAGGCGACGAGACCTGTGAGGTGGAGTCGGTGCATGGGCAAGACCCGGCGAGGCTAGTCGCAATCGCCCCGAAGACAAGTCGTAGCTGCAGGTTCGGACGTCGCCGCAGGCTTCCGCTTCCACGCGTCCGCGCATGGGCTATCATGGCCGCGTGATGCGACCGAAGTCTGGAGCCCGCACGTGAGCGATTTCGATCGCCCGCTGCTCGGAATGCGCGTCCTCGACCGTCTGCTGGCGGACGGGAAGATCAGCGCCGCCGAGCATGAACGCGTGAAATTGCACGGCCGACGCGGCGGTGAGCGCATGGAGGACGCCGTGGTCTCGAGCGGCGTCATGAGCGAGGCCGAGCTCCTGCGTTTCCTGGCCGCCATGTACCGGACCCGCTTCGTCAGCACGGAGAAGCTGCGGCGGGCCAAGGTCAATCGACAAGCGCTGGCCTATCTGCCGCGGATGGCGGCGGACCGCCTCAAGGTCTTCCCGCTGATCTTCGATGGCCGACATCAGGCGCTGACCGTCGTCGCCGCCGATCTCGAGTCGCGGGACGTGGCCAAGCAAGTGCAGATGGTCTCGGACGTGCACGAGGTGCACGTCTACGTGGCGCGGCCGGCCTGCATCGAGGCGCTGATCCGCAAGCACTACTACGGAGAGGCCCAGGCGTTCGACACCATCCCCTTGGGCACGACCGGGATCTCCCTCTGGGAAGAAGGCGACGCCCAGGCGCGCCCCGACGCGGATCTGGGGGATCTGGACTCTCGTCTCGGGACCTTCGAGACCACCAGCGCGCCACGTTCGGCGCGGTCCAGCGATCGCGCGGGCGCCCCGTCGTCACGGGCCCCGGGCAGGCCTGCGAGCGTTCGCCCCCCGCCTTCGTTCATGATCGACGACCCCGCCCTGGCGGCGTCCCTGGCGGGCATGAGCTCGGCCGCGGCGCCCGGGGAGCCGAGCTGGACGACCTACGTCGAGACCGTCGGCGTGCTCATGGCGCTGCTCGAGCAGGACAGGGGCGATCTGCGCGGGCACTCCGCGCTCGTCTGCCGCCTGTGTCGCAAGCTCGCCGAGCGCCTGGAGCTGACGGAGGCCCAGCGCGAGCCCATCCTCGTGGCCGCCCAGATCCACGACCTGGGCAAGGCGGGCGTCTACCACCTCACGCCCCTCAACGTGTTCCAGTACGAGGGGCATCGGGCGCGCGCGCAGAAGACCTATCTGGCACCGCTGCGTCTCTTGGACTCCGCCCATCTGCCCGTCGGCACGCACGAGACGCTGACGCATATGTACGAACGCTACGACGGTCGTGGCTTCCCCGATCGCAAGAAGGGCAAGGAGATCCCCCTCGGCGCGCGAGTCTTGGCGGTCGCGGAGACCTACGCCGATCTGACCACGCACGACAAGAATCCCTATCGCAAGAAGCTCGCGCCCACGGAGGCGTGCGACGCGATGGAGCACTACTCCGAGCGCTTCTTCGACCCCACCACCCTGGCCCTGCTGCGGCGCTTGGTGGTCGGTGACGAGCTTCAGCACGAGCTGCTCGCGGATCGCAAGAAGGTGCTGCTCGTCGACCCCGATCTCGAGGAGTCGACCGTGCTCGAGATGCGGCTGTCGGAGCGCGGCTTCGACGTCGTGATCGCGCGGGACGCGGACTCCGCGCTCGCCAAGGCCGCGTCCGGCGGATTCGATGGCGCGATCCTGGAGGTCGAACTCTCCGGCCGTGACGGCTTCGCGCTCTTCGAGCCCCTGCGTGAAGCCCTCGGTAGCGCCGCGCCCATCCTCTTCCTCACGGGCAAGTCGGACGATCAGAGCGTGCGCCGGGGCTTCGGCCTCGGCGCCGTCGACTATCTGGTCAAGCCCGCTTCGCCCGAGGTCGTGGCGGCCAAGCTGCGCCAGGCGATCGAAGCCTCGCGCGGACGGGCCGGAGGCGTCTCCGGCTCGCTGACTCAGATGGCCCTGCCCGACGTGATCCAGATCCTGGGCAGCGGTCGCAAGAGCGGACGGCTCGAGCTGAACGCCGCGGGGCGCCGCGGAGAACTCTACTTCGTCGAGGGCTCCATCCACCACGCGACCTTCGGGCCGGTGCAAGGCGCCGAGGCGGTCTACGCCATGCTCCTGCTCGACCACGGCGACTTCCGCCTCGACCCCTCGTCCGAGACTCCACAGCGCAGCATCGAGATGAGCACGGAGGGCCTGCTGCTCGAGGGCATGCGACGGATGGACGAAGCGCGGCGCTGACGTCGACGAGGTCGACCTCGTTCAGCGCAGCAGCAGCCAGATCGACGAGGCTCCCGCGGCCAGCACCAGGAGGTAGAGCGCGAAACGCAGCATGCCACGCCGCCGCTCGCGCGCGGAGGCGTGTCGGGCCCGGAAGGACGGCGCGACCACGAAGGCCAGGGCGCCGAGTCCGAGGCAAGCGCCCGTGCAGGCCATCAACAGGCGGGCCTCGGAGGCCGAGGACCCAAAGCGCGAGGTCAGCTCGCTCCCTGGGAGCAGGTAGGGCGCCACGGCCACCAGCGCGAAGGCGCCCATGCTGGCGAGGGCGACCCAGAGCGCACCGGCGAGGCGTTTGCGGCGCTCCCCAGGGAGCTGTCCTTCGTCACCCAGCCGCGCGCTGACGCTGGGCGCCAGCTCCATGGCCCCGCCCAGGACGCGCACGGCGCCCGCCACGTACAGCATCATCCCCAAGGCGGCGGCGCTGCTGGCGAGCCCACCGAGGCCCTCTCCCGCGCGCGGTTGCATGGCGAAGCCGCCCAGGATCGCGGCCGGCGGGAAGGCGCCGACGAGCAGTGCGCGCGCGAGGCGCGGCCTCCGGCCCAGTTGCCCGATACCAACTGCAAGGCACGCCAGGGGCGGCAGCCAAGCCAACCATGGATGGACGGGCGTGCTCGACGTCATGGCTAGCGGGATGGGGCCGAGTAGTGACCAGGCCAGAAGACCGGAGAGTCCCACGACCGCACGAGAGCGCAGCCTCAGACGCAGAACACCAAAATTCACACTCTGGCCGTCTTCCATGGCCCGCTCCATGGGATATGCTGCCCGCCAAGTGCGAGTTTGTCATCAGTGTGGCGCGAGCGGCAAAGCGGAAGGCCGCTTTTGCGCGTCGTGCGGAGCGACGCGGAAGGACGAACACTCGTCCGGCGCCAGCGATCCACTCGTCGGCCGTACGGTCGGCGGCGCCTACACCATCCAGGAGATCGTCGGTGTCGGCGGCATGGGGCGCGTCTATCGCGCGGAGCAAGCGGTGCTCGGCCGCACGGTCGCGGTGAAGGTCATCCACCCGCATCTGCTGGGTGACGAGGCCACGGTTGCGCGCTTCTACACCGAGGCGCGGGCCGCGAGCAGCCTGAACCACCCCAACAGCGTCTCCATCTTCGACTTCGGCCGAACCGACGACGGCATCCTCTTCCTGGCCATGGAGTACCTGGTCGGGAAGGACCTCGCGCTCGTCATGCACGAGGAGGGGCCGCTGCCCTTCGGACGCATCATCCGCATCCTCGACGCCACGCTCGACGCCCTGGGAGAAGCCCACGCCCTCGGAGTCGTGCATCGGGATCTCAAGCCCGAGAATATCCTGCTCAAGCGGCAGCGCTCGGGTCGAGACCTGGTCAAGGTCGTGGATTTCGGTCTGGCGACCATCACCGACGCGCACTCCACCTCCATCACGCGGCCCGGACTCGTCTGCGGCACGCCCGACTACATGGCCCCCGAACAAGGTCGCGGCGAAGTCGTGGACGGTCGCTCCGACCTCTACGCCCTGGGCGTCGTGCTGTTCGAGCTACTGACCGAGAAGCTCCCCTTCGAGGACGAGACGCCGACGCGCGTGGTCCTGCGTCACATCAACGACCCCATCCCCGATCCGCGCGAGATCGCTCCGCAGCGCAAGATCCCCGAATCCCTGGTTCGCGTGCAGCAGAAGGCCATGGCCAAGCTGCGCGAGGATCGCTACCAGACGGCCGAGGCGATGCGCGAGGCGCTCGCCGAAGCGCGCCGCGAGATCGAGACCCAACGGAAGCGGGCGACCAACGTCTGCGGCAGCTGTGGGGAGCCGAATCCCGAGTCGATGCGCTTCTGCGGGAGCTGCGGCACCCGCCTCACGGGCAAGTTCGAGCTGCCGCCCTCCGTGACCCCGGTCTCTCCGAGGCCTTCCTTCATCCCCGTGACTGGCCGCACGCGCGAGCTGGTCGGTCGCGCCGAGGCGATGGGCGCGCTCGACCGCTACCGCACGGAGGCCGAGGGGCGTCCGCTCAGCGTGCGCGTCGTCGGAGAGATCGGCGTCGGCAAGACGCGCCTCTTGCGTGAGTTCGCCTCGCGCTGCGCTACGGCCGGCGATGTGGTCGTGGTCGTGGGCCCGCATCCGAGTGATGCCCCCGTGCCCTACTACGCGCTGCGGCGCCTGGTCACGGATCTGCTGCAGGTCCCCCTCGAGGAGCTGGCCGCTCAAGCGGCCGACGAGGAGCGCTGGCCCGACGGCTTGGTGCGCGCGGGCTTCGACGAGTTGGCGGAACCCCACGGCCTGGTTGGCGTCGAGTGGGGCGGTCGGGAGGGAGCCGTGGCGCTGGCTCTGGCCGCGGCCGCGGAAGACGCCATGGAACGTCACGCGGCTTCGCGTTGCACGCTCATCGTGGACGACTTGCAGCTCGTCGACGGCCCCAGCCGTGTGGCCCTGAGCCAGTTCTCCGAGGCCTTCGAGGGTCGCTCGACCCTGCTCGTGACGGCTGGCGATGGCCATTACGTGGCGGCGGAGGGCGTGCAGCTGCTCACGCTGCAAGGCCTCGACTCGGTCGACGCGGCGCGCTTCATGGGCCATCCGACTCCCGTGGGTCGCGAAGCGGACGTGACGCCAGTGGCCGACCGCCGCTTCCTCCCCCTCTACCTCGAACAGCTCGTCTTCGCGGGCGCGACCTTCCTGGACGAACCCGGCCTGCCCAAGCGACTCGCGGACGCGGTGGCGCAGCGCGTGGACAGCCTCAGCTTGCCCGCGAGACGCGTGCTGCAGGCCGCGGCGATCCTCGGACAAGAGACGACGCTCGAGATCCTGGGTCGCGTGGCGTCGCCCGAGGATCTCGAGGGCATCGAAGAGGTCACACGCCGCGGGCTCGTGCAGCGTGACGGCACCAAGATCCGTGTCGTCCATCGCTTCGTGCGCGAGCTGGTCGAGGCCTCGATCCCGGCGCAGGCACGACGCAAACTGCACCGACGTGCCCTCGACGTGCTGGGCAAGCTCAACGCGCCCATCGAAGAGCGCGCCGAGCACGCGTTTCACTGCGGCGAGCCGCTGACGGCGCTGATGAGCCTGGAACGCATGGGCGACGCGGCCTTCGGGCGCGGTGACGCCACGGGTGCGGTGCTGGCCTATCGTCGCGCGCTCTTCTTGGCGCGCCGCGAGATGCTCGAGAGCGGCGACGCGGTGATGGATGAGGCGCTGGTGACGTTCAGTCGCAAGCTCGGCGACGCCATGGCGCACGCGGGCGATCTCTCGACCGCGGACGGCGTGCTGCGCGAAGCCATCGACCTCACGCTGCCTCGCAGCATGGAGCGCCTGCGCCTCTGGGTCAGCCTGGGTCGCGTCGCCCATTTTCGTAAGCGACCGCGTGACGCCCTGCGCTTCTTCGGACGCGCCCTCGAGAGGGTCGGCGGCGGCGAGCATCGCGGCGTCGAGGCGACCATTCAGCTCTACCTCGGCCGCATCCGCCGTGAAGGCGGCGACCAACGCAACGCCGCCAACGCCTATCGTCGCGCCTCGGAGCTGCTCGAGGAGATCAGCGCCCCCGTGGCCGAGCGTGCGCGCTGCCGCATCGAGCTGGGCGAGGTCCTGATCGACGCGGGTGACGCCAAGGGCGCGGAGCAGTTCCTGTCGATCGCGGAGGGCTACGCTCGCGCGGCGGAGTCTCCGGCCCTCGAGGCTGCGGCTCAGGGAGCGCTGGGCACTCTGGCAGAGCTGGCTGGCGACACGGCGGCGGCCAAGACTCGCTACCGTTGCGCGGCGCGGCTCTCGGCGCGCGCCGGCGATGCCGCCAACAGCAAGCGTTGGGGAACCGCCGCGGCGGCCTTCGGCGGCTAGAGTCCGGCCCCATCGTCCGGTTCCCGAGGCTCGACGGCGTGATCGGTCGACGCGCTGGCTCGGCAGCGCCTCGCGGACCCGCTCTGCCCTCAATTGGGGAACTGTACGTGACTTGCACGGTGCCGAGAGCTGTTGCTAGGCTGCGGCGCTCCAGCCCCCCCCGGCTCCGTCCGCTCCCTCTTCCCACGCTGACGTCGGGCCATGCCCGCGGAGTCCCTATGCGAGCCCTCTTCCGCCAACTCTTGGCCTTCCTCGCGTTTTCCCTGCCCATCCTCTCGCTCCCCGCTTGCGCGGTGCCCACCTCGAGCGAGTCCCTGTCTCCCGACGAGGTCTCGTCTTCGAGCGCAGCCATCGTCAACGGCGAGCGCACCGATCGCAACGAGCAGGCCGTCGTCGTGGTCTACGACCGGGCCGGCGGATTGTGCACGGGCACGCTCATCACCCCACGCGTCGTGCTCACTGCGAAGCACTGTGTGCAGCGTCCCGGAGCCTCCACGACCACCCCACCGGGTGATTTCTTGGTCGGTATCGGCGACAACATCAACGCCCTGACTCAGACCTTCCGCGTCAACGCCGTGCGCACGACGCCCGGCGTATGGACCGAGGCTTCGGACGGCAGCGTTCGTGGCGCGCTCTTCGGCATCGACGTGGGCTTGCTCACGCTGACCAGCGGCTCGACCATCCCGCCGATTCCCGTGCATCGCGATTCGCCGGCCTCACTCATCGGGCAGCCTGCGCGCGCCGTGGGCTTTGGTCAGACGCCTTCGACGGGCGGAAACGCGGGCGTCAAGTATCGCGTCATGACCACCGCGGTCGGCATGATGGGCGGCGTGATCTACACGGGCCCCACCATCTGTCAGGGCGACTCGGGCGGTCCGCTGATCTGGCCTGCGGGCCCCGATGGCGACGAGGTCTTCGGCACCGCGTCCTTCGGTCAGGGCTGCGGTGTGGGCGAGAACGGCTACAACCGCCTGGACACCTTCCTCGACATGATCGACGAAGTGGTCGGCGCGTCGGGCGACTGCCTCAACAACGGCGCGGAAGTCTGCGATGGCTTCGACAACAACTGCGATGGCGAGGTCGACGAGACCTGCAAGGCCATCGGCGAGACCTGCACGGACGACTCCGAGTGCATCACGCTCACCTGTGCCGAGACCAGCGCAGGTCACGTCTGCACCCAGGCGTGTGATCCGCTGAGGCCCTTCGTGGGCTGTCCTCCCGGCGACCATTGCTCGCGGACCACGGGCTGTGATGGCTACTGCGTGCCCGGTCAAGCCGGAACGGCGGGCATCGGCGTCGCCTGTACGGACGACACGGACTGCGACTCCCTCAACTGCATGGATCCCGGCGACCACGCCAAGCGCTGCTTGGATCCGTGCCAGGGGGACGCGGGCATGTGCCTCTCGGGTGAAGTCTGCGCCGCCAACGTGGGCGCCTGTGGAGGCTGCGTACCGGCCGAGATCGTCACCGGCGCCAGGGGCCTCGGCGAGGCCTGCACGGCAGGCACGCAGTGCGGCTCGGGGAACTGTCTGGAGGATGGAGATGCGAGCTACTGCTCCCGCGCCTGCACCTCCGACGCCGAGTGCGGCGACAGCTATCACTGCCGAACCACGGCCGCTGGCGATGGTGTCTGCGCCGTCGGCTCACGAGGCGACACGGGCGCTCCGTGCAACGTCAACGCCGACTGCACCACCGGTCTCTTCTGCGCGACCCGCGGCACGGCCAGCTGGTGCACCAACTTCTGCACCGGTGAGGGCGATTGCCCGGGAGGCTTCGGCTGCGTCGAGGTCGCGCCCGACACGCGTGTCTGCGCGCCCGGGACCGCCGCGGTTCTCGGCCAGGCTTGCACCGTGCCGGCCGACTGCCTGAGCGGCTTCTGCCAACCGGTGGGACCGGCCGACGAGCTCCAGTGCTCGCGCATCTGCGGCGTCGGCTCCAGCTGTGGACCGGGCTTCGAATGCGTGCGCGCGTCCGGCGGTGTCGACGCCGTGTGCGTCGCGGTTCCGCCTCCCGCGCACAGCAGCGGCGGTTGCGTCATCAGCTCCGCTCGCGCCTCGTCCGCTGGAACGTGGCCTTCCGTGTTCGGGACCTTGTCCCTCTTCGGTCTTCTCTGGCTGCGCCGTCGGGCCCGGTCATGAGTCCCCGCAGCCATGGCTTCCGCGGCCTCGCTCTCGTGGCCGCGCTGGCGTCGAGCGCCTGCGCCGTGCCCACCACACCCGTCGCGGGCCAGAGCGCGCCCATCGTCGACGGCGTGCTCGAGACCGGCCGACCCGAGGTCGTCTACCTCTGGAACCTCGCCGCGGGCGCCGCTTGCACGGCGACCATCATCGCCCCTCGGCTGGTGCTGACGGCGAAGCATTGTGTGCAGCAGGGCAGTTCGAGCTCCGCCGCGCCTGCGTCGGGCTTCCGCGTCTACGTGGGCACCTCGGGCGACTCCTTCACCAAGCAGTACTTCGTCTCCGAGGTGCGCCCGGCGCCTGGTCGCTGGGACATGAGCGACGCCACGGACGTGGCCGTGCTGATCCTCGCCAGCCCCGCGAGCGAACCGCCCATGCAGGTCTCCTACGACGATCCGCGGACCATCGTCGGGCAGACGTACACGGCGGTCGGCTACGGTCAGACGCCGGCCGGCAGGGCGGGTACGAAGTACAGCACCCACAAGACCGTCGAGAACGTACAGAACGGCTTCGTGCTCGTGGAGCCCGCGGTCTGCTCGGGCGACTCGGGCGGTCCCTTGATCGGCCCCGACGGCAAGATCTACGGCGTCGCCTCCTTCATCTACAGTCCCGATGGGCGCTCCAGCCCGAGCTGCGGCACGGCGCCGGGCGCCTACAACTCGACCCAGCGCTTCCAGGCCTTCATCGAGCAAGCCCTCGAGGACTCCGGCACCTGCGTGCCCACCGAGGAGATCTGCAACAGCCGGGACGACAACTGCGACGGACGCGTCGACGAGGTCTGCACCCCACTCGGCGAGCGCTGCTCCACGAACGACCAATGCGTCGGCCAGACCTGCGGCGACACCCCCGCGGGACGCATCTGCACCCTCGACTGTGATCCCCTGCGACCGACCCTCGGTTGTCCATCGGGCATGTACTGCGCCAAGGCTGACGGCTGTGGCGGCTACTGCACGCCGGGCGCCGCGGGCACGTTGGCCGTGGGCGAGGACTGCACCGCCGACACCGACTGCGCGACCGCGTATTGCACCGATCCGGGCGACGGAAGGCAGCGTTGCTTGGCGGCTTGCGAAGGCGACCTCGGCCTGTGCTTGGCCGGCGAGGTCTGCGCCGCCCGAGCCGGCGTCTGTGGCGGCTGCGTGGATCGTGACCTCGTGACCGGCCACCGCGGCATCGGCGAGCCCTGCGCCGCTGACGAGGAATGCCTCTCGGCCCAATGCCTGGACGACGAAGGGGCGCGCTACTGCACGCGCCGCTGTGAGGACAGCAGCGCTTGCGTCGACGGCTTCCACTGTCGCGGCGGCAGCTGCATCCGAGGTCCCCTCGAGGGCACGGGCGGCGGCTGTGTGAACAACGACGACTGCGCCGATCGCATCTGCGCGAACCGGGCCGACGGGCTGCGCTGGTGCACGCGCTTCTGCACCACGGCCGACGACTGTCCGAGCGGACTCAGCTGCACCGTCGTGGGCAGCGCCAGCGTCTGCGCGCCCGACCTCGGTCTCGTCGGACAGGACTGCGTGGGCAACGAGGAGTGCGCCAGCGGCCTGTGCGCGCTGGGCACTCCCGCCGGTGACATCTGCACTCGCTTCTGCGGTGCGGGTGCAGCCTGCTCGCCCGGCTTCGAATGCACGCGCATCGGCGACGGCACGAGCGCCGTCTGCATCCCCGCCAGCGTCCCGTCGAGCGGTGGCGGTTGCGCCGTGCGATCCACGCCGCGGGGCGCAGCGTCGCCCCGAGGTTTGGTCCCGCTGCTGGCCGCACTGGGCCTGCTCGTGTGGCGCCGCCGACGACGTTGAGATCGGGGGCGTCTCGCCCCTTCGGCTGCTATCGTACCGGCGTCATGCGCCTCGCCCTCCTCTCCTTCGCGCTCGTGCTCCTGTCCGGATGTACGGACCTGAGCAGCTTCGCGACCCCGGCCGGTCAGCGCTACACCGGCATCGTGGTGGGCAGCGATGACGTGACCTGTGGGGACGAGGCGTCGTGCTCCTTCATCCGGCGCGGCTTCAGCTCGGGGACGCGTCTCACCATGAGCTTCGATCCCACCAGTCGCGCCTCGAGTCCCGGTGACCTCACGACGGCGGGCGAGGCCTGTGGCGTCACCCTCGACCACACGCCGCTCTTGGCCATCCCCGCCCTCGCCCACGACAGCCTCTCCCTCTACGACTTCCCCGGAGAGGGTCACGTCGAGAGCGAGATGTACGCGCTCGAGCCCACCACGGGACCGCTCGCGGGACGCGACATGATGGCCTTCGTCACGCTGATCGATGGGGGTCGCGTGGAAGTGCGCCTGATCTCGGGCGCCGGCCGTGAGGCCTGCGGTCCCAGCGACTGCGACCGCTTCGCGCGCCACGAGTGTGACTTCTTCGGCGTGTTCAGTCTCAATCGCGAGGCCGTCTCTCCATGACGGCGCCCGTGGCGCGCCCGGCGCTTCTGCTCGGCATCGAGTCGTCCTGCGACGAGACCGCCGCCGCGCTCGTGGATGAACAGGGCACGGTCTTCGCCGACGTCGTGGCGTCCCAGATCGCGCTGCACGCGCCCTATGGTGGCGTCGTGCCCGAGCTCGCAGCGCGCGCGCACCTCGAGTCCATCTCGCACGTGGTCGAAGCAGCTCTCACGAAGCTGCCCGAGGGCGTGTCGCTCGACGCCGTCGCCGTGACCACGGGTCCCGGCTTGGTCGGGGCGCTGGTGACGGGCGTGGAGTTCGCCAAGGCCTTCGCCTTCGCCCGCGGCCTGCCCGTGATCGCCGTGAACCACCTCGAAGCGCACCTCCTGGCCGTCCACCTGAGGCGCGACGAGGCCGTGGTCGGGCCCGCCTATCCCTACGTTGGCTTGCTCGCGAGCGGCGGCCACACGGCGCTCTATCGTGTGGACGCGCCCGAGGACATCGCGCTCCTCGGGCAGACGCGCGACGACGCCGCGGGTGAGGCCTACGACAAGGTGGCCAAGCTGCTCGGCCTCGGCTACCCGGGCGGACCCGTGATCGATCGCCTGGCCGCCAAGGGCGATGCGCGCGCCGTCGTCCTGCCGCGTCCCATGGTCGGAAAGAAGGGCCTCGAGTTCAGCTTCAGCGGCCTGAAGACAGCCGTGGCGCGTCACGTGGAGCGCGAGGGTCCGCCGGTCGACGAGGCCTCCATGGCCGATTTCTGCGCGTCGTTCCAGCGCGTGATGGTCGACGCCCTCGCCCGGCGCGCCGTCGCGGCCTGCGTGCAGGAGGAGCTCTCGGACCTCGTCCTCGCCGGAGGCGTGGCGGCGAACTCGGGCCTGCGCGCGCGTGCCCGCGAACTCTGTGCCGCGGCGGGCCTGCGCCTGCACACGCCTCCCCTCGCGTCCTGCACCGACAACGCGGCCATGGTCGCCTACACCGGCGCCCTGGCCTTCGCGCGGGGCGAGCGAGCCGATGACGAGGGGCTGCGCGTCTACTCTCGCGATCCCGCTCGGCGACGCGGTCGCTTTCGCCCGGACGGAAGCTTGATCGCCCTGAGCTGACCGCGTCCCGCGGTGCGCGCCTGCCTCAGGCCGTTCGTGTACAGCCCGCGGCGAGCGCGCGGACCTTGTCGGCGACCCGTAAGAGCGCCTCGTCGTCCGTCGCGGCCGCTGCGATCTCGCGCACCACGGCCGAGCCCACGACGACGGCGTCGCAGTGCTTGGCGGCGGCGCGCACGTCGTCGGCCGTCGAGACGCCGAAGCCGAGGGCGACGGGTTTGCCGGCGCGGGCACCAACGCGAGCGGCCTCGCGCGCGGCCGACTCGAGATCTGGCGCGTCGGATCCCGTGACGCCGGTCATGGAGACGCAGTAGAGGAAGCTCGTGGCCAGCGCGGCGGCCGCATCCGCGCGCGCCTCCGTGCTCGTGGGAGCCGCCAGCGGCACCCAGTCGAGCCCTACCTGCAGCGCGGCATCGCGCAGCCCCGCGCACTCCTCGGGCGGAAGATCCACGACCAAGAGTCCGTCCACACCCGCGGCGTGCGCGTCCCGTGTCAGTCGCTGCTCGCCGTAGCTCAGGATCGGGTTGATGTAGCCGAAGAGCACGATCGGCACTTCGCTCGTCTGGCGCACGCGTCGCACGACCTCGAGTACGCCGGGCAGCGTCGTGCCCGCGGCGAGGGCTCGCTGACTCGCGCGCTGGATGGTCGGACCGTCGGCGGTGGGATCGCTGAAGGGGACGCCCAGCTCGATCACGTCGGCGCCCGCGTCGGCGGCGGCCAGCACGAGCGCCGGCGTCAGCGCCAGGTTCGGATCGCCAGCGCATACGTAGATCACGAGCGCCGCGCGATTCTCCGCGGCGGCGTGCGCGAGGGCTTCGCCAATGCGGCTCATGACGCACCTCCGCGCTCGGCCAGCGCTTGCTTCACCGTGGCGAGATCCTTGTCGCCGCGTCCCGAGAGGTTCAAGAGCACCAACGCGCCTTCGGGCAGCAGCTCGCGCAGCTTGTGCAAGCCCGCCACGGCGTGGCTCGACTCCAGCGCCGGCAGGATGCCCTCCGTACGCGTCAAGAGCTCGAAGGCCGAGAGCGCCTCCCCGTCCGTGACCGAGAGATAGCGCGCGCGCCCCGACACCATCAGGTGCGCGTGCTCCGGACCGACGCCCGGATAGTCCAAGCCCGCGCTGATCGAGTGGGCCTCGACGATCTGTCCGTCGTCCGTCTGCAGCACGTAGCTCTTGGAACCGTGCAGCACGCCGACTCGGCCCTCGGTCAGCGTCGCCGCGTGCTTGCCCGTCTCGATGCCTTCGCCCGCGGCCTCGATGCCCACGAGCGCGACCTCGGCGTCGTCCAGGAAGGCGGAGAAGATGCCCATGGCGTTCGAGCCGCCGCCCACGCAAGCGACCACGGCGTCCGGCAGACGCCCCGTGCGGTCGAGGATCTGGGCACGCGCCTCGACGCCGATCACGGCCTGGAAGTCGCGCACGATGCTGGGGTAGGGGTGCGGTCCCGCGACGGATCCGACGCAGTAGGCGGTCGTCCGCACGTTGGTCACCCAATCGCGCAACGCCTCGTTCATCGCGTCCTTCAGCGTGCGTGAACCCGCCTCGACCGCGTGCACCTGCGCTCCGAGCATGTGCATGCGCTCCACGTTCGGCGCCTGCCTGCGCACGTCCTCGGCGCCCATGTAGACCTCGCACGGCAGATCCATCAGTGCGCAGGCCGTGGCCGTCGCGACGCCGTGCTGCCCGGCGCCGGTCTCGGCGATCACGCGGGCCTTGCCCATGCGTTTCGCGAGCAGCACCTGTCCCAAGGTGTTGTTCACCTTGTGCGCGCCGGTATGGCAGAGGTCCTCGCGCTTCAACCAGACGTCCAGCTGCACGGCCTCGGACAGCCTGCGCGCGGGATAGATCGGCGTCGGTCTCCCGACGTAGTCCTTCAGCAGTGCCTCGAGATCCGCCCGGAAGATCTCATCGGCCTGGGCCTGTCGATAGGCCTCCGTGAGCTCCTCGAGGGCGGGCATCAGAGTCTCGGCGACGTATCGTCCTCCGAAGTCTCCGTAGCGTCCGGCGAAAGCCTGGCTGGTCATGTTCCGCACATGGCACGGCCTCGCCGTCGCAGCAACGAGCACCTGCCTTGGTCGTGGCTCATCCTGCGTGGCGTACGGCGGACACGAAGGCTGCGAGCAGCGCCGCGTCCTTGTGACCGGGTGCGCTCTCGACTCCGCTGGCGACATCCACTCGCGCGGGCCGGACGTGGGCGATCGCCGCTCCGACGTTCTCGGCGGTCAAACCACCCGCAAGGGTGAGTGGTCGCACACGCGCCAGCTCGGCGGCCAGGTCCCAATCGCAGACCACGCCCGTGCCGCCCACGGTGCCAGGCGCGTGGGCGTCGAGCAGGAGATGCTCCCCGCCATAGCGCCGCGCCAGCTCGAGCACCGCGGGGCCCGTCGCGCGCAGCGCCTTGAAGGCGTGGGGCAGCATCGCGTTGAGCGTCTCCACCGACTCCTCCCCGTGCAGTTGGGCCAAGCCCACGCCAGTCTCGGCCAGGACGTTCCGCATCGCCTCCACGCTGGCGTCCACGAACACGCCCACGACGCGCGCGCGCTCGCCCACGGCGTCGACGATCCGGCGCGCTTCGCTCAGCCCACAGCGTCGCTTCGACCCGGGCCAGAAGTTCAGCCCCAACCACTCGACGTCCAGCGCCAGGCAGCGCTCGGCATCCTCGAGCCGCGTGATGCCGCAGATCTTGACGGTGACCATCCCTGGCTCTAGCAGCCGGCAATCGCCGAGGCACGTGTTCCGGCGTCGTCGTGCCAGATGGCCCATGAGTGCACCGATGTCCCCATCTGCGGCCGAAATGCAGCGGCTCCTTGGCCGGGAAAGTGAGTTCGATCACGGCCAACAATTCGGCTGGCGCTTACTGCCCCTGGGTTCATTCTTCGGTCACCGAACGGATGCACCGAGAGTGCACCATTACGCAGCAAGTTGCTCGAAGGAGCACCATGGATATGACAGCGACGAACACAAAGGGCGACGGACAGTCAGTCGTTCGTGAAGAACTCTCCTCGGTGGTGATCCGCTTCGCCGGCGATTCCGGTGATGGCATGCAGCTGACCGGCAGCCAATTCGGCGCCACCAGCGCGCTGATGGGCAACGACCTCGCGACCTTCCCGGACTATCCGGCCGAGATCCGGGCCCCTGCCGGCACGACCTACGGTGTCAGTGGCTTCCAGGTGCACTTCGCGTCCAAGGACATCCGCACTCCCGGTGACGCACCGGACGTGCTCGTGGCCATGAACCCGGCCGCGCTGATGGTGAACCTGGCGCAGCTGAAGCCCCATGGCGTGTTGGTCATCAACACGGACGCCTTCACCCCGGCCAACCTGAAGAAGGCTGGTTACGACCACAATCCCCTCGAGGACCATTCCCTCGACGCCTACCGACTGCTCGCGGTGGACATCACCAAGCGGACGCTCGAGGCGGTGCGCCCGCACGGTCTGTCGAGCAAGGACGCCGGACGCTGCAAGAACGTCTGGACCCTCGGCCTGCTCTACTGGCTCTTCGATCGCGATCCGATGCCCACCACGCAGTGGCTCGAGACCAAGTTCAGGAAGATGCCCGACGTCGCCGCGGCCAACATCGCGGCCCTGCGCGCCGGGCACATCTTCGCCGAGAACACGGCGATGCCCAACGGCATCCACCCCTACCAGGTGCCGAAGGCGGAGCTCCCGAAGGGCCTCTACCGCAGCATCGACGGCAACACCGCCGCGGCCTACGGCATCGTCATGGGCGCCAGGCTCGCCAACTTGCCAATCATGTACGGCTCCTACCCCATCACGCCTGCTTCCTCCTTGCTCCATCACCTGGCCAAGCTGAAGCACATGGACGTGACGACCTTCCAGGCCGAGGACGAGATCGCGGCCGTGTGCTCGGCCATCGGCGCCTCCTTCGGCGGTGCCCTCGGCGTCACCGGCACCTCGGGCCCGGGCCTCGCCCTCAAGACCGAAGCGGTGGGCCTGGCGATCGGCGCCGAGCTGCCTCTCGTGATCGTGAACGTGCAGCGCGGCGGACCCTCCACCGGTCTGCCCACCAAGACCGAGCAATCGGATCTGCTCTTCGCCATCTACGGTCGCAACGGCGACGCGCCTCTGCCCGTGTTGGCGGCGGCCACGCCCGGCGATTGTTTCCACATGGCGGTCGAGGCCGTGCGCATCGCGACGCAGTTCATGACGCCCGTCATCCTGCTCACGGATGGCTTCCTCGCGAACAGCGCGGAGCCCTGGCAGATCCCCGACCTCGACAGCTACGAGCCCTTCCCGGTCACGTTCCAGGAGGAGGACACCGAGGACTTCCAGCCCTTCAAGCACGATGCCAACGGTGTGCGTCGCTGGGTGAAGCCCGGTACGCCCAACCTGATGTACCGCGCCGGTGGCCTCGAGAAGGCCGACGGTCCCGGCAACATCTCCTACGATCCCGACAACCATCAGGCGATGACCAAGCTGCGCGCCAACAAGGTGGCCGGAGTCGCCAACACCATCCCCGCGGCTTCCATCGAGCAGGGCGACACGACGGGTGACCTCGTCTACGTCGGCTGGGGCTCCACCCACGGCGCCATCACTCAGGCGGTCGCTCAGCTGCGCGAGGAGGGCCACTCGGTCAGCCACATCCATCTGCGATACCTGAACCCACTGCCCAGGGGTCTCGAGAAGCTCCTGCGTGGCTTCAAGCACGTGGTCGTGCCCGAGATGAACAACGGCATGCTCGACAAGGTGCTCCGGTCCGAATTCCTGATCGACGCCAAGGGCATCGACAAGGTCAAGGGCTTGCCCTTCCAGATCCGCGAACTCGTCGAAGATGGCCGTCAGCGTCTAGGCGCGAAGCCCGAGAAGAACTCCAACGTCGTCGCCATGGGAGCTGAATGATGAACGCCACGATTCCCGCGTCCGCCCTGAAGAAGAAAGACTTCGCCTCGGATCAGGACATCCGCTGGTGCCCTGGCTGTGGCGACTACGCCATCCTCTCGGGTGTCCAGAAGGCCATGGCCGACATCGGTGCGGCGCCGCATCAGGTGGCCGTGGTCTCCGGCATCGGCTGCTCGAGCCGCTTCCCCTATTACATGGGGACCTACGGCTTCCACAGCATCCACGGACGCGCTCCGGCGATCGCGACGGGCCTGAAGCTCGCGAACCCCGACTTGCACGTGTGGGTGATCACCGGTGACGGCGATGGCCTCTCCATCGGTGGAAACCACATGCTGCACGCGCTGCGTCGCAACGTGGACCTGAACATCATCCTGTTCAACAACAAGATCTACGGGCTCACGAAGGGACAGTACTCGCCGACCACCGAGGTCGGTCACGTCACGCCGTCCTCGCCCTACGGTTCCGTCGACCTGCCCGTGATCCCGGCGCGCTTCGCCTTGGGCGCCGGCGCGGGTTTCGTGGCGCGCGGCTACGACGTGGCCAAGGAGCTGCCCGAGCTCTTCGTCGAGGCCCACGCCCATCAGGGCGCGTCCTTCGTGGAGGTCCTGCAGAACTGCGTGGTCTTCAACGACGGCACCTTCGATGAGGTGAACAACAAGAAGACCGGCTCCGACCATCGCATCTGGGTCAAGAACGGCGAGCCGATGATCTTCGGCCAGAATTCCGACAAGGGAATTCGCGTCAACCCGACCAGCGGGCACCTCGAAGCGGTCGAGCTGGGCAACGGCATCACCGAAGCCGATCTTTGTCTTCACGAAGAGACCAACGTCGAGCGCGCGTGGGACCTCTCGCACATGAAGACGCTCACCGCCTTCGGCGTGCTCTACCGCGTCGAAGCCGTCGCCTACGACGCCGCCGTGCGTCAGCAGGTCGCCGACATCCACAAGAAGAAGGGCAACCTCTCGATGGAGGAGTTGCTCCGCCAGGGTCACACCTGGCAGGTCGACTGATCTTGCTGGGAGGGGCTTGCTGCCCCTCCCCCCCTTCCGCGGGCGGCCGCGGCAGGGGACCCCCCTCGCCAATTCGCCTGGCCTGCGGCCAGCGCTGCGCGCGGGGCCCTAGGCCCGCTTGCCTTTCGTCGTGGGCGCTTGGGCACAGACCGGGGACGTTGGCGCCCCTCCCCCCTTCCGCGGGCGGCCGCGGCAGGGGACCCCCCTCCCCAATTCGCCTGGCCTGCGGCCAGCGCTGCGCGCGGGGCCCGACCGCTCAGCCAGAGCCCCAACCGGTGCGTCGCCTCGCGGCGCTCCTCCGCCATCGAGCCATCCTCCTGCCTCACGCAGATGTGACTGGTCCTGCTTCCCAGATCGAGGCCAACCGTGTTCCACGGTCGGCCTGCCTTCCTGCGCCCTCGAGCGCGTCTTTTCGTGAGGCGTGAGTATTCACCACCTCGACTGAAAGCATGCCGGCCACTTCATCCCTTCTCTTGCCTCTCGTCACAAGCGCGTGGGCATGGACTGCGGGGGCGCTCGCTCATCGAGCCTCGTCGGGTGCGCGTGGGCACGGATGGGGGCGCGATTGGCCGGTCCTGACTCGCGCCTTGATGACGCTTCGACGGTCGATCGTGGGGTGCGGGACTTGTCCCGCACCGAGCTCGTCGTCGTCGCTGTCGATGCGGCGTGCGTCGCTGCCCGTCGTCGGGTCCGGCGCGCGCGAGCGCTGCGCCCTACGGCCAACTGTCTACAAGCTCGACTCCAGCTCGGCCCTACGCCCGCTTGCCCGTCGTCGGGTCCGGCGCGCGCGAGCGCTGCGCCCTACGGCCAACTGTCTACAAGCTCGACTCCAGCTCGGCCCTACGCCCGCTTGCCCGTCGTCGGGTCCGGCGCGCGCGAGCGCTGCGCCCTACGGCCAACTGTCTACAAGCTCGACTCCAGCTCGGCCCTACGCCCGCTTGCCCGTCGTCGGGTCCGGCGCGCGCGAGCGCTGCGCCCTACGGCCCACTGTCTACAAGCTCGACTCCAGCTCGGCCCTACGCCCGCTTGCCCGTCGTCGGGTCCGGCGCGCGCGAGCGCTGCGCCCTACGGCGAACCGTCGCTACTTCTCGAGCAGCTGCTTGACCTGGGCGATCACCTGGGGCGCCTGGATCGGCTTGGTGATGTAGGCGTTCGCGCCGAGGGCCATGGCGCGCTGGCGGTCTTCCGCGGAGCCCTCGGTGGTGATGATAATGATCGGCACGTCTTTGTGCACTTCGTCGGAGCGGATGCGGCTCACGAGCTTCAGGCCGTCCATGATCGGCATGTTGATGTCGGTGATGATGAGATCGAAGCGTCGCTCGGCCAGCTTGCGCAAGCCATCGACGCCGTCCTCGGCCTCGGTGACGGACAGATGCTTGATGCGTGCGAGCGCAAACACCAATAGCTGCCGCATCATCGGCGAGTCTTCGACTACGAGGCAGGAATGCTCGGCCACTTCTGGTTCTCCTCTAACCCGTCTCGACGGCGCTGGGGATTCCGCGCAAGGCCTCGGTGGGAGACGCTACACGTTGATAGAGATTCGCCGCGATGAGCGCGGCACCCGCCTGCGCACCGAGGAGCTTGAAGAGTTCGAGGTCGACCTCGGCCCAATCGGACTTCTGCGGCAGGAGACGAAACACGCTGGCGACTCCGACGACGCGGCCGTCGGCCAGGAAGGGGATGATCGCGATCGGATCGTCCAAGGAACCCGGACGTTCGCCCGCGGGTTCACGGACCTTGGGCAAGCCCGTCAGGCAGGCGTCTCCCACGCGGTGGTTCTCCAGGTTCACCTCGCGGTGGTAATCCGCCGGCACCGCCTCGGAGGCCACGGGGACGGCGTGTGTGCGCTGTTCGTCGAGCACGTAGATCATGAAGGACGAGGCGCCCACGAGCTGCCCCAGCATGTCGTGCAGGTGCTGCACCACGCGCGGCACGGAGAGGCTCGTGTGCAGCTGATGACTCGCGACGTAGAGGTTCGCCAGATCCGAGACCTCTCGCTCGATCTCCTCGTGCCGGCCCTCTTCTTCGCGATGGGTCGCCTCGAGGTTGCGCGAGCGTTCGAGCAGCTCTCGGCGCTCCGTCTCGAGCCGCTCCACGGTCCGCAGCAGATCGCGGATGGCGTCGTCGCTGGCCACCTGCGACCGCAACTGCCCGACCTCTTCCCTCAGCTCCGCGATCTCGGCGCGCAGGTCGTCGTTCTCCTGCAGCAGCTCGTCGGTGTACTGCATGCCCTTGCGTACGAAGGTGCGCACGAAGCTCTGCCGTTCGCGCAGAGTGTCCGGGGGCACATCGCTGGCGCGCCGCTCCCGGCCCTCCGAGGAGTTCGGTCGATCGTCGTCGTCGGTGTGCTCGTGCTCAGTCATGCGCGGGGTCCCGGGGCTCGAAGGTAGCAGCGCTTGGGGTCGCTTTGAAGCAAGAGTTGCCTGGCCCTCATGTTCTTGGCTCCGGGGAGACCCAATCGGCAGCGAACTCGCACAGCGCGGGCAGGGCGAGGCTGCGTTCCACCGCGCCCACGCGCACGGCGGCTGCGGGCATGCCGTAGATGACGGCGGTCTCCGCGCTCTCGGCGACGACGCTGCCGCCGGCTGCCACGATCGCCTGCGCCCCCTCGGCTCCGTCGTCGCCCATCCCCGTCAGCACGAGACCGAGCACCCGATCGCCCATGGCCAGTGCGGCGCTGCGGAAGAGGCGGTCCACCGAGGGCACGTAGCGGTCCTCTTGCGGCTGGGAGAGCACCTCGAGGGCCAGCTCGGAGCCTCGCTTCACGACCTCCATGGAGTGACCGCCTGGGCACACGAACGCCTGTCCGCTGGTCAGGACCTCACCGCCCTCCGCTTCCCGCGTGTCCAGCGTGGTCAGGCGGTCGAGCCGTTGCGCGAAGGTACGCGTGAAGCGCGCGGGCATGTGCTGCGCCACGATCACCGCGGCGTCGCCGATGCTGTCGAAGCGCCGGAAGAGTTCGACCAGGGCCGTGGGTCCACCCGTGGATGCGCCCACGACCAGCAGGCGCCCGGGCGTCCGCCTCGTGGTGACGCCGCGTGGATCGGGGGTGCGGAAGGAGCCCGAGGCGCTGCGCCAATCGCGACGTGCGGGCGTGAGGCCGGCCGGCGCGAGCTGGCGCACCATGGCCACCTTGTCGGCCAGCTCCGTGGCGATGCTGTTCAGGTCGGTGGTGATCGTGCGCGTGGGCTTGGACACGAAGTCGATCGCACCGAGCTCCAAGGCTCGGAACACGTTCTCCTTGGTCGAGTAGCCCGAGACCACGATCACTGGCGTCGGTCGTCGCGCCATCAGAAGACGGAGGAAGGTGAACCCGTCCATGCGCGGCATCTCGAGGTCGAGCGTGATGAGATCCGGCGACAGCTCGTGCACCAAGCGCAGCGCCTCGTCGCCGTCGCTGGCTCGGCCCACGACCTCCACGTCGGCCAGCTGCTCCAGCAGATCGGAGAGCGTGCGCCGGTTGTAGGCGGAGTCGTCGACGACCAGTACGCGCAGGGCCTTCATCGCTCTTCCCTTCGCCGTCGCGGCAAGCTCGCACTCGGCCGACGATAGACCATGTCCGTGCTCAAGTGCAGGAGTTCGAAGCGAGTCGAGAGGTTCAGCAGCGACTCGCTGTGCCCGAGGAGCAGCGTCCCTCCGGGGAGCAGGCGCTCGTAGAAGCTCTCGATCACGCGACGCCGAGACTCTTCGTCGAAGTAGATGAGCACGTTGCGACAGAAGACGGTGTGAACGCGACCCACCACCGCGGCGCGATCCACGTCCAGCAGGTTGAGATGTCCGAAGTGGCACATGGCGCGGACGCGAGCGTTCACCTGCCGGCCGCGCGACGCCTCCTCGAAGTAGTGCAGATACTGCGGCGGCATGGCACGGAAGCTCGAGGGTCCGTAGATGCCCTCACGTGCGCGCTCGATCACGCGGCGCGAGATGTCACTGCCGATGATGCGAACGTCCCAATCGGCGAAGAGCCCCGAATCGTCGATCAGCATCGCCAGGGTGTAGGCCTCCTCCCCCGTGGAGCAGCCAGCGGACCAGATGGTGAGCCTGCGTTGCTCCCGCAGCGCCCGGTCGTTCGCCAGGCTCGGCAACACCTCGCCGACGAAGGCGCGCAGCTGGTAGTCCTCGCGGAAGAAGTAGGTCTCGTTGGTCGTGAGGATCTCGACCGCCCGCTCCATCTCGTCGGCTCCGCTGCGGTCGTAGCGCAGGTAGCGGTAGTAGGCGGCGAAGTCGGGCAAGGAGAGGGCTTCGAGCCTCTCTCGCAGGCGCCGCTGCATCAGAAAGCGCGTCGCGCTGCCCAGCTGGAGTCCGCAGAAGGCGTTGACCGCCTCGGCGATCAAGCGATGCTCCGCGCCGCCGAGTTCCGGTCCGGCATCGAGCAGGGGTCTCATCCGGTCGGGCTCCCGCCCTCTTGGCCCGCGCGCACGAGGCCATCCAGGGCAGCTTTCACCGTCTCGTCGGGTTCGTGCTCGAGCCTGTTCGAGAGCGCTTCGTGGGCTGCCGTGCCGCCCAGGCCAGCGAGGATCTGCGCGGCCGCAAGACGTACGTCCCAGGCTTCGTCGGCCAGGGCGTCCTGGGCCAACTCGCCGAGGTCGGGCGTACCCACCATGGCCAGCGCACGCAGCGCAGCCTTGCGTCGTTCCGCTTGGGCGTGCCCGAGGCCGGCGCGCGCCCGTCGTCCCAGCTCGGGCGCCTTCAGGCGGCCCAGCGCGAGCAGCGCCTCGACCGCCACGCTGACGTTCTCGTCCTCCGCGAGGGAGCCGAGCAGCGCGATGCTGGTCCGGTCCGCCCGATCGCGGATGCCCGCAGCCGCCGCGGCGCGAACGCTCGCGTCGGGAGAGGCGAGGGCTGCCGCGAGCTCTGCCGCGTCGTCGGCCGAGCCGCGCGTCGACTGGGCGCCCATGGAGCGAGCCGCGGCCGTCTGCACGCCTCGGTCCACGTCCATGAGTGCGAGCCTGACGTCCAAGCTCCGGGTCCCGTGATCGAGCGCGCCCAAGGCCTCGATGGCGGCTCGACGCGCCCGTGGATCCGTCGCCGTGACGCCGGTCGCGAGCAGCGCCTGCGCCCGTTCGACCGGGAGCGTCGCCGCGACGCGGGCCATCGCCGCACCGAAGCTACCCTCGAGGGTGGCGCCTTCGAGCGCTTGCACCACGGTCGCGGGCGAGCGCTCGCCGAGGTGGGCGAGGCTGACGGCGCAGGCGCGCGCCAAGAGCTCGTCGCCGCGCCGCGCCGCCTGCACCAGACGCGCCGCGTCTTCGTCCTGCGCCCAGACGCCGAGCCCCCGGGCCGCCGCCTCCGCACGCCGAAGGTCCTCGGATTCGAGCGCCCTCCTCAGCGTCGCGCGCAGATCGGGGAGCAGCGCGGGTTCCTCCGCCAGCTCCGCGGCCAGCTCGAGCGCGATGCCCGCGCTTCGTCCGAACTCCTGTTCGCTGAGCACCAGCAGACGACGCACGCACGGGCTACCCCAGTCGCGCAAGGGCGCCAGAGCCTCGGCGTCCAGGAGCCCATCGGCGGCCATCTGGCTGACCGCACCGAGCGCCTCAGCCTCCCGAGCCCAGATCGCGATGCGCGCCGCCGCCGCGCGCACGGCCTCCTCGTCGCTGGCGAGCAGGTGCAGCAACCCCTCGCGCTCCGGGGCGCCGAGCTCCGCGGCCACTTGAATCACCGCCATCTCGGAGTCCACGTTCGCGCCCAGCAAGTTCCACAGGGCGCAGACCGAGGCTCCCGCGAGGTGGCTGGAGGCGTCGCCCAGAGCCGCGCCCAGCGCTTCCGCCGCGCGCGGATCCCCACAACGTCCGAGCAGGGGCAGCGCCCCGCGACGCAGCAAGCGATCGGCGAGCAGGGGCGCCAGCGTGTTGTAGGGCAGGCGCGCGCGCAGACGCTCCAGGCCGTCAAGGGCGGCCATCGCTTCGAAGGGGTCGTGGCCCCGGAGGCGCTCGGCCAGGGCACGCTCGGCTTCGGGGCCTCCGACTCGCGAGAGCGCTTCGATGCTCGCCGCTCGCGTGTTGGGGTCCTCCGAGTCGAGGGCGCGCAGCAGCGTCGGCAGCGCGCGGGCGTCGCCGCCTTCGCCCAATGCATCCAGGATGAACTTGCGCGCGCTCGGCACGACCTCGTCGTAGGCCGACACCAGTGGCTCGAGGGCGCGCTCGCCGACGCGTCCGAGCACCTCCAGAGCGGCGTTGCGCAGGCCGACGTTCTCGCCCTGGACGACCGCGCGCAGCAACACCACGCCCAGGGGCGCGAGCCCCGCGTCTCCGGCTTCGATCATCTCCAGGGCCGCAGCACACGCTTGCTTGCGGATGCGCCACGAGGGATCTGCCAGGTCGGCAGCGACGTCTTCGACCAGCCTCCCGGTCACATCCCCTCCGGTAGCGTCGCGAGGCTGCCCGCGCCCGCTGTCATGCGAGGCACGTCGATCACGTACACCAGCCCGCCCTCGCGCCCGAACACGGCGGAGAGACCGCGTGCCCGATCGCCCAGGCCCAGCTCGGGGATCGCGCGCTCCGCGCCTTCGGCCGGACCGAAGACTTCCGTCACGCCGTCCACGACCAGCCCGACCGGACCCTTGTTGCCCATGACCAGGATCCACTTCGTTCGCCGCGTGGGGGGAGTCTTCGGAAGGCCGAGTCGCGAGCGCAGATCGACGATGGGGATCGCCTCCCCGCGGTGGTCGGCCAGGCCCAGCACGGCCACGGGGGCGTGCGGCAAGGGGACGATGGGCAGCGGGTTGATGATCTCGCGTACGCTCTCGATGGCGACGGCGTAGTGCACGGCGTCCACCATGAAGCCCACCAGGCTCCTGCCGCTCTTGGCTCGCCTGCGGCTTGCCCGACTCAAACCACCCTCCGGAGCAGCGCGGCCGGATCGAGCAGGATCAAGAGCTCCTCGGTCGACGTCGCGTCTCGTTCCGCCATGCGCCGCGCGCCGGGACGACCGATGCCCACGACGTAGTCGGCGAGCTCTCCCGAGACCATGTTCGACAGCTCGACCTCGTCAGGGTTGAGGCGATGCACCTGCTGCACGGCGTCGACGAGCAGGCCCAGCAGCTCGACCCCCGAGTCCACCAGGAGCACGCGCGCCCGCGCCGAGGCGGGCTCGTGCGCGAGGTGCAGCCGCAGCCGGAGGTCCAGCACGGTCGTGATGCGTCCGCGCACCGAGATGATGCCGAGCACGTCCGCCGGAGCGCGCGGCACCGGGGTGATGGGCGGCGTCTTCAAGATCTCGTGGATGCTCTCCAAGGGCAGAGCGTAGGTCTCGTCGGCGAGCGTGAAGGAGAGCACGTCGCGCACGCTCTGAGGCGCGTTCTCGGGCTCGATCTCCGCGGGCATGCTGGAGCGGCTACGTACGAGTTGGTCCGTCATCGCGCTGCACCCAAGGCCCACCCCACGTCAGTCATGCCGCACCCCCTCGGCCAGTCGCGCATCGCCAGCGCGCCGCCACTCCGTCGTCGCCAGCAGCTCTTCCAGCAGCCCGGCCGCGTCCAGCACCAGGGCCACGCGCTCGTCGCCGAGATCGGTCGCCCCCGAGAAGCCCGGCACGCGGGAGAGGCTGCGCCCCAGCGCCTTGATCACGATGTCCTGCTGGCCTTCGAGTTCGTCCACGACCAGCCCCAGGCGGCGGTTCGCGAGTGCCGTGACGACCACGAAGGAGCGCTTCTTCCGGTTGGGCGTGCCCAAGCCGAAGAGCTCGTCGAGTCGGCACAAGGGCAGGGTGGTGTCCCGCACGGTGACCACCTCGCGGCCCTCCACCGTGCGCACCATCGTCGGCACGAGCAGGATGGCCTCCTGCACCGCCGTGATCGGGATGGCGAAGGGTCGACCCGCGACCCGCACCAGAAGGGCGCTGATGATCGCGAGCGTGACCGGCAGCGTGATCGTCAGCTTCGTGCCGCTGCCGTGCTCGCTGTGGATGTCGATGATGCCGCCGAGACGCGAGATGTTCGTCTTCACGACGTCCATGCCGACGCCGCGTCCCGAGATGTCGGTGATGGCCGAGCGCGTGGTGAAGCCCGGTAGGAAGATCAGCGCCAAGACCTCCTCGTTCGTCAGCTCCTCGGCCTCCGCGTGCGACATCAGGCCGCGCCGAACCGCCGTCTCGACCAAGCGCTCGATGCTCATGCCCGCGCCGTCGTCCTCGATCTCGATCACCACGTGACTGCCCTTGGGATAGGCGTTCAAGGCCAGGGTTCCGAGCGCCGGCTTGCCTCCGAGTTCGCGCATCTTCGGGGACTCGATGCCGTGATCGATGGCGTTGCGGATGATGTGCATCAGCGGGTCGGAGAGCTCTTCGACGATCAGCTTGTCGACCTCGGTCTCGGCCCCCGTCACCACGAGCTGCACTTCCTTCTCGTGCTCTCGGGCGACCTGCCGAATGATGCGCGCGAGCTTGTCGAAGACTTGCCCGAGGGGAACCATGCGCACGTCGAGGATGCCGTCCTGCAGCTCCGAGAGGTGTCGCTCGAAGGTTCGACCCACGCGATGAAGCTCGCGCGTGATCTCGCGCTCGTCCGCGTGCTGCCGCAGCTTCTCGCGCAGGTTGCCCAGCGCCGAGCGCACGAGCGCCAGCTCGCCGACCACGTTCATCAGATGGTCGAGCTTGCGAATGTCCACGCGCACCGTGCTCGCGACCGAGCGCAGCGAGAGCGGGTCTCCCGGTGCGTCCTTGGCCAGCGGAGCGGCGTCCTCCTCGTCCATGGGACCGGGTGCGGAGGTCGGAGCGTGGGGGCGCTCGGAGGCGATCGGAGGGCCGGGTGGCGGCGCGGAGGTGGGACGCGAGGGGACGGACGCGACTGCAGGGATCGAAGGCGCAGGGGGCAGCTGGCTCGGGGCCGTCGTGTGGCGCCGCACCTCGCTGAGCTGCTCGCCCTGGCTTCCCAGCGCGGAGCGTAGCTCGCCCAGGCTCGCGCGGCTGGCCAACAGGACCTCGAGATCGATGTCCTCGCCGCCTCCGCCGCCCATGCTCGGCAGGTAGGTGATGATCTCCGCGAGGGGCTTGGCCCGCGTCTTGAGTTCTTCGAGGGAAGAGTCGATGGTGGCCAGGGAGAAACGCACCAGCAGCCGGAAGAGCGTGACGCCCTGCTCGATGTTGGTGCGAAGCCGATGCTCCTCGTACTCCGTCAGCACCGAGAGCACGGAGCTGTCGAGGGCGTAGTCCTCGAGCGTCTCGCGCGCCAAGGGCGCCGGAGCTTGCACCAGGTCGATGGCGGCGGCGTAGGCCTCGAGGTCGACGGGCGGGCCGTCCGGATCCTCTGTCAGCAGGCGCTGGAAGTTCTCGACGCCCTCGAAGAGCACGTCGAGCACGTTCTGGGTCAGGGAGACTCGCCCGAGGCGAAGATCGTCGAGCAGATCCTCGAGCGCGTGCGTGACGGCGCCGAGCTGGTGATAGCCGAACATGCCGGCGATCCCCTTGAGCGTGTGCACGCCGCGGAAGACCTCGTTGATCAGCTCCGGATCGTCGCGTCCCTCCTTGTCTGCTTGATCCAGGAGCAGGAGATCGCGTGAGAGTCCCTCGATGATCTCCTGCGCCTCGGCCAGAAACTCTTCGCGAGCGTCGCCTTCGCTCATCGCGCCGTGTCCTCGCCGTTCCCTGGCGTGCCGCGGTTGTTCAGGGCGAAGCGCAGAGCCTCGACCAGCTCATCTACGCCGAAGGGCTTCTGCAAGAAGGTGTTGGCGCCCAGGGCGAGGCCGCGCTCTCGATCCTTGGCCGAGGACTCCGTGCTGATCAGCACCACCGGCGTGTCCCGGTGAGCGTCGGCCGAGCGCATGAAGGAGAGCAGCTCCAGGCCGTTCACGTCGGGCATGTTGATGTCGACGATCACCACGTCGTACTGCCCGCGCGGCAGCAGGCGCAGGGCCTCGAAGCCGTTGCTCGCCTCGAACACCTCCGCGTGCTCGGCTTCTTCGAGCGAGGCGCGAACGAAGGCGCGCATGGCGCTGCTGTCTTCGACGACGAGGATCTTCATGGAGGGCTACTCCATCCTAACCCGCTCGCGCTCAGGAACGAAGCCCGGACTGCCGCCGCGCTCACGGCGCGAGCTTTCTTCAGTGCCCGAAGGAGCGGGATTCGGGCTCCACGCCCGCGCTGCACGTCGGACACGGGCATAGACGGCGGAGGAAGCGGAAGGAGTAGATGCCCGTGGTGTGGTCGTCGGCCCAGCCCAGGCGCACGGCGTAGTTCCCGACCTCCTCGACCTCGCTGAGCTCCAGGGAGCCGCCCTCGCGGAAGCGAATGGCCCCTTGGTGCCCTTGGCATTGCGCGCAAGGGCAGAAGCCGCGCAGCAGGCGATGGGGATAGATGGAGGTGTGGCCGTCGTGCCAGTCGATCTCCATCTGACGTGCGCCCATGGGTGCACGCAGTGTCAGGGGGCGAGGAAGGCTCTCGGGCTCGGGGGGCTTCTCGGAGGGGGGCATCGTGTCCTCTCTGGGGCGCCGTGCGGGGCGCGGCAAGTCGCTCAATCCGTGGGGTCGACGGGCAGCTCGAGCGAGAGGTGCTGCGCGGCCAGCCCGGTCAGGGCACGGCGTGTCTCCACTCGGGCGCGCTCGCTGGGCGGCTCCGCGTCCAGGAACGAGCCCTCGCCCACGCGCTCGATCCACGCGCGCGCCTCGCCCGAGAGGTAGACGTCGGCTCCGCCGCAGCGGCGGCAGCGAATGCGTCCACTCGCGAGGTCGAGCAGCACGGCCCGCGTCGGTGGCGCCTCCCGGTCGCAGCGCCCACAGCGTTCGAGGTCAGGGGAGAGGCCCGCCAGGGCGAGCAGCCGGAACTGGAAGGCCAGGAGGTGCCAGTTGGTCGAGCCATGGGCGTCGAAGTGCTCGAAGAGCCCCAGGGTGTCCGCGAAGGCCTGCTCGGCGGGCTCTTCGGCGGGCAGCACCATGCGCACGGTCTTGAGCGCCGCCCCCGCGCGCCGCAGGCAGTCCAAAGAGCGCGACAGCCCGGCGAAGTGTTGCTTCACCTCAGCGCTCGCCAGGCGAAAGAGCTCGCCCCGCGTCTCGCCCAGCTCGACCTGCAGCAGAGCGCAGGGTTCGAGGGCGCCGCCGAAGCGCTTGCGGCTGTTTCGGGCGCCGCGCGCCAGCGCCGAGATCGGACCGTGGTCACGGCTCAGCAGCGTGACGATGCGGTCCGAGTCGCGATAGTCGACCGCACGGAGCAGCAGGGCCTCGGTGAACTGCGTCGGCCGCGCCACCGCGCTCTAGGCTCGAAGGAGCTCCGCCGAGACGACCAAGGTCGCCTTCGAGAGCTCGACCGGCGCGTCGAGCCTTCGAGGTCTGAGCACCACGGACAGCGCCAGCGTGAAGAGCAGGAGCAAGATCACGAGGGCGACGGCCAAGCCCACTCGCCGGCCGCGCTCGGAGGTGTTGACCGAGCCGAGGGGCGCGGGCGTCATGTTCGGCGAGACGACGCCACCGCGGGCCGCGAGGATCCGTTCGGGGTCGAGATCGAGGGCGCGTGCATAGGAGCGCAGGAAGCCTCGCACGAAGACCTCTCCGGGGAGCGCCTCGAGCTCTCCGGCTTCGAGCCTGCGCAGGCTCGAGAGTGGGATGCGCGTGACCTGGGCCACCTCCTCGAGGGAGATCTGCCGGATTTCGCGCTCCGCCTTCAGCATCGCTCCTACCGTCGGCATCAGTTGCTCTCCTCGAGAAAGTGCTGGCAGGACTGGCCGGCCGCGCTGCGAGCGCCCAGCTCGACACAATGTTCGAAGTCCGAGAGCGCCTCTTCGCGCCGGCCCAGCCGTGCGCGCACTTCGCCGCGCAGAGCGTACGCCTCTTGGTAGCTCTCGGTACAGCTGGGGTCCGCTTCGATCGCCTGCGTCAGCACGCGGTCGGCGTCGTCCAGGCGCTCCTGCCCGAGATAGACTTGGCCCATGCGAAAATAGCCCACGCAGAAGCGGGGCTGCATGCGCACGGCTTGCTCCAGGGCGCGCAGCGCCGCCGGGTCGTGCTCGAGGCAGATCTGCGCGAGCGCCAGGTTGCCCCACGCCAGGTGCGGGGCGCGGTTCAGTTCGTCCATGGCGGAGGCGCGCAGGGGTTCGATGGCGTCTTGGCAGCGGTCCAGAGTGACCAAAGAGAGGCCCCAGATGTTCCGGGCTTCCGCCAGGGTCGCGCCTTCGCGGTTCGCGGTGATCAACAGCTCGACGCCGCGGCGCAGGTGGGCTTCGGCCGAGGCTGCGTCGTGGCGCTCCATCTGGATATAGCCCATCAGGAGTTCCGCTTCCGCGTTCTCGGGGTCGAGCTCCATGGCTCGGCGCAGCCGCTCGATGGCCGCGGGGACACTGCCCTCCTGTCGCAAAGTGGCCGCCAACTGGAATTCCCGTCTGGAACGCTCGACGTCCTCTGGAGTGGCACCTGCCCCTCCACATGAGGGGACTACGGTCGAGAGGAGTGCTGTGAGGGATACGAGAGAGCCGAAGCGAAGGATCCGCGATCTACCCAACGCGTGAAGGTCGGTCAAGGGGTCGGCCTCGTTCGGGGACCTGGCCTCGGTCATGCGTTCGGCTCCAGGAGCGGCGCTCGACAGGGCGATCGTCGGTCCGCCGACACCCTCGGCGACCTGGATTCCCGCGGAAATCGAGCGCTCGGGGTCATGACAGCCCACCGCGCACCTCTTCCTTCTTTCCCAAGAGCTCGTAGAGCTGTTGGAGGGCGCCGAGGTCCGGGAGCACGATCCGCTCCTCGATGATGCGGAGATAGCCCCCGTCGCGTAGCTGCTGCACCGCACGCTTCACCGTGTCGACGTCCAGCCCCACCCGACTCGAGAGCTCCAGGGGGGAGAGCTCGACGATGGTCTCGCCCGTCGGGCCCTTCTGCTCGGAGGCCAGCCTGAGCAGCGTGTTCACGACCCTGGAGGGGTGGTCCCGCAGCATGGCGTTCTCGAGCTGCTCCTCGGCGTCCCGCAGGCGTCGGACGAGCTGGGAGACGAGGCGCGTGGCGACCGCCGAGTTGCCCGCGATCAGATCGCCGAAGGTCTTGCGATCCAGCGCCAGGGCGCTGACCTCGGTCAGGGCGACGGCGGCCGCCGAGCGTCGCGCGTCGCCCAACAGAGCCGCCTCGCCGAAGAGATCGCCCGCGTGCAGCACGGTGAGGCTGCGCTCCGCGGAGCGGATGTGCTTGACCAGGCGGACGCGCCCCTGCTGGATCAGAAAGCAGAGTTCGGCCGGTTCGCCTTCGGCGAAGATCGTCGCTCCCGCTTCGAAGCTGCGACCGAAGCGTTCGAAGAGCTTCGCGCGTTCGCTATCGCCGACATCCTGCATGCGATTGGCTTGTTACAGCGTGCGGGCCGTAGCGGCAACCATCCCCCTCCACTTCGGCAGCATCGCTTGCTACACGCCAACCCGACGTGACGCCCGACCGCTGACCGAAACGGGTCCTCAGGCCAGATGACAGGACACGAGGTGGCCGTCCTCGATTGCGTCGAGGGTGGGCGCCTCGCGATCGCACAGGCCCTTCTCCGCGATGGGACAGCGCGGATGAAAGGTGCAGCCCGTCGGTGGGTCCAGGGGGCTCGGCACGTCTCCCTCGAGCAGGATGCGCTCGCGCCGCAGCTTGGGATCGGTAATGGGAACCGCGCTGAGCAGGGCCTTGGTGTAGGGATGGCGCGGCGCTTCGTAGATCTGCTTCGCGGGTGCCAACTCGACCACGCGCCCGAGATACATCACGGCCACGCGGTGGCTGATGTACTCGACCACCGTCAGGTCGTGCGCGATGAAGAGGTAGCTCAGATCGAACTCGTCCTGCAGATCCATCAGCAGGTTCACGATCTGCGCCTGCACCGACACGTCGAGCGCGCTGATGGGCTCGTCGGCGACGATGAAGCGAGGATCGACCGCCAGGGCGCGCGCGATGCCGATGCGCTGGCGCTGACCGCCGGAGAACTCGTGGGGATAGCGGCGCATGTGCTCGCGTCGCAGGCCGACGCGCTCGAGCAGATCGCCGACGCGATCCTCTTCCTCCGAGGACGCGAGCTTGGCCTGTCGCTGGCGCAGCGCCTCCGCCACCGTCGCGCGCACGGTCATGCGCGGATTCAACGAGCCGTAGGGATCCTGGAAGATGATCTGCATCTTGTGACGCAGGGGGCGCATGGCGGCGTTGCTGAGATGCGTGATCTCTTGGTCGCCGTAGAAGATCTGGCCCGCCGTGGGCTCGTGCAGGCGCAGCACGACGCGCCCCAGCGTGCTCTTGCCGCAGCCCGATTCGCCCACCAGGCCCAGGGTCTCACCCGCCGCGATGTCGAGGGAGACTCCGTCCACCGCACGCACCCAACGCTTCGGCCGCCCCAGGAAGGTGCGGTCGGCGACGAAGTGCTTCTTCACGTCTCGAATGCGAACCAGGGGCGTCTCGCTCATGACTCGGCCTCGTCCGCGGCGGATGCCTTGGCTGCCGCGTGCTCGTCGTCGCCCACGACCACGAAGCAGGCCACGCGGTGTCCGTCCACGTTCTTCAGCGTCGGCTCCGCCTCGGCGCAGCGCGGCTCCGCCACGTCGCAGCGGTCTCGGAAGCGACAGCCCTCGGGCAGGGCGCGCAGATCGGGCACGACACCGCGGATGGTCGGGAGCCGCCGACGCTCGATCGCGCCCAGCGCGGGGGTGGCGCTCGGCAAGCTGGCCAGGAGCCCTCGCGTGTAGGGATGCTTCGGGTCGGCGAAGAGCGCCGCGGTGTCGGCCCGCTCGACCACCTTGCCCGCGTACATGACCACGATCTCGTCCGCGAATTCCGCGACGACGCCGAGGTCGTGCGTGATCAGCACGATGCTCATCCCCAGCTCGCGCTGCAGGCGCGCGAGGAGATCGAGGATCTGCGCCTGGATGGTCACGTCGAGCGCCGTCGTCGGCTCGTCCGCGATCAGCAGGGCGGGGTCACAGGCGAGGGCCATGGCGATCATGACGCGCTGCCGCATCCCACCCGAGAGCTGATGCGGGTAATCGTCGACGCGCTCCTCGGGCGCCGGGATGCCCACGAGCTTCAACATCTCGATCGCGCGCGCGCGGGCCGCGGCCCGGGTGCGTCCACGCCCTTCGGGCTCGTGCAGGCGCACGGCCTCGGCGATCTGCTCGCCCACGCGGTAGACCGGATTCAGCGAGCTCATGGGCTCCTGGAAGATCATCGACATGCGGCGGCCCCGGAGCTTGCGCAGCTCGGACTCCGGCAGCTTCAGCAGATCGCGTCCTTCGAAGACGATCTCGCCGCCTTCGACCAGTCCCGGCGGGATCGGCAAGAGGCCCATCACCGACAGCGAGGTGACGCTCTTGCCGCAGCCGCTCTCGCCCACGACCCCGACGGTCTTGCCGCTCGGCACCTCGAAGGAGACGTCGTCCACCGCGCGCAGGCTGCCCTCGTCGGTGTGGAAGGCCGTCACTAGGTTCTTCACCTCGAGGATGTTCGCGCCCATGGAGGCGGTGACTCTAGGGGACGCCCACGTGCGAGGGCAATGGCGGCGTCTTGCTGCGGCCGGCTCCGTCGCGCAGGCTGGCGTCGCCATGGGCGCAGACATCGTCGTCGTCGGTGCTGGGATCGCGGGGCTCTCCGCCGCGCTCCACATTCGCCAGCGTCTGGACGCGCGCGTGACCCTGGTGGAGCAGGAGGCCTTGCCCGCGACGCATAGCTCGGGGCGCAACGCCGGCATCTGGTTGCCCGCGGACGGTGAGGCGACGACGCCGCCGCTGGCGTTCCGCAGCGCCGCCCTGCTCGACGAGCTCGCCCCAGGTTGGCTCACGCTCCAGCCGGCGCTGTACACGGCGACGCAGTCCGAGCTCCTGGACGCGCACGAGCGCACCGGCGTCGCGGCGGGCTGCGAGGTCACGCGCCTCGACGCCGACGAGCTGCGCCGACGCGTCCCTTGGCTGAACCCCGAATCGGAGCGCTTCGGCCTCTGGGTCCAGGGCGCCGGGGTGATCGACGTGCACGCGGTCACCGACGGACTGGCTCGAGCGGCGCGCGCGGCGGGTGTGATCACGCGCTTCGGAGATCCGGTCGTGGCGTTGCTTCACGATCGCGGGAAGGTCACGGGCGTGTCGCTGGCCGGCGGGGAGACGCTGACGGCGGCCCACGTCGCGATCGCGGCGGGCGCCTGGGCGGAACGCCTCGGCATGAGCGCAGGCGCGCCTTTGCCCCTCGCGCCCATGCGTCGTCATCTCGTGCATCTGGACGGGGAGGCTCCCTCGCCCGCGCTCACGCTCTGGGACCTCAGCGCGCCGGTCTACTTCCGTCCCGAGTCGGGAGGTCTGTTGGCGAGTCCTTGCGACGAGGTCCGCTCCGAGCCCTGCGTGCCCAGCGCGGATGCATCGGCCTTGGATCTGCTGGCCGAGCGCTTGGAGCAGATCGCGCCGGCGATCGCCTCCTGGGGTGTGCGGCGCAGCTGGGCATGTCTGCGCACCTTCGCGCCCGATCGCGAGCTCGTGGTAGGCGCAGATCCCCGCCTCGACGGGCTCCATTGGCTCGTCGGCCTCGGTGGACGCGGCATGAACGTCGGCGCGGCCGTCGGTGAGGTGCTCGCGGCGGAGCTCGACGGCGCAGCGCACGGGCTGTCGCGGGCGCTGTCTCCGGCGCGCCTGCTGGCCGCGTCGTCCTAGCCGCCAAAGAAAGACGGGTCAGGACCCTGGAGTCCCAACCCGTCTTCTTCATTCGCCCGACAGGCGCCCTGTCACGGCTCCAGGAAGCCC
>Ga0210033_1000372_pt1 | contig 42148 bp, 31 predicted proteins | sample CryGeymeta201501_FD_185465 | JGI IMG/M metagenome (GOLD analysis project Ga0210033, IMG submission 185465) | Groundwater microbial communities from Crystal Geyser aquifers in Utah, USA - Crystal Geyser metaG 2015-01 (SPAdes) (version 2) | ecosystem: Environmental > Aquatic > Deep subsurface >... | reverse complement strand
CCTTGCCCAGCAGCGTCTCGGGCACGGCGCCGCGGCTGAAGCTGTGGTCGCGGATGGCGTCCGCGATTTCGTTCGTCTCCTCCGGGTCGAAGCCGTGTCGCGGCAACAGCTCACGCGCCGCCTCGGCGGAGCGCGTCGACGCCGTCGCGCGCAGGGGCGAATCCTTGGGCAGGTTCACGACGTCGTGCAGCAGCGCTGCGGCGATGGCGGAGCGTGGGTCCAGCGCGTCACCAGCGAGGCGCAGCGTCCACCGAGCGACGCGCAGGGAGTGCGCCAGATCGTGACCGGGATCGTCATCCAGCATCGGCGCCGCCTCGGCCAAGAGCGCCCGAAGCCGCGGGTCGTCCTCGATCAGCGCCAAGAGCGCCGCGCGATCCGCAGGCATGTCGCCGGCGGCCAGTGATTCATCATCCATGGCGCAGCCTACGAGTGGCCATGACGGCGCGCAGCCCTAGAGTGGGGCCGAGACGTCGCGAGCCCATGCCAACGTCTCGACGGCAGGGGCGTCTCTGACGCGGCGAAGGAAGTGTATGAGCGGCGACTTCGGAGTGAACCAGGGCATGGTGGAGGAGCGGTTTCTCCGCTGGGTGGCGAACCCGGGCTCGGTGAGCGACGCATGGAGACGCTACTTCGAGGGGCTGCCGACCGAGGAGTGGCCCCAGCTCACGTCGGCGGGCGCGTTCCATGCGCCCACTTGGGCCGGCGAGTCGGCCCCCGAGCCCCAGACCGGGACGCGCCCCGTGGGCCTCGACGAGCTGCCCCCCACGTCCGAGAGCCTGCCCTTCGACGAACCCCAGTTCGCCGCCCGCTCGTTCGCGCCCACTCGTGAGCTGCTGGCGGCCAACGAGCTGCAGGGCCGCGTCTCGGCCTTGGTCAACGCCTACCGCGTGCGCGGTCACCTCTTCGCGGACCTGGATCCCCTGGGCATGCGCCAGACCCCGCCGCCCGAGCTGACCCTCGACCGCTATGGCCTCGACCGCGTGGACCCGGAGACCGCCTTCGCCACGGGCGACATGGCCGGCCCGCGCTCGCTGCCCCTGCGTGAGATCGTGGAGCGCCTGAAGGCGACCTACACCGATCACGTGGGCGTGGAGTTCACCTCCCTCGAGGATCAGGCCGCGCGCGCCTGGCTGCGCGAGTCGATGGAGGCCTCGACCAACCGCGTGAAGCTCTCGGTGGAAGAGCAGACGCGCGTGCTGTCGAAGCTGACCGATGCCGAGACCTTCGAGCAGTTCCTGCACACGAACTACATCGGCGCCAAGCGCTTCAGCGTGGAGGGCGGTGAGAGCGTCGTGGCCATGCTCGACGAGCTGATCGAGCGTGGCGCGGAGCTGGGCGCGGAGGAATTCGTCATCGGCATGGCGCATCGCGGTCGCTTGAACGTGATGGTCAACGTGATGGAGATGGACGCCCGCGAGATCTTCGCGGGCTTCGACGACGACAGCCCGGAGCTCTTCATCGGCGGCGGCGACGTGAAGTACCACCTGGGCTACTCGCAGGATCGCCGCACGCTCCAGGGTCGCTCCGTGCATTGCACCCTGGCCTTCAACCCGAGCCACCTCGAGTTCGCCAACCCGGTGGTGGAGGGGCGCGTGCGCGCGAAGCTCGAACGCCGCGGCGATCACGAAGGCACGAGCGTCGTACCGGTGTTGATCCACGGGGACGCGGCCATGGCGGGCCAGGGCATCGTGGCCGAGACGCTCAACCTCTCGGAGCTGCCGGCTTATCGCACGGGCGGCACCATCCACGTGGTGATCGACAACCAGATCGGCTTCACCACGCTGCCGCGGGAGAGTCGATCCACGCCCTACTGCACGGACGTGACGCGCATGCTGCGTTGCCCCGTCTTCCACGTGAACGGCGACGATCCGGAGGCCGTGATCCAGGTCGTGCGCCTGGCCGTGGCCTATCGACAGCGCTTTCACAAAGACGTCGTCGTCGACCTCTTCTGTTATCGCCGCTACGGCCACAACGAGGGAGACGAGCCGCGCTTCACGCAGCCCAAGATGTACGCCGTGATCGACGCGCTCCCGAGCGTGCGCACGCTCTACGCCGAGCAGCTGGTTCGGCAGGGCCGAGTGAAGGCCGGGCTGCCGGACGAGCTGCGCACCCGCACGCATCAGCGCTTCGAGGCCGCGCTCGAGGAGACGCGGGCCGGAGACTTCAGCCTCCTGCCCTCGAGCTTCGCTGGACTCTGGCGGGACTACGTCGGTGGACTCGAACCGGAACAGGCCGTCGACACGGGCGTGCCACGCGCGACCCTGGACGACCTGCTCGGGCGCATCACCACGGCGCCGGAGGGCTTCACACCCCACTCGCGCATCCGTCGCTTCGTGCTCGCGAAGCAGAAGAAGGTGCTGGCCACGGGCAAGAACGTGGACTGGGGCACGGGCGAGAACCTCGCCATCGCCTCGCTGCTCGCGGAGGGTGTCACCTGCCGCATCACGGGTCAGGACGTGGAACGCGGCACCTTCAGCCATCGCCACGCGACGCTGCACGACGCGAAGACGGGCGCACGCTGGAACCGACTCCAGGACTGCGCGACGAAGGACGCCCTGGCCGCGCTCTACGACAGCCCGCTGAGCGAGGGTGGCGTGTTGGGCTTCGAGTGGGGCTACTCCCTGGACGCGCCCGATGCGTTGGTCGGCTGGGAGGCGCAGTTCGGCGACTTCGCCAACAGCGCGCAGGTGATGATCGACCAGTTCATCTCGTCCTCGGAGGACAAATGGCAGAGGCTGAGCGGGCTGGTGATGCTCTTGCCGCATGGCTTCGAGGGCCAGGGCCCCGAGCACTCGAGCGCGCGCCTGGAGCGTTACCTCGCCCTATGCGCCGAGGACAACATGCAGGTCGTGTATCCGACCACGCCCGCGCAGATCTTCCACCTGCTGCGCCGCCAGGTGCACAGGCAATGGCGCAAACCCTTGGTCGTGATGACGCCCAAGAGCCTGCTGCGACACAAGCGCGCGGTCTCGACTTTGGACGAGCTGGCCGAGGGTCGCTTCCAGCGCCTGATCGATGATGACCACGTGGACGCGGCGGCCGTGCGCCGGGTCCTCTTGTGTACCGGGAAGGTCTACTACGACCTGCTCGACGGCCGTGAGAAGCGCGGCATCGAGGACGTGGCGATCATCCGCTTCGAGCAGCTCTACCCCTTCTCGCCCAAGGAGCTGCGGCGCGTGCTGGGTCGCTACCCCGCGAACGTGGACTACGTTTGGGTCCAGGAAGAGCCCTGGAACATGGGGGCCTGGTACTACATCCGGGCACGATTGCCGCAGGTGGCCAGCGAGGGCTTCACCCTGCGCTGCCTGTCACGCCCCGAGAGCGCGAGCCCCGCCACTGGCTCCAAGGCGGCCCACGTCATCGAGCAGAAGGAGCTCGTGGCCAACGCGCTGTCGGCCTAGGACGACCATCGCGGCAGGGCCCGACGTTCATCGCGGGCCGGACCCATGTGAATCGGAGACGTCTACGGCTCGACCCTTGCCGAGCCGGACGCCTCCGATCTCACCGTCGTTCAGCTGTGGATCTCGACCCGATGCGTGTTCGCCTCGCGCGCCTTCTTCGGCAGGCTCAAGGCCAGCACACCATTCTCCAGCTTCGCGTCGATCTTCGTCGTGTCGACGACATCCGGAAGCGTGAAGGCGCGCTCGAAGCTGCCGAAGCTGCGCTCGATGCGCCGGTAGCCGTCCTTCTCCTCCTCGTGCTCGAGCTTGCGCTCGCCGTGAAGGCGCAGGACGCCTCCGTCCACGTCCACGTGGATCTCCTTGGCGTCGAGTCCGGGGACCTCCACATGGAGCACGAAGGCCTCGTCCGTCTCTCGGATGTCCACCGCCGGGCGGAAGGCCCGAAGGTGAGACTCCGAGCCAGCGGCAAGCTCGTCGTGCAGTCGATTCATCTCCGCAAATGGATCCCATCGCATCAACATGGCAAACCTCCTTCGACCCGCCGCGGCGGGTTCATCTCGAGTGATGTCGCCGGTCCCCGGCCCAGCGCGGCGCTGCACCCCGGAGCCTCTCGAGGCCCTGGTTTTCCCGGCGACTCGGCCAAGCTAAGCATGGCCCTAAAGCTGTCAACGGCGGGCCCGACGACCATGGTTCTGGAGAGGCCTCGTCTGGTTTGACCCGTCCCCCAGAGGCGGATCATACTGCGACCATCTGGGGTGGGTTGAATCAGCCGCTTTGGGCTGCGTCCCACGTAGGTCGCTCGCGCCGCGGGCGTCGAGCTTGGTTCATAGTGCGGCGCCTGGGATGGTCGCCGCAGTTAGCAGAGGACAACATGAGGTGTAGATTTATCTCCTTGGCGCTGCCGCTCCTGGCCGTCGCCCTTGGTTCCGGTTGCGTGGTGGACGCGACGTTCAACCCCTATGGAGGCACCGTCACGCTCAGCGGAAGCTGGCAGATCAACGGCGCCCCGGCCGACGCGACGAACTGCGCGGCCGCCGGCATCTCGCTCATCGAGCTGAAGGTCCTGGACAGCAACATCGCCAATCCGCAGACCTACCACACCTGGAACTGCGCGGACGGAAGCTTCGATTCCCGCTCCGACAGCACGCTGCCCGCGCTCTTCCACGGCACCTACTACACCCAGTGGTACGCCTGGGACGCCTCGGGCGCGCAGGTCGGCCACTCGGATCCGCTGCTGCTCGACGTCACCGTGTCCGACCACGCCGGTCTGGCCACGCCGAACTTCGTCGTCACGGGCCCGCCCCCCAGCTTCGACCCGACCATCGGCGGCAGCGTGACGCTCCACGGCGCCTGGCTGATCAACACCAAGGACGCGGACGCCGCGACCTGCGCCGAGGTCGGCCTCGACACGGTCGAGCTTCGCATCCTCGAGGACGCCGGCCCGGGCGTGTACAGCTACCACACCTGGAACTGCGACACGGGCTCCTTCGACGCGCGCACGGACACCACCCTGCCGCTGCTGGCCCCAGGCCGCTACGACACCCAGTGGTATGTCTATGACGCCACGGGCGCGGAGCTCGGGCATTCGGATCCGCTGCTGCTCGACGTCTCGGCCGTGACGGACGCGGGCCTGGCCTCGCCGGACTTCACCATCGCGGTGCCGGCTCCCGGCCTCGACATGACCATCTCCTGGGCCATCGACGCCACGGCTTCGCCCAGCTACGGCACCTGCAGCGACGCCGCGGTGAACGACTTCTTCTTCGAGCTCGACGACTCCACCGGCGCTGCGGTGACGGACTCCCACGCCGTCTCCGGCGCGGACTCCGCGGGCCGCATCCCCTGCACCGAGAGCCTCTCGTTCTCGGATCTGACGGCAGGCACCTACTCGCTCTACCTCGATGGCGCCGCCACCGATGGAACGAAGTGGATGGTCACCTGCGACATGCTGATCGTGGACACCGGCATCGCCGCCTACCACTGCTTCGCCAACCAAGCCTGATCGACCCCCGCCGAACGAGGCGCGGCTCCCCCTGGGGGTCGCGCCTTTTTTGCGCCCGCTGTCCGTGACCGCCCTCGGGCCCCACGGCCAGATGCGCTCGAGCGCTGCGCGTGCTTGCCCCGCACCCCCAGGCTCCCTATATCGCCTGAGTGCTCCGCTTTCCTCCGCTCACCGCGCTGACCAAGTTCCTGCTCTTGCTGCTCTTCGGCATGTACCTGGCGGCGATCATCGCGGAGAACTGGCTCGGTGTGCCCGCCTTCGCGCTGCTCTCCCTGGACGCGGTGCATCCCGGCCTACAGACGCTCTGGCAGCCTCTGACCTACGCCTTCGCCTGGCCGACGGACACCCAGCATCTCTTCGGCATGCTCCTCACCCTGCTCTTCCTGTGGTGGATGGTGCCGCCCTTCGAGCAGAGCTTCGGCCGCCCGCGCACGATCCAGTTGCTGGTGGCGACGAGCCTCTCCGCCGCGCTCTTGGCGCTCGTGACGGGTCAGTTCTTCAGCAGCGCCGCGCCTCTCTACGGGGCCAGCTCGGCACTCCTCGGCCTGATCGCCGCCTTCTCCTGGGCCTTCCGGCATCGCGGCAAGATGTCGTTCTTCGGCGTGCTGCCGATGAAGCCCGTCCACATCATCTACCTGGCCATGGGCTTCAGCGTGCTGATCTTCCTGATCGACAAGGACTTCGTGCATCTCATGGCCGATCTCGGCGCCATGGGCGGGGGCGTTCTCTTCGCCGAATGGATGAGCGCGCCGAGGAAGCCGAAGAAGCCCGGCCCGCGTCGCAAAGGCGGCCCCAACCTGCACGTCATCGACGGCGGCGACGGGCCTCGCTGGATCAATTGATTTCGCCGACCCAGGTTCGCGACCTCCTCAGAAGCGCTATCATGCGGCCATGAAAATCATCCTACCTGTCGCGCTGTTCAGCCTGCTCGCCGCCGGCTGCGTCGTCTCCAGCCCCGTCCCTGCCTATGACCCCTGCGTGTCGACCAGTGAATGTGACGTCGGCCTGACCTGCACGACGCTCACCGTCGACTACGGCAGCTACACCTCCACCGGCGCCATCTGCACCAACAGCTGCTCCTCCGACCTCGACTGCTACAGCACGGCCTCGGGCTATGCCGGCGCCTGCTACGCGATCGGCTCCAGCCCGTACATCTGCTACGAGCGTTGCGCCAGCGACTACGACTGCCCGAGCGGCTACTCCTGCACGGACACCGTGGGCGGCGTCGGCGACGCCATCTGCTTGCCGAACTGACGCCTCGCCTTCGGGCAGCAGCGCCCGGTGACGGGGAGCTGTACACGAGGTCCTACGGCAGGCTCGTCGTGCGTTTCCAGATCGAGGCGGACGGATAGCTGACGGACGCGGCCCGAGACTCGCCTCAGAAGCGCATCGCCGCGCGGCTCTGGATGGTCCACAGGATGTCCTGGGAGAGCCCGCCGGGCCCGGAGAGCGCCTTGCCGGTGCGCATGATGCCGAGCTCCGTGTCCCACCACATCAGGTCGTTGGGACCCCAGCGGAAGCGCAGGGCGAGGTCGCCCTCCACGCCGACGAAGCAGTCGGAGTCGAAGCCGTGGCAGGAGCTGCTCTCGCCCAGGCTGCGATTGGACGCGTAGACCGTGGGCAGGAGCTTGTGGGCCCACGAGACGAGCACGCCTGCGTGCACCTCGATGCCGGGCAAGAGGGTGATGCGGAACTGCGGGTTGAAGTACTGCGAGTTCCACACGCCGCCGCTGGACCACAGGGGCCGCACGGCGTCGCCGAGGCCGGACGCGGTCATCGCCGCGAGCGCGACCTGATAGGTCAGCAGGCCCACGTGGTAGTCGGGGTGGAGCGGACGCACGCTCAAGGTGGAGGAGTTGAAGAGCTCGCCGTCGCCCGAGGCCAGGCCCCACTCGAGCTGCGCCGTGTAGCGTTCCTCGCGCTTCACGCCAACACGCGCCACGGCGCCCCAGATGTTGGCGCGCGTCTGGTTACAGATACCCGTGGTGTCGTCGCAGCCGCCCGCGAGCGAGACGGTGTTGCTGCGACCCTGGATCGTCAGCACCTCACCGGTGGTGAAGAAGGCCGGGCGCCCATGGCCGAGGCCGAGCTGCATGTCCCAGAACCAATCCAGGATGTGGATGCGTGAGGCCTGCGCATCCGAGGGCAAGCTCGAGAGTCGCCCGCCCGCCTGCTGCCAACGCCACACGTAGTAGAAGCCGAGCTGCAGCCGATCGTGGGCGCTGGTCTGGTTCCAGTCGAGGTCGCGCCAGATCAGGGCGTTGACCAGCTCCTGCACATCGTTGTTGTGACCGCTGACGAAGGCCAGCGGGAAGGTGGAGCGGTCCTCGTAGCTGGTCGAGAGAGGTCCGGTGCGAACCGGAAGCCTCGTGCCGCCTCGGACGGTGCCGAGATCGGGTGGATCCGTGCTCGCGATCACCGGATCGGACACCAGCTTGTCGTAGGCGAGGGCGTAGATCAGTGGCGTCTCGCGCGAGTCACCGCGAGTGAGCGCGTTGACCACCGTCAGCGGACGCGTGGCGAAGAGGATGCGGTCGTAGGTGGAGCCTTGGCTCGGGTCACCCCACTCGCCCAGGCCGTTGCCGTCGTTGGCCAGGAGCCCGAGGCCCCAGTGCGAGGGCATGCGACCGATGCGGATCTGACCGACTGGGATCAGGAACTCGATCCAGGCGCGCTTCAGGCGCAGCGAGTCGGCGAGGTCGAAGCCGTTGATGTCCGTGTTGCTCGGATCGGAGGCGAAGAGCGGCGTGCGCGTGACGCGCGCGTTGTCGCCGAAGACCACGTTGTCGAAGCCGTCGATCTGCGTGTGCAGGACGGCGATGGGATGCTCCTCGCTGGGTCCGTAGCTGACCTCGGGCTCGAGCCTCAGGCGCATGACGCCGAAGCGCGCCTGGCCCGCGTCCCAGTTGCCGCCACGGCGACCGGGCAGCCCACCGATCCACGAGTAGCGCGCGCGGTAGTAACCGTGCAGTGCGACGCGTAAGGGTGACTCGTGGGCGTCCGCGGCGGCACGCGGACGAGGGCTGTGCGCGGGCGCTGGAGTCGCTGGGGTGGCCGCGACCACGACGGTGGGCTCGACCGGAGGAGGCACGGCCACGGGCACGGCGGGGTCGGCGGGCACGGTGATGACGCGCACCTCGGGTTGATCCGCCTCGACCGGCGGGACCGGTGCCGCGCCCGAGGCCACCTCGTCTTCGTCCGACTCGGCCACGGCCACGGCCGCAGCCGGCGCGCCCTCGTCGCCTTCGGGCGGCGCGGGGCGTGGTGGACGCGGCGCCATACGCCTCGCCTCACGAGTCGGCGGTGGCGTCGCCGTGGCTCCATCGGTGGTCTGCGCCTGCGCCCCCGAGACGTGGGCACCCACGAGCAGGCAGATGAACGCGAGTGTCCAGGGCGAGGCCGTTCGGGCCCATTTCCATGCCTTGATCATCGATCCACTCCTCGGGCCCGAGGCCCCCAAGCGCGCCGCGCCCCCCAAGAGACGCGCCGCCACGACCCCTCAGGTCAAAGCGCGGGGCAGGTCGGTCCGTCCGAACGCAGCGGCACGACGTTCACGATGGAGGCCGTGTCGGGATGAATCGGCAGGGGCTCGCAACCGATCACCTGGAGATCTCCAGCGGCCGTCGTGCGGCCGACGATGCGAACGAAGATGCTCTCACCATCGGTCGCTGCCGGGATGTTCGCGGCGGCGAAGAGCCCGTCCACGTGGCTCCACTGCTGGCCCGCCAGCGGGAAGTCGCCGCCGTCGAAGTAGCGGTAGTGCGGCTCGGGGTTGGTGTCGCCCTCCATCACGACGGTACCGTCCGCGCGCACGACCTGCATGGTCGCGCCGTAGGTCTTGTGTCCGGCGCAATCCTCGACGCGGCCTGCGATGAGCGCGGTGCCGGCGCTCTGGCGGAAGCCGAAGACGGTCGGGATCAAGTTGAGCGTGGCGCGCGAGACGCTGTTGCCGTCGCGATCGGTGGGCGCCGTGGGCGCGGGCTCGCTGGTCTGCAGGGAGCCGACGATCTCCAGCGAGGGCGTGGGCCCATCCTGCGGGAAGACGCGGTAGGCGTACCAGGCACCGGCCGGCGCGCTGACGGCGATCTTGCCATCGACGTTGGTCGAGTAGTCGGTCGCGGCGTCCCAAGCCGAGTTGTCGGGCGTGTTGTCGGACCAGAACTTCACGTGCAAGCCCTCGAAGGTGTTGCCGTCGTTGAACTCCTTGATCACGAGGTTGAAGTCGACGGCATCGCCACCGGCGGGCGCCGTGTTCGTCCCCACGCAGGAGAAGTCCGCCGGCATGGCCGTGCTCGGATCGATCAGGTTGCTGTGGTCCGGATCGACCGTGCCGGTCTGAAGCGCAGGCAGATCCACCATCATGCTGCCCGAGTCCGTGCCGCCGCCGTCCGTGGGAACGCCGGTGTCGGCCGGGCCCGAGTCGGGCGTCGAGCTGTCGTCACCGCAGCCTGCGGCCAAGGCGGCCGCGAGGCCGAGGAGGATCATCATCTTCCGAGTCATCATGGGCTCATTCTCCAATCAAGTGCCGCCCCCGGGTGTCCACCCGAGCAAGCGTGAAAGTTCCCCCCGCACCGTCGGCCAGGCATCGACGCCGACCGAGTTCGTCTCTTCGTAGTGATCGCCGGGCGCCTGGTCGATGTAGGGGTTGCGCGCGTCGAGCTGGTAGTCGAAGTCCGGCACGAAGTAGCCGACCTCGTCGTTGGTGAGGCCCATCAGCCAGACGTAGTCAGCGTCGGCCCGCGCTTCGTCGCGCACGTAGGGTCCGGCGGGAGCCGCCGAGAGGTCGGGCGGATTCGTCTGGGATAGGTCCACGATATCGGTACCCGCGGGCGTGTTCGATCCGTCGTAGCCGCCGATGAAGAGCGCGGGGTCCAGCTCGCCAGGCACCAGGATCAGCTGCGCGCGCCCGACGTCCATCACCGCGACCTCGGTCTTGATCGAGGGCTCGTTCATGCCGGGCACGAGGGGTCGGTCGGGATCCCAGTCGTAGGTGCCGCGGTCGAAGAGGCGGTTGAGCAGCGCCACGTGATAGCCGCGGTTCTGCACGTCCAGCAAGAAGCTGTGGGCGCGATATCCGAGCGCCGCCGTCTCGTCGCGCACCGCGCCAGAACCATCGTCGAAGGCGTGGAGCACGAAGGAGGCGACCTGCTCGCCCACGGCCATGGCGGTCGGACGCGAGTGGCGCGGCAAGTCGTCGCCCGCCCAGGTCTGCGCCTGCAAGCGACCGGGGCCGATCTGACCACCCACGGCGCCGTTCACGTACACGGCGATGCCGCCGAGGCCAGGCAGAGTCGTGCCGTCGGCGTCGACGACGCCCTCCTCCACGCCTTGCCGCAGCCAGTAGGGCACATCGCTGCTCAGGAGCTGGTTCTCGCTGCCGCTGTACTCGGCGTGCGCGGCCCAGTTGATCAGCGTGCCGATGGTGGTGTCGGCGCCGGCGTCGACGAAGCGCAGCAAGCGCACCTCGTCGTCGATGATCACGGGATCGCGCGAGTCGCTGACGTAGCGCAGCATGCCGCCGGGCTTGTCGCGCAGACGGAAAGACGCGTACTCGATGTTGGCGGGTCGCATGTCCGCCACGGCAGCGCGGATGACCTCCTCGGCCTTGTCGCGCAGGAGCGCCATGTAGGCCGGATCGAGCCCGGTCTGGGTCTCATCGAGACCCCAGATGCCGACGGTGTCGCGCGACTCGTGCGAGTGGGTGGCGCTGACGGAGAGGTAGTCGACGCCGAGGTCGGAGACGGCCTGGCGGATCATGCGCACTTCGTCGTCGAAGTAGCCCACGCAATCGATGGCAGCGATCACCAGGGTGACGTCACCATTCTGCATGGCCACGGCGCGGATCCACTGCGGATCGTTCACGCCCGAGGCGGCGCGCGGGTTGCCGTAGCCCGCGATCCACACGCCGTCGAAGACGCCGTTGTGGTTGTTGTCGGCGAACTCGTCGCCCGCGAAGGGATCGAACTCTCCGTCGCCGTTCACGTCCACGGTCTGGATGTCGGTCGTGGCGTCGATCACGGGCGTGACGTCCACCTTGGCGACACCCACACGCAGCGTGCCGTCGGGACCGGCCTCGCAGCCCGTTCCACCGGGGCAGTAGCCGTCGATCACGTAGGGCGGAGGCCCGGCGTCCAGATCGCCTGCGTCGCCGGCGTCCGGAGTCGAGGTGTCCGAACCAGAATCCGCCGGGCCGGTGTCCGGGCTCGCTGCGTCGTCACCGCAGCCGACAGCGCCGAGCAGCACGAAGAGCGCCAGAGCGAGCGAAAATCGATTTTGCATTGAAGCCCCCATGCGCGGCCTAGAAGGACAGTCCGACGCGCATGCGCACGAGCCCGACGTTGGCCATGGCGTGCCCCGCAGCATCATCGAAGGCGCGACCCGGCTCGAGCCAGCCTCCCTCGACTCCACCCGTCAGCACAACCCCCTCGGGCAACTCGTGGCTGAGCAGCACGGCGCCGTCGAGCTCGAGGCCGAGATCGCGCTGTTGGGGATCGCCGCCCTGGTAGTTGGCGGTGAGCGACTCGGCGCGCTGGCGATAGGGGTCGACCACCGCCGAGGAGGCGCGGCCCCAGACCATGCCCGCGCGCAGGTCGAGCCACGGCAGGGCGTGATAACGCACGTGCGGGTTCAGGTAGTAGGCGCCCGCCACGCCGCCGTTGGTGGGCAAGAGCTGGCTGCCGGGAGAGGGTCGCGCGCCGAGCTCGGCGGAAGCCGCGAGGCTGGCCGCGCGGGCGGTGTTCCAGGCCATCACTTCGGGGAAGAGCAAGAGGCCGACGCGATGATTTCGGCTCATGGTCGCGCGCCGCTGCACGCCATCCTCGGTGTTGGAGTCGCCCGAGGTGAAGCCACCCTCCAGGGTGATGTCGAAGCTGTCACTGCGACGACCGAGCTGAAGCGCGCCCAGGAACTGGCGGATGTTCTCCTTGGAGCGATCGATGGTGCGCGTGATGGAGGTGTCGCCGAAGACGGCAGCGCCCTCGAAGGCGGCGAAGAGGCGACCGCCGCTGGGCTCGGCGAAGTCCCAGTCGGCGTAGAGGTCGACGACCCAGACGTCGAGGGTGTCGTCGGGCACGTTGGCCGGCAGCGCGCCTCCGTTCACCGGGCTCGTCTGGTGGCGGCGCACGCCGTAGAGACCGGCTTCGCGCTTCGTGCCCTCTTCCTCCGAGTGGTAGCGCAGCGCGAGGATGCCTTGAAAGGCGTGGTCGCCGTCGCGCAGCCTGGCAGTGACGTCGTCGTAGACCATGTCACCCGCGGCGATGACCTCGAAGGGCACGTCGGCGCCCAGAGGTCGCGTGGCGAAGAGCAGGCGTAGATCGCGGTCGCCCTCGACGTAGTCGCCGAAGCTCGGCGCCGTGTCGCCTGCGTTGGCGAGGAGGCCGAGACCCCAATCCGAAGGCTGGAGACCGGCGCGCCACACCCCGATGGGTGAACGCCACTCCAGGTAGGCCTTGCGCAGATCGAAGGCGTCCGTGCGCGTGGCCGTGACGCCGTCGCGCGGTCGGTCGGCCTCGACCACGCCGTTGGTTGCGTCGCCGAAGAGGACGCCGTCGAGAGCGGAGACTTCGCCGACGAACTGCAGGTGCTCGCGATAGGCGACGTGGAAGCCGAGGCGCAGCCACTGCGAGCCCCAGAGGTTCTGACCGAGCTGGGGCGCGAAGCCCTTCGACTCGAAGGGCGTCAGCGGCAAATCACTCATGTAGGACAGGCGGAAGCGATACTCGCCATGGAATCCACCCGTGAACGCTGGAGCGGGCTCGGGCGCCGCTTCCTCCGCCCGTGCGGCTTCGGCCGCTCGTTCAGCCTGGGCGGCCTGGGCGGCCTCCGCGGCCTGGGCGGCCTCCGCGGCCTGGGCGGCCTCCGCGGCCTGGGCGGCCTCCGCAGCCTGGGCGGCCTCCGCAGCCTGGGCGGCCTCCGCAGCCTGGGCGGCTTCCGCGGCTTCGTCCGCGGTGGGCGCGGGCGCAGCGGGCGCAGCGGCCGTGTCGCCGGCCGCCTGAGGCGCGGGCGCGGGCTCCTGCGCTGCCGCGGAGGGCGCGGGCGCAGCGGCCGGAGGCGCAGCGTTCGCGGGCGCCTGCGGGGCGTCGTGGGCCGCGGGCGGCTGAGCCCACGTGGCGCCCGGGACGGCCGACACGAGGCCCAAGAAGAGCGAGGCGGCGAGGAGCTTGACGGATGAAGTAGACACGGAGGCCAGACGATACCCGTCCCCTGACCCTGTGAACAACACTAGCCGCTTACAACTGCGTCACCCTCCCCACAGCGACGGGATGACCCTTCGCGGGGCTCGGGGTACAAACCAGGTCCAATGTTCCTCCCCGTTCGCTCGACCCACGCCCAGCCACTTCACCTGCTCCTCGCGGCGCTGCTCCTCGGTTCGTCCGCGTGCGGATCCTGCGCCGGCGATCCCGTGCCCTTCGGCCTCGACGCCTCGGCCCATCCCGACGACCCGGACGCGCCCCCGACCGAGGCACGACGCGCGCCACCCCAGGTGCTCCCCGCGAACACGCAGCGCGTGGCCATCGAAGGCGCCACGCTCGACGTCGCGAACCTGAACGCCAATGGCGGCGCGCTGCGCGCGGTCTGGCCCATGGACGTGGACGGAGACGGCGACCTCGACACGCTGCTCTTGTGGACGCGCGACCGCAGCGCCCAGCTCTCCTTCGCGCGTCGTGAAGGCGACTCCTTCGAAGCACCGATCGCGCTCGGGCTCGAGCTGAGCGTGCCCGAGCCGGCGCCCAAGGCAGCCGACCCAGCCGCCTTGCCCAGCGCCGAGCCACCCGTGCCCGAGCTGTGCACGCTCGAAGCGCCCCAGTTCGCGGAGCTCGGCCCGCTGCGAGCCAGCGCCCGATTCAGCCTCAGCTGTGGAGCGGACACGGCCTCCCGGCTGGCCATCGTCGATCTCGGCCGCACCCCGCGCGGCAGCCTCAGCCTGACGGCCAGCGGTGGTCTCACCATGCAAGCCGAGCCACAGCTCGCCGACGCCGACGAGGATGGCCACGACGACCTGACGGTGGCCCTCACGCTGGGCGGTGGAGGCTTGCCCCAGAGCACCATCAGCCTGCGCTGGTTCGACCGGCCCGCGGGCCTGGCGCGAGACGCCGAAGAGCCCGAAGCCGCTCTGATCAGGGCGGCCGAGGCGGCGGAGGCCCGGCTCGCGAGTGACCCCGCCGGCGCGGGCACGGCGGCCGCAGGTGTGCTCGGCCTCGAGCGCGCCCTGTGCACGGCGGGCCCGGGCCCCCACCTCCGCGTGGGTGGAACACCGCTGCCCTGCGGCCCCTCCGCCGGCGCGGGCCTGGCCCTGGTCGTGCGCATCGCCGCGTTGGCGCGCCAGGGGAAGCTCGCCGAGGCCTGCCTGCTCGAACGCGAGGTGAGCGACGCGCGCTATCGCCTCGGTCCCAAGGGGCGACGCACCCTCGCCTCCGCCTTCCGCGCACCCGCCGCGCCCGCAAGCCTGAGACGCCGCGTCGTGGGCGAGGTCGCGGGCGCCGACGGTGCCGCGGGCGTGCTGACGACTTTGGGCTTCCTGCCGGACGGACGCCTCGCCGTGCGCGCCGGCATGGCCCGGGTCTACGACCTCGGGGTCGATCCCCCCATGGCCACGCCGCTCGTGGACGACGCACCACCCGTGCGCTCACCGGACGGACGCCTCGCCGTGCGCGACATCCACCATAGCTGCCGGGGCTACGTGGCGAGCGTGCTGGCCGCGAGCCTCGCCCACCCCGGTCCCGCCGTGATGCCGGGCCAGGACGTGCTGCTGCAGACCGCACCACCGCCCGAAGGGGTGAGCTGTGACCCGCTGCCCCAGAGCATGCTCGACGACAACGGCGGCTTCGAAGCGCTGGGCTGGGCGCCCCAAGGGCTGGTGATCGCCCACGCCGGGTCCCTGATGCTCGTCCCCCTCACCGCCACGGGACAGGCCGCCGGCGATCCCATGCCTCTGCCCGACGACACGCCCCTGCCCGCCCCGCTGAACGGCGCGACCATCAGCGCCAACGGATCCCGTTGGGTCGAGCCCTCCCCCCACGGGGTGATCCTTCATCAGCGCGGCAGCGCGCCCGCGGAGCGCCTCTTGCCCCGAGGCGCCGACGACGAGCCCGCGCCCCGCGCCGTCGCCATCTCGCCGGACGGACGACGCATCGCCTACCTCGCGGGCGCGCATCTGGTCGTGCTCGAAGGCTTCTAACGCCGCGCGGTGGGCGTCAGTCGGGATCGCGGAAGACGGGCGCGCGCTTCTGCATGTTGGCCTGAACGGCCTCCATGTTGTTGGCGCTACCGAGGAGAGGGAGCTGAAGCTCCGTCTCGAACTGGAAGGCCTCGGCGGTGGAGAGCTCGCCCACCTCGTCCAAGAGGAGCTTGCCCGCGCGGATCGCGTGTGGGTTCTTGCTCGCGATGATCGCGGCCAGCGCCAGCGCCTCGGCCAGCGGGTCCTCCACCGCACGTGTCGCCAGGCCGAGCACGACCGCTTCGACGCCGTCGACCACGCGTCCCGTGAACATCAGCTCCTTGGCGACGTCGAGCGGGACCAGATCGAGCACCGTCTTCGACAGGGACATGTCGGGGACGAGCCCCCACTTGATCTCCATGATCGACAGCTGCGCGTCGGGACGCACGAGGCGGATGTCGGCGCCCAGGGCGATCTGCAGACCACCCCCAAAGCACGGTCCCTGGATGGCCGCGATCACCGGCATGGGCAGCTCGCGCCAGATCCAGGCCACGCGCTGGGCCAGGTTCGCGGGGCTCCCCGCGGGACGGTCGAGCAGACGTTGGGCCACGTCGCCCATGGCGAAGAAGGCCTGAAAATCGAGCCCCGCACAGAAGGCGTGGCCTTCGCCCGAGAGCACGACGGCGCGCACGCTCGACTCGCCCTTCAGCCGCTCGCCAGCCGCCACGATGCCTTCGAACATGGCGAGGTCGAGGCCGTTGCGCTTCTCGGGCCGGTTCAGGCGCACGTGAGCGATGTGATCTTCGATGGAGACGAGCACGCGCGAGTCGGTCATGGGCCTCGCATAGCACGCGCGGGGGTCAGCGCGGAACGCAGCTCCGCACCAGCGCCAACGACGCCGTGCCATCCGCCGCCTCTTGCCGGAAGCCCAGCGCGAGGCCGTCGCCGTCGTTCGCGCCGAAGACGGGCCCGGTCGCGCCTGGGGCAGCGATCAGATCCTGCGCTGGCACGATCAGGTTTCCGTCCAGATCCACGCCCGCCGCGCGGACCATGGCGGAGTCGCCCGCGCCCTCGCGCCAGGCGACGGCGAAGCCGGGCCAGGCGGCGAAGGCCGCGGCGCGAGGCTGGACCGCGCCACCGCGTCCGAGCTCGACGTGGCGTACGAGCGTGCCGTCGCGGTCGAGCAAGAAGGCGTCGACGCGCCCCTCCCCCGCCGCGCGCTCCGTGGCGACAGCCAGCACGCGCTCCCCCTGCGCGGCGAAGGCGTCGAGGAAGGCGAAGCCGTCGACGCGCCGCTCCGTGCGGATGGGACCGCCTTCCGGAGAGAGCGCGACCGTGAAGAGCTGCGAGGGCGGCACGCGGGCGAGCAAGGTCGGCCCCACGGCCGACAGCGCCAATCCGAGCTCGGTGGCTTCGGGGTTCAAGAACGAGAGCAGCGTCACGTCGAGGCCCACGGGATCGCCGCCGACATCGAGGTGAGTGACCCGGGGCGTGATCACGGCCGTGCCCGACACGAGCTGGAGATCGGCGCGCAGCAGGTAGCCTCCGGCGTCGTTCACCACCATATGAGGCGCCGCGGCGCTGGCATACAGCACGGAGGCGGGCCGCAGAACGTCGCCGTCCTCGGAGAGAATGGCGTCGTGGATCTCCGCGCCGGTCACGGCACCGCCCGCGTCGAGGTTGGCCCGGGTCCAGACCGCGAAGAAGCTGCCCCCGAGCGTGCCCAGGGCCGAGTCGGAGAGCCGCGCCTCGGTCGCCCCGACCTGCTCGAGCGTCTCGTCCGCCAAGGTCGCGCCGCTGCCGTCGACGACCGCCAGATGCAGGGCGTCACCGGCGGGCGTGCCCGCGGCCGGCAGGCTGGCGAAGGTGTAGGCGTAGCGGCCGTTCGAGGCGGCGAAGCCCGTGGGCGGGGCGGCGCTGCCCTCGCCATAACCAGGCACGGCCTCGACCAGGGTCGCTACCCCCGCACACGCTGGCGGAGGCCCGGCGTCCGGCAGCGGAGACGTGTCAGGCTGGCTGGCGTCCATGGGGGCGGCGTCCGGCAGACCAGCGTCCACGACGGCGCTGTCGTCTCCGCAACCAGCGGCGAGGAGCGCCGCGACCCATGGGGACGGTTCGAACTTTTCGCACTTTCTCATACCGCCGTCTCCCAAAGAGATCTCGTGAAAGCAGCGGCCTCGGCGTGCTCCTGCTTGCTTGCGGTGCAGCGCAACTTGCGCACGGCCGTCTCCGAAATGTTGATCGATAGCCCGGTCTCGCGACACGAGCGACCGAGCATGCCTGCGATCAGCGCTACTTGGCGACGTGCGGAGACGAAACTTCGCACTCGCGAATTCGACGCAATCTCGGTCGCCGTGAGGCCTCGTCCGCGCGCGACAAGTTCGACCACGACGGCGAGCGGTCCGTCCCACCGCCTAACGGCCGTCACGGGCATGTAGTCGAGTCCACTGGGGCCAGTACGTGGATGGGCGACAGACACGACTACCCCAAGCGTCTCGCGTAAGGCAGCGCGCGCGCCGCGAAGGTTGCCAGTGAGCAGCGGATCGCGCGGTCCCGACCGCCGCTCGTCGACGTAGTGGCCAAAGGCTCGACGGGCTGCTCGCCCCAAACCGTAACCCATGAGCTCAAGACCCAACTCCACCGAGAGAAACTGCGGTTGCTCGACCTCGCCGAGGTAGGCGCGATGGCTTGTCCAGCCGCTCTCGATCGCCGTGTCCACGACTCCGGCCCGCGGCGGGTTGTTGTGATGGTAGGTGATCAGGCGTGCGGTCCAGCATGGATCGACGATGAGCGTCTTGGGCCGATCTGCGAAGACCGGACCCAGCCGACCCTGTTGTCGATTCAGCCAACCTGCGAACGGAGCATGGACGCTCTTGATCAAATGCTCGAACAGCTCACTGCCCGCCACGAGGCCGTGATGAATGTGCGAACTCATCAAGGCGTAGGATAGTACCCGCCAATCCGACTGGCCGATCCGCCCGCCGAAGCGACGGAGATATTCAGCGCGCTCTACGGGGCCGGTCAGCCTGAATTCCCGGTTCACGAACCGGCTGATGACGTGAACAACATCGCCGGGGCGAATGATTCGACGGTAGCGCGACATGAGCCTTCATCGGCTCGAAACACCCCCAGTGCCTCGTTGGGGCTGACGAACGTGCGGAAAGTTCGAACCGTCCCCTTGCTTGCCCGCTGGCTGGCTAGCGTGCCCCGGTCGAATCTGATAGATACGCGGTCGTGAATGCAGCTCGAAGCCGGTGGGAGGCCGGAACCGCTGCGGCAAATCTCTCCCGCTGGGTGGGCGCCGCTGCGCTCCGTTTCCTAGGCGCCGGCGCGCTAATCGCCGCTTGTGGATGTGGGGCGGCGACGCCTCATTCGGCAGGGCCCTGCATGTCCGATCGGGAATGTCGCCTCGACCGCATCTGCTACGAGGGCGTGTGCCAGTTCTCGGAGGACGTGCGCGCCGAGCGAGCCCGGGCCGACGCGGGCGCGTCCGACCCCGCCTTCACCGTGGACGCGAGCGCCAACGTGAGCGTGGACGCCAGCGTGGAGACGCCGGCTGCCGTGGTGGAACGGCCCGAGTTCATGGGCGGACCGCATCACCGTGGACGCACCCAATACGCCGGACCCATCCAGAACCCCTCGGCCCGCTTCTCCTTCTCCACGGGCGCGCGCATCTTCGCCTCGCCCGTCGTGGGCGCCGACGGCACCATCTACGTCGGCTCCCTCGACCACGGCCTTTCGGCGGTGAGCAGCGACGGCACCCTGCGCTGGCGCTACGTGGCCGGCGACAAATTCTACTCCACCCCGGCGCTCGGCCCGGACGGCACCATCTACGTCGGCAACGACGACCACTCCCTGCTCGCCCTGAGCGCCGTCGGCGCCCTGCGCTTTCGCGTCACCTTCGGCGATCCGGTCGACTCGAGCCCCACGCTGGGCACGGACGGCACGATCTACGTCGGCGCGGACGGCCTCTATGCCGTAACCCCGGCCGGCAACGTGCGCTGGCATTTCGCCACCGCCGGCCACATTCGCTCGTCACCGGCGCTCCATCCCGACGGCTTCCTGGTCGTCGGCACCCCCGAAGGCAGCGTCCTGGCCGTCGGCTTCGATGGCGTCGAGCGCTGGCGCACGGCGGCGGGCGCGAGCATCGACTCGAGCGCCTCCATCGCCGACGACGGCACCATCTACATCGGCACGGATCGCGGCGAACTGCTCGCCCTCGACCACGGCGGCACGATCCTCTGGCGCTACGCCACGGGTCGCGACGTGCGCGCGACGCCGGCCATCGCCCCCGACGGCACCATCGTCGTCGGCTCCTATGACGCCCACGTCTACGCCATCGCTCCCAACGGCACTCTGCGCTTCCGCGTGGAGACCGGCGGGCGCGTGCGCTCCTCGGCCCGGATCGATCCCTCGGGACGCATCTACGTGGGCTGCCAGGACGACATCCTCTACGCCATCGCCCCGGACGGTGAGGTGCTTTGGCGCCACGACCTGGGCGAGGACATCGACTCCACACCGGCCATCGACGCCGACGGAACCCTCTTCGTGGGCAGCGACGACGGCGCACTTCACGCGCTGCGTTGACCCACTTCCCCAACCAAGATTTCACGGAAACCCTACATGTCCTCCATCGATCCCGAGGCCGTCTTCGACGCCCTCCAGAACTCCTCCGGTAAGAACGCCGGGGGTCAAGCCGCCGGCAAGAACACGCGCGGCATGCACCTCGCCGAGCTCAGCTCGCGCCTGGGCCTCACGCGCGCCGATCGCGGCGCCATGCTCGAAGCCCTCGACACGCTCGTCGCGGACGATCGCGTGCACGAGCTCCCCGGGCGACGCTTCCGCCTGGGCAAGACCAAGTCCGTGGCCACGGCCGCGCGCCTCGAGGGCTACCTCTTCGTCCACCCGCGAGGCTTCGGCTTCGTCACCGCCGAAGACGGCGGCCCCGACGTCTTCATCCCGCCGCCCTTCCTGGGCGCGGCCCTGCACGGAGACCGCGTCGAGGTCACGACCAAGCCCGGCCCCAAGGGGCGCGAAGGCGCCGTCGTGGGCGTCCTCTCGCGTCGGCCCGCGCGCGTCACGGGCATCCTGCAGCGCGATCGCAGGGAGAACCTCTTCCTCCCCGACGACGTGCGCCTGCGGAGCCCGATGCGCATCGACGGCGGGCTGCCGGACGGCGCCGAGGCCGGCTCCGTGCTGGTCGCCGACATCGTGGGCTTCCCGCAGGACGAGTACGAGAGCTGCGTCGTGCAGGTCCGCGAACTGCTGGGCGCCGAAGGCGTCGCGCAGGTCGAGGCCGCCCGCATCCTGGTGCGCGAGGGCGTCGAGGAAGACTTCGACCGCCTGGCCCTGGCGGAAGCCGCGGCGCTGCCCAACCACGTGCTGGCCAGCGAGCGCGAAGGTCGCGAAGACCTGCGCGAGATGCACCTCGTCACCATCGACCCGCCGGACGCCAAGGATCACGACGACGCCCTCTTCGCGGAGCGCCTGCCCAAGGGTGGCTACCGCGTGGTCGTGGCCATCGCCGACGTCTCCCACTACGTGGCGGAGGGCACCGCCCTCGACGCCGCGGCGGAGGCCCGAGGTGTCAGCATCTACCTGCCATCGCGCTCCATCCCGATGCTGCCTCGCGAGATCTCCAGCGGCATCGCCTCGCTCGTGCCCAACGAGGATCGTCTCTGCCTGGCCGTCGAGGTGGAGCTCTCGAGTCGCGGCAAGGTGCGCTCCCTCCGCTTCATCGAAGGCGTGATGCGCTCCAGCGCGCGCCTGACCTACGAGACCGCGGCACGCGCGCTCGGCCTGACCGAAGAGGGGAAGGTGTCGCCCGAGGCGAGCGCCCACCTCGAGCTGCTCGAGACCCTGCTCGAGATCTCGCGCCTCTTGCGCAGCAGTCGCATGAAGCGCGGCGCCCTCGACTTCGACCTGCCCGAACCGAAGGTCATCTTCGACGACGCGGGCCAACCCAAGGACGTCGTCCGCTCGCGCAAGGATCCCGGAATTCGCGAGGCCTATCGCCTGGTCGAGGAGATGATGCTCCTGGCCAACGAGGTGGTCGCAACCGAGCTGTCGGCGCGCAAGCTCCCGGCCATCTATCGCGTCCACGGAGCGCCGGACGAGGACAAGCTCGAGCTCTTCGCCCAGCTCGCGTGCTCCCTCGGCTTCGACCTGGACGTCGAGCAAGCGAAGGATCCGAAGCACCTCACGAGCTTCCTCGCGCGCATCGATGGCTTGCCTGAAGCCCCTGTCCTCCGTTACCTCCTCCTCCGCGCCATGCAGCAGGCCATCTACGACATCACGCCCGCCGCCGGACACTTCGGTCTCGCGGCGCCGGACTACCTGCACTTCACCTCGCCGATTCGTCGCTACCCCGACCTCACGGTGCATCGGGTGGTGCGCAGCGCCGCGCGTGAGCAACGCGTGGACTCCGCCACGCTTCGACCCTATCTGCGCAAGGCCGCCGCCGACGCGAGCCGGCTCGAACGCCGGGCCATGAGCGCCGAGCGCGACGTGGTCTCCGTCTATCGCACGCTGGTCATGCGCGATCGCGTCGGAGAGGTCTTCGACGCGACCATCACGGGCACGACCGACTCCGGATTCTACGCCGCTCTGGATGAGCCCTTCGTCGAGACCTTCACCTCGGTGACGCGCCTCGAGGGCGACTTCTTCGAGCTCGATCGCCTCGGCATCCGCCTGACGGGCTTCCGCACCGGGCGCTGCTTCACCCTGGGCGACCGCGTGCGCCTGCGCATCGAAGAGGTCAGCCTGACGCGGCGCGAGATCGTCGCCGCCCCGGAGGACCTCCCGCCGGCCGGGACGAATCCCCCGGAGGCGCGCGGACGCGGCAAGCCCAGCGATCGACGGGGCGGGTCCCAGAAGGACACGCGACGGAGCGGGTCCAAGAACGACGCACGACCGGGAGGGCCCTCGAAGGGCGCTCCGAAGAAGGCGAAAAAGCGGGGAGCAGGCCCAGATGACGAGCGCGCCGGCAGCCGTCAACGACGTGGCGGCAGCAGCGGCGCCAAGAAGAAGAGAAGGCGATGAGCAAGAAGGTCAAGACTCCGAGCAGGCTGTCCCAGATGGCGCGAAGCGTCCCCGAGATGATCGCGTTCAAGCGGGATGGCGGGGCTCTCGAGGCCACCGAGCTCGAAGCTTTGATCCAGGGATTCGTCACGGGAGAGGTGGCCGACTACCAGATGACGGCGCTGGCCATGGCGATCTTCTTCCGCGGCATGACCGCCGAGGAGACCGCCGCGCTCACCCTCGCCATGCGCGACAGCGGCGACGTCCTGGACCTGTCGAACATCCCTGGATTCAAGGTCGACAAGCACTCCACTGGAGGCGTCGGCGACAAGGTGAGCATCTGCCTCGCCCCCATGGTCACGGCCTGCGGTCTGCGCGTGCCCATGATCAGCGGACGCGGCCTGGGCCATACGGGCGGCACGCTCGACAAGCTCGAGGCCATCCCTGGCTTCAAGGTCGACACGACGACCAAGCGCTTCATCCGTCAAATCGAGAAGATCGGCTGCGCGCTGATCGGTCAGACCGCGGATCTCGCCCCGGCCGATCGACGCCTCTACGCCCTGCGCGACGTCTCGGCCACGGTCGAGTCGATCCCACTGATCACCGCGAGCATCCTGTCCAAGAAGCTGGCCGAGGGCATCGATGCCCTGGTGCTCGACGTGAAGGTCGGCGAGGGCGCCTTCATGAAAACCGAGAAGCAAGCGCGCGAGCTGGCCGAGTCCATCGTCCGCGTGGGACGACACGCGGGCAAGAAGGTCAGCGCCCTGCTCACGCGGATGGACGCGCCTCTGGGCCACGCCGTGGGCAACGCCGTGGAATCCGCCGAGGCCTTCGCCGTGCTCTCGGGCGGTGGGCCCGACGATCTGGTCGAGTGCACCTTCGCTCTGGGAGCGGAGATGCTGCGTCTCGCGGGCGTCGCGAAGTCGGAGGCCGCGGCCCGCAAGATGCTGGCCAAGGTGATCGAAGACGGCAGCGCCGCGCGCAAGATGCAGGAGGTCGTGAAGGCGCAAGGCGGCGACCCCCGCGTCGTGCTCGAACCGGATCGACTGCCTTCGGCGCCTCACGCGGTGATCATCCCGAGCCCCAGCTCCGGCTACGTGAAGAGCATCAACGCGCGCGAGATCGGGCTCACGGCGGTGCACCTCGGCGCCGGACGCACGCGCGCCGACCAAGAGGTCGATCCAGCGGTCGGCATCCTGCTGGACAAGAAGCCCGGCGACGAAGTCTCCCAAGGCGAGCGCCTGGCGCGCATCCTGGTGCGCAACCGAGCCGCGGCGCGAGCCGTGACCGGACGCATCCTCGAGGCCTACACGATCACGCAGAGGCGTACCGCGCCGCTGCCCCTCGTCATCGACACGATCCGGCGCTGACGGAAGGCTCGCTGCCCGATCAGTTCGGCGGGCCGGCCATGATGGCGCGTCGCACGGCAGCGAGCGGCGCGTCGTCGTCCAGCGTGACGCTGCCGTCGGACGCGACGTGCACGCCCAGACGCTCAAGCAACGGCGCCGTGGCGGGGAAGTCGGCGCGCGCCGACCACGCTTCGCCCATGGGCGCGAGCACTGGGGCACCGAGCGCTCGGTCGAGCGTGCGCAGCGCCGTGGTGGCGGGCATGGTGCCGGTCGTCTGGCGAAACACCGGACCTTCAGCGCACAAGAGCGCGTCGAGGGAGCTCGGCCGCGAGCGCGTCCGCAGGCGCACGTCGGCCGCGAGCGCGAACGCCATCCCGCTCCAGTACACGCGACGGAAATGCCCCGTCTCGCGCATGGACGCAGCCGCCTGCGAGAGGCTCAGCGCACCCTCGTCCTGTGCGTCCGCAGCCCCTCGCACACAGCCGTCGACGATGCGCGCCCAGGCGGTCTCTTCGTCCTCCAGCCCGGCGCGCACACGCGTCACCTCCTGGTAATAGGTCGCGAAGCCCTCGGAGAGCCAGGCGTCGCGGCGGTCGATCAAGGGCAGCAGCAGATGCGAGAGTTCGTGGGGCGCGACCCAATGACGGCGCACGTCCTCTTCGCTGGCGTCCGCGCGCACGAGCAGCATCACGGAAGCCCCGCCGCCGCGACGCACCAGGCCGAAGGCGATGGGATCCGGCGGCTCCCCATCCATCTCCGGACCCACGGGGACGACGACCACATCGAGACTCGACACGGGGAAGTGACCGCAGACGCTGGACACGGCTCGGATGTCTCCCGTGATCGCGCGCACGAGCCCGTCGAGGCCAACGGCCAGCTCTCCGGGCAGCACGGCCAGGTCCACCTGCACACCGTCGGCCTCGAATTGTCGGCGGGAGAACACGCCCAACGCCACGTGGCCCGGCAGCTCGAGCGCCGACGCGGGCAGCGACGTGCGCGCGCCGTCGCCTCCCCACGGCAGCGACGCCGAAGCGTGAGACGGAAGGCGGAGCTCCAACGACGCGACGCTCGGCGCACTCGGGCGCAGCAGCCACGCGTCCTGCGACGTGAGCAGCGCCTCGCCCTCGTGCGAGGCCGCGAAGCCGCGGGCGCCGAGCTCGAAGCGGTAGTGCACGCATTCGTCAGCTGCGAGCGCTCCGAGCTGCACACCATGGCTCGACCGAGGCAGGACGCGGCCCTCTCGAGTGCGCACGGGTCCGAGCAGCGCAGGACCCTCCCCGGCGATGGGCCGCAGGTCACGAGGCGCACGGCCGTCGAAGCAGATCTGCGTGTGCCCGCTGTGCAGATCGGGCTCGAAGGTCACCTGGTAGCGCACAGAGAGCGGCCGGGAGTCGGCCGCGTGCGGGGCCGTTGGAGCGCTCGGCAGGCAGCCAATCGGCAACATCAAGAGCGCGAGGACGCAAGCCCGCGCCAGGTGCAAACTCACAGGCAGCGCCCGGAGGTGACGCAGCAGCGCGACGTTTGTTGGGCGATAAGCTATAGAAATCATTTACGAATCTCGATTTTATGGGACCGCTACAAAGCGCGTGAAACTTCTCAAAGGGTCGTGCATACTCCCTCTCACCTCGCGGCGTGGCGCCTCGGGGGATGACAATTTCCTTTGCAGCCTAAGCATTCGCATTGCTAGCGTACGCGGCGGTTGCACTCCACCGAAGTATCAGGGGATTGTCTCCTGAGGGTGGGGATGGGATCCGTCTGGAAACCGATTCTTCGGAGGTAGTGAATTATGAACTCAGCACTCAAGCATACGCTCATCGCGATGGCGACCGCTTCCCTCGGCCTTGCGGCCGGTTGTGGCAGCAGTAGCGCGGATGACGCCTCGGGCAGCGAAGCCTCCCAGGGCGGTGACACGGCCGGCGAGGCCTCCTGCGGCGCCGGCTCCTGCGGCGGCGAAGCTGGTGGCGCGGCCACCGGTGGTGACACGGCGGCTCCCGCGGACGGCGCAGCCCCTGCGGACGGCGCAGCTGGCGACGCGGCCGGCGGCGAGGCTTCCTGTGGCGAAGGCTCCTGCGGCTGAGCCGCTCGAGTGACCCCTTCGGGGGTACGAACGCGGTGCCGCGGCGTCGATGACGTCGCGGCATCGTCGTCTCTGGCGGTAGTCCTCTCGGGCAGGGTCCTCTTTGGCAGCCCGGTCGGCGCAACGAAACGCCCCGCCCGACGTACGGGGAGCGAGGATTAGATGAAGGAACACCCTGGAGGCATTGGCATCGGCTTCCGAATGGATCTGGCCGAGGAGCTCTTCGAGCGCGCACCCGACGCGGTGCAGTGGCTGGAGCTCCATCCGGAGAACTACATTCGGCGCGGTGGGCGCTACCGAAGCCGGCTGGCCAAGGCGCGCGAGCGCTGGCCGTTGGTGACCCACGGTTTGACCATGAGCTTCGGCTGCCCGCGCCCCCACGAGCGTGAGTACATGGACGAGCTCCGCGACTTCGTGCGCGAGGTCGGCACGCCCTGGCACTCGGACCACGCCTGCTTCGGCGGCGCTCACGGCGCCTTCGTGCACGATCTGCTGCCCGTACCGTTCACGGACGAAGCGGTGAGCACGATGGTCGCGCGCGTGCGCGAAGCGCAGGACCAGCTGGACGTCGACGTCGCGGTGGAGAACGTCAGCTACTACGCCGCACAGGCGGAAGACCCGCTGCTCGAGATCGACTTCCTGGTCGAGGTGCTGGAGCGCGCGGACGCCAGGCTGATGCTCGACGTCAACAACGTCTACGTGAACAGCAAGAACTTCGGCTTCGATCCCAAGCGCTGGATCGACAAGGTGCCCACCGAGCGCGTGGTGCAGATGCACGTCGCCGGCCACTTCGTGCGCCAGGACGGACTGCGCATCGACACCCACGGCGAGGCCATCTGCGACGACGTGTACGAGCTGCTCGACTACACCTTGCGCCGTGTCGGTCCTGTCCCCGTGCTGCTCGAGCGTGACAACAACATCCCTCCCCTCGACGTCGTGCTCGCGGAGGTCGAGCAGCTCCGCGCGATCTACGACGCCGCCACGCGGGGCGTCACGGAGAGCGCTGCAGACCGAGCCACGGAGGGCGCATGAAGCTCGAGCTGTCGCAAGACGCCATCCAGCGCATCTGCTTCTCACGCGAGCCGAGCGAGGAGGATCTGGACGCCGTGGGCAACCGTGCCCGCTGGCTCCTCTACCGCAACATGGTGCGCGCCCGCCTGCGACGCGTGTGCCGCGTGGCCCTGCCACGAACGCTCGAAGCCGCGGGCGAGGTCCGCTTCGACGCCTGGGTCGACGAGTGGTTCGCCGAGCGCGCTCCGCGCACGCGCTACTTCTGGCGCGTCGTGGCCGAGTTCGCGGAGTACACGCGAGCGAAGGCCGCCATCGAGCCTCTCTGGCTCCAGGAGCTGATGCGCTACGAAGCGCTGCATTGGCACACGCGTCACGACGAGGGCGCCCCGGACGCCGAGATCCTCCCGATCGACTTCGAGCGGGTTCCCTTCGTCAACCCGACCCTGACGCTGCTCGAGCTTGCGCACGCGGTGCATCGCCCCTTGGCCGAAGGGCAGGCGAGCTACCCCGAGGAGCCCACGCATCTGGCGCTCTTCCGCCGCATCGAGGACGACGACACGGTGACCTGGAGCTTGAACCCGATGGGCGCCGCCCTGGTCGCGCGCTGGCAGCTGGAGCAGGAGACGCTCGAGCAGGCTGTAGTCGCCGTGGCCGAAGCGCGGAACGCGAGCCTGAACGCGAGCTTCCTCGAGAGCCTCGCGGGGCTGCTCGAGGGATTGCTCGAACGCGGCCTCCTGCTGGGGTCTCGGCCCTAGCGCTCGACGTCTCGTCTATGCGCGGCGGCGGGTGTGGTCTAAGATCCCCACATGCCCAAACACATCGCAGTCATCTGTCTCCTGACCGCTCTCTGCTGGCTAGGCTCGGCCCAGGTGGCCAGCGCTCAGGAATCCAGCCAGGGAAGCTCCCAGCGCAGCCGGGATCACCGCATCCAAGGCATCCGCGTCGACGTGCACGGCAACCTCGCCTACTACGGCGCCATGGGCGCGGGCTTCCGCATCGACATCCCCATCGTGCCGCACGGCTTCCTTCACAACTCCCACATCCAGGACGAGCTGGCGATCAGCCCCGGGTTGGACCTCTTCTTCTTCGCCTTCTCGAGCCGCTGCTACGTCGACAACAGCGGCGCGCGCTATTGCCCCGACCGCGTCGGCTTCGGCATCTGGCCGGTAGTGATGGCCCAATGGAACCTCTACCTGACCCGCTCGTGGTCGGTCTTCCCCGAGCTCGGCGTGGCCTTCGTAATCAACGACCATAACTATCGCGGCGTGCGCGACAAGCGCTCCGACTTCTACGTGACGCCCGCGGCGAGCATCGGCGCGCGCTGGCACTTCAGCCGCCGCAACTCCTTGCTCCTCCGCCTCAACTTCCCGGCGGGCTTCCAGATCGGCCTGACCTTCTGACGCGCGGCGCGACTGAACGCTGACACGGCGAACGCCGCGGCCCGCGGCGCAGCGGACCGGTCGGCGCGCTAGTAGCCCTCCATCTTGGAGATGAGCTCGTTCATGATCTCGCGCGTCCCGCCTCCGATGGGGTAGAGGCGCGCGTCGCGATAGAGCCGCTCGACCAGCGTCTCGCGCATGTAGCCCATGCCACCGTGGATCTGCACGGCGTGATCACAGACCTCGGAGCAGGCGTCCGTGGCCGCGTTCTTGGCCATGGCCGCCAGGGACGGGCGCGCGTCGCCGCCGAGGTAGCGCGTGACGCACTCCCCGACCAGAGCTCGAGCCGCCGCGACGCGAGTGGCCATGTCCGCGAGCTTGTGACGCGTGACCTGGAACCCGACGATGGGGCGCCCGAAGGCTTCGCGCTCCCGGGCGTAGCGAATGGACTCGGCGTGCGCGAGGCCGGCGATGGCGACGCATTGGCCCGCGATCGCGAGGCGCTCCGTGACGAAGTTCCCCATGATCATGGCGAAGCCACCGCCCTCGTCGCCGATCAGATTCTCGACCGGCACGCGGCACTCGTCGAAGGAGAGCTCGGCCGTGTCGCTGGCCCACCAGCCCGTCTTCTTCAGCTTGCGCGACACGGAGAAGCCAGGGGTGCCACGCTCGATCACCAACAGGGAGATGCCCGCATGTTGAGGCCCACCCGTGCGCACGGCGCAGGTCACGATGTCGGCGCGGGTGCCCGAGGTGATGAAGGTCTTGGCACCGTTGACGACGAAGTGGTCCCCGTCGCGGCGCGCCTGCGTACGGAGTGAGGCCACGTCGCTGCCGCAGCCAGGCTCCGTGATGGCCAGCGCCGCGATCTTCTCACCCGCCACGACCGGACGCACGAAGCGCTCGCGTTGCGCGTCCGTGCCGAAGCGCACGATGGGCGGGAGCGCGATGCCGTGGCTGCCCAGCCCAATCGTGGTGCCGACGCTCTGGCCCGCGACCACGAACTCCTCGGCCACCACGAGCAGATGCCCGAAGTCTCCGCCCGTGCCGCCCCAGGCCTCGGGGTAGCCCACGCCCAGGAGCCCCGTCGCACCCGCCTCGCCATAGAGCTCCCGAGGAAACTCCTCCGCCTCCTCCCAGGCGGCGGCCTGGGGCGCGATGTGCTCTTTGGCGAAACGGCGAGCCTGCTTGCGCAGCTCGGCGTGTTCGTCTCCTTCGAAGAGATAGGGCTCCATGCCGGCCATGATACCCGATGCTCACGCGATCATGAGCAGCGCGAACCACGGCCTCCAGCAGCACGAGGCTGCAAATTGCGAAGACGGCGTCGAGCCCTTGCCCAACGCCGTCTCCTCGAAGCGAGGGAGTGTCCCTACTCCTCGCTGGCCGCCATGTCCGCCACCTGTGCGGGCGCCGGAGCAGCCGCCACAGGCATGGAGTCGGAGACCTCCTCCACGATCATGTCGAGCTTGGCGTAGGCACCGAGACCGGTTCCGGCCGGAACCAGACGGCCCATGATGACGTTCTCCTTCAGACCGCGCAGATGGTCGATCTTGCCGGAGATGGACGCCTCGGTGAGCACCTTCGTGGTCTCCTGGAAGGAGGACGCGCTGATGAAGGAGTCCGTCGACAGCGACGCCTTGGTGATGCCGAGCAGCAGCGGCTCGGCGACCGCCGGGCGGCCTCCGCGCGCGATGACCTTCTCGTTCTCGCGCTCGAATGCCGACTTCTCGACGTGCTCGTCCGGCAAGAAGCGGGTGTCACCCGTGTCGCGAATGCGCACGCGACGCAGCATCTGGCGAACGATCACCTCGATGTGCTTGTCGTTGATGGTCACGCCCTGAAGCCGATAGACCTGCTGGATCTCGTTCACCAGCCAGGCTGCCAGCTCCTTCTCGCCCTTGACCTTGAGGATGTCGTGCGGGCTCGCGGGACCGTCCATCAGCGCCTCGCCGGCTCGGACGCGATCGCCGTCCTTGACCGTGAGGTGCTTGCCCTTGGCGATCAGGTACTCCTTGGGCTCGCCGACGTCGGGAGTGATCACGACCTTCTGCTTGCCCTTGGTGTCCTTGCCGAAGGAGACCACGCCATCGATCTCGCTGATGATGGCGTGGTCCTTGGGCTTGCGCGCCTCGAAGAGCTCGGCGACACGCGGCAGACCGCCCGTGATGTCCTTGGTCTTCGTGGTCTCGCGAGGAATCTTCGCGATGACCTCGCCGGCCTCGACGACCTGCCCATCCATGACACCGATGTTGGAGCCAACGGGCAGGAAGTAGCGGGCCACGTGGTTCGCCACGCCCGTGGGCAGCAGCTCACCGGTCTTGGCGTCGACCACGGCGACGCGAGGACGCGCGCCGGGATCACGAGACTCGATCACGATGCGACGCGAGAGACCCGTCACCTCGTCGACCTTCTCCTCCATCGTGACGTTCTCGACGATGTCGGCGTATTGAACGACACCGGCAACCTCCGTCAGGATCGGGAGAGCGTAGGGGTCCCACTCGGCGAGCACGGTCTTGGCCTTGACCTGCTGGCCCTCGACCGCCTTCAGCTCGGCGCCGTAGGTCAGGTTGAAGGTCTCGAGCTCGCGACCGGTACCGTCCACGACGCGCAGGACACCATGACGGTTCATGACCATGATGGAGCCGTTGCTGCGCTTGACGGTGACGACGTTCTCCAACTTCACCGTACCCGCACCGCGGGTCTCGACGTTGGATTGCTCGATCTTGCCGCGCGCGGCCGCACCACCGATGTGGAACGTCCGCATCGTCAGCTGCGTGCCGGGCTCGCCGATGGACTGCGCGGCGATCACGCCGACCGCCTCACCGACGTTGACCTCATAGCCGCGAGCCAGGTCGCGACCGTAGCAACGCGCGCAGACTCCGCGGCGCGTCTGGCAGGTGAGCACGGAGCGGATCAAGACCCGTCCGATGCCCGCCGCTTCGACGCGCTCGATCAGCGCCTCGTCCATCTCCTCGTTGGCGGCGACGATCACGTCTCCGGTCACGGGATCCATGATGTCCTCGAGCGCGACACGTCCGAGCACACGCTCACCCAGGGGAGTGACGACCTCGCCACCCTCTTCGAGCTTGCTGACCCAGATTCCGTCGAGCGTCTCGCAGTCGTAGTCGGTGATGACCGCGTCCTGCGCGACGTCCACGAGACGGCGCGTGAGGTAACCCGAGTTCGCCGTCTTCAACGCCGTGTCCGCGAGGCCCTTACGAGCACCATGGGTGGAGATGAAGTACTGGAGAACCGTCAGACCCTCACGGAAGTTCGCCGTGATGGGCGTCTCGATGATCTCGCCCGAAGGCTTGGCCATCAGACCGCGCATGCCGGCGAGCTGACGAATCTGCTGGTTGGAGCCTCGAGCGCCCGAGTCCGCCATCATGAAGATGGAGTTGAAGCTCGGCAGCTCGCGCTCTTCACCCGTCTCTTCGTCCTTGAAGGTCTGACGCGCGATGCCGTCGACCAGGTCGCGAGCGATCTGGTCGGAAGCCTCCGCCCAGATGTCGACGACCTTGTTGTAGCGCTCTCCGTCGGTGATCAGACCCTCTTGGTACTGATCGACGACCGTGTTGACGTCGGCCTGAGCGCCGTCGATGACGGTCTTCTTCGACGCCGGGATCAGCATGTCGTCCATGCAGATCGACAGACCGGCGCGAGTCGACATCTCGTAGCCGAGCGTGCGCAGGCGGTCCGCCAGGAGCACGGTCGCCTTGTTGCGGCTGCGACGGTAGCACTGGTCGATCAGCTGGCTGAGCGCCTTCTTGTCCAGGACGCGGTTGACGTCCTCGAGCTTGAGGGGCTTGGGCAGGATCTCGCTGACGAGAACGCGACCCACCGTGCTGTCGTGCATCTTACCGTCGGAGCGCACGCGGATCTTCGCGTGCAAGGTCACCTCACCGGCGTCGTAGGCCGCGTGGACCTCGTCGCTGGAGGCGAAGATGCCCGTGAAGTCACCCTGGGCTTCGCGGTTGCGATAGCCGCCCTTCTCAAAGGGCTTCTCGCGCGTCATGTAATACAGGCCCAGGACCATGTCCTGGGTCGGGTTGATGATCGGGCGACCGTTGGCCGGCGAGAGGATGTTGTTCGTGCTCATCATGAGCACTCGCGTCTCCATCTGCGCCTCGACCGAGAGCGGCACGTGGACCGCCATCTGGTCACCGTCGAAGTCGGCGTTGAAGGCCGTGCAGACGAGGGGGTGCAGGCGAATGGCCTTACCCTCGATCAGCACGGGCTCGAAGGCCTGAATGCCGAGACGGTGCAGAGTCGGAGCACGGTTGAGCATCACGGGATGCTCCGTGATCACCTCGGCCAGGATATCCCAGACCTCCGGCTTCTCCTTCTCGACCAGCTTCTTCGCGCTCTTGATCGTGGTGACGTGACCACGCTCCTCGAGCTTGTTGTAGATGAAGGGCTTGAACAGCTCGAGCGCCATCTTCTTGGGCAGACCACACTGGTGGAGCTTCAGCTCCGGACCCACCGTGATCACCGAACGACCCGAGTAGTCGACGCGCTTGCCGAGCAGGTTCTGACGGAACCGGCCCTGCTTGCCCTTGAGCATGTCCGAGAGGGACTTCAGTGGCCGCTTGTTGGGACCGGTGATGGTCTTGCCGCGACGACCGTTGTCGAAGAGAGCGTCGACCGCCTCCTGCAACATGCGTCGCTCGTTGCGGATGATGATCTCGGGCGCGTTCAGCTCGATCAAGCGCTTGAGGCGGTTGTTCCGGTTGATCACGCGACGATAAAGGTCGTTCAGATCACTGGTCGCGAAGCGGCCACCGTCCAAAGGAACCAGGGGACGCAGGTCCGGCGGGAGCACCGGCACCACGGAGAGCATCATCCACTCGGGGCGGTTGCCCGAGTCGCGGAAGGCCTCGACGACCTTCAAGCGCTTGGCGTACTTCTTACGCTTCGCCTCGCTGGTGGCCTCCTTGAGGTCGAGCCGCATCTGCTCGGCCAAGGTGTGCACGTCGATGTCGCGCAGCATCTCGAGCACGGCTTCGCCGCCCATGCCGGCCTCGAACGCCTCCTCGCCATACTCGTCGAGCAGCTCGTGGTAGCGATCCTCGCTGAGGATCTCACCGCGCTCAAGGGGAGTGTCGATCGGGTCGAGGACGACGTAGCTCTCACAGTAGAGAACTCGCTCCAGATCCTTGAGCGTGATGTCGAGGATGGCCCCGATACGGCTCGGAAGGCTCTTGAGGAACCAGATATGAGCCACGGGCGTGGCCAGCGTGATGTGGGCGAGGCGCTCGCGGCGCACCTTGCTTTGAATCACCTCGACGCCGCACTTCTCGCAGACGATGCCACGGTGCTTCATGCGCTTGTACTTGCCGCAGTTGCACTCGTAGTCCTTCACCGGCCCGAAGATCTTGGCGCAGAAGAGGCCATCACGTTCCGGCTTGAACGTCCGGTAGTTGATGGTCTCAGGCTTCTTCACCTCGCCATGCGACCACTCCCGAATCTTCTCGGGAGACGCCAGGGAGATCCTGATTGCAGAGAAAGAGAACGGGTCTTTGGGCTTCTCAAAGAAACTGAAAATGTCCTTCATGATCCTACTCCTCTTCCGCGGCCATCATATCGCCAGGCTTGCCCATACCATCGGGGTCGATCAGCTCGACGTTCAGACACAGAGCTTGAAGCTCCTTCATCAGAACGTTGAAGCTCTCGGGCAGGCCCGCGTCCAGTGTGTGGTCTCCCTTCACGATGTTCTCGTACATGCGGGTTCGACCCTGCACGTCGTCGGACTTCACCGTGAGGAATTCCTGCAGCGCGTAAGCCGCGCCATAGGCCTCCATGGCCCAGACCTCCATCTCACCCAGACGCTGTCCGCCGAACTGAGCCTTGCCGCCCAGGGGCTGCTGCGTGACGAGCGAGTAGGGCCCGATGCTGCGCGCGTGGATCTTGTCGTCCACCAAGTGGTGGAGCTTCAAGACGTACATCACGCCGACGGTCACGTCCTCCTGGAAGGAGTCACCCGTGCGTCCGTCGAAGAGCACCGACTGTCCGCGCGTGCTGCCGTGAGCCAGCTCGAGCAGACGCTTGATCTCGGACTCGTCCGCGCCGTCGAAGACGGGCGTCGCGAGCGTGAGACCATGCTCGAAGGTGCGAATGAACGGCACCAAGTCGCCGTCCTCGAGCTTGTCGATCGTCTCGCGCACCATGCCTGTGCGGAAGATCTTCTTGAGCTCTCCACGCAGCAGGTCGGCGGTGGCGTCGCGCTGCTTCGCCATCTCGTTGAGCTGCAAGCCGAGCTGCAGACCAGCCCAGCCCAGATGTACCTCGAGCACCTGCCCGACGTTCATTCGTGACGGGACACCGAGCGGGTTGAGCACGATGTCGACCGGACGACCGTCCGGCAGATAGGGCATGTCCTCCTCGGGGAGGATGCGGCTGACGACGCCCTTGTTGCCGTGGCGACCGGCCATCTTGTCGCCGATCTGAAGCTTGCGCTTGATGGCGATGTAGACCTTCACCATCTTGATCACGCCAGGCGGGAGCTCATCGCCCTTGCCCAGCTTGTCGATCTTCTCCTGGAAGAGCGCCTCGATGGCCTGGGTCTGCTCGTCGAGCTGGCTCAGAATCGCGTCGATGGTCTCCTTGTTCTTGTCGACCTCGATGTCGCCCCAATGCTTGCGAGCGATCGGGTCGAGCAGGTCGGCCGTGAGCTTCACGCCCTTGGCCAGGAGCACCTTGCCGCGAGAGTCGACGAGCTTGGCGGTCGTGGTGCGACCGAGCAGGATCTTCCGCACGCGGGCGTAGGCCGACTCGCGGATGATCTTGATCTCGTCGGCCATGTCCTTCTCGAACTTGGCGCGCTCCAGATCCTCGTTCTGACGCGAGCGCTCATCGACCTCGGCGCCCTTGCGCGCGAAGACTCGAGCGTCGATCACGATGCCGGTCACACCCGGCGGCACGCGCAGGGAGGTGTCGCGGACGTCGCCGGCCTTCTCACCGAAGATGGCTCGCAGGAGCTTCTCCTCGGGGGAGAGCTGAGTCTCGCCCTTGGGCGTGATCTTGCCGACGAGGATGTCGCCGCTCTCGATCTCGGCACCGATGCGCACGATGCCCGACTCGTCGAGCTCCTTCAGAGCCTCTTCGCCGACGTTCGGAATGTCGCGCGTGATCTCTTCCTTGCCGAGCTTCGTGTCGCGAGCGACGCAGTCGAACTGCTCGATGTGGATGGACGTGTAGACGTCCTCCTTCACGATGCGCTCGGAGATGAGGATCGCGTCCTCGTAGTTGTACCCACCCCACGGGGTGAAGGCACAGATGACGTTCTGGCCCAGAGCCAACTCGCCACGATCGCAGGACGGACCGTCCGCGATCACGTCTCCGACCTTCACGTGGTCGCCTTCGCGCACGATGGGCCGCTGGTTGTAGGCGGTGTTCTGGTTGCTGCGCTGGAACTTCATCAACCGGTAGATATCCGGGAAGGCCGCGCCGTCCGCGCCGGCGCGCACGACGATGCGCGTCGCGTCCACGGAGTCGACGATGCCGTCGCGCTTGGCCACCAGACAGACGCCGGAGTCACGCGCGACCTGCGCCTCGATGCCGGTGCCGACGATGGGAGCGCGGTTGCGCACGGTGGGCACAGCCTGCCGCTGCATGTTGGCGCCCATGAGCGCGCGGTTGGCGTCGTCGTGCTCCAGGAAGGGCACGAGCGAAGCGGCCACCGAGACGAGCTGGTTGGGCGAAACGTCCATCAGCTCGACCACGTCGGGGGCGACGGTCACGAAGTCGCCGTTGAAGCGCGAGCTGACGCGCTCGCCCGTGAGCATCTTCGTCTTCTTGTCGACCTCGGCGTTGGCCTGGGCGATGTAGTGGCCCTCCTCCTGGAGAGCGCTGTACCAACGCACGTCCTCGTCGTGGACCTTGCCATCGACGACCTGTCGATAGGGCGTCTCGACGAAGCCGTATTCGTTCACGCGGGCGTAGGTCGAGAGCGAGGCGATGAGGCCGATGTTCGGACCTTCCGGCGTCTCGATCGGGCAGATGCGGCCGTAGTGGGTGGCGTGCACGTCACGCACCTCGAAGCCGGCTCGCTCACGCGTCAGACCGCCAGGCCCGAGGGCCGAGAGACGACGCTTGTGCGTGACCTCCGAGAGCGGGTTGGTCTGGTCCATGAACTGCGAGAGCTGGCTACTACCGAAGTACTCCTTGACCACGGCGCTGACCGGCTTCGCGTTGATCAGGTCGTGCGGCATCAGCGTCTCAATCTCTTGAGACATGCTCATGCGCTCCTTGATGGCGCGCTCCATGCGAACCAGACCGATGCGGTACTGGTTCTCCATCAGCTCACCCACGGCGCGCACACGGCGGTTGCCGAGGTGGTCGATGTCGTCCGTGCTGCCACGGCCATTCTTGAGCTCGATCAGGTGCTTGACCGTCTTCAGAATGTCCATGGGAGCCAGGACCGGGCTGTTCGCGTGGTCCTCGTCCATCGCCTCGTCGCGATAGAACTTGTGGTTCAACTTCAAGCGGCCGACGCGCGACAGATCGTAGCGCTCGGGGTTGAAGAAGAGGTTGTTGAAGAGCGTGCGCGCCGTGTCGAGCGTGGGCGGATCGCCCGGGCGAAGGCGACGATAGATCTCCAGGATGGCATCGTCCTTGGTGGTGATCTTGTCCGCGAGCAGCGTGTCCCGAAGGAAGCTGCCCACGTTCAGGCCGTCGATGAAGAGCACGTTGAAGGACTTGACCTTGGCTTCGCGCAGGGCTTCGAGCTTCTCCTCGGTGACCTCCTCGTTGACGCCGAGCAGGATCTCGCCTGTCTCCTCGTCGACGATGTCGTCGGCGCTGACCTTGCCGAGCACGTCCGCCGCGTCGATCGGCAGGCGATCAAGGGCCGCCGCGCGCAGCTTGCGGATGGCGCCGCGCGTGAACTTGCGGTTCTTGCGCACGATGATCTCGCCCTCGACCTTGATGTCGCGCGTCGCGCGCTGGCCGGGGAGAATGTCGTACTCGATCGACTTGCTGAACTTGCCGCGAGCCTCCGGGTAGATGGTCTCGGTGTCGTAGAAGAAGTCCAGGAGCTCGTGCGTGCTGTAGCCGAGGGCCTTGAGCAGCGCGGTCGCGTACATCTTCCGGCGACGGTCGATGCGCACGTAGAGGAAGTCCTTGGGATCGAACTCGAAGTCGAGCCAGGAGCCCCGGTAGGGGATGACGCGCGCCTGATACAGGAGCTTGCCCGAGGAGTGGGTCTTGCCCTTGTCGTGATCGAAGAACACGCCGGGGCTACGGTGGAGCTGGCTGACGACCACGCGCTCCGTACCGTTGATGATGAACGTCCCGTTCTCGGTCATGAGCGGGATCTCACCGAAGTAGACCTCCTGCTCCTTGATGTCGCGAACGGCCTTTTCGCCGCCATCACCCGTGTTGTCGTAGATGATGAGCTGGATCGTGACCTTGATCGGCGCCGCGAAGGTCATGCCCCGCGCACGACACTCGTCCACGTCGTACTTCGGGCGTTCGAGCGTGTAGCCCACGAACATGAGCTCGCTCGTGCCGTTGAAGTCACGGATGGGAAAGACACTCTTGAACACGCCCTGCAGTCCGGTCTCGGCGCGCTCGTGCGCGGGAACCGTGGTCTGAAGGAACTTGTCGTAGGAGCGCTTCTGGATATCGATCAGGTTGGGGATCTGAACGATCCGCTCGATCTTGCCGAAGCTGTGCCTGACCCGAAAGTTGTTCTGAATCGTCGCCGTCATTTACCGGGACTCCTCTGGTAGGGCTGATGCCCCATGCGCGCTCTGGGTCAACCCAAGCGGGGTTATTGGTGCGGTAGGAAAAGAAAAGACGAGTGCCCGGCACACCAGCGGGGGTGGCCAAGCAGGAAAAAGAACTCGAGAGAACCTCGAGGGATGGCGGTCAGTGAACGAAATGTGACCGCACCCCCCGCACGCGCACCACGCTCGCATCCCCCGCCCCACCTGGCCGCTGCGCGGTTGGTGTGGTCAGGGGATGGAGCAGGGTCGCGGGTGGCTGACGCAACTCCCCCTCGCCGTCCTGGCCGTTGGCCTCGGCGTCGAGTAGGGACGTGCCGTAGAGACGCATGTCTGCGTCCCAGGGGGAGGAGCGCCAGCTCATCGCTACTTGAGGGTGACCTTGGCGCCAGCTTCCTCGAGCTTCTTCTGGATGTCGGCAGCCTCTTCCTTGGAGATGCCCTCCTTGATGACCTTCGGCGCCGCCTCGACCATCGCCTTGGCGTCGGCAAGGCCGAGCTGGGTGATCTCGCGGATCGCCTTGATCACCTGGATCTTCTTGGCGCCGACGTCGGTGAGCTCGACATCGAACTCCGTCTGCTCCTCGACCGCGGCAGCCGCGGCAGGGGCGGCCGCCATGGCCACAGCTGCGGGAGCAGCCGAAACGCCCCACGCCTCTTCGAGGCTTTTGACGAGGTTCGCGACTTCCATCACGGACCAGGTGCTGAGTTCCTCGACCATCTTCTCTACGTTCATGTTCGCCATCTGACTATCTCCATCGCCGCGCCGAGGCGCGGATAACTATTCAAAAAAACTCGGACTTGGGGTTCGAAAGGGGATTGGGAAAGGACCAGAGCTTCAGGCTTGCTCTTGGTCGCGGCGGCGCGCGTCGAGGACGTGCACCATGTTCTGGCTCGGAGCAAGCAGCTGCCGGACCAGGCTCTGGGCAGGAGCCATGAGCTGAGCCAACAGTTGGGCCCGGATCTCGTCCTTGCCCGGCATGGTGGCGAGTTCGGATTCGACCCGGCTGGCCTCGAGGATCGTGCCCTCGAGGATGCCCAGCTTGACCACGAGCTTCTCTTGCTCGTCGCCTTCCTTGCGGAACGCCTTGATCACCTTGGCTGCGGCGGACGGATCCTCGTAGCTCCAGGCGATGGCCGTCGGGCCACGCAGGCTCTGATCGACGACGTCGTTCTCGCCCAGAGGAGAGCCCGCGAGGGCCTTCCGAACGAGGTTGTTCTTGACGACCTTGTAGTCGACCCCGGCGCTGCGGAAGCGAGCACGGAGATCCGTGATCAGCTCCACGTCGATGCCGCGGAAGTCCACGAAGACCATGGACACGGCGCGCTCGAAGCGATCGCCGATGGCCGCGGCCTGCTCGCGCTTGGCTGTGGGTGTGAGAACCATATTAAGCCTCCACCGTGACGGTGTTGGGGTCGATCCGAAGACCGGGTCCCATGGTCGAGCTGAGCGTGATGCTCTTGAGGTACGTGCCCTTGGCCACGGCCGGCTTGGCCTTGACCAACGCGCTGATCAGCGCAGCCACGTTCTCTACGAGCTTGGTCCCGTCGAAGGAGACGCGACCGACCGGAGCGTGCACGATACCTGCGCGCTCCACGCGGAACTCGACCTTACCGGCCTTGGCCTCGCTGACAGCCTTGTTCACGTCGAAGGTCACGGTGCCGACCTTGGGGTTCGGCATCAGCCCGCGGGGACCGAGTACGCGACCGAGACGGCCGACCTGCCCCATCATGTCCGGGGTCGCGATGACCGTGTCGAACTCGAGCCAACCTTCCGTGATCTTGGCGACCAGGTCGTCCGAACCGACGAAATCGGCGCCGGCGGCCTCAGCCTCCGTGGCCTTCTCGCCCTTGGCGAAGACGAGAACACGGTTCACCTTCCCGATACCATTCGGCAGCACCACCGCGCCGCGCACCATCTGGTCCGCGTGCTTGGGGTTCACTCCGAGGCGCACCGCGAGATCGACGGATTCGTCGAACTTCGCGAAGGACACCTCTTTCACGAGAAGGCATGCCTCCTCGAGCGAGTAGCGCCTGCCGCGCTCGGGCTTTTCGTGCGCCAAGCGGCGCCTCTTGCCCTGTCTCATACGTTACCTCCTAGCGGTGGCCTTGCGACCACCTCCCACCCATATCCCGGGGTGGTACGGCCTTGACGGCGAATCCGTCGAAATCTACGGGTCGGCGCCTGGACTCAGTCCGTGACGTCGACACCCATGGAGCGAGCCGTGCCCGCGATGGAACGCATGGTGGCCTCGATCGAGCCCGCGTTCGTGTCCTGCATCTTCACTTCGGCGATCTTCCGGAGCTGCGCCTGCGTGATGGTGCCGACCTTGTCCTTGTTGGGACGCGGCGAGCCCGTGCCCGGCTTGCCCTCGAGACGCATCCCCAACTCCTGCTTCACCAAGATGGCGGCGGGAGGGGTCTTCATCACGAAGCTGAAGGAGCGGTCCGCGAAGACCGTGATCACCACCGGGATGATCAGCCCGATGTCCTTCTGGGTACGCGAGTTGAAGTCCTTGCAGAACGCCATGATGTTGACGCCGTGCTGGCCGAGGGCCGGACCGACCGGAGGCGAGGGGTTCGCCTTGCCGGCAGGGAGCTGGAGCTTGATGGTGCCGATGACTTTCTTCATGGCCGTTCCTATCGAAAAGGAGCCCCGTGCTCAGCACGTGGACTCGAAACAATGATCAGGTGGTCTTTTCGACCTGTCCGTAGTCGAGTTCGACCGGCGTAGCACGGCCAAAGATGGAGACGAGCACGCGCACCTTCTGCTTGGCGGCGTTGACCTCTTCGATGCTGCCCGAGAAGTTGGCGAAGGCGCCGTCGATCACGCGGACGTGATCGCCTTGCTCGTACAGCACGCGCGGCTTCGGCTTGGCGGCGCCCTCCTCCACCTGCTGGTGGATGGTGGCGATCTCGCGCGCCGGGACCGGGCTCGGGTGCCGGCCTCCGATGAAGCCGCTGACCTTGGGCGTGGCCTTGATCAGATGCCAGGTCTCATCCGAGAGGTCCATCTGAACGAAGATGTAGCCCGGATAGAAGTTGCGTGAAGAGACGCGACGAGCTCCGGCACGGACATCTTGAACGCTCTCCTTGGGGATCAGGATCTCCCCGAAGGCGTCTTCCATGCCGGCTTGGCGAATGCGCTCCTCGAGGGAGAGCTTCACCTTGTTCTCGTAGCCCGAGTAGGCCTGAATGATGTACCAGTTCATTCCCATGGTCAGACCTTGTAGATGAGATCGGTCAAGGCAGACCAACCCGCGTCGAAGACGCCCAGGATCACCGCTGCGATAACGGAGACGACGACCACGACGATGGTCTGCGCCCAGGTTTCCTGGCGTGTGGGCCAGGTGACCTTGCTCAGCTCGCTCGCTACCAGGTTGGCGAAGCGTGAGGTCTTGGGATGACGGTAGAGGACGATCCCCGTGACGACGGCCAGCACGGCGGCCGCCGCCGTGGACCAGGTGTCGCTGGGATCCGACGCGAGGTCGGCGTAGTCAGCGAGGGTGTCCCACGCCCCGAAGATGGCGTGATTGAGAAGCCAGAACAGCCCGAATGCGCCACCGATGAAGGCGAACTGCACCCAGCGCTCGATACCGAGCACCGCTGCTGACTGTTTCCCTTGTTCTTCTGCGATGGTTGACATGTCGGTCTTTCGAGGCAGGCCAGGAGGGATTCGAACCCACAACCCGCGGATTTGGAATCCGCTGCTCTACCGTTGGAGCTACTGGCCTCTGCACGCCCTCATCAACGGGATTCGCGATGGGGCGTGTGTCGATGGCATTTGGGGCAATACTTCTTGAGCGTTAGCCTGTCTTGCTTCCCAGGTTTCTGTGCCTTCGTCGTCTGGTAGTTGCGTTCGCCGCACTCGTCACAGACGAGCACGATGCGTACGCGCTCTCCCACTACTGGATGATCTTGGTGATGACGCCGGCGCCAACCGTGCGTCCGCCTTCGCGAATGGCGAAGCGCTGCTGCGCTTCCATCGCGACCGCGGTGATCAGCTCGACCGTGATCTTCACGTTGTCGCCG
>Ga0210033_1000369_pt1 | contig 42400 bp, 30 predicted proteins | sample CryGeymeta201501_FD_185465 | JGI IMG/M metagenome (GOLD analysis project Ga0210033, IMG submission 185465) | Groundwater microbial communities from Crystal Geyser aquifers in Utah, USA - Crystal Geyser metaG 2015-01 (SPAdes) (version 2) | ecosystem: Environmental > Aquatic > Deep subsurface >... | reverse complement strand
GCACCCAACACGGACGCGGCGCGCGCCCTGGAGCCAACTGAGCGCCCGCGTGGCGATCATCCGGGGCCTCGCCCGCCCACCGGTCCTTTCGGCTGGCTAATGGGCAACAGGCTCCTAGGTCGGCGGCGTCCGGCCCTGCCGCATCCAGACCAGGCTGGGATCCAGGCCCAGGGCCTGCTGCCAGGCGGCCTCGGCCTGGGCCGTGCGGTCCAGGGCGCCCAGGGCGTTGGCCCGCCCGCCGTGGTGCAGGCCCTCGCTAGGAGCCAGGGCGCAGGCGCGCTCGTAGGCCACCAGCGCCTCTGCCGGCTGCCCGAGGAACTGCAGGGCGTCGCCCCGGCCGTGCCAGGCCCAGGCGCTGTCGGGGTCGGCGGCCAGAAGCTCGCCGAAGAGGTGCAGGGCCTCGGCCAGCTGCCCCTGTGCCAGGGCGCGGCGGGCGGGGGCGATGCCGGCCACGGCCAGCACGGGGGCGTCGGGGCGAGGGCCCCGGTCGGCGCGCGCCAGGTGCTCCAGGGCGGCCTCGGGCGGTCGCCGCAGCAGGGGACGCAGCAGCCGGGCCAGCAGCAGCGCGACGCGGTCCGCCCGGCGGGCCCAGGGGGGCCGCAGGGGGTGGTCCCGGTTCACCGGGGTCTCAGCGGGCGTTCGCGGATCGATGAGACCCACCCTATATTGGTGCGGTCCGAAGGCGAGCGGTTAAGCGCGGCCGGATGCGGGATGCGGGATGCGGCCTTCCCCGAGGACGCGCCTGCTGGCCTGGACGGATGGCCTGGACGGATGGCCTGGACCGAGGAGCTGGAATGAAGGCGCGCGGAGTCATGGCGACCGGAGCGACCCTGGGCTGCCTGCTGGGCCTGGCGGGCACCTCGATGGGGTGCAACGACTACAATCTCACCCAGTTCCAGGCGCAGGACATCTTCGCCCAGGAGACCGCCGGCTCGGTCGACGTGCTCCTGGTGGTCGACAACTCCTGCTCCATGCAGCCCTACCAGCAGAAGCTGGGCGACAACTTCAACGACTTCCTGACCTACCTGCAGGTCGGACAGGTCGACTACAACATCGGCGTGGTCACCACCACGGTCGATCCCCCCGTGGCGGGCCCCGGCTGCACCCAGGCTGTCGTCGACGCCATCCCCGCGGGCGGGCACCTGGTCGGCGGCACGATCATCCGTGACGACACGGCGAACGCCGAGAGCGCCTTCAAGGACCTGGTCGCCGTCGGCACCTGCGGCAGCGGCTACGAGATGGGCCTGGAGAGCGCCTACCTGGCCCTCACGCCGCCCCTGTCCAGCGACACGAGCATCCACTTCCTGCGTGACAGCGCCATGCTCTCGCTCATCTTCGTGAGTGACGAGCAGGACAGCTCTCCGCAGCACGTCGCCGACTACGTCAACACCTTCCGCCGCATCAAGGGCTACGACGACCGGACGGCCTTCAACGCCTCGGCCCTGGTCATCAACGACCTGGCCGACTGCAGCCAGCAGGTCCAGAACGGCGGCAGCACCCCGGGCACCCGCTACCTGGAGGTCGCGGACGAGACCTCGGGCCTGGACGGCGACATCTGCGCCGACGACTTCTCGGACATCCTGACCGACCTGTCGCTGCGTGCCTCGCGCCTGCGGGACACCTTCTACCTGACCCGCCTGCCGGCCCCGGCCACGCTCTTCCTCACCATCGACGGCGTCGAGAGCCCCTGCTCCGACGGCACCTGGAGCTACCAGACCGAGGGTGAGGGCGACACGCTGGTCGGCAAGATCGTCTTCGAGCGGGGCAGCCTGCCGCCCCCCAACAGCACGATCACGATCACCTACGACTACGGCTCGGGCGACCCGGCCGAGTTCTGCACCAGCGATACCTGAGCGGAGTCGTCCCCATGCGCATCCCCCTGCTTGCAGCGGGTCTGACGGCCCTCGCCCTGTCGGGCTGCAACTCCAACAAGTCGGCCCAGCCGGCCCAGGGGGAGTGCTCCACCGCGGACGACTGCCCCCAGGACAAGCAGTGCATCGACACGCACTGCATTCAGGTCGACTGCACCACCTCGGTGGACTGCCCCTTCGAGAGCTACTGCGACCTGGCCAACTACGCCTGCATCGACGGCTGCCAGGAAGACAGCGACTGCCTGTCGGGCGAAGCCTGTGACCAGGTGGCGGCCACCTGCGCCCCGGCCGAGTGCCAGGACACCCAGCTGGACTGCGACTACGGCCAGTACTGCGACGCGGCAAGCGGTCACTGCAAGGATGACACGCGGCCCAACTGCCAGGCCTGCGACGCCACCAACAGCAACCCCAACCAGTGTCCGGCTGGAACCTGCTATATCCTGGGCTCGGCCGCCACCTGCACCAACTCCAGCACCTGCGCCACCGGCGAGACCTGCAGCAACATCCCCGGCTACGGCAAGATCTGCCACGCCGACTTCTGCCTGGAGACCTGCAACCCCAACGTCTCTGAGCCCTGCCCCCGCGGCTACGAGTGCCTGGATGCCTCGGGCCTGGGCGACTACGTGTGCTACGCCGACTGCGTCTACATGGCGAACAACGGCTACCTCTAGGGTTCCTTCGGTCGCGGGTGGTGGAAGATCTCCCCCGCAGCGGGGCCCGGCTCATCGCGGCGCAGCGGCTCGCGGGTGCGCGGCTCGGCCGGAGCTGTGCCGCCCATGCTGCCGCCCATGCCCCCCCCCATGCTTCCCCCCATGGTGAAGGTGGCGCCCAGGCCCCCCTCGGCGCCCAGGAAGCGCTTGACCACCCAGCGTCCGACGCGGGGAGCCAGCCAGCGCCGGCTCCAAGGCATGATCAGCAAGAAGCCCGTCAGGTCGGTGACGACGCCGGGTGTGATCAGCAGCACGCCGCCCACCAGGACCAGCAGGCCCTCGACCAGGCGCTCGGCCGGCGGCATGCCCTGCTGGGTCTCTTGCTGCAGCTGCCGCAGCACGTCCAGGCCCTCCCGCTTGGCGAGCCAGGCCCCCAGGCCGCCGGTGACCAGGATGATGCCCACCGTCGGCAGCGCGCCGATCCACTGACCCAGCTTGATGAGCAGGAACAGCTCCAGCGCCGGCACGACGGTGAACAGCAGCAGCAGGCGGGCGAACATGGTCAGCCTTTGTCCTGGAGGGTGGCCTTGGCCTGCTCCCACAGGGCGTCGAGGGCGGCCTCGTCCAGCTCGGTGAGGGCACGGCCCCGGGCGTGGGCCAGGCGCTCGACCTCCTGGAAGCGGGCCTTGAAACGATCGTTGGCCCGGCGCAGGGCGGCCTCGGGCGGCGCGCCGACGTGGCGGCCCAGCTCTGCCGTCGCCATCAGCAGGTCGCCCAGCTCGTGCTCCACGTGGGGGTGGGCGGCGGCCGGGGTCTCGGCGCCCGGAACGCGGACCGGCGGGTGCAGGGCCAGCGCCTCCTCCAGCTCGGCCAGCTCCTCGTGGACCTTGGCCAGGACGGCGCGGTGGTCGGGCCAGGAGAAGCCGGCGGCCGCGGCCTTCTCGCCCTGGCGGTGAGCCCGGAGCAGGCCCGGCAGGGTGTCGGGCACGCCGGCCAGCCGGCTGCGTGGGGGCCCCTGCGCGTCCATGGTGCCGGCCTTGCGCGCCTCCCAGGCGGCCAGGCTTCCGGGGGCGCCGCCCTGGGCCCGGGCCCGCTGTTGCGCGTCCTCGCCGAAGACGTGGGGGTGCCGCACCACCATCTTGCGGCAGATGCCGGCCGCCGCCTCTTCCAGTGAGAACCAGCCGCGCTCCTGGGCGATGCGGGCCACCAGCGCCAACACGAAGAGCAGGTCCCCCAGCTCCTCGCGCAGGGTGTCCACCAGCACCAGCGGCTGGTCCTGCTGCGCCGGCTTGCTCGCGAGCGCGTCCATGGCCGCCAGCAACTCGTGCGCCTCCTCCAGCAGGTAGGGGCGCATGGTGGCCACGTCCTGGGTGCGATCCCAGGGGCAGCCATCGGGGTCGCGCAGGCGGGCGACGATGTCCACGAGGTCTTGCAGTGCGGACATGGACGCCGCCTATCCTGATAGGATGGGCCGGCCCTGGCCAGGGGGCCGGGTGATGACGATGGCGTGGCTCGGAGCAGTGCAGTGACCGGATCCATTCCGCCCGAGGTCTTCGGCGAGTACGAGCTCCTGGAGAAGATCGCCACCGGCGGCATGGCCGAGGTCTACCGGGCCCGCAAGCACGGCGCGGCGGGCTTCGAGAAGATCGTCGTGGTCAAGAAGATCCTGCCCGAGCTGGCCAAGGACGAGGAGTTCGTCCAGCTCTTCCAAGACGAGGCCCGCATCGCCGCGCGGCTGATGCACGTCAACATCGTCCAGGTCTTCGACTACTCCAAGCTAGGCGACGAGTACTTCATCTCCATGGAGTACGTGCACGGCCTGGACCTGGCGCGGATGTTGGTGCGGGCGCGCAACCTGGGCCCCTTCCCCATCCCCCTGGCGCTCTTCCTGGGATCCGAGGTCCTCAAGGCGCTGTGCTTCGCCCACGCCCGCCCCGACGAGGAGGGCGGCCCCCTGGGCGTGGTGCACTGCGACATCTCCCCCCAGAACATCCTGGTCTCCTACGCCGGTGAGGTGAAGCTCACCGACTTCGGCATCTCGCGCGCCGCCTTCCAGGCCAGCAGCCAGCACCAGGTCATCCGGGGCAAGTACGCCTACATGAGCCCCGAGCAGGTCGAGGGTCGGCAGCTCGACGCCCGCACCGACCTGTTCAGCCTGGCCATCGTCATCTACGAGTCGCTCACCGGCCGGCGCCTGTTCAAGGCCCGGACCCGCGAGAAGACCCTGGCCCGGGTGCGCCGGGCCGAGGTCCCCAGCCCGCGCGCCGTGCGGGCCGACATCAGCGAGGACCTGGAAGGCTTCCTGCTCAGGGCCCTCTCCCGCCAGGCCGAGGAGCGCTTCCAGTCGGCCGAGGAGATGTTGGAGTCGCTGACGACCATCCGGGTGCGCGAGGGGCACCGCGCCACCAACAACGACCTGGCCGCCTACCTCAAGGACGTCATCGACGCCGCGGCCGCTGCTGCCCGCGGCGAGGAGGTCGAGGAGCGCCCCGCCAAGGCCGGCCGCGCCGCGCCACCCTCGGCCCTGGTGGTCCTGGCGGTCGAGGCCGCGCCCCCGCCCCGCTCCATCGCCGCGCCGCGCACCAGCCTGGCGGCGCTCAACGCCGAGTGGGCCGGCATCGTGGGAGAGGCCGGCGGTGAGATCTGGGAGCGCACCGACGGCAGCATGCTCGTCGTGTGGATCGCCCGCGGCGGCCTGCGTGACTCCATCGGCCGCGCCGTCGCCGCCGCCGACCACCTCCAGCGCACCACCCTGTCGGCCGGCTACCGCCTGTCGGCCGGCGTCGCGCCCGGCGTGGCCCGCATCACCGCCGAGTCCGGCCGTCCGGCCGAGGGCTGGGAGCTGGCCGGGCCCTTCTACCTGGCCCGCTGGATGATGAACCTGTCGGCCCACCGCGGTCGCGTGCTGCTGACCGAGGTCGGTGCCAACCAGGTCCGTCAGCGCACCAGCCTGCTGGGGCGGATCCCCATCCAGGGAAACCGCTTCATCAACCTGTATGAGCTGGGGGGCTGAGCCTCAGCGCCTCGGCACCGCCCGCGCATACAGCGCGGCCAGGTCGGCCTTCAGCTTCTCCCGCGACGGCGGGTGGAAGTACATCATGTGCCCCGCCTCATAGAGCGCGACCTGCAGGTTGGCCCGCAGCTCGGCGGGCACACCCAGGTGGTCGGCGGTGTGCTCGGCGGCGAAGAAGGGGGTCGCGAGGTCGTAGATGCCGTTGCAGAACAGCACCTGCAGGTGGGGGTTGGCGATGAGCGCGCGGCGCAGGTCGGCGGTGGTGCTGGGGAAGCCCATGCGGTCCTTGCGCTCCCACTTCCAGCCCTGGTTCACCGTGCCGCTGAGCACCTGGTAGGGCTCGTCCTGCTCCCAGCCCAGGTGCCGCCGCAGCTCGTCGTTGACCACGGTGGTGAAGGCGCCCAGCGCCGCGTCGTAGCTGGGGTCGCGGGTCAGGGAGGTGCCGGTCAGGTCCAGGTCGGGCCCCACGTAGCGGGCATCCAGCCGGCCGACCCCGTGGGGGCCCGGACCCAGCAGGGCGCGGGAGAACCACATGTTGTCGATGCGCAGCTCGCGGCGCTCCAGGTCGGCAGCGGGAAGCCCGGTGTAGCTGTGCAGCCGACGGGCCAGGCGGTGCTTTCGGGCCGGGTCCAGCCGCGCCCCTTGCAGCAGGGCCGGGGCGTACTCCTCGATGGCGAAGCGACGGACCTGGTCCAGCAGCGGGCCCAGGGCCTCAGGCTGGCGCGGCAGGCGGTGGTGGTACCAGGCGACGGCCGTGTAGGCCGGCAGGTACAGGATGCTGGGCAGGTCGTTGCCTGGCTCGAAGACGAAGTTCTGGAAGTCGGTGGCCAGGCTGATCAGCGCCAGCCCGTTGAGCGTCACCCCCGCGTCCTGCAGCCAGCCGGCCAGCCCGGCGGCCCGGGTCGTGCCGTAGCTCTCGCCGGCCAGCAGCTTGGGGGACGCCCAGCGCCCGTTGCGGTCCAGCCAGCGCCGGATCAGCTCCCCCACGCTCTCGATGTCGGGGTCGATGCCGTGGTAGTCCTCGGCCTTGGCATCGCCAGCGGGCAGGCTGAAGCCGGTGCCCACCGGGTCGATGAAGACCAGGTCGGTCAGGTCCAGCAGGCCGTGGGGGTTGTCGACCACCGCGTAGGGCGGCGGGGGCGCGGGCACCGTGTCGGGCATGTCCACCCGCCGGGGCCCGAAGGCGCCGTAGTGCAGCCACACCGACGATGAGCCGGGGCCGCCGTTGAAGCAGAAGGTCACCGGCCGGGTGGCGGGGTCCTTCGTGCCGTCCAGCACGTAGGAGACGGTGAACAGGCTGGCGCGGTCCTTGCCCGCAGCGTCCTTGAGGTTCACCGTGGCCGCGGTCGCGGTGTAGGCCAGCTTCTCGCCGCCGATGGTGGTGCTGTCCTTGCGAGAGACGCTGCGCTCGGGGCGAGGGGGAGCGGCTGCGGTCGGCTGGTCCTTGTCGGACTTCGGCTCGTCGGTGGTGCTCATCGGGCGCTCCCAGTGTGGGCGAGGGCGAGGGCTTGGGCGAGGGCCGGATCGTCTGCGCCGCGCAGGGCGGTGACCTCGAAGCTGGCGCTGCGGCGCGGTCCGCGCAGCTCGACGCAGAGCTGGCGGGCGGCCAGGTGCACGCCGACCGAGTGCGGGGCCAGGGCGTCGGTGATGGCCTGGGCCAGCTGGTCGGCCAGGCGCTCCTGCAGCTGCGGCTGGCGGGACAGCGCGTCGACCAGGCGCGGGAACCAGCCCAGCCCCGCGATGCGGCCCGCCGGCCGGTAGGCGATGGTGCAGGTCCCGAAGAAGGGCAGCAGGTGGTGGGCGCAGATCGACGAGAAGGGCAGGTCCCGCATGACCACCAGGTCGTTTCCCTGGGTGGGCAGCGGCGTCGTGGTCGGCAGGGGACCCGGGCGCAGCTCGGAGAGCAGCTGGGCCACCTGGAGGGGCGTCCGGGCCATCTCGGGGTCGGGGGGGAAGCCCAGGGCGTCCAGGGCCCGGGCCAGGTGGACCGCGGCGGACTCGACATCAGCCGGGCGGTCGGAAGGATCTGCCATCAGGACTCCGGCGTGCCCGGCCTGCGTATCCGGCGCGGCCCTTGCCGGATAGCGAGGGGCATGGACCAGCCCCTCCCCCCGTCTGCAGCCACTGCGACCACCGCGGACTCCGCTGCACCCGGCCCCGAGGGCTACGCGCCCTTCGCCAGCTCCTCCCACCAGGACCAGGTCCTGGAGCGCGTGCTGGGCCGGGCCGGGGCCGGCACCGTCGCCGTCCTGGACCTGGACGGCTGCCTCTTCGACACCCGCTGGCGCCAGGTCCAGATCCTCCGTGAGTACGCCAGCCACCGGGACCTGCCCCACCTCTTCACCGTGGGGGTGCAGCACTTCCGGGACTGGTCCCTCTCCCACACCCTGGCCCGGGCCGGCGTCCCGGGACCGCTCATCCAGGAGATCCGCACCGATCTGCGCGCCTTCTGGGAGGACCGCTTCTTCAACAGCGCCTACGTCGGCCACGACCACCCCATGCCCGGGGCCGTGCGCCTGGCCCGCGCCCTGCATGCCGCCGGGACCGTCGTCGCCTACCTGACCGGCCGGGACCGCGGCATGCACCCGGGAACCCAGGCGGCCCTGGACCGCTTCGGCTTCCCCCAGGAGGCCGAGGGCGCGATCCTGCTGACCAAGCCCGACGCCGCCATGGCCGACGAGGCGTGGAAGGCCCAGGCCCTGCCCCAGCTCGTCGCCCTGGGCGAGCCCGCCGTCTTCCTGGACAACGAGCCGGTGAACGTCAACCTGTTCCGGCGCTCCTTCCCCAGGGCCCTGGTCGTCTTCGTGAGCACGGACCACAGCTTCCGGCCCGACCGCCCGCACCCCGACATCCCACGCGTCCGGGGCTTCCTGCGCACGACGGACGGGGTCGAGGTTCCCGACCCGGCCTGAACAGTCCCGACTGTGCCGGACTGTTCCTCAAACCTGTGCCGTGGGTGTGCCGAGGGGGCGGCGTGGGGCGGCGCTCCCCGACCCGGGCTCGGCGACGATGCTGATGAGGAGGGCATCGTCGATCGATGAGCGGACCTGGCATCCACCTTGCTCTGTACGGGGGCGGACACCCGGCGCGATGTGCGCTCGTCCAGGAGCTTGTGATGTGGTTCCTCGTCCCCCTTCTTGCCTCGTTGCCTGTGCGCGCCGCCGACACCTGGGACCTCGCGCGCAGCCTGCGCGCCGATGGTGCCTCGGCCATGGTCGCGGCCGAGTCCCGCGATGGCTACATCGACCTGGTCGAGAACCTGGCCGCCGCCGCCACCAAGGGTGACGTGCCGGCCTGGCTGTCCAAGGACGCCGAGGGTCTGGGCTACGTGTTGGTCGTCAAGGCCGACCGCATGGAGCTGCGCCCGGCCAGCACCGCCACCCGCGGCAACGGCGTGCTCGTCATGCGCTTGGGTGAGCTGCCGGCTGAGGTCATGATCGCCGCCCCCCACGCCTTCGACGACATCCGCACCGGCGAGATCGCCTCGGATATCTTCGAGTCCGCGCCCATCCGCGGCCTCTTCGTGGCCACCAACCGCCGCGACATGCGTCCGGGCACCGACGGCGCCCATGAGGATGGCTCGGCGCTGCAGCTCGCCACCGAGGCCTTCGCCATGAGCCTGCCCTCGCCCTGGTTCATCCAGCTTCACGGCTACGGACCTGGCACCACCCAGGCCGGCGCCGTGATCTCCGGCGGCGCCTCGGGGACCCCCCGGGCCATGCTCGAGCGGGCGGCCGACGTGCTGTCGACGGCCCTGGGTGGCGCGGACATCCGCACCAGCCGCGATGTGCCGGCCCTGGCGGCCCTGACCAATGTCCAGGGTGCCTGGCTGCGCGGCAAGGGCCGCTTCATCCACGTCGAGCTCGGCTTCGATGTGCGCGAGACCATGTCCCGCCACCCCGTCACCTGTCGCATGCTCGCCACCGGTCTGGTCGCCATGGCCGAGGCCTACCGCGACGTCGGCCTGGCGCCCGATCCCACCCTGCCCACCCCCATCGGCGGCACCGACCTGGCTTCGGTCGCCCTGCCCTGAGCCGCCTTCCCGGCGTGCGTCCCCGCCCCGGCCGGTCCTTTGTGGACTGACCGGGGCGTCGCTGCGTCCGCTTCGGGCCTTCCGGGCTGTGCCTCGGGGCTCCCTGCCTGCGCACCTGTCGTCGTGCTGGCGCGCTCCTCCAGAATGTGCGCTGCCAGCGACCCCTCGGCTGCGCCCGGAAGGCCTTTCGCTACCCTCAGATGCAGAAGGACCGTCCGGCCATGGTGGGCGGGACGGTCCGGGGAGAGGGCCAGGGAGGGGGGGCTCAGCCGCGCGGGCGGGGCTCGCGGCCGCCCATGCGCCAGGACAGCTCGGTGCTCGGCAGGATCCAGGCCAGGGGCGTGCTGGAGGTGCCGATGCCGACGCGGAGCTGCAGGTTCCGCCAGGAGGCGCGCCAGCCGATGCTGGCCCAGCGACTGTCGACCTCGCCAGGGTTCGTGCTGCTCACCAGCAGCTGGTTGGCCTGCAGGGAGTCGGGGAGGCTGGCCACGACGACCTTCATGTCGCCGGCGGTCTGTGCCTGGCGGGCGACGACCATGGCGCCCTGGGCCACCAGGGAGTGGTGCGCCGACAGGGGCAGCTCCACGGCGCCGCGGACGGTCAGGCTGCTGACCTGGCTGTCCAGGGCCACCGGGTTCGCCAGCAGTTCCGCCTGGGCCGTGGCCAGGCTCGCCGGGTCGAAGAGCTGCGTGACCAGGGGGGACAGGGCCTGCAGGTCCGGGCTGCCGCTGGTCTGGAGGTGGGACAGGTCCCCACCGGCGTGCAGGGCGAGGTGCCCCAGGTGGGTGCTGCCCCGCAGGCCGACCCGGGCATGGTCCAGGTGGAAGTCCCCGGCACGCATGCGGTACATGCCGCCTTCGAGGGCCAGACCCGTGCCGTGGCCATTGTCCACCACACCGAGCTTCAGGGTGCCGTTGCCGACGCGCAGCACGTCGAGCAGGGGCTGGGTCGAGACGGTGAGCCGCGGCAGCAGGCCCATGTCCAGGTCCACCAGGCCGACGCGCAGCTCGCCGGGGCGCAGGGTCCAGGCGGTGTAGTCCAGGGGGCGGCGAACCGGGGGGACCCGTCCCTCCGAGGGCGTGAGGCTGGCAGCCGTGGCGTCCGGGGAGGAGGGCTCGAGGAGCTGCCCGGCGGGGGCTGCGCCCGAGGCCGCGCGGGCGGGGGTGGCGAGGGCCAGGGAGAGGAGGAGGGAGGTCAACATCAGGGGCTCCAGGGGAGCGCGGCGACCAGGGCGGGACGCGCGCTCTTCTCCAGAGCACTGTCCGTGCCAGGTGCCGCGATCCGCTGCTGGTGGGCATCGTTGGCCTGAAGTGGGCCACCGGTCCTGTTCCGGGCGTGTGCCGTTGTTCCTTGCCGACGAAACAGGTGTGTCAGGTTTTGGGATCCGCCGCCGGGTCCATCGTCTCAGGCGGGGTTGTGGCCCTTGGGAATCCGAGTGATCCCGCGGTCATGCCCTCGATACAAAAACAGACGGGGCCGCAGGCCCACTTGGCCCGGCCCTTGCTTCTCCGAAAGCATCCACTTGGAGTTGTCATGACCTTGCCCATCTCCACCGAGCTTCGCCCCCTGCGCTCCGCCTTGGACATCCTGGTCGTCGACGATGATGAGGACAACCTGCGGCTGCTGGCCCGCCCGCTGCGCCGCAGTGGCCACCGTGTGGCCTTGGCTCGCTCCAGCGCCGAGGCCCGTCGCTACACCCAGGCGCACCCCCCCAGCGTGGTGCTCTCCGACCTGGCCATGCCCCTGGAGTCGGGCATCGAGCTGGCCGCCTGGGCCCACGAGAACTTCCCGGCCGTGCCGGTGATCCTCATGTCGGCCGACCCTGACCTCTCCTCGGCCATGACCGCCCTCTCCGTCGGCGTCGTCGCCTTCCTGCGCAAGCCCATCGACCTGCGCGAGCTGGGCTTCGCCGTCCGCCGCGCCGCCGACGAGCGCGAGATGCGCCTGGCAGCCCGCGCCTATGCCCACGAGACCGAGACCGAGGCCCGGGACTGGCGCCACCGCCACTCCCTCTTCGAGGGCGCCCTGCAGCACCTGGGCCTGCTCTACCAGCCCCTGCGCCGTGTCCGCACCGGTCGGACCGACGCCTACGAGGCCATCCTCTCGGTGGAGGGCCTGGGCTCCGAGGGCGCTCGCACCCTGCGGGCCCTGGCCGCGGAGCTGGACCGCCAGCCCGACCTCGAGCTGCGGGTCCGCGAGCTGATGGCGGGTCACCTGGCGCACCGCAGCGACTGGCACACCCTGTTCATCGACGTCCAGACCAGCCAGGTGCTGGGGGGCTTCCTGGGCTCCCAGATGGACCCCCTGCTGCCGCACGCCGAGCGCGTCGTGCTCGACCTGGGCAGCGACCTGCACCTGCCGGACACCGCCCAGGCCCGCGAGTACATCGCCAAGCTGCGCTCCGCCGGCTTCCGCCTGGCCGTCGACGACATCGGCGGCGCCGCTCCCTTCCCGGCCGGCGTCTTCTCCTTGCAGCCCGACTTCGTCCGGATCGTGCCCTCCCACCTCATCGGGCGCGCCGAGTTCCCCTCGCGTCGCCGCTACCTGCGCTTCCTGGTGGACATGGCCCGCGAGGGCGCCTCCGAGGTGATCGCCAGCGGCGTCGATGACGCCATGGACCTCGACCTGTCCATGGACCTGGGCGTGGACCTCACCCAGGGCTCGGCCGTCGGCCCACCCGCCGAGCTGGACTCACTTCCGGCCTGCGCTCCCCTCCTGGTGCCCTCCCTCCTGTCGCGCTCGGCGGGCAAGGAGCAGCGATGACCATCGACGGCCCCGGCCTGCAGGTGCTGCACGGCTTGAAGCTCACGGAGCTGGACGCCTTCATGGCGGCCTGCATCCCGGCCCAGGTCCCCGCGGGGACCCTGCTCATCGCCGAAGGAGACGAGGATCGCTCCATGCTCTTCGTCCGCGACGGCGAGCTGGAGATCTTCGTGGGTCAGCCGCCCCACGAGGTCGTCGTCGGGCGGCTGGACCGCGGCGCCCACGCCGGCGCCGTCGGGCTGCTGCGCCTGGTGGACCAGCGCATGGCCAGCGTGCGGACCCGGACCCAGTCCGACCTGCTCGTCCTGGAGCGCGCTGGCCTGGAGCGCCTGGACTCCGATGGCAACTCCGTCGTCTCCAACCTGGAGGTCGACATCCTGCACGCGCTCATCGAGCGCTTGCGCGAGCTGACGAACCACCTGGTCCGCCTGACCGAGGGCAGGGACAGCCTGCCCAGCCTGCCGGGCCAGTCCGCCTCGGTGTGGGCGCGCATGCGCCGCTACCTGGTGGGGGAGGACGAGCCCGAGGAGTTCGAGCCCGACGTGGCCGAGGCCCTCCAGATCTGCCCAGAGCTTCGGGGCTTGTCGCCCGAGGTCCTGGAGCTGCTGCTGCCCCAGCTGAGCCCGGTCGCCGTGGGTGAGGGTGAGCGTCTCTGCGACCAGGACGGCGACGTCGGCGACGCCTACATGGTCGTCTCCGGGCGGATCGGCATGTACCGCAGCACCCGTCTGGGCGGCCCGATGCTCCTGGCCGAGCTGGGCCTGGGGGACCTGCTGGGCATCGAGGGCATCATCGACTTCGGATCGCCCTTGGGCACCCTGGTCGCCCTGGAGCCCTCCTGGCTGCTGCGCATCCCCAAGGCGCTGTGCGGCGAGGCCGTCGTCATGCGCACCCCCGTGGCGCGCACCCTTCGTCGCGCCATGATGGGCGCCGCGGCGCGCCGGCTGCAGGTGACGACCCGGCGGCTGGTCCAGCTCGGCACCACCCAGGTGCACGAGGGCAAGGTCGCCGGCGAGGAGGCCAACGAGGTGCTGCGCCTGGCCCTGTCCTCCGCGACGGCCCTGTGTTGAGCGCTAGTCCACCCGGTCCATGGTGATGCCGTACTTCTTCATCTTGCGGTACATCGTGGTCCGCGGGATGCCCAGGACGCGCATGGCCTCGGACACATTGCCGTCGGCCAGGGCGATGGCGTCCAGGATCTCCTGCTTCTCTTGTTCATCGGTCGGGCGCCGGCTGGACATGGGGGGCCGGAGGGGCGCCCGGGGCGTCGGCTGCGTGCTCAACTCCTCGGCGGCGCTCAGGATCCGGCGCGGCAGGTGCTCGGGCAGCACCTCGTCGGTGGCCGCCACGGCGGCCCGCTGCATGGCGTTCTCCAGCTCGCGCACATTGCCGGGCCAGGCGTAGGCCTGCAGGATCTCGCGCGTCTCTGGCGCCAGGTAGGGTGGGGGCCGGTTGGAGCCAGCGGCGGCGGCTTCCAGGAAGCGCTCGGCCAGCAGCAGCACATCGCCTTCGCGCTCGCACAGGGGCGGCAGCTCCAGCTCATAGACCGCCAGCCGGTAGAACAGGTCCTCGCGGAAGCGCCCGTCGCGCACGTCCTCGGCCAGGTTGCGGTGCGTTGCGGCTACGACGCGGACGTTGACGTTCACCTCGGTGGTGCCGCCGACCCGGTAGAAGTTGCGCTCCTGGAGCACCCGCAGCAGCGCGACCTGCAAGGCCGGGCTCAGCTCACCGACCTCGTCCAGGAAGATGACGCCGCCGTCCGCCTGCTCGAAGCGGCCGGCCCGCCGGGCGCTGGCGCCGGTGAAGGCGCCCTTCTCGTGGCCGAAGAGCTCGCTCTCCTGCAGGCCCTGGGCGATGGCGCCGCAGTTGACCGCGACAAATGGACCCAGGGAGCGGCCGCTGGCGTTGTGGATGGCCCTCGCCGCCAGCTCCTTGCCGGTCCCGCTCTGCCCGCCGATGAGCACCGTGATGTCTGACTGGGCGACGCGGTCGATCTGCTTGTAGGCCCGCAGCATGGTGGCGGAGCGGCCGAGCATGCCCAGGTAGCCGTCGGGCCGCACGCCGCGGTTGCGGCGCTGGTGGGCCGAGGCGACGACGGTGCTCAGGGCCTCGGCCGAGGCGGAGAGCATCTTTGCGCGCTGCACCGGCTTGACCATGTAGTCGTAGGCGCCGGCCCGCATGGCCTTCACGATGGTGGCAGGGTCGTCCATGGCGGTCAGCATGATGACGGCGCAAGCACGGTCCTTCTCGCGCAGCGCGCGCAAGACCTCCAGGCCGTTCATGTCGCCCAGGTCCAGATCGAGCAGGATCAGGTCCGGCAGGGTCTCGCCCAGGATCGCGATGGCCTCGTGCCCGGTTGCAGCCGTCTGGCACCGGTACCCGGCCGCGCCGAGCCAGCGCGAGATCAGCATGGTCAGCTCTTCGTCGTCATCGACGATGAGGACCAGGGCCGGGGAGGCGGTCTGCGTGTCCATGAGGCAGTCCTGAAGTGGTGGGGGCCCAGCCGGGTCGGGTCAAGTCACCGCGAGGTCCCTGGGTGACGACGGGTCGAACGTGGAGCCAACGACCGATGAGTGCTAGTCGATTAGCATGCCCTCCGGCGCTGTGGCTACTGCCCCTCGTTCCGTGCCCCCCCCCAATCGGATCGAACGCCCCTGGATGTCCCGTGTCCCTGCTCTTGACGCTCACTCGCTCTGGCGGCGGTCGGCCCATCACCCCCGGCCTGTTGCCTCGTGCTGCCTCCGAGGGCGCCCAGGCCTCTGCCCTGTGCAAGTGGGTGCTGCTGCCGCTGGTGGAGAGCTGCCGCCTGGGCTTCGCGGGCATCTGGACCCGGCCCTCTCCGCGGGGCTCCTACACCCTGCAGTGGGCCGTGCCGCTGGACCGGGTCGGCAAGGTCACCCTGCGCAGCCGGCCCCTGCCCCGGGGCGGGTGGAGCGCCGGGCGGGACATCGACCTGGGCGGGACCCATGCCTCGGAGCTGGTCCACGGCACGGGAGCGAACACGACCTACCTGGTCCTGGACCTGCCACCCGACGGGCTGGTCGTCCTCACCGTCGACGGCCCGAGCCCGCTGGCTGAGGAGGCCATCGGGCGCATCCGGGCCGCGGTCTCTGAGCTCGCGGTGGCGCTGGAGGTCCGTCGCTTCCGGGCGACCCTGGCCGATGCCGACCCCGACCACATGCTCGACCTGGGGATCTCGGCTCTGGAGGGAGAGGAGGCGCTGCTGGTCGACGCCAAGGGGCGGCTGGCGTGGGCCAACCCCACCTTCCGTGGTCGGCTGGGCGACCAGGTCGAGGAGCTGATCGGGCAGCCGGTCGACCAGGCCCTGGCCCTGCTCGGCGCACCGCTGCCGGCCGCCCCTGCCCCTGCCCCGACGGGTCGCGGGCGCTCCTCGACCGAGGAGACCGGCGACGGCCCCTCGGCCAGCGGGGGGGAGGGCCGTGACCTGGGCGGGCTGTTCCGCAGCCGCTTCGTGGCACAGCTCAGCCACGAGGTCCGCAGCCCGCTGTCGGCCATCGTCGGCTACGCCGAGCTGATCCAGAACGGCGGCCTGGACGAGGCCGACTCCGAGAACCTGCTCCGCCAGATCCAGCTCAATACGCACCACCTGCTGGCCCTGGTCCAGGACGTGCTCGACCTGGCTGCCATCGACGCCGGAAAGGTCCAGGTCAACCCCGTGGTGACCGATCTGGACGCCCTGGTGAGCGAGGTGATGGAGGTCATGCGCCCCCACGCCGATGCACGACAGCTCGGCATCTCCCTGGTGCGCCGCGGCTCGCTGCCCACCGATGCGCTCACCGACCCGGTGCGACTGCGCCAGGTCCTGCTCAACTTGTTGAGCAACGCCATCAAGTACACCGGCAGCGGACGGGTCGAGCTGCGCGTCGAGCGCGAGAAGAGCAGCGTCAGCTTCGCGGTGCGGGACACCGGCCCGGGCCTGCCGCCCGAGGTGCAGGAGCACATGTTCCGCCCCTTCACCCGCGGCCAGCGGGGGGGCCGGGTCGAAGGCACCGGCCTGGGGCTGTCGATCGTGCACGAGATCGTCCAGCGCATGGGCGGCAACATCACCTACTCAACCGCGCCGGGCAGCGGCACCGTCTTCGTGGTCAGTCTGCCGCTGCTGCGGGCCCCCGTGGCCACGGTGGCGGGCAGTCCCGACCTGCTGGTGCCCGACCTGGCCGGGCGCCGGGTGCTCATCGTCGAGGACAGCCCTGATGTGTGCCAGGTCCTGGTCCGCTACCTGGCTCCGACTCGGGCCACCGTGCTCCAGGCCCACGACGGCCTGGCCGGTCTGGCCCTGTTCGCCTCGGAGGGGGCTGCCGGGCGCCCCGTGGACCTGGTCCTGATGGACCGCCAGCTTCCGGGCCTGGACGGCTACTCCGTGACGCGCCGCCTGCGGCAGGAGGGCTTCACGGGGCCGGTCGTCGCGATCACCGCCTCGGCCATGGCCTCGGACCGGGTGGCCGCCGAAGAGGCGGGCTGCACCTTCTGGCTCCCCAAGCCGCTGTTGCCCAAGGACCTGTTCGGGATGATCCACCGTGCCATGCCCTCCATGGCGCCGACGGCCGACGCCGTGGTCGCCGCCCCCCCGACCGATGACGCGCCGGCGGTCGTCGTGGCCCCCGCGCCCCCGCCGCTGCGCTCGAGCATGGCCGAGGCGCCGGACATGGCGGACCTGCTGGCGACCTACATGGCCCGGCTGCACACGCGGCGCGGCGTCTTCCTCCAGGCCTTGGAAGAGGGCGACCAGGAGGTCGTGCGTCGCACGGCGCACCAGCTCCGCGGCTCGGCCAGCAGCTACGGTTACCCGCGCCTGACCGAGGCCGCAGGGGAGCTGGAGCAGTTCATGCGTGGCGGCGGGGAGCCCACCCTGGAGAGCCCGCAGGTCACGGCTTTCCTGGCGGTGATCGACGCGGCGCTGGCGGGCGCCGACGCCGGCTGAGGCCAGGACGCGACCGCGCCCCTCCTCCCGAGAGAGGAGAGGCGCGGCGCGGCGAGGCACGGCGAGGCGAGGCGAGGCGCCGTGCTCACACGTCCCAGAGCAGCGGGGTGCGGTTGGAGCGGGACACCAGCAGGTGCAGCAGGTAACGCGCCACCGGGTCGGGCTGGACGAAGGCCACCCCGCATCCGATCACATCGCCCTTCTGGTCGATGCGGTGCCAGGCCACCTGGCCCTCGACCTCGACCATCAGGAAGCGGTGCGGCTCGGCCTGCACACGCAGGCTCACATGCTCGCCGATGCCTGGTGGGGACAGCGTGGCGATGTACACACCTCCCTCCGACACGTTCTCGGTGCGCCCGGAGAAGAAGGTGGTCTCGGAGGTCCCGGTGACGAAGGCGTCCATCCGCATGCGCGGCTCGCGGCGCCGCTCATCGTGCGGGTTGGGGGAGCTCGGGCTCCCGTCGGGCGCCTCGGGCGCTTCGGGCGCTTCGGGGGCCCCGGACGAGGCCGCTTCGGGTTCAATGGCGCGTCGCATGGCATGGTTCATGGTGGCCTCCAGACAATGGGTGGGCCGCGTCCAACGGCAAGCCCCAGGACAGGTGTCCATGGGTTGCTGATTTCCCCTGCACGGTGCGTGCCATGTCGCCGCGCCCAGGGAGCCGGAGCTCCCCGCGCAATCAGGGCAGCAGGCAGTGGGTCTGGACCAGATCGCGCAGGCGCTCGGTGGTCAGCGGCTTCGGCACCACCAGGGCCCAGTCGCCTTGTACCGGCACGCCGGTGGCGGCAAGAGCAGCCACCGGGACCAGGGGCAGGCGGGCGCGGACGGCCGCCAGCGCTGCGTCCTCATGCGACTCGACCCCGTCCACATCGACCAGCACCAGGTCGATCTGCTCGGCGGGCGTGCCCACCTCGGCCAGGGTCGCCACGACCCGGGCGCGCACGGCCATCCGGTCCAGCAGGTGGACCGCCACGTCCCCGATGTCCGTGTCGCCGGTCCACACCAGGATCGAGGGGGGGGGCTGTCCGGCTGCGCCCTGGAGGTGCAGGCGCAGGCGGTCGACCCCGCTGCGCGACACCTGGCGCTCCAAGGCGCAGCCCATGCCCGCCATCAGGAGCTGGGCCCCCTCGATGAGCTGACTGTCGCGATCGGCGCTGAAGGGCATCACCGCGGGCGAGGGCGGCGCGAAGCCCGTCAGCTCGACCACGGGCTGTCCGGCGTCGGTGTCCAGGGCCAGGAAGCAGCGCAAGCCACGGGCCTGGAGGTAGTCGACCAGGACCATGATCAGCAGGCGCAGCCGGCCGCGGTGCGCCCAGGCCCAGCAGGTCAGGCTGGTGTCCGCCTCGACCAGCACGCTCTGCTGCTCGGGGGAGGCGAAGGAGCCGGGAGCCTGGGCGGCGTCCTTGAGCAGGCCGTACAGGTCGACCCAGGACCGGGCCCTTGGCGCGGTCTGCACGGACTCGGCCGCCAGCTCCGCGATGCTGTCCGTCACCGATGCGAGGTACCCGCCGAGGGCGGCCGGGTCGGGGCCGGAAGGGAGGCCGGCCTGCGCGTCGCTGGGCGCCAGCAGCGCGGCGTGGCCCGTGATCGCCGTCAAGGGCGTGCGCACGCGGTGGGACAGGTAGCTGCGCAGCCACGGGCCGAGGTCGAGGGAGGGGCCCGAGGGGGCCGGGGGCAGCGCGTCGGTGGCCACCGGCGCGCGCAGCGCGACCAGGGTGCCCGCCGCCGCTCCCAGCGAGACCAGGCTCAGCCGCAGCGGGCAGGCCTGACCGCCTGCGTCGAGGAAGGTCAGGTGCTCGTCGACCGCCGACATGCTGCTCCGGGTGGCGCGGAGCACCATGCCGAACAGCCGACGCCGCTGCAAGGGGGCGGCGAAGTCGGCCAGGGCGCGCCTGTTGGTGTCGTCGGCGGACCAGCCCAGCAGCTCCGTCCAGGCGGGCCGGACCTGGAGCAGCCGGCCACTTCCGTCCAGCTCGGCGACGGTGTGGCGCAGCGTCTGCTCCAGGGCCCGCTGCACAGGGCTGGACTGGGCGCCCGGCCCGTCGTGGCGCCGCGCCCGCTCTCGCTTGGGCGGCGGAGACGTGTGGCTGCTGGGGGTGGGCTTGCTCAAAGTCGGTGTCGCGGTTCTGCGCGGAGTGGGGGAGCCCACGTGGTGCAAGTTGCGCGCCGCATGCCTGTGGACACGGGAGACTGCCGGCGGGAGCGGATGGCGTTCCACCGGCTCTCGAGGTGTGCCGAAGCCGGCGGGTGTGGCACTCCGGGTGTCCCAAGCGGAACAGCTGTGGGTCGCCCCTGGGCACCTGAGGCCCGTTTCTGGGCCCCCTTCTGGGTCCCTTGTGTTGGCACGAGGGTTGCAAGCCCGGTGTGCACCCTTGAAAGGAGACGGCAATGACCGCCCTGATTGCGATGCCCCCCCAGGTCAAGTGCTCCCACCTGCTCGTCGTCGAGCCCGACTCCGAGGCGCGGCGCGCTATCGTGTCGGTGCTCTCCGCACACGGACACCGCGTGGACGTGTCCACCGATCCCGAGCAAGCCTCGGCCCTCATGGAGAGCCAGGACTACGATGTCGTGTTCACCGACCTCGGCGGCCCGGCCGCAGAGGCCATGGACCTGGCAGCGTGGATCCGGGTCCGCCACCCGACCACCCCGGTCGTCCTGGTGACCTCCCAGTCCACGGTCGACTCGGTCCTGCTCGCGGTCAACGACGGCGTCGTCGCCTTCCTGGGCAAGCCGGTCCAGGCCGACCACCTGCTCAACGCCCTGGGCAGGGCCGTCGACGAGCGCCAGGTCCGCCTGGCGGCCCGGCGGCGCATCGAGGACCGCTATGTGCGAACCCGCCACCACGAGGCCCTGTCGCACGTCTTCGAGCAGGCCCTGGAGCACCTGTACATGGTCTACCAGCCGGTCATCCGGGCCCGGACTGCCTGCACCGTGGGCTACGAGGCCCTGCTGCGGACCACCGCGCCCCGGTTCAGCGGTGCCGGCCCCTTCCTGAAGCTGGCCGAGGAGCTGGGCCGCCTGACCGAGGTCGACGACCGCGTGCGTGCCCTGCTGGCTGGACAGTTCGAGGACAAGCCGCAGTGGCGGACCTTCTTCGTCAACGTGCACATCGACGAGCTCGAGCGCGGCCTGCTGGCGACCGATCGCGACCCGCTGCTTCCGTACGGCAGCCGCATCGTCCTGGAGTTCTCCCAGGCCGACGAGATCCCCGACGGCCCCGATGTCCAGGCCACCCTGGCCCGCCTGCGCGCCGCCGGCTTCCGCATCGCGGTCGGGGACATCGCCGCCACCACGGCCACCCTGATGCGCATGCGGACCCTGGCCCCGGATCTGTACAAGATCGGCGGCGTCGTCGTCCGCGGCTGCGACCGCGACGAGCGCAAGCGCCGCTTCATCTCCGAGGTCGTCGAGATGGCACATGCCGAGGGCGCCCTGGTCGTCGCCCAGGGCATCGAGCGCCCCGAGGAGCACCAGGTCTCGGTCGAACTCGGATGTGACATGGTCCAGGGCTTCCTGCTCGGGATCCCCCGCTCCGTCTTCGACTGAGCCGCCGTATTCGCTGGTGTCGCCCGGCGGGGTCGGGCGACACCAGGCGCCACGGCCTCGACCCTCGTTTCGGCCATCCGGCCGAAACGACAGTCGATGCGCTTTGTTGGCGGGGGGAGGATGCCTCCCCCCGCATGCGCTAGCGCGCCCCCCCTCCCCGCGCCTTATGGGCGCGCGCGCCTCCGGCGCGATTCTCACCTCGATGCCATGCTGGTTCTCGACCGATTGGCCGAGTCCTGGGTCAAGTCCGGCGCCGCTACCCGTCGGCCCGACGGGCAGACTTCCAACCAGGGAGGTCAGAGACGGAGCCCCACTGGCTCCGGGTCGATGCAGGGCACAGCCGGGGAACCGGGGAGCACACGCTCCTCTGTTCCCCGGCTCTTTGCGTTTGGAAACACGGTTCTCGCAGAGGTGTTTCACCTTCGTGTTCCGTTCCTGGGTCGTTCCGTGTTCCACGTAGCGCGTTCCACGCGGAGGCCCTGTGAGGGTCGTGGCGCAAACCCCCGCATTGGATCACCCGTTCGAGAAGGCACGGCCAGCCCGTGAAACGCTGATGAAACCGAAGTCATCGACTCGTGCGCGCCAGGCCGGGGCCGCTGCTGCCTGCTGCTGCCTGCTCCTTCGCCGCTGTACCCAGGCTTGGCACGAACCCTGCAATGCCCTCCATCGTCCGTTTCTTGCTCCCTTGGAGGCAGCCATGACGGCATTCATTCCCCACTCTTCCCGCACTGTCGAAGACGTCGCCCTGAGCGTCGTGGTGATCAGCGCCAACCAGGAGCAGGCCGGCCGCATCGCTCGCCTGCTCGAGCGCCGCCGCCAGCGGGTCGAGATCGTCGTCGGGGGAATCTACGCCCGCACCGTGATGGCCCGCGACACCCCCGACCTGGTCATCGCCGACTACGAGCTGCTGGGAAACGGCGCGGACTCGCTGCTGTCCTGGCTGCGGGCCCACCAGCCCCTGGCGCCTGTCGTGGCCATGGCAGGGCCCGAGTTTCTCGCCGCCGCCATCGACACCGTGAACGAGGGTGCGGTGGGCTGTCTGCGCACCCCGGTGGACGAGTTCGAGCTGCACGCCGTGATCCTGCGTGCCATGGAGGCCCGTCGCTGGCGCAAGGCCGCCTGGACCCAGATGTTCGAGGCGCAGCGCGTCGCCCAGCAGGCCCGCACCGATCTGCTCACCATGCGCAAGGTCATGGACGAGCTGTTCATGGTGTACCAGCCGGTCATCTGGGCCCGAAACGGACAGACCGCGGGCGTCGAGGCCCTGGTCCGCTCCACCCACGCCGCCGGCCCGAACGCGCCGAGCATCCTGCGCCTGGCCGAGGCCACCTCCCAGCAGGACAGCCTGGATCGCCGCATCTTCAAGACGGTCACCGAGGACGTTGAGCGAACCCGCTGCCCGCACGCCATCCTGGTCAACCTCTCGGTCGACGCCCTGATGCGCGGCACCCTGGGGCGCCCGGGCGACCCCCTGCTCGGCATGGCCCACCGCACGATCCTCGAGGTGAGCGAGGAAGGTCGGATCAGCGATCGCGAGGCGCTGCGGGCCGAGGTGCGCCGCCTGCGCGACGTCGGCTACCGCTTCGCCGTGGACGACATCGGCACCGGATGCGACCACCTGGCCCGGGTGCTGACCATCGAGCCCGAGATCTACAAGCTCGACCGCCTGGCCCTGGCCGGCTGTGACAGCGACGAGCGCAAGCGCCGCTACGTCCGCTCCATCGTCGACCTGGCCCACGGCGAGGGCGCCCTGGTCGTCGCCGAAGGCATCGAGCGCCCCGAGGAGCAGCAGGTGGCGACCGAGCTGGGCTGCGATCTGCTGCAGGGCTACCTGCTGGGCATGCCCTCGCGCCGCTTCTGAGCTCGCCTTGTAGAGGGCCCGCCCCCCGGCCCGCTCAGTTGGTCGGGGCGTCCAGGTCCAGCTCGTCGATGCTCTGGTGGGTCGCGACGGGTGATCCGTGGTGCAGGATCAGCTTCCAACCGGCGTCGGTGAGCAGGAAGAGGTTGGTGGCCGCGACCTGGCTGTGCGCGGTGCGGATGCCCGCCACCGAGAGGATGTTCTCGGTGCAGCTCACGCGCCCGACCTGGCCCAGGACCTCCACAGCCACGTCGTTGGTGGTGAAGCGCATGAAGCCGGTGTTGGCGAAGATCGCCCGCCAGCTCTCGCGGATCTCCAGCCAGCCGGACAGGGGCTCCCAGCCCGGGTGCACGCAGACGTCCTGCCTGCGCCCGGCCCAGACCGCGGTCATGGCCGCCATGTCCATGTCCTGGATGGCGGTGTAGAGCGCGTCGTTGGCGGCGCGCAGGGTGCTCTCTTCCGGGGAGGGACGCTCGGTGCTCATGGCGCAGCAGTATCCTGCGCGGGCCGCCCCTCCCAAGGGCTCCCTTCCGCCCGGCCCGCGCGCCGCGGAGACCCGTGCCCACCACCGCCCTCGGCTGGACCCTCGCGCTGCTCGGCACCATCGCCGGCTACGAGCTGGTGCGGCAGGCGGTCGTGCGCCGCGTGCGGCAGCGGCTGCGGGACGGCGCGGTGGCCTTCGTGCGCCGACACAATGTGCGCCTGGAGTCCGCCCGCTTCATCGACCGGCTGTGGCTGCGCGAGGCCTTGCTGGTCGATCCGGCGATCCGCCTCGCCATGGTGGAGGTGGCCCAGGCCGACGGCATCCCCCTGGCCGCCGTGCGCATGCGGGTCGAGCACTACGTCGACGAGATTGCCCCTGCATTCTCGATCACGGCCTACTACCGGGTGGCCGCGGTGCTGTCTCGGCTGGTCGTCGAGTTCGCCTACGAGGTGGTCTTCGATCGCAGCGAGGTCGAGGCCGCCGTCGCCGCCGTGCCCGAGGGGGCCGTCCCCGTCTACGTGATCAACCACCGCAGCAACGCCGACTACGTGGTCCTGTCTTATGGACTGCTGCGCCACGTGGCCCTGTCCTATGCCGTGGGTGAGTGGGCCCGGGTCTGGCCGCTGGACGTGTTGTTCCGGGCCTTCGGCAGCTACTTCGTGCGGCGCGGCGAGCGGGACCACCTGTACCACCGGGTGCTGGAGCGCTACGTCCAGGTCCTGGTCGGCCAGGGCGGGGTCACGGGCTTCTTCATCGAGGGCGGGCTGTCCCGGGACGGGCTGCTGCGGCCCCCCAAGGCGGGCCTGCTCGACTACCTGATCGGCGTGCGCCGCCACGAGCCCGACCGCGAGCTGGCCTTCATCCCGGTCGGCATCAACTTCGATCGGGTCCTGGAGGACCGGAACCTCACGGCAGAGGCCATGGGCCGGGTCCGCCGCCCCTCGATGTTGGAGAAGGCGGCCAGCCTGCTGTGGCTGCTGGCCCGCCTGCCGCTGCTGATCGGCGCCAACATGGTGCGGGTCGCCCTGCGCTCCCACCGCAAGCTCGGCTACGCCGCGGTGCATGTCGGGCGCCCTGTGCTGCTCTCCGAGCTGGCCCTGGATCCCGACATGGCGCGCCTGCCGCGGGAGCAGCGCCGGCCCCTGGTCGACGACGTGGCGAAGCGGCTGCTGCAAGCCGTGGGGCGGCAGGTGCCGGCCACGCCGGTGCCCCTGCTCTGCTTCGCCCTGCTGCAGCCGGGGGGCACCGACGACGACGCGGTCGTGGAGCGGGTGCGCTGCCTGTTGGCCGAGCTGCGCGCCGTGGGCTGTCCGCTGGCCTTCGGCCGGGCCTTCCCGCGCCTGCACGAGGCCGAGAGCGGCATCCCGGGCCTGGACCAGGCGGCCGAGGAGCTCAACGAGAGCCAGGTGGTCGTGTTCCTGGCCGGCTTCGCGCTGGAGCGGCGCAAGCTCGTGGTCCACGACGGCGGCCGCTTCCAGGTCCTGCCCGAGCACACCCACCTGCTGCGCTACTACGCCAACTCCCTGGTCCACCACATCCCCGAGACCGCCGCGCGCCTGCCGCCCTCGCCCCTGTCCCCGGCAGGAGGCGCCGATAAGGGGGGCGCGTGAGCTCCCCCGCCCCCGCGCGCTCCGACCGCCTGGACCTGCTGCTCACGCACGCCTGGTTCCTGGTGGACGATCCGCACGAGCAGGAGCTGTGCCGGCCCTTTCCGCCCCTGGGCCTGCAGTACCTGGTCGCTTGGCTGCGCCACCAGGGCTGGGGGGCCGTCGACTGGTTCGACACCAGCTTCCAGCCCGGCGTCCAGGCCCTGCACGAGCACATTGCCACCACCGACCCGCGGGTCGTGGGCCTGTACGGGCACACCATCACCCGCCCCCTGGCCCGGGGCGTGGTCGAGCGCCTGCGGGCCGAGGGCCGGCGCGTCGTGGCTGGCGGGCCCGACCCGGTCCAGTACCTGGACGAGTACCTGGGCTTCGGGGTCGAGGTCGTCGTCATCGGCGAGGGGGAGCAGACCCTGACCGCCCTGATGGAACACCTGCGTGAGCATGGCTGGACCTGGCGCTGGGATCGGCTGCGGGCCATCCCGGGCATCGCCTTCCGCGACCCGGAGGGCCAGCTGGTCCGCACCGCCCCACGGGAGCTGATCCGCCCCCTGGACCGTGTGCCCTGGCCCCACCGGGAGCGGCGGGACCTGCAGGCCTACCTGGACACCTGGCGTCAGCGCCACGGCGAGACGGCCCTGTCCATGGTGACGAGCCGGGGCTGCCCCTTCCACTGCAGCTGGTGCAGCAAGCAGGTCTATGGCGACACCTACCGGCGCCGGTCCATAGAGGATGTGCTGGGGGAGCTGCAGGACGTGAAGGAGCGCTTCGATCCAGACCAGATCTGGTTCGCCGACGATCTGTTCACGATCAACCGGCGCTGGGTGCACCGCTTCGGCCAGCAGGTCCGGGCCCGCGGGCTCCAGACCCCCTTCTACCTGGTCGGGCGCCCCGGCAGCTTCGACCCGGCCCTGTGTGCGACCCTGCGGCAGGCCGGCTGCTACCGGGTCTACCTGTCGGCCGAGAGCGGCAGCCAGGCCGTGTTGGACGCCATGCACAAGGACGGCACCGTCGGACAGATCCGGCGCGCGGCGCGCCTGCTGCACGCCCACGGCATCGAGGTGGGCGTCTTCGTCATGCTCGGCTACCCCGGCGAGACCCCGGCCCAGGTCGACGCCACCCTGGCCATGCTGCACGACATCCGGCCCGAGGTGGTGCTGCTCAGCGTGGCCCACCCCATGAAGGGCACCCCCTTCTACGATCAGGTCGCCGACCGCATCGAGCGCCCGCCGGGCTGGGAGCGGGACAACGGGGGGCGCCTGGCCTTCCGCATGGACCAGCCGCGCCGCTACTACGAGCGGGCGGTGCGATGGATGCTGGCCGAGACCGAGCTGGTCCGACAGCTCCACGCCGGGCGCATCGACGGGCGGGCCCTGGGGCTGCTGGGGCGGAGCCTGGTCTACCGGGCCGGCATGCAGACCGCCCTGTGGCGAGGCGGTGGCGGCGCGGGCCCGCAGGGCTGAGCGGCCCGGGCACCCTCCCGCGGCCCTACCAGGCGATGCCGACCCCCACGCAGGCGGCGCCCAGGCCCGCCAGGCCCCAGGTGGCGGTGGTGAAGCCCTTCTGCAGGCCGTAGGCGCGGTCCAGCTCGGTCGCGCTGGTGGCGTCCTGCATGACCAGGTCCTGCTGGTGGGCCATCAGGGCGCTGGTGCCCGAGAGCACGGCCGCGGCGCCGGCCCCGGCGAACCAGGCCCAGCGGCCCCGGTGGCGCGTGGCCGCGGGCAGGGTGAGGTCCGAGGAGGAGGTCCCAGCGGAGGTCCCAGCGGAGGTCCCAGCGGAGGTCCCAGCGGAGGTCCCAGCGGCGGCGCTCGGCGGGTCGACCCGGACGACCAGGGTCTGGTCGGTGGGGACCAGGACGATGCGGGCGAAGACCGGGGGGGCCGCGCCGTCTCCGGCCTGGACCAGGTACAAGCCGCTGGACAGGCGCGCGGGGACCTCGACCGGCTGTCCGTCCACGCGGGCCACCTGGCCCTGCCGCAGGCCCTCCAGATCGAGCTGGCCCGTGCCCCGCGGGGCAGCGGCGGCGGCCTCCCACAAGCCGCGTAGACCCTCGCCGAAGGCGGCGGTCCACAGCTCCGGGGCGGTGCGGGCGGCGCTGGCGAAGGCCTGGTCCCGGCTCAGGGGATCCCCCTGGATGTGGTCCATGGCACCCTCGGCGATCCACAGGCGGGCCAGCAGGCGGCTGTCGGCCACCCCCGTGCAGCCAAAGGAGGTTTCGACCTGTGCCATCAGGCTGTGGGCGTCGTCGAAGCGGGCGTCGAGGACCGCCTGCTCGGCCCGGGTGACCAGGTCGGTGGGGTCGCCGCAGGCCGCATGCGCGGTGCCGAGCAGCGGGCTGCCGACCATGGCCAGGAGCAGGGGGGCTACTGCGAGGAGTGCCATTCGTCGGTCTCCACGATCCAGGAGTGGTTGGTGGGGTTGTGGCCGCCGACCGCGATGGTCCGCGTGCTGGTATCGGCGCCCAGGTGCATGGTCACGGTGTGGGAGCCGATGGACAGCGGCAGGTTGGACAGCGGGGCGGTGCCCACGGAGCGACCGTCCACGCTGACGGTGGCGCCCCAGGGGCGGCTGGACAGGGTCACGGGCATGGTGGCCGTGGCCGCCGCGGGGGTGCTGGGCGGGGCGGCCTCGGGGACCGAGGGGCTCGGGCTCGAGGGGCTCGGGCTCGATGGGCTCGGGGCCGGCAGGGCGCGGGAGGCCGGCGCGGCGGTGGAGCTCCGGCTGCCGCCGGTGCTGCCGTTGGGGGAGGCGGGGGGCGCCGCCGCTGCCGGCTCGGGGCTGGCTTCGGGAGTCAGCTCGGGGGTGGCCTCGGCCGCCGCTTCCGGGGGAGGGGAGGGCGCGACGAGCTCGGTCTGCCCTGCCTGGGTCTGCCCCGCCTGGGTCTGCCCTGCCTCGACCGGCTCAGCCTGGACCGCCGAGGCCTCAAAGCGCAGGCGCGGCAGGACCAGCACCGCGCCCAGGCCCAACACGCCCAGCGCCGCCAGGCCACCGACCAGGGCCGGCAGGACGGCCCGACCGGGGCGGGCCGTGATGGGCAGGGCCAGGGTGCCATCGGCGGGGGCCGCCGCCCCCTGGCTCGTCGGGCCGGTCGCGGCGAGGGCGGGACCCTGCTCGGTGCGCCCGGTCCCCGTGGCGCCCAATCCCGTGGCGCCCAATCCCGTGGCGCCCAATCCCGTGGCGCCCAATCCCGCGGCGCCCAATCCCGCGGCTCCCAATCCCGCGGCTTTCAGTGCCGCGGCGCCGGGCTCGGGCAGCCAGGCCTGGCTCAGGTCCGGGGGGGGCACGCGGGCCCAGCGCACGCGCTGCTCCTCGACGATGCCCGGCACCACCCGCAGCGCCCACCGGCGCAGGCTCTCCCCCGGCGCCCACTCCGCCAGCCGGGCCAGCTCCTCGCAGACCTGGGCCGCGTCGGGCCGCGCCTCGGGCTCGAAGGCCAACATCCCGGCCAGCAGCGCGTCGATGGCCTGGGACAGCTCCTCGGGCCACTCGGGTGCGCGCACCGCCCCTCGGACGGCCTGCATGTGGGCCGCGAAGGCCTCGGGCGCCAGGGGGGCCCGCTCCATGTGCAGGCCGCTCAGGATCTCGACCAGGGACACGCCCAGGGCGTAGACGTCGACCTTGTGGCTGGTGCTGCCGTAGAGCCACTGCTCAGGGGACATGTACCGGGCGGTGCCGAACTGCACCGAGCCCGTCTTGCCTTCCCGATCGAAGTCGGCCCGGGCCACGCCGAAGTCCAGGACCTTCACGCCGCCGTGGCGGCTCACCAGCAGGTTGGCGGGCTTGATGTCCCGGTGGATGACCCGCAGGGGCAGGCCGGAGCGGGGGCCCACGCTGCTCCAGGCCGCGTCCAGGGCGCTGGCCGCCGCCGATCCGATCTGCAGGGCGGCCACCACGGGCACCGGCCCCCGCCGCAGCAACTCGGCGCAGTCCGCGCCCTCGACGTACTCCATGAGCACCGCGGGGCGCCCTTGCAGCTCGGTCAGGTCCACCACCCGCACGATGTGGTCGTGGTTCAGGCGGGCCAGCAGCCGGGCCTCGTCCCGCTGGCGGGCCGCGATGTCCGGCTGGGCGCTCATCTCCTCGTTGAGCACCTTGATGGCAAGGCGCTGCACGAAGTCGTCCCGACCGTGCACGTCCGCCAGGTACACCGCCCCGAAGCCCCCCTGACCGAGGGTCTGGATCAACTCGATGCGCCTGCGAGAGGCGGGAGCAGACATGGAGCATCCAAGCAGGGCTCCAGCCTACCACCCACCGCGCTCCCGGGTTGGCTGGATGAGGGTCTCGGGGATGGTCTGGGGGTGGGACTGCTTCCACTGCCAGGCCTGTTCCCGCCATGTGTCACCGTCTGTCAGCCCCACCGGGGCGGGGGCCTCGGTGGACAACCACCACACCAGGGCGCAGCCCAGGTCGACGGGGGGCCCGAGCAGCCGGATCAGGCCGGCCCGGTGGCGGTTGAGGCCGCCGCGGGTCTGGACGGCGCCCGGGTCGGTGTCGAGCACGATGGCCGCCACCCCGGCCTGCCGCAGCTGCTCCACGGCGGCGGCGCCGGGGTCGGCGGGCCAATGGCCCTCCTCCAGCGCGGCGATGGCCTGGAGCAGGGGCTGGTCCTGCTGCCAGCGCAGCCAGTCCGCGGGCGGCGTGGCGCCGGGGGGCAGCAGGATGGCGTTGACCATAAGGCGGCGGGACAGGCGGCGGTGTACGCCGGGCCGGGTGGCCAGCAGCCCCGGTCGCTTCAGCGGCAGCTCCAGGATGGCGCCGCGGTCGGCGGACGAGCGGGGGGCCAGGGCGGCCTGGCAGGTCTGGCTGCGCAGGTCCGTCGCCTGCAAGGGCAGGTTGGCGCTGAGCGCGAAGGACTCCACGGCGGCGAGCAGGGCCAGGGTCCCCGGCCGGGGCGCGCGCGCGGCCAGGCAGGCCAGGCCCAGGCTGACCAGGACCCCCCAGCGCTCGGGCCAGGTCAGCCGGGCCAGGAAGGGGTGCAGGTCCCGCAGCCACTGGAAGGGCAGGATCACGGGGTGGCCGGCCACGGTCACCAGCTCCCCCCGCCACAGCAGCACCGGTCCGAGCAGCATCACGGCGCCCAGGCCGACCATCCAGGTGAAGGCCCGGCGCTGGCCGCGCGGGCTGCGGCGGGCGCCCAGGACGGCGGCGAGCAGGACCACCAGGCTGATCCGGTTGCTGGTGTCCATGGGCGTGCGGCGCAGCCAGAACAGCGGGTCGTTGCCGTGCCAGGCGACGAAGGCCTCCTTGGAGCCTAGCGCTGATAGACCAGCCGGCAGGTCCATGGCGGGGGGCGCCTGGGCCCCGGCGGTCAGGGGGATGTGCCCCCAGGAAAGCAGCAGGGGGGCCAGCGCAGGCGCTGCCAGGGCCGCCGTCGTCGTGCCGAACATTGATAGATACCGGGCCGGGATGCTCCACAGCAGCGGCATGCAGCCCAGGCCCAGGAACAAGCCCAGGTACCAGTAGGACAGCGAGCCCAGGGCCAGGATCGCCCCGGCCGCGACGGCCAGCCGGGCGCTCGGCCGCTCCCGCAGGTCGAGCAGGGTCAGGACCAGCAGGGGCGCCCAGAAGATCATGGCTTGGGGCGCGTGGTGCAGGTTGGCCTCGCGGGCCAGGGGCTCGGAGAGCAGGACCGCCACGGTGGCCAGCCAGCCCGCTCCCTCGCTGCCGCCCAGGCGCCGCCCCAGCCGGTGGGCGGCCAGCCCGTCGGCCAGCAGGACCAGCAGCCACCACAGGCTGTCCGACAGCGGGAAGGGCAGGGCCCAGGCCAGCGGGGCGCCCGTGAGATGGTCCAGCAGGTTGGGGGTGAGCTGCAGGACCGGGTAGCCGGTGGGGAAGAAGATGGCCGGGCTGTCGGGCACCGTGGCGGGGTGGGTCAGCAGGTCCGCCACCACGCCGCGCAGCATGACCGTGTCCCACAGGTCGATGTTGGGGAAGCCCGGCAGGGCCGACAGCGGGGCGCGCAGCACCCGGGCCAACATGGCCAGGACCAGGCCCAGGGTCCCCAGTACCCGGAGCAGGGGCGCGCGCCTCACGGCGCTAGACCGCGCAGACGGGGGGGCGCCGACCGATCCAGGGGGCGGCCTGCTCCAGCTGGGCGGCGACCTGCAGCAGCAGCAGCTCGCTGTCCATGGGGCCGGCGAGCTGCACGCCGATGGGCAGGCCCTCGTCGGAGTGGTGCAGCGGCAGCGAGATGGCGGGCTGCCCGGTCTGGTTGAAGAGCTGGGTGTTGGGTGTGGCCTCGAAGTTGTGGGCCGCCAGCTGGGCCAGCACGGCGCGCACGGCGGGCTTCAGGGGCAGGGCCCGCAAGGCGGCCAGGCCGACGCGCTCCGCCGGCTTGAGCATGAGCGAGCCCAGGAGCACGGGCGGATGGGCCAGGGTGGGGCCCAGGTAGAGGTCGTGCTGCTCGTGCCAGGTGGCCATGGTGCGGCCGGCCTGCTGGACGACGTCCCGGGCGTGCAGCAGGTCCATGCCGGACATGGCCTGGCCCACCTGGTTGAGGAACCAGGTGGAGGCCTCGAAGAAGTCCGATGACGGCGTCTTGCCGGTCCAGCGGGCCATCTCGGCGATCTCACCGGAGATGCCGATGCCGACCTGGACCAGGTAGGCCTGGGCCAGCTGGTCGCGGTCGACTGGCAGGTGGGCCTCCTCGACCTCGTGGCCCAGCTCGGAGAGCAGGCGGGCGGCCTCGTGGGTGGCGCGGGCGCAGGCGGGGGCGGTCTCCTTGCCGAAGATCGAGCGGGTGGAGAAGCCGATGCGCAACTTGCGGGGCGAGCGTTTCACCGCCTCCAGGAAGTCGTCGGGCAGGGGCATGGCGGCGTAGGGGTCGCCGGGCATGGGGCCGGCCATGACATGCATGAGGGCCGCGGTGTCGCGCACGCTGCGGGTCAGGACCCCCCACTGGACGTAGCCGCCCCAGCCCTCGCCGTAGTCGGGACCCAGGGGGATGCGGCCGCGGGTGGTCTTCAGCCCGACCAGGCCACATGCGCTGGCGGGGATGCGCAGCGAGCCGCCGCCGTCCCCCCCGTGGGCGACGGGCACCGCGCGGGCCGCGACCAGCGCCGCCGAGCCGCCCGAGGAGCCGCCGGGCGTGCGGGCGAGGTTCCAGGGGTTGTGCGTGGCGCCGCGCCACTCGTTCTCGGTGGTGCCGATGATGGCCAGCTCAGGCAGGTTGGTCTTGGCCAGGAAGACCAGGCCGGCCCGGCGCAGGCGGGCGATGGCCTCGGCGTCGTGGTCCGGCACGAAGCCGTCGAGGAAGCGCGTGCCGGCCGTGAAGGGCACGTCCTTGACGAAGCCGTCGAAGTCCTTGACCACCATCGGCACGCCGCGGAAGGGGCCGTCGGGCAGCTCGCCCTTGGCCTGCTCGCGGGCCTTCTCGAACATGCGGTGGACCACGGCGTTGAGCTGCGGGTCGACGCTCTCGATGGCCCCGATGGCCTGGTCGACCAGCTCGGTGGGGCTCACCTCGCCCGCGCGCACGCGGCGGGCCAGCTCGGTGGCATCGCAGTCGGTGTAGGCGTCCATGGGGCCTCGGGGGTCGTCGGCAGGAGTCGTCGGCAGGAGTCGTCCGGCGCGGTGCACAGGCTACGCCAGGGGCCGTGGCCTGTCGCCTCGCGAGGGGTCTGGAGAGCCGCCATGCCCGAGCTTCCCGAGGTCGAGATCATGACCCGCGCGATGGACCGCTGGACCCGCGGCCGGCGGCTGCTGCGGATGGAGCTGCGGGATCCGAAGCTGATCGCCGGTGAGGCCGGGGCGCTGGTGGGCGCGACAGTGGACGCGACAGTGGACGCGACAGTGGACGCGACCGTGGACGCGACGGCCGGCGCGACCGTGCGCGGCGCCCGGCGGCGGGCCAAGTACGTGCTGCTGGACCTGGGGGCGCGCTGCCTGGTCCTGCACTTCCGCATGACGGGCAAGCTGGTGGCCCTGGCGGAGGGCGAGGAGCGGCCCGCGACCCGCCTGTGCCTGCACCTGGACGGCGAGGGCCCGGCGCGGGTCTGCGTCGTGGATCCGCGTCGCCTGGGTCAGGCCTGGCTGCTGCCCACCGACGGGGTCGACGCCTTCCTGGCGGCGCGCACGCTGGGTCCCGAGCCCTGGCCGGAGCACCACGACGGTCCCTGGTGGGCCGGCGCGCTGGGCGGTCTCCGGGGGCCCATCAAGCCCGCCCTCCTGCGCCAGGACCGGGTCGCCGGCCTGGGCAATATCTGCGCCTCCGAGTGCCTGTGGCGGGCCGGGATCGACCCCGCGACCCCCGTCGCCGCGCTCCTGCCCGCCCAGTGGGAGGCGCTGGCCGCCGCGGTCCCGGCCTTCATCGACCATGTCCTGGCCACCGAGGGCGCCCAGCACGAGCAGGAGGGGGAGCTGTCCTACGTCAACCAGGGCGGCCCCAACCCCTTCTCGGTCTACGGCCGCGCCGGCGAGCCCTGTCCGCGCTGCGGCGCGCCCCTGGAGCGGATGGTGCAGGCGGGGCGGGCGAGCTTCTGGTGCCCGGGCTGCCAGGGATAGTACGCGCGACCGCACTCCCACCGGCGTCTTCGTGGCTTCCACGAGGCGGCCGTCCGCGAGCGGCTGTGCGTGGGGCGTGCGCGTGGGCGGGACTGCACGGGGCAAAGGGGCGAGTGGGGACAACGGGGTGAGGAACCACCAAGACCCAACGACACAAAGGGTTGGTGGCAGGTCGCGGGGTCGGGGCGAGGCGGGCACGAAGGGGAAGGTCGGTGACGTTGCCCCCACGGCACGCCCCGCCCCCAAGCCCTTCGTGACCCCGACCTGCCCCCGGCGACCGCGCTCCCACCGCCGTCTTCGTGGCTTGGTGGCGCAGTGGTTGACCGACCTGCCGAGACGCCTCGCGGCGGGCATCTCGAAGCGGCCATTGCTCAGGGAGACCGGCGGTATGGACGATTAGTGGCCGCTCAGGGCGCTTCGGAGCGGCCATTGCTTGCGGAGACCGGCGGTCTGGTCCCGTAATGGCCGCTCAGGGCGCTTCGGAGCGGTCATTGCACGCGGAGACCGGCGGTCTGGACGCGGTTTGGCCGCTCAGGGCGCTTCGGAGCGGTCATTGCACACGGAGACCGGCGGTCTGGTCCCGTAATGACCGCTCAGGGGGCTTCGAAGCGGTCATTGCACGCGGAGACCGGCGGTCTGGTCGCGGTTTGGTTGCTCGCCGTGCCGACGCGTGATCGCGAAGAGGTCCGCCACTGCACTCCGGTTCATGCGATCCCGCCAGCGAAGGGCCATCCGGGCGCAGCCGAGGGGTCCCTGCCGGCGCACATTCTGGAGGAGCGCGCCAGCGCGACGACAGGTGCGCAGGCGGGGAGCCCCGAGGCGACAGCCCGGATGGCCCGAAGCGGGTCCAAAGCACAACCGGAGAGCGCAGGTCCGCTAGACCCCTACCAGGGAGACGGTGAGGGCCCCGGCGTCGGCGGCCGACCGCCCAGGTGCCGGGCGAGGAAGTCCAGTACGACCTGGTGGAAGGCCGCGACATTGGCAGGGCGCTGGATCCAGTGGCCCTCGTCGGGGAAGGCGAGCAGCTCGGCTTGCACGCCGTGCTGCTGGAGGGCCTCGAACAGCGCCAGGCCCTGGTCGATGGGCACGCGGTAGTCGCGCTCGCCGTGCACCACCAGGGTGGGCGCGGTCCAGCCGGCGACGTCGCGGTGCGGCGACCAGCGCTCGTGCGCCGGGTCCGTCCAGGGGCCGCCGGACTGCTCCCAGTTCCACCAGGGGGCGATGTCCGTCGCGCCGCCCATGGCGCGGTGGTCGAAGATGCCAGCGTGGCTGACGATGCAGCGCAGCCCCCGCTCGCGGCCGCCCAGGTGGTTCATCATCCAGCCGCCGAAAGAAGCGCCCACCGCACCCACCCGCCCGGCGTCGACCCGGGGATCGGCGCGCAGGGCCGCCAGGGCGGCGCGCACGTCGGTGGCGCAGGCCCCGCCCCAGCTGTTGCCGTAGACCCCGTCGATCCAGGCCTGGCCGTAGCCAGTGGAGCCCCGGGGGTTGGGCAGGGCCACCGCGTAGCCGAAGCTCGCGAAGAGGGCGGCGTTCCAGCGCCAGTGCCAGGCGTCGGCCCAGTGGGCGACCGGGCCGCCGTGGACCCAGAGCAGGCCCGGCACCGGGTGGGCGGCGCTGGCGCTCGCGGGCAGCAGCAGGAGCTGGTGGACCGGCGCCCCCTCGGCCCCGACGAGCTGTGCCTCCTCCCAGTGCACGGCGGCCGGCAGGCGCCGCAGCACCGTGGTCGGTCCCGGCAGGCGGCCCAGGGGATGGGGTCGGGCCGGCTCGCCGTGGGGCGTCTGCCGGACCGGGCGCGGCGGGTGCAGCAGGTCGTGCCAGGTCCCCACCAGGGCGCCGTCCTTCGCCACCTCGTGGACCTCCATGCAGCCCTCGGCCGGCCCCAGGGGACGCAGCACGCCGGTCCGGTCGTGCACGGCGAAGGCCCGCTGCCGGCCCCGGTCCCGGGCGGTCAGAACGATCTCGTCGCCGCGGAAGCCGCAGGGCTCGGGCCAGCGGTCCCAGTGCTCGGCCAGCCGCCGAGGCGGCCCCAGCGCGCCCTCGGGGCCCAGCGTCCACAGGCCCAGGCTCACCGGGCCGTGGGCCCCGTCCCGCCGCTCATGGACGGCGGCCGCCAGGCGCCGCCCCGTGGCGTCCAGGCAGGGCTGGCTCCAGCGCTGGCGGGGCGCCTCGCCCAGGGTCCAGCGCGCGCCGTCCTCCAGGCGCCACAGGGCCAGGCCCCGGTCGGGGATGCGCCCCTCGCCAGGGCGATCGACGGTGCTGACCAGCCAGCGCCCGTCGGCCGACAGGTCCCACTCGAGCTCCAGCAGGGCCCGCGGGTCGGGCGAGGCCGCCAGCAGCCGGCGTTCGCCCCCCGGATCCTGCACGACGAAGCGGGCGGCGGTCCCCCCCAGCCAGTGGTCCCACAGCCGGGGCGGGCCCCGGTGGAAGTGCAGGGCGCCGGGCCCCTCGCGCTGCTGGCGGAGCCACCGGTCGCGCTGCTCCGCCTCGTCGAGCTCGGGCCAGGCCGGGGCCAGCAGCACGCGCCGCCCCTCGGCCAGCAGGAAGGCCCGCACCCCCACGGGCTCGTCGCTCAGGACCTCACAGGCGCGCTCGCGGCCGGCCTCGCGGCGGATCTCCAGGGCCGTCGCCGGCAGCCGCAGGACCTGGTCCAGGGTGTTACCGCGGCTGCCCGGCACGCGGACCTCGGCCAGAAAACACAAGGCGCCGTCGGCCTGGAAGCAGGGCTGCCGCGGGTTGGTGCGGGAGGACAGCAGGCGCTGTGCCGCGCTGCCGTCGGTGGGCTGGCGCCAGATGCTGGACCGGAAGCGGCCCAGGCGTCGGTCGGGGTGTTGGACCTCGACGGCGAGCCAGTCCCCGATGGGCGCGGCCGCCACCCGCCCCACCCGGCCCAGGGCCAGGTACTCGTCGATGTCCAGGCCACGAGCGCGTTCCGGGTCACGCTCGGTGCTCGTGCGGGGCTGCCATCGCATCGCTCCTCCGGCCGCTGGCATCATGCCAGAGCGGCCTCAGGCGTCGACCTCCACCACCAGGTCCATCCAGCTCGTGATCTCGCGGAAGCGGCTGCTGGCGTCCTTGCCCAGCAGGTCGTTGACGACCTGCTCGGTCTCCAGGCGGGCCCCGTCGGGGATGCTCACCCGCAGCAGGCTGCGGTGCCGCGGGTCCATGGTCGTCTCGTACAGCGTCTTGGCCATCATCTCGCCCAGGCCCTTGAAGCGGCTGATCCGCGCCTTGGTCCGTGGGGGCAGACGGCCGAGCAGGCGGTCCCGCTCCTTGTCGTCGCTGGCCCAGTCCGTCTTGGTGCCGTAGTCGATGCGGTACAGGGGGGGCTGGGCGATGTAGATGAAGCCGTTCTCAATGAGCGGCCGCAGGTGCCGGTAGAAGAAGGCCAGCAGCAGGGTGCTGATGTGGTGCCCGTCGCTGTCGGCGTCCATCAGCAGGATGATCTTGTGGTAGCGCAGCCGGCGCGGGTCGAGGTCCTTGCCGATGCCGCAGCCCAGCGCCTTGACGATGTCGGAAAGCTCGTTGTTGGCCAGCACCTTCTGCAGGCCGGCCTGCTCGGCGTTGAGCACCTTGCCGCGCAGGGGCAGGATGGCCTGGGTGTGCCGGTCGCGCCCCTGCTTGGCGGAGCCGCCTGCGCTGTCTCCCTCGACGATGAACAGCTCGCTCTCGATGGGGTCGGTGCTGCTGCAGTCCGACAGCTTGCCGGGCAGGTTCAGCCGCCGGTTCGTGGCCGACTTGCGGGTGACCTCCTCGGCGGCAGCGCGGCTGGCCTGGCGGGCCCGGGCCGACAGGACGATGCGCATGAGCACGGCGTCCGCGACGCTGGGGTTGTCGTTGAGCCACTGCTCCACGGCCGGTCGCACCAGCCCGTCGATCTGTGCTCTGACCTCGGGGTTGTTCAGCTTGTCCTTGGTCTGGCCCTGGAACTGCGGCTCGGTCAGGAAGACCGAGCAGATCACGAACAGACCCTCGCGGATGTCGTCGGCCGTGATCTTGATGCCGCGCGGGACGTTCTTGTCGTGGGTGTCGATGAAGTTGCGGACCGCCTTGACCACGCCGTCCTTCAGGCCGGTCTCATGCGTGCCGCCGTCATTGGTCGGGATCCCGTTGACAAAGGAGCGGATCCGGTCGCGCGGGGCGTCTGTCCACGACAGGGCCAGCTCCAGGCGCAGATCGTCGGGGCCCTGGTCCCCGGGCCGCTCCATCAGGAAGACCGTCTCCGAGGTGCGGATGACGTGCTGCTCCCGGACCACGTGATCCAGGAAGTCGACGACGCCGCCCTCGTGCTGGATGTCCTCGCGGGTGCCCGCCACCTCGTCCTTGAAGGAGATCTTCAGGCCCTTGTTCAGGTAGGCGCAGATGTCCAGGTGCTCGCGGATCCAGTCGCTGTCGAAGGTCTGGTCCCCAAAGATCTCCTGGTCGGGTGTGAAGCGGATGGTCGTGCCCGAGCCGCGGGCGGGCCCGACCTTCTTGATCCGCCCCCGGGTGTGGCCCTGGTCGAAGGCCATCAGCCACTCGGAACCGTCCCGTCGCACCGTGGCGATGAGCTCACGCGAGAGGAAGTTCACGACGCTGCTGCCGACACCGTGCAGGCCGCCCGAGGTCTTGTACGAGCCCGGCTCGAACTTGCCGCCGGCGTGCAGGGTCGTGAGGATCACCTCCAGGGCGGGCTTCTTGGCCTTCTGGTGCATGTCGACCGGGATGCCCCGGCCGTTGTCCTCGACGCTGACCGTCCGTCCGTCCTTGTGCAGGATCACCCGGATCTGGGATGCGTAGCCGTTGATGGCTTCGTCCACCGAGTTGTCGACGATCTCCCGCACCAGGTGGTGCAGGCCGGCCTTGCCGGTGCCGCCGATGTACATGCCCGGCCGCTTCCGTACGGCCTCCAGGCTCTCGAGGACGGTGATGGCGCTGGCGTCGTAGGTTCCGCTCTGCGACATCTCACTCCTCCTCGCCGTCACGCGGCGCGATCAGTGGCTGCTGGCCGGGGGGCACGGGCGGCGTCTTGTAGCGCTCGTCGAGGCGCATCGGCTCGAGCTGCCACTCCACGAAGCGGTCGCGCTTGAGCACGACCTTGCCCCGGCCGGCCCGGGGACCGGCGAACTTGTTGGGGCGGATGACCTCTTCCCGACCCTGCCGGGTGCGCACCGTGGCGCCGCCCATGCGGTCGCTGGCCAGCTCGAAGGCCATGATCCGGTCGTCGGGATCGAGCTTGATGGCCGCGACCCCCTTGGCCGCGCCCTTGGCGAAGCTGATCTCGCGAACGTCGAAGCACAGGGCCCGACCTTCCACGCTGGCCAGGCTGACCTGCTCGGTGCCGGCCGAGACGTGCACGGCCACGACCCCGTCGCCGGCCGGCTCGGGCTTGGTGTAGCGCCGGCCCGAGCGGCTGGAGATCTCGCTGTGGGCCTCCAGGTCGAAGCGCACGCAGCGGCCGCGCCGGGTCAGGGCCACGCCCCAGGGCGGGGGCGGGTCCTCGGCGGGGAAGGCGGCCTTCTGGGCGGGCGTGAGGTGGGGCAGGGCCTTGGGGTCGTTGAGCACGACGCCCACGACGTGCTCACCGTCGCTGAACTTGAAGTGCCGCTGGACCGGCTCGCCGTAGCCGGTGGTGGCGGGGATCGTGTCCAGGCGCATCACGTAGGCGCTGCCCAGGTCGGTGTAGAAGGTCGCCGTGCTGCGCGTGCCGCCCAGCGCGATCCAGCCGATGCTGTCGCCGTCCCGGATCCGGATCTTTTCGATCTCGGTGAAGCTGCTCTGGCGCTTGATCCACCCGTCCCGGGTGACGATCAGGTAGGCGTCTTCGTCGACGATGTAGGCCGACTCGTCGAAGTCCAGGGGCTCGGCGTCGTCGCCGCCGATCTCGGTGCGACGCTTCTCGCCGTAGGTCTTGCGGATCTCGCCCAGCTCCTCGCGGACGACCCCCCACAGCTCGCGGGGGCTCGACAGCAGGGTCTGGATGCGCTCGGCCTCGGCCCGCTTCTCGTCGAGCTCCTTGCGGATCTCCAGGATCGACAGCTTGGCCAGGCGGTAGAGCTGCAGCTCCAGGACGGCGTCGGCCTGGGTGTCGGAGAGGTCGAAGCGGCCGATGAGCCGCTCGCGTGCGTCGGCCTTGCCTTCGGACGCGCGGATGAGGCGGATGGCCTCGTCCAGGGCGTCGAAGATCGTGACCAGACCCTCCAGGATGTGGATGCGCTCCAGCAGCTTGCGCAGGTCGTACTCGAAGCGGCGCCGCACCGTGGCGAAGCGGAAGTCCAGCCACAGTCGCAGCATGCGCTTGAGGTCCAGCCGCTCAGGGGAGCCCACCAGGGGGTTGTCCGAGGGGACCAGCGCCGTCATGTTCACCGGGAAGGTGTTCTGCAGCGGGGTGTGCTTGCAGAGGAAGGCCATGGCGGCCTCGCCGTCCTGCTCGGCGGTGATGGTGCCGGGCCGGCGGGCGCGCAGCTCGCAGACGATGCGGATGTCCTCGGAGGACTCGTCCCGCACGTCGACGATCTGGGGCAGCTTGCGCTCGGAGACCAGCAGGCCGAACTTCTCGACGAGCTGGGCCTTGTTCACGCCGAAGGGGATCTCGGTGACGATGACCTGGTCCTTGCGGCCGAGCTTCTCGTGGGTCCAGCGCCCCCGCAGGCGCACGCTGCCCTGGCCCACCGCGTAGATCTCACGCAGCTCCAGGGGACTGTTCAGGATGACGCCGCCCGTGGGGAAGTCGGGCGCCTTGAGCTTGCGACACAGCTGCGCCAGGTCGGACTCGGGCGCGTCGATGAGCAGGATCGCCGCGTCGATGACCTCTCGCAGGTTGTGCGGGGGGATGCGCGTCGCCATGCCGACGGCGATGCCCTCGGAGCCGTTGACCAGCAGCTGCGGGAACTCGGCCGGCAGGACGACGGGCTCTTCGTGCTGGCCGTCGTAGTTGGGGCGGAAGTCGACGGTCTGCTTGCCCAGCTCGTCGAGCATCTCCAGGGCGACGGCCCGCAGCTTGCACTCGGTGTAGCGCATGGCGGCGGCGCCATCGCCGTCCAGGCTGCCGAAGTTTCCCTGCCCGTCCACCAGCGGGTGCCGCAGGCTGAAGGGCTGGGCCATGCGGACCATGGCCTCGTAGATGCTGCTGTCGCCGTGGGGATGGTACTTGGCCATCACCTCGCCGACGACGGCGGCAGACTTGCGGTAGCGCTCCTCGGGCCGCAGGTGCAGGTTGTGCAGCATCGCGTAGAGGATGCGGCGCTGGACGGGCTTCAGGCCGTCGCGCACGTCGGGGAGGGCGCGGGCGGTGATGACCGAGAGGGCGTAGTTGAGGTAGCGCTCGCGCGTCGCCTCATGCAGCGCCACCGTCTCGATGCGGGGCGGATCGTTGCTGGCCATGAGAGGGGGGGGAGTGGGGAGGGAGGGGGCGGCGCGGAGGGCCGGGCGGGGGAGCGACGGGGAGGTGCGCTCCGCGGGGCGGGGCGAGGCGAGGCCTCGGCGCCTGCAACGGTACAGGCCGCGCTGCTACCTGTCATGCCGCGGCGGTCCTGTCCAGTGCGGTGCGGTCGCGCGGTGCCGTCGCGCGGTGCGGTCGCGCGGTGCCGTCGCGCGGTGCCGTCGCGCGGATCGGCTTGGCCCGCCCGACTCCGCCCCCGGGGCTCCGGTCAGCGCACCCCGGCGGCCCGCCCGTCGACGGTCTCGACCTTCATCAGCGTGTTGCCGCCACGGATGGGCGCGTCGCCGGCCAGGACGACGACCTCCTCGCCCTCGGCGACCAGGCCGCGATCCAGCAGCAGGCGCTCGGCGGCGGCGATGAGCTCGTCGAAGCTGTGGATGTCGGGGATGCGCAGCGGGACGACGCCCCAGGCCATGGCCAGGCGGTCGCAGACCGTCGGGTCGGGGGTGAAGGCGAAGATGGTGCGTGGGGGCCGGCTCTTGCTGGCCAGGATCGCCGTCTGGCCCGACCAGGTGAAGACCAGCAGCGCCCGGGGCTGGTCGCGCACGGCGTAGCAGGCCGCCCGCGTGACGGTGCCTCGGCCGCTGTCCAGGGCCGGCAGGTGCTCCAGGCTGGGCAGGGGTAGGAAGGCGCTCTGCTCGACGGCCCGGGCGACGCGGTCCATGACCTGCACGGCCTGCACGGGGTAGTGGCCGGTGGCGGTCTCGCCGGAGAGCATGACGGCGTCGGTGCCGTCGACGATGGCGTTGGCCACGTCGGTGACCTCGGCCCGGGTGGGGCGCGGGTTGCGCTCCATGCTGTCCAGCATCTGGGTGGCGGTGATGACCAGGCGGTTGCGGTCGTTGGCTGCCCGGATGAGCTGCTTCTGGATGACGGGCACCTGCTCCAGGGGGGTCTCGACCCCCAGGTCGCCGCGGGCCACCATGATGCCGGCGACCTCGGCCAGGATCTCCTCGATGGCGTCCACGGCCTGGGGCTTCTCGATCTTGGCGATGATCGGCGTGTCGGGGGCGCCCAGGGCGGCCAGGGCCTCCTTGAGGATGCGGACGTCGGCGGCGCTGCGCACGAAGGATAGGGCCACGTAGTCCGCGCCAGCCTGGATCCCGACGGCGACATCGGCCCGGTCCTTGTCGGTCATGGCGGGGGCGCGGATGTTGCTGTCGGGCAGGTTGATGCCCTTGTGGCTGCCCAGCTCGCCGCCGTCCTCCATCTCGATGTCGACCTCGTCGGGCTCGCCCGGCGGCCGGTCCCGGATGGCGCTGACCCGGCCGGACAGGGCCCCGTCGGCGAAGAGGACCCGCTCGCCCACGCGCACGTCTTGGGACAGCGAGGTCCAGGTGGTGCCGACGGTGGCGCCGGACAGGGTGGCCCGGGCCAGGAAGCTGTCGTCCATGACGATGGTGAGCACCGCGCCGGCGTCCAGGGCCACGGGCTGGCCGGGGCCGGTGCGGATCTTGGGACCCTGCAGATCGAGCAGGATCGCGACGTGGCGGCCCAGCTCCATGGCGGCGCTGCGGATGCGGGCCACGTCGGCGCGGATGGCCTCGGCATCGGCGTGCGAGCAGTTGACCCGGCAGACGTCCACGCCGGCCTCGAGCAGGCGGCGGAGCATGGCGGGGTCGCGGCTGGCCGGCCCGATGGTGGCGACGATTCGGGTGCGGCGCGGGGCGGTGGCGCGAGACTCCGGCATGGGGGACTCCGGCAGGGCAAGGGAGG
>Ga0210033_1000366_pt1 | contig 42565 bp, 33 predicted proteins | sample CryGeymeta201501_FD_185465 | JGI IMG/M metagenome (GOLD analysis project Ga0210033, IMG submission 185465) | Groundwater microbial communities from Crystal Geyser aquifers in Utah, USA - Crystal Geyser metaG 2015-01 (SPAdes) (version 2) | ecosystem: Environmental > Aquatic > Deep subsurface >... | reverse complement strand
CGTCATGGTGGGCCTCCCCCCCGAAAGCGCCCACCATGACGGTGTCGACGACGCCCATGCCCATCATCCCGATCATGCCGAGCACCACCGGCCAGGCCAGGCGAAGCTGCACCCGCAACTCCTGGCGCAGCGTCTCGGCGTGGGCCGGAGTGGTCGGGGTCGGGATGCGCATCCGCTCCTCGCAGCCGACTCGCGCGCGGTGCGTTATCGGTGCGCGCATGCGTACCCTCATCCTCTCCCTGTTGCTCCTGTTGGCCTGCAACGACAGCGCCACTGACCCGACCCCCTCCGATCAGGCCAAGGCCGAGACAGGCGCCGACAAGGCCCACCCGCCGACCCCGCCCGCCCCCTCGGAGCAGCCCCAGTCCATCGAGGCGCCTGCAGACGTCGCGGCCCCGCCCGCCGACGCCGAGAAGACCTCCACCGGCCTGGCGTACAAGGTCCTGACCCCCGGGACCGGCGCGGCGCACCCCAGCGCCGACGCCACAGTCAAGGTCCACTACACGGGCTGGACCACCGACGGCAAGATGTTCGACAGCTCGGTCACCCGCGGCCGTCCGGCGTCCTTCCCGCTCGATCACGTCATCGCCGGCTGGACCGAGGGTCTGCAGCTCATGACGGTCGGCGAGAAGGCCCGCCTGTGGGTGCCTGAGGACATGGCCTACCAGGGCAAGCCCGGGCGCTCCGCTGGCATGCTGGTCTTCGACGTGGAGCTGCTGGACATCAAGGAGCCGCCGAAGCCCCTGCCGGCGCCCAGCGATGTCGCCGCAGCCCCCTCCGACGCCCAGAAGACCGCCAGCGGCCTGAGCTTCAAGGTCCTGACCGCCGGCACCGGCACGGCGCACCCGGGGCCCACCAGCACGGTCACCGTCGACTACACGGGCTGGACCACCGACGGCAAGATGTTCGACAGCTCCGTCGTCCGCGGCGAGCCGGCCAGCTTCCCGCTGAACCGCGTCATCTCTGGCTGGACCGAGGGTCTGCAGCTCATGACCGAGGGAGAAGAGGCGCGCTTCTGGATCCCGGTCGACCTGGCATACCAGCACAAGCCCGGCCGCCCGGACGGCATGCTGGTCTTCGACGTGAAGCTCATCAAGATCGACGGCTAGCCCAGGCCGCCCTATAGGTGGCAGTGGTGGCTGTGCAGGATCTGCTCCGCGTCGAGAGCCCGCTCTGGTCGGGCTGGACGCTGCTGGGCGTGCTGCTGCTCCTGCGCCTGTGCTGCCCCGTACCGCCGACCCCTCAGGCCTGGCGGGCGCGGGTCGACCTGCCGCTGGTGTTGTTGGCCGGGCTGCTCTTCGCCCTGCTCGCCAGCTTCTACCTGGCCCCCCTGCACATGCTCGGGTACCCGCTGACGGCCAGCGACTACGCCCAGTACTGCGAGAAGGTGGCGGCGATCCGGGACGGGGCCCCGGCCACGATCCACCCCCAGCGCGGCTACTGGGCGGCCCTGCTGCCGGCCTTGCTGTCGTCGCGCTTCGGCATCCAGGGCGGCCTGGCCCTGGGCGCCCTGCTGTCCATGGGCGTCATCGGCGCCGGCCTGTACCTGCAGGGCCGGGTGCTGCACTCGCGCTTCGCGGGCGCCTGCGCCGCCGGCATCGCGCTGGGCTGCCTGCCCGTCGTGACCCTGTCGCGGACGGCCACCTTCTACCCGGAGATCGTCGCGGTCACGACCTTCGCGGTCGCCCTGGGCGTCGCCGCTGCCGTCCTGGGGACCGCGCCCTGGGTGGCAGCCGCCGGGATCGGCGCCGGCGCGGCCCTGCTCATCGACGTCCGTGGCCTGCCCTTCGGCCTGGTGGTCCTCGGACTCGGCCTGATCGGCAGCCTGCGTCCTCCCTGGCGGCCCCTCCCCCTCCGCCTGGGCCTGCTGCTGGCGCCGATCGGTGGCTCCTACCTGCTCGCCCGGTCGCAGCTGGCGCCGGGCACCCCCGGCCTGTACGCGCAGGCGGTGCGCTTCCTGGCCCAGGGTCAGCAAGAGGCGGGCCTGGCCCAGGTCCACCTGGTGAAGGGCTGGCACGACTGGTACTGGGGGCGCTCGAGCCCGGCTGACGTCCCGGCTGCCCTGGCGGCCATGGTCCGCCTGGGAGGCCAGGCCCAGCCCGCACTCGCCGCATTCCAGAGCAGTCGGGTGGAGTGGTCGGTGCTCATCCTGCCCTCGGCGCTCGTATTGGTCGTGGGGCTGGCCGGCACCGTCTGGCTGTTCCGCCGCCGGCCCGGACGCATGGTCATCCTGGCCCTGGCCGCCCTGCCCTCCCTGTCCATCACGGCCTCGGCGACCCGCATCCTGCCCGCGGAGCGTTACCTCGCCAGCGGACTGGTCGGCCTGTGGGCCGTGGCGGGCGTCGGGATCTGCGGGCTGCTCGCCGGAGAGCACGGCCTGCTGCCCCGCCCGCTGCGGACACCCACGGCGCTGCTGGTCCTGGCCCTGGTGCTCACCGGGGCCTTGCCGACCTGGTTCTCGCCTTTCGCGCCCTGGCGGATCCCCGTGGGCGCCCACGACTACCCGCAGCTCATCGCCTCGGGCAAGATCCCCGACGACCCCAGGGACGCACGCTGCGTCGCGTTGCAGGCCGAAGACGCCGCCGCCGGGCGGAGCTTCCTGCCCTACCTGCCCTCGACGCGCCGGCCGCTCGACGAGGTGATGCGCGGGCTGCACGCCCCGCAGGACCGCCCGGCCCGCCAGCCCCGCTGAGGCCCAGCCCGCTGAGGCCCAGCCCCACGAAGCCGGAGCCCGCTGCACCTCAGCCCCGCCGCAGCTCCTCCCGCAGGAAGCCGCCGAGCATGTCGCCATACCAGCGCGGCTGGAAGGACATGGTCGTGCGCACGCAGGTCTCGAAGGTGCAGAAGCAGCCCGTCTCCTTGACGAAGCGACGGTGCGCCCGGGCGACTTCCCCCTGCCAGAGGGCCTCGAAGTCGAAGTCCACGTCGCGCAGGTTGCCGAAGGAGGTGTCGAGGATCTCGCAGGGCCGGAGCTCTCCCGTCTCCGAGATGATGGCCGTCAGGGTGCCCGCGGTGCAGCCGGTCATGACGCGCCGGTTGGCGTGGTGCTCGGCGATGATCTCGCGCTCGACCCGCACCCGCTGGCTGAGCAGGCGCTGGAAGCGGCTGTCGCCGGCCTTGCGCAGCTCCTGCTCCTGGAGCAGGGCCGCGGCCTGGCGGTAGCGCTCGATGTCGACCTTGCCGGCGTAGTCGTCATCGGCCGTCGTCCGCCGGACCAGCACCATGTCGAAGTGGGGGTTGCCCAGCTCCTCGGTGACGAAGCGGTGGGTGGCCTCGAAGTGGTCCTGGGTCGCCCGGCTGAAGGTGTAGTTGAAGCGGATCCGCAGGCCCTGGTTGGCGGCCTGGATGGGCTCCAGGAGCCGATGGGTGGCCATGAGCCGGTCAAAGGCACCCTTGCCGCGGATCCGGTCGTGGTCGGGGCCCACGCCGTCGATGGAGAGCTGCAGCTCCAGGATCAGGTCCGGCCGCGGCAGGAGCACCCGCGTCACCAGGTCCAGCACGCGGTCGGGGTAGGTGCCGGCCGTGGGGATGGTGATCTGCCGGGCCCGGCTGCGCCCCTCGTAGAACAGGGCCGTGATCTCGGCGAGGTCCTTGCGCAGGAAGGGCTCGCCGCCGGTGATGATGAGCTTGGGGAAGGGCGGCAGCCGCTGTGTCATGCGCGCGAACTCGTCCAGGCGCAGTTCGGTGTGGGCGTCGCCCTGCTCCAGCTCGTCGCGGTAGAAGCAGTGTCCGCAAGACAGGCCGCAGCGGGCGGTGACAAAGACCGTCAGGAACAGTGGCTTGCGGGTCAGCGCGGTGCCGACCGCCCCCTCGGCCAGGTAGCGCAGGGCGTAGCGGGCCAGGGGAGGCTGATGGGCGGTGCTCATGTCGTCTCCGAGGCGGGCTCGGGCAGGCCGTGCCGGAGCTGGTGCAGGGCGCTGCCGGCCAGGCCGGCCAGGTAGGCGCCGCCCTCCAGGACGGACAGGGGCAGGGCGAGGGCCGCTTCGACGGGGCCGCGGTGGCGCAGGGTGAAGTAGGCGAAGCGGGCGTTCACCGTAACGCTGCCGACCAGGCACAGGACCAGGATGGGGCCGCCCACCAGGGGCAGGACCGGGCAGCTCGCCAGGCCGCCCAGCCAGGCCAGCGCCAGGACGGTGTTGGCCGGGTAGCGCAGGGAGAGCACCGACAGGGCCGGTCGCTGGGACACCTCCGGCCAGTAGCTGCGGACGGAGCGCAGGTAGTGCCAGCCGACGTTGAAGCGGTGGCGCAGCAGCCCGGGCAGGGGCACGGTCTTGAGGTGCAGGCCCCGCGCCTGCTCGTCCAGCGCGATGCTGTTCGGCGGCAGGACGTAGCGGGTAAACACATCGTCCGCGTAGCGGGCGCCCCAGCGCTCGTCCCAGCCCCCCAGCTGCTCCAGCGTCTCGCGCCGGAACAGGCAGAGCCCCGTGAAGGCGCTGCTCACCCGCCGGCCATGGCCGAGGTGCTGGTAGACGATGCTGGTATTGGTGAAGGCCGTCACCCGCCCCGAGGGCAGGGGCGCCAGGGCGTACAGGCCGTTGACGGCGCGAAGGCCCGGGTCCTGGTCCAGCAGGGCCTGCATGCTGCGCAGGGCGGTCGGCGCCAGGACCACGTCGGCGTCGACGAAAGCGATCCGATCGGCCCGGGCGGCGCGCCAGCCGGCGTTGCGGGCCGCCGAGGTGCCGCGCGAGTGGGCGTGGTGCAGGACCCGGGCCCCAGCCTGCCGGGCGATCTCTCCGCTGCCGTCCACCGAACCGTCGTCGACGACGATCAGCTCTCCCCCCGTCGGCAAGGCCGCTTGTGCCGCGGCCAGACAGCGAGCCAGGGTGGCGGCGCCATCGCGCACGGGCACGACCACGGAGACGGTGGGGGCTGCGGGCGACATGCCGACCTTGTGAGGAGGACAAGGGCCAGTGTAGTGGACTCTCGGCGGCGCCGTAGGCCCCACGACCCATGTGCTCAGCTCGCCGGACTTCCTTCACCGAAGGAGACACCGGGCCCGGGTGCGGCCGGCACCCAGGCGCCCTGGCGCTCGTCCGCCCAGGCGACCAGCGCGGCCCCCGCCGCGGCGGCGCGTGCCCCCGCCAGGGGGAGCTGCCAGGTGGCCTGGATGCCTTCGACCGCGGCCAGGTCCGCCGCCAGCGCCGGCTCCGACAGCGCCGACCCGGCCAGGGCGACCCGGTCCAAACCCAGGCGCGCCGCAGCGCGCGCGACCGCATCCACGGGATCCGCGAGGTCCAGGAGGCCGTCCTCCAGGGCGACCAGCTTGCCCGAGGTGGCCCGCCACAGTTGCAGGCGGCCGTGGTCGGCCACGGCGACCAGCCCGTCCCGCCAGCCGGAGGTGTAGGCGACCGCAGCCGCCAGGCAGCGGCCCCGCGCGTGGCCGGTGACCCGATCCCGTCCGTCCCTGCTCCGCAGGGGGCGCGTGCCCATGCGGCCGGCCCCGACATAGGCCGCCTCGTGGCCCAGGTGCTGTCGGACCTGGCGACCCAGCAGGTGTCGGCGCAGCCGGCGGGCCGGACCGGAGCCGGACAGGGCGAGGGCCACGTGCGCCACGGCCCCCACTGATAGCCCGCTGGTGGCCAGCACCTTGGCCACGGCCTGGCTCGGCCAGCCGGGTCCATCCATGCCGGCGACAGCCTCCAGCCGGCCGGCGCGCACCAGGGCGACGCCGCTACCGGCAGGATCCAGGCACAGGCCGAGCACGAGGTCGGCGGGTCGATAGGGCGAGGGCAAGGGGCTCCGTCTCCGGTCGGCTCAGTCGGCGCTGGGCTCAGTGCGGGTCACGTGAACCCGGCTGCGAGCCGGCACCGGCCCCAGGCTGCTCCGCGTCCCGTCCGGCCAGACTATCCGCACCGCGTCGACCTGCTCGACCGCGCCCAGCCCGAAGTGCAGGGTCGGCGGTCCACCCGAGGACACGACCTGGGTGCCAGCGCGCACGAAGCGCACCTGGGTCTGGCCGCCCGCATCGACCTCCACCCGCGCCCCGAGGGCCCGGCGGTTGCCCAGGCCCAGCTGGAGGAGATCCAGCTCCAGCCAGCCCTGGCCGGAGCAGCCCCCCTGGTACACGCTTGCCTGGCTGGCCAGATCGCGCGCCACCAGGTCGAGCTGTCCGTCCTGGTCCAGATCGGTCAGGACGAAGCCGCGCCGGTTCCCGGCCACGACCAGGCCCGAGAGCTCGGCCGCCTGGCTGAAGTACCCGCCGTCGTTGCGGTACAGGCCCCAGGCCTGCAGCGCGATGTTCTCCCGCAGGCCGCCGCCCAGGTTGCCGTCAGTGTCGTAGTCGGGGCCATAGGCGACCAGCAGGTCCAGGTCCCCGTCATCGTCCACGTCGGCCATCTCCAGCCCCCAGCCGACGATGCGCACCTCGTCGGTCACCAGGCCCCAGGACATGCTCGCGTCGTAGAAGGTGCCGTCCCCCAGCCCCAGCATCAGGTGCACGGCGCCCCAGTCGGAGACGGCGAAGTCCACGAAGCCATCGCCGTTGATGTCGCCCTCGGCCATGCCCATGCCCTGCACCGCCAGCGACAGGCCCGAGCCCGGCGGCGGCGGCGTCAAGCCACCCTGGCCGTCCCCCAGGAGCAAGGCGCACTGGTAGCCGCCCGAGGGCTTGTCGTTGATCAGGTACAGGTCCTGGTTGTCGTCCGCGTCCGCGTCGACGAAGCCCCCCGCCTTGGCCGGCGTGACGAGCTGGTCCCCCAACGCCTGGGCGCTCACATCGGCGAAGCTGCCGTCTCCGCGCCCTAGGTAGAAGCCGTTGGGGTCGGGGTCCGTGGCATCGCCGGTGTAGTAGGTGCCGACGAAGAGGTCCAGCTTGCCGTCGGCGTCCAGGTCTCCCAGGGACAGGTGCGTGGTCAGACCGAGCGCCGCGCTGCCGAAGGTCTCGACGGAATCGCCGGCCGCGACGAAGCTGCCGTCCCCCTGGCCCAGCAGCACCTCGTCCGAGCCATCGTTGCCCCGGATCAGGTCGACCGCGCCGTCGTCATCCACGTCTCCGACGACGACCGAGCGGGTGTCGTCCGGGGGGGAGGGCAGGCCGGCGCTGGCGTCCTGAAGCTGAAGGCCGCCCTGCCCCAGGAAGAGCTGGTCGGCGCCGAACTGCGGCAGGAACACATCGAGCAGGCCGTCGCCGTTGAAGTCATCGACGGCCACGCCCCAGCCGGCGATGTCCCCCTGCTGGCCAGGTGGCTGGTCGGCCCAGTCCGGCCCGGGGTCGATCTCGGTGAAGACGCCAGCGCCGTCCGCCGCGACGCAGGGAGCGCCCGGCTCCACGTCGACGGCCAGGCCCCCCGCGCCCGCGCTGTCGCCGGCGGCCGAGTCGCCTGCCTGGCGGGAGTCGCCATGACACCCGGCCAGCAGGAGCACGCCCAGGGCCGTGCTCGGGGCGACGCCCAGCGCTCGGCTGCGCCCCCAGCGGCGCGCCCACTTCGTGAGTGGATCCATCGCTGAAGGATAGCGCCCGGCGAACCGGCTTGGAAAGCCCAGTCGGAAGCGCAGGGTGCTCAGCGCTTGCGCCTCCAGGGCCCACGACGGCGCCCCCCCGCCCCATCCTCGGTGCCCTCTCCCTCTTCGCTCGGATCCGGCTCGGCCGGCGGCGCGGCATCCTCGCCCCGGAGCTGCAGCCGCAGGCGCTCGAAGAGGCCCGGGCGCTCGCCCTGCACCTCGGGCTGTCCGCAGCGCGGCTCGTGGCCGTCCCGGAACCAGTCGCTGACCTTCTCGTCGCAGCGCTGCAGCAGGCAGGGCGGCGCGCCCGTCTCGGCGCAGACCTCGACCTGCACCAGGCCTTCGGGCACCGCGACCCGGCCGTCCATGGTCCCCGAGCCGGCGACGAAGCGGGCCCAGGTCGGCAGGGCGGCCTGGGCGCCCGTCAGGCCCAGGGCGCGGTCGCGGTCAAAGCCCACCCACACGGCCACCGCCAGCTCGTCGGTGGTCCCGACAAACCAGGCGTCCCGACCGTCATCGGTGGTGCCGGTCTTGCCACCCACGGGACCGCTGACCCCGTAGCGGGCCGCGCCCCGGCCCGTCCCCCGGGTGATGACCTGCCGCAGGATGTCGGCAGCCAGGAAGGCCGAGGCCGCGTTGGTCAGGGTCTTCGCCCCGGTCTTGGGCGCCGGCACCAGGCTCGCGCCCGCCGGGCCGGTGGCGCCGCGCACCAGGAAGGGGGTCACCACCGAGCCGCCCCGCGGGAACACGGTGTAGGCGCCCGCCAGCTCCTCGGGGGTCGCGCCGAAGGCGCCCAGGGCGGCGCTGGGCCAGTCGGTCGCCGTGCTCAGGCCCGCGGCTTGCCACTGCTGCTGCAGGCGCGGCAGGCCGACCTTCTCGGAGACCAACACCGCCGGCACGTTGCGGCTGTCGACCAGGGCCTCCCGCAGGGAGACCGGCCCCAGGAAGGCGTGGTCGTAGTTGGTCGGCGCCCAGCGCTTGCCATCGACGGTGCGCTCGATGGGCGCGTCGTCGACGACGCTGGCCGGCGACAGCTCCGGGTCGGCGTCGAAGGCGAAGAGCCAGGTGAGCGGCTTGACGGTGGACCCGATCTGACGGCGCGCGCTGAGGGCGCGGTCGTATTGGCTCTCGCCGTAGTCCCGTCCGCCGACCAGGGCGACGATGGCCCCGTCCTTGACCCGCACGGCGATGAGGGCGATCTCGGCGCCAGCCGACCCGGGGTGGTCCTGGTCCAGCTGGGCGGCCCCGGCGGCGACGGCCTGCTCAGCCAGGCGCTGCAAGGCGGGGTTGATGGTGGTGTGGACCGTCAGGCCCTGGGCGGCGACGGTCCCCTCCCCCAGGGTGGCCTCGACCTGGTCGATAGACGCATCCACGGCCCAGGGGGCCCGTCGCCCGCCGGACAGGGCGTGGACCTGGAGCGGCCGGGCCAGCTCCGCCTCGGCCTGCTCCGCGCTCAGGGCGCCGGTCTCCACCATGCGGTGCAGGGCCAGGTCACGGCGCTCCAGCGCGGCCTCGGGGTGCTTGAGGGGCGAGTAGCGGTTGGGCGCCGAGATCATGCCGGCGAGGGTCGCGGACTCGCCCAGATCCAGGCGCTCGGCCGGCTTGCCGAAGTAGGCGCGGGCCGCCTGGTCGACGCCGCAGATGGCCGCGCCGCCGGCCTGTCCCAGGTAGATATCGTTGAGGTACAGCTCGAGGATCTGGTCCTTGCTGCGACGCTGCTCCATGGCCACTGCCAGCAGCGCCTCGCGAGCCTTGCGCTCGTAGGTCCGCTCCTGGGAGAGGAAGAGGTTCTTGACCAGCTGCTGGGTCAGGGTGCTGCCGCCCTGCACCGTGCCGCCGGCCCAGGCGTTGACCAGCAGGGCCCGAGCGATGCCCAGCGGGTCCAGGCCCTCGTGCTCGCGGAAGCGCGCGTCCTCCATGGCCAGGACGGCCTCGACCAGGGGGCTCGGGATCCGGGCCAGGGGCACCGGCCGGCGCTCTTCGTTGTCGGCCCCGCGGATGGTCGCCAGCTCGGTGGGCGCCAGGCGGACCCGGCGACGGCCCCCCGCCAGGGCGACCCGCCCATCGGCGAAGCTGATCAGGACCTCGCCCTTGTCGACCTTCCAGCCCGGACCGCTGGCGGCGGGCACCATGATGTCGATGCCCGAGGCGCTGAGCTGGAAGTCGCCCGGCTGCCGCACCCGGGTCACCCGGGCGTAGCCGGCCCGCTGCAGGTCGTTGGCGAGGTCCTCGGCGTCGAGGACCATGCCTGGCCAGATCTCCATGGGCCCTGAGAGCACGCGCCCGGCCGTGGTCCACAGCGGCTGGTCGAGGAGACCATCGACGTCGGCGAGGGCCTGTCGGTACAGGATGCCCACGACGGCGGCCAGGCCCAGGCAGGCGCCCAGGCCGAGCGCCCCCAGGCGCAGCAGCAGCCAGCGGCCCGCCCGACGGAGCAGCGCCCCGCCGCGGGACCCGCCGCGGGATCCCCCCTTGCGGCTGCCCCCCTTGCCGGCGCCGGCCTTGCTCGCAGCGCCCTTGCTCGCAGCGCCCTTGCCAGCGCTGGCCTTGGAGGCGCTGGCCTTGCGCGGCTTGCCTCCCGGTGGGGCCTTGCTGCTGGAGGCCAATGGCCCCTCAGCCCAGGACGCAGCGGACGGTCTCGACCACGTTGTCGACGGTCAGGCCCAGCTTCTCTGCCACCACCTCTGCCGGGGCCGAGGCCCCGAAGCGGTCGATGCCCACGCTGGCGTCGGCCCACCGCGACCAGCCGAAGGTCACGCCGGCCTCGACGCTCACCGTCGGCACGCCCGGGGGCAGGACCTCGTCCTGCAGCTCGGCGTCCTGCTCGGCGAAGGCCTCCCAGCACGGCATGCTCACGACCCGGGTCCCGATGCCCTGGGCCTGGAGCGCCAGCCGGGCCGCCAGGGCCAGGTGGACCTCGCTGCCGGTGGCGATCAGCACGACCTTCAGCTCGCCCTCGGCCTGGGCCACCGGGTAGGCGCCCTGGTGCAGGCCACGCGCGTCGCCGGGCAGGGTCTCCAGGTTCTGGCGGGTCAGGCACAGGGCCGTCGGGCCGTCCCGCCGGCGCAGCGCCATGGCCCAGGACTGGGCCGTCTCCCGCGCATCGGCAGGCCGCACCACCCACAGGTTGGGCATGGCCCGCATGGCCATCAGGTGCTCGATGGGCTGGTGGGTCGGCCCGTCTTCACCCAGGAAGATGCTGTCGTGGGTGTAGATGTAGATGACCGGCAGGCCCATGAGCGCCGCCAGGCGCACGCTGGGCCGCATGTAGTCGTGGAAGCACAGGAAGGTGGCGCAGTAGGGCTGCACACCGCCGTGCAGGACCATGCCGTTGCACATCGCGGCCATGGCGTGCTCGCGCACCCCGAAGTGCAGGTTGCGCAGGTTGAGCTGGCCCGGCTGCACGTAGCCGCCACTCTTCAGCGTGCTGCCGTTGCTGCCGGCCAGGTCGGCCGAGCCGCCCAGCAGCTGGGGCATCGCGGCGCCCAGGGCCTGCAGCACCTTCTCGCTGGACTTGCGGGTGGCGATCTTGCTGCCGACCTCGAACTCGGGCCAGGTCACCGAGGCCAGGTCTGGATCCGCCTGGTAGCGGGCCCACAGCTCGGCGTGTGGGTGGGAGGCCAGGCGGGCCTTCCAGGCTGCGTGGGCGGCGGAGCGCTCCGGGTCGGGGCCGCGCACGAAGTCGAGCACGGGCTGGGACACGGCGAAGAACTGTTCCGGGTCCAGGCCGATGACCCGCTTGGTGGCCGCCACCTCTTCAGGACCGAGCGGTGAGCCGTGCGAGGCGCTGGTGCCGGCCTTGTGGGGCGATCCATCGGCGATGATGGTCCGGCAGCAGATGAGCGAGGGGTGCTCCTGGTCCTGCATCGCCAGCTCGATGGCCGTGGCGACGGCTTCGTGATCGTGCCCGTCGCAGTGCAGGACCTGCCAGCCCAGGGCCTCGAAGCGGCCGCCCACGTCTTCGGTGAACGTGATGTCGGTGGCGCCGTCGATGGTGATGCGGTTGTCGTCGTACAGCACGGTCAGCCGGCCCAGGCCCAGGTGCCCGGCCAGGCTGGCGGCTTCGTTGCTGATGCCTTCCATCAGGCAGCCGTCGCCGGCCAGGACCCAGGTGCGGTGGTCGACCAGGTCGGTACCGAACCGCGCCCGCTGCCAGGCTTCGGCCAGGGCCATGCCGACCCCGTTGGCCACGCCCTGGCCCAGGGGGCCGGTGGTGGTCTCGATGCCGGGGGCCTCGCCGTGCTCGGGGTGACCCGCCGTGCGGCTGCCCCACTGGCGGAAGGACTTCAGCTCGTCCAGCGACAGGGGCAGCTCGTCGGGCGTGCGCACGCCCGCGAGGTGCAACAGCGAGTACAGCAGCATCGAGGCGTGGCCGTTGCTGAGCACCAGCCGGTCCCGATCGGGCCAGTGGGCGTCGGCCGGGTCGTACTTGAGGAAGCGGGTCCACAACACGGTGGCGAAGTCGGCCATGCCCATGGGGGCGCCGGGGTGCCCGGAGTCGGCCTTCTGCACCGCGTCCATGGCCAGGCCCTTGATGGTGCGGGCCATGGCCGCTTCGTGCTCGGAGCGGACCGCCTCTTCGGGACCGCTGTCGTAGTCCTCGAGAGCGCTGTCGTAGTCCGCGGGCAGCGGTGACTCGAAAGCCTGGGAGCGGTCCGAGGTGTCGGGGGGCGGGCTCATGCTTCCTCCAGCGCGGGCGCCCTGCTTAGCCGGCCGGCGGCGCCCCGGCAGGAGCTTTGTCCGTGTTACCGGAGCGCTCTTCCCCTGCCCCTCGGAGCGCCCGTGTCCAAGCAGACCATCACCCCCCGTGACCAGGACTACAGCCGCTGGTACCTGGACGTCATCGCCGAGGCCGACCTCGTCGACACCTCCCCCGTCCGCGGCTGCATGGTCATCAAGCCGCCGGGCTTCGCCATCTGGGAGGCCATCCGCAACGACCTCGACGCGCGCTTCAAGGCCACGGGCCACGAGAACGCCTACTTCCCGCTGTTCATCCCGCAGTCCTTCCTCTCGAAGGAAGCCGAGCACGTCGAGGGCTTCGCTAAGGAGTGCGCGGTCGTCACCCACCACCGGCTCAAGTCCACGCCCGAGGGTGTCATCCCCGACCCCGACGCCAAGCTGGAAGAGCCGCTGATCGTCCGCCCGACCAGCGAGACCATCATCTGGCACATGTACGGCCGGTGGATCTCCTCCTGGCGCGACCTGCCGCTGCTCATCAACCAGTGGGCCAACGTCGTGCGCTGGGAGATGCGCACCCGCCCCTTCCTGCGGACCGCCGAGTTCCTGTGGCAGGAGGGCCACACCGCCCACGCCACCCGCGACGAGGCCGAGGCCGAGGCCAGGCAGATGCTCCAGGTCTACCGGGACTTCTGCTTCGACTTCCTGGCCCTGCCGGTCCTGACCGGGGTCAAGACCGCCAGCGAGCGCTTCGCAGGGGCCGTCGACACCTACACCATCGAGGGCCTGATGCAGAACGGCTGGGCCCTGCAGTGCGGCACCAGCCACTTCCTGGGCCAGAACTTCGCCAAGGCCTTCGACGTCACCTTCCAGAACGCCCAGGGCGAGCTGGAGTACGTGTGGGCCACGAGCTGGGGCGTGAGCACCCGCCTCATCGGCGCCCTGATCATGGCCCACAGCGACGACGCCGGCCTGGTCCTGCCGCCTCGCGTCGCCCCGGTGCAGATCGTCATCGTCCCCATCTGGAAGGCCGACGACAAGGACCTCGTGATGGCCTTCGTGGACCGCGTCGCCGCCCGCCTGCGGGGCCGCTTCCGGGTGAAGGTCGACGACCGCGATAACCTCAAGCCCGGCGCCAAGTACTTCGAGTGGGAGCGCAAGGGCGTGCCCCTGCGCTTCGAGGTCGGGCCGCGCGATGTCGAGAAGAGTGCGGTCTTCTGCAAGGTGCGCACGGAGCCCGGCAAGTTCGCGCTGAGCGTGGACGAGGCGCTGGAGGACCAGATCGAGGCCGTGCTCGAGCGCATCCAGCAGGGCCTGCTCGACGCGGCCCTGGCGCGGCGCGAGGCCGGCACCCGGCAGGTCGACAGCTACGAGGCGCTCAAGGCCGGGCTCGAGGACGGCGGCGGCTTCTTCCTGGTGCCCTGGAAGGACGACGCCGAGGCCGAGGCCGCGATCAAGGCCGACTGCAAGGCGACGATCCGCTGCTACCCACTGGACGGCCAGGAGGCGGCCCAGGGGCAGACCTGCTTCTACTCGGGCCAGCCGGCGACCCACATGGCGATCTTCGCGCGGGCTTACTGAGAGCGCCTGAGGTGGGGGCCGCCTGAGGTGGGCCGCGCAGATCGGCCCGCCGCCTGCGAGGATGGCGCCGTGCCCTCGCCTCACCCGCCCGCCCCTGCCTGGCTGCCCCTGGCCCTCGTGGCCGCGGGCACGGCGCTGCTGGGCGGCCTGAACGCCTACGACGCCTGGGCCATGGCCCCCTCCTGGGGTCAGGACCTGGCCTTCTTCACGCAGATCGTCCACTCGGCGGCCACCGGAGGCCCCTGGGCCAGCCCCCTGCTGCTGGAGCCCCAGGGCTTCTTCACCATGGTCCACACGCACCTGGTGCTGCCCCTGGTGGTGGCCAGCTACGCCCTGGTGCCCCGACAAGAGGTGCTGCTGCTGTGGCAGGGGCTGTTTGCCGCCTTGTGCCTGTGGCCGGCCTTCCGGCTGGCCGAGGGCTGCGCCCGGGACCGCGGCCTGGCCCGCCCGGCCTTGTGGGCCAGCCTCGCCGCCCTCTCCCTGCTGCTGCTCGGCCCGCTCCAGGCCGTGGGCACCTGCGACTTCCGCCCCAGCGTGCTGTTCCTGCCGGGGATCCTGGGCGTGCTGGCGGCGGCGCGGCAGCGCAGGACGGGCGTGGCCCTGGCCTGGGGCGGGGTGGCGCTGCTGGGGCGGCAGGAAGCCAGCTACCTGCTGGCGGACGTCGGGCTGGCGCTCTGCCTGCTGCCTTGGGGGAGTTGGACCACGCAGGGCCCGTGGGGGCGCCGGGCCCGGGCCGCCACGCCCTGGCGCACCGGGCTGGCCGTGTTGGGCCTGGGCCTGCTCAGCTTCGGGGCCTGGGTCCTGGTCAAGCCGGCCATGTTCTTCCACTTCGACCCCACGCACCTGCCCCCGCCCGCCGCGCTGTCCCCCGATCACCTCCAGGCCCGCCTGCACTTCGGCGAGCGGCTGCTGCGCAGCGGGCTGGGCGTCGGCCTGCTCGCCCCCGGCGCCCTGGTGGCCGGGCTGCCCCTGGCCTGGCAACTGGCCCGGGACGGCCGCGAGTGGACCGATCTCGTCGGCGCCACCGCGCACTACCACGCCCCCTGGCTGGCTTTCGCCCTGGCCGGCGCCCTGGCTGGCCTGGCCCGCTGGCCCCGCCGCCTGGGGGGCCCCTGGCTGGCCCTGCCCCTCTTCGCTCTGGCCAACGCCCTGGCCTGGCCCTGGCCCGCCCCTCGCCAGGGCCCGGTGGCCCTGCGGCGCCTGGTGGCCGAGGTCCCCGCCCAGGCCCGCGTCGCCGCCGACTACGACACCATCCACGCCCTGGCCGGCCGGCCGGTGTTGTGGAACGCGGCCGTGCTCTCGATGCCCGCCGAGCAGCGGCCCCTGGGCTGGGCCGGCGCCTGGCCCATCCCGCTCTCCGATCTCGACCTGCTGCTCACGACCCAGGACGATCCCGCCGCCACCCTCGCCCGCGAGCAAGGCTGGACCGAGCTGGACCGCGAGGCCGTCGACGGGCGGCTCCACGTGCTGCTGCGGGCGCCCGGCAGGCCCTAGCAGCCCGTAGTCCATGGCGCCCGCCGACCTGGTCTCCCCGGTTGTGCTTTGGACCCGCTTCGGGCCATCCGGGCGGTCGCTGGCGGGATCGCGCGAACTGGCCGCGGGGGTTGGACCCCTCCGCGATCACGCGCCGCGTTCAGCGGCGGTGCCAGCGCCGCGACCCGCGAGACTGCTGGACCCTCGACCCCCGCCAGCTGGTTTCGCTGCTGTTCTACGGGCACGCGACCGGGCGCTTCTCGTCCAGACCGCCGGTCTCCCCCCGCAATGGCCGCTCTCAGGGCGTGCCTTGGCGCCGACCTGACCGAGCCACCCCTTCGTGCGCGCCTCGCCCCGCCCCCGCGACCTGCCACCTCCCTCTTATGTCTTCGTATCTTGGTGGTTCCTCACCCCGTTGGCCCCACTCGCCCCCAATGCCCCGTGCAGTCCCGCCCAGGCGCAGCCACTCATGAGCAAATTGGTGCCACCAGCTGCGGGCCCCTAGCGCTGTTCGGGAACCGAGGAGGCGGGGACCGCACCGCGCTCAGCCGCCGCCCGCCTCGCCTCCCTCACACCAGCCGAAACCCAGGCCGGCCCGCAGGACCGCCTGCATGCTGCCCTGGTCCCGGGCCACGGTGACCAGGCGCTGCCAGTCCGCCTGGCCGGCCTCCAGGGCGGGCGGTCGCTGCGGCGCCAGCCAGCCGGGATCGGGGGCAGCGCAGATGGCCGGCTGGTCGTCCCAGACCAGGTCCGACGCGCAGGCCCCCCCCTCGGGGCGGCCGTGGTCGTGCCAGGTGTGGGGGGTGAGCGGCGCCTGGCGGGTCAGGACCCGGCGGGTGCCGCCCAGGACGACCAGGTCGCCGGCCACCAGGCTGCGCCCGCCGGCCCCCTGGCAGCCGCCGGCCGCCGGGCTGCAGGCCTGGGCCAGGAAGGCCGGGTCGGCCACGACCCAGTGGCTCAGGACGGCCCCGTAGTCGTGGACCCCGGTCTCGGGGTTGGCACAAGCCGGATCGGCCCCGATGGTGCCGACCTCCAGGCTGTCCGAGCCGCAGCGCTCCCCCGGGGCCTCGTCTCCGTAGACGAAGCGGCGGTTCGACTGCAGCCCGGCCACGGCGGCCTGCAGCTCGGTGAAGGAGCACAGGCGGCGGCCCCCGGTCGGCGTCGTCGCGAGCAGGCGCCGCAGCGCCGCGGCCCCGGTCGGCGTCAGGCCGTCTCGGGTGTAGTGCGCCCCGGCGCCGGGGAAGGGCCAGGCATCGACGCAGACCGGCGCCAGCTCGACCTCTCGCGGCGGCAGGACCGGGTCGACCTCGTCGGTCTGCACCCAGCAGGCCACGGCACCGAGGGTCGCGGCGAGGGCGGCCGGGCACCGCTGCTCGGGGGCGTCGACCTGGGCCAGGCCGGCGATGGACACGCGCCCGTAGGGCTGCCCGCGCATGCCAAGCGTGCCGCGGCCGCGGACCAGGACCATGCCCGGCGGACAGGGGGCGGGGGGCAGGGCCGTGGCACCCGGGGGGGCCGCGACGGGAGCCGGACCGGCTGGGGGCGCTGCCGAGCACGCTGCTGCCGAGCACGCTGCTGCCGAGCACGCTGCGGCCGAGCACGCTGCGAGCAGCGCCAGCCAGGACCCGCCCAGCCACAACCCGCCCGACCAGGACCGCCGGAGCACGGGCGCTAGCGCTTCAGCTCCGTGGTGGTCTTCTTCTTCTGGCCCTTGCCCTTGCCCTTCTTCTTGTTGTCCTTCACGTAGAAGTCGCCGAAGTAGACCGTGGCTTGCAGGCCGACGTGGAACCAGTTGCCACCACCCTCGGCGTCGACCTTGGTGCCGCCGGTGGGCGTGAAGGTCGGGTTCCCGTTCAGCGGCACCTTGAGGAAGATGGACAGCTCCTCGGCCGTGGAGCTCTGCTTGTACAGGGCCCCGAGCTGGGCCCGGATCTCGTAGGTGGGCGTGTGCAGCTTGCCCAGCGCGTCGTCGGTCAGCGTGTAGGAGCCGAAGCCCAGGCCGCCACCACCGAAGAGCTGCACGCCGCTGCCGCGCACGAAGATCCGCTCGTACTCGAAGGTGATGGCCTGCGAGGAGTAGCCCTTGGCGAAGCCCAGATCGAGGTGGGAGCCCAGGCGGTTGTCCCCGTCGATGTACATGACGCCGTGCAGGCCGACGATGGCGTCGCCGCGCACCTTGCCGTCGAATTCGGGCTGGTAGGCCGCCGGGATCGAGGCGGGGAAGCGCCCCGGGTAGACGATGGTCCCCAGGGTGGGACCGACGCCCCACATCCAGGGCTGGCTGCCACCGGCGTGGGCGGGCGAGGAGAGCAGGGCGAGGGCGAGCAGGGGGAGCAGGGGGAGCATGTCAGTTCTCGTCGCCATCCGGAGACAGTGGCGCATCGGGGGGGAGAGCGCTGGGCGAGGACGGGCTGGCGGGAGGGACGGTGGTCGGGTTCCCGTATTCATCACGGTAGATGATCACCGGGTCCACCAGGCCCTGACGCCGCACCCGCGGGGAGACCTCGATGCGGACGGCCACGCCGGGGTCGACCTGGAAGCTCTGGGTGGCAAAGGTGTAGTTGCCCTTGGGGAGCATGCCGACAAAGATGCCGTCGGTCTCGGCGCTGGTGATGGCCGCTTCCACGGCCTTGCGCTGGTTGGGATCCAGCGGCATCTCGCTGGCCGACAGCTCGGCGGTGTGGCTGGGCACCGTCAGCAGCTCGACATGACCGTAGTTGGCGTCGATGTCCCACAGCCAGTCGACGACCTGCCGGTCCTCCTTCAGCTTGGCTGCGGCCTTCAGGCGCTGGTAGCAGTGCTCGACATCGCCCAGCTCCCGGGCGGCGGTGGCGCCGAACATCAGGTCCTCGACCGTCGGCGGGTCGCCCAGGCGCTCCAGGTCCCGATACTTACGCTCCACCCCGGTCCAGACCTGGCGCTGGGCCAGGTTCTCGATCTCGTCGCTCAGGCGGTCGTGCTCGGCCTGCGCCTCGTCCTTGGCCGCCGCGGGGCGCGACCCCAGGGCCACCACGAGCAGGAGGGAGGCGAGCAGCGGACGTGTGCGAGCGAGAGACATGGTGTCCATGCTATCGGGAAGGCGGGACGATTCAACTCCCTGCGACCCGAAAGCTTCCTCGGCCCGATGCCTGCAAGGAAGCCGAGTCGGCGTTAGTGCGGCTCGGTGAACGACTTCTCCGTCTGCCTCAAGGACGCGCGAGAGCACGGCGTCCTGATCGGGATCTCGCTGCCACCCACGCCGGAGCCTGTGCCGGAGGGGGTGTTGGCGCGCCTGTTCCCTGAAGAGCGGGAGCACGCACGCAGCCTGCGCGGCTTCACGCAGGTGCAGTGGGTCGGCGGCCGCCTCGCAGCGCAACGAGCGGTGCGCAGCCTTGGCCAGGAGCCCGGCCCGATCCTCAGCGGCCCCCGCGGCGCACCGCTGGTCCCCCCCGAGCACGGCGTCGCCCTGTCCATCGCGCACAAGCACGACATGGCCGTCGCCCTGGTCGCGCGCGTCCAGCACGGCGCGCTGGGCGTCGACCTGGAGGATCTCGCCCCGTCCCGGATGCGGGTCGCCGACCGGGTGCTGACTCCCGCCGAGCTGGAGACCGTGGGCCAGCTGCCCAAGGAGCGGCAGTGGACCGCCGTGGTGGTCCGCTTCAGCCTGAAGGAGGCGATCTACAAGGCCCTGGCGCCGCGCCTGGGCCGGTACATCGACTTCTCCGAGGCCGAGGTCGATCCCGATCCCGATGGCACCGCCCAGGTGCGCCTGTTCCTCGTCGACGGCGAGCCCCCCGCAGTGTTGGCGGCCCGCTACACCTGGCTGCCCGGCCGGGTGCTGTCGACGGTGCGCGCCCGCTGGACCTGAGCGCGCCCGCCGCCAGGGTCGCATCGCTATACTCGCCCCGCCGTATGCAGGAGACCCGATGGAGCCGACCGCGACCGTCCAGGAGCTGTTCAAGCGCTGGCGCAACGAGGGTGACGCCGAAGCCGGCATGGCCATGGCCCAGAAGTTCAGTGACTGGTACTACGCCGTCACCGCGGCCCGCATGGGGGACCGCGGCGGCCGGCAGCCGCTGGAGGCGGCCTGCCAGGCCTTCGAGTCCGGCATCATCCAGGTCTCGCGAACCAGCGACCTGGTGGACTGGGCCTACCAGCTCGTGCAGACCAGCATGGCCTCTGCCGGCGGGCGGCTGCCGGGCGGGGACTTTCCCAACGCCATGACCGGCAACCGCTCCCCCACGGCGCTGCTGGCCCAGGTCGCGCCCGCGCTGCCGCGGGGCCAGGTGGACCTGCTGGCCGCGACCTTCGACGCCAGCGTGGACCTGGACACCCTGACCGCCCAGGCCGAGCACCAGGGCGGCATGCCCCACGCCATCCTGGGGGCCCGCTACGCCCTCAAGCGCCTGCTGCGCGACCAGGCCCAGGTGCCCTTCCAGGTGGTCCCCGAGCAGCCGAACCTGGACCTCGCCCCCCTGCCGGTCTACGAGGCGGCCCGCATGACCGCACAGGAAGAGGAGGCCGCCTTCGAGCAGTGGCTGCTCAGCGACATCGAGCTGTGCAAGGACGTGGCCGAGTTCGCCGCCTTCGCCCACGCCCTGCGCGCGGGTGCCTTCCGGGCCGCCGCGGCCGCCCCGCAAACGGCCGCCCCGCAAACGACCGCCCCGCAAACGACCGCCCCGCCCGCGGCACCGCGAGCTGCCGCGCAGGCGGCCACCGCCTCCGCACCCCAAGCCGACGACCCCTCCCAGGAGCTGTCCGCCGCGCCCGCACGCAAGAGCAGCGGCGGCGGCGGCATGGTCGTCTTCGCGCTGGTCGGGCTCTTCGTCTTCGTGGCCGTGGTGGCGGCCGCCGTCATCCTGCTGCGCTGAGCATGTCCGACGACACGCTCGGCGGGGGCGGCTGGGGCTTCGACCGCGGACACCTGAGCCAGCTCCAGCTCGACCGCGCCCGGGAGACCCTGGAGGCCGGGGACCCGGCCCGCGCCCTGGCCGAGGCAGAGGAGCTGCTCGACAGCCAGCCCGACGACGCAGTCGCCCTCGCCGTGGTCGGCCGCGCCGCCCTGGTGCTGGGAGACGGGGCCACGGCTGCCGCCGCCCTGCAAGCCGTGGCCCGCGCCTTGCCCGACGACGCCGAGGTCTGGGCCGAGCTGGCCCGGGCGCGCTTCTCGAGCGCGGACTGGGACGGCGCCCTGACCGCCGTGGGCCAGGTGCTGGCCATCTCGGCCCCGGCCGACGCTGCCGTGGCCACCGCCTGCTTCGTGCGCGGGCAGATCACCCTGCGCAGCGCCCTGAGCCCGGCACCGGCTCCCCTGCCCTCCCCCGGCTCCCCCCCCGGCGATCCCCAGGCGGACCTGGCCCGCGCCGCCGCCCTGGATCCCGCGCGCTACCCCCTCGCCCATCCCCTGTCGGACGCGCGCTGGCGAACCTGCCTCCAGCGGGCCCTCCTGGCGGTCTCGGAGCCGGTGCAGGCCTTCCTGGAGGGTGTGCCCCTGGCGGAGCAGGCCTGGCCCACCCTGGAGCGGCTGCAGGCCGGCCTGCCCCTGGCCACCCCCGAGGTCGGGGCCCTGGCCCAGGGCGAGCCCCCCGCGGTCGATCCCTGGATCACGCGCCCCGAGACCATCACCCTGTTCCGCGAAAACCTCTGCTGGCCGCCGGCCAGCGGGGAGATCATCAGCCAGCGCATCGCCCAGGCCCTGACCAACGTCGCCGTCGCCTGGACGGACGAGGATCTGGACGAGGAGACCGAGGACGCCGAGGAGATCGGGGACGCCGGCTGAGCCGCCCTCAAGGCGCGGCGATGGCCTCGACCCAGGCGTTGCGATCCCCCCCCGGCGTGTCCCGGTCCTCGTGGTAGCGCACCCGGATCCGGTGGGGACCGGGCGCCAGGGGCCGGGCCAGGGGCACCCAGGCAGGGCCCTCGGGCAGGGACAGGGCCACGGGGGCGTCGGCGTCCACCGAGACCCACAACACCGGCGGGCCCTCGAAGGCCTCGCCCCGGGTCGCCAGCCGCAGGCCGGCCAGGGCCTGGTCGACCTGGAGGTCCAGGGTGCGGCTGCCCGGGTGCAGGAAGGCCCAGTCCAGCGCGAGCTGCCCCGGGAGGGTCGGCGTGCCCGCCGGCGGGCGGGCCGTCGCCAGGACGAGCTCGGCGGCCTGGGCTGCGCCCTGGTCACGGGCCAGCAGGGCATAGGTCCACGCCACCTGGGGATTGGTGCGGGCGCGCCAGGCCAGGCGGGCGGCCTCCCCTCCCCGGCCCCGACGGTCCAGGGCCAGCGCAAGGGCCACCACCTGGTCGGGCGGCAGCCCGGCCCCACCCGGCTGCCAACCGGCGTCGACCAGGACCTGGGCGTGAAGGGTCGGCAGCAGGGCCTGCCCCACGACCAGGTCCTCGGGCACCGCAGCCACGGCGGCCAGGCCCAGGGCCGGGCGCGCGACCAGGGCGGGCAGGACGCGATCCAGCCGGCCCAGGCGCGCGGCGATCCGGACCTGGCCGGCGCTCTGGGGCACCTGGGACCAGGCCGGGACGCTGCGTGCCAGGACCAGGCCCGCCGACACGGACAGGGCCAGGGCGGCCGCCTTGCCCTCTCCCACCGCGCCCGGCGCGGCGGCGACACCCGCCACCAGCAGGCAGCCCAGGACCAGCAGGCCGCCCAGCCCGGGCTCCTGGGCGAGCTCCGGCGCCACGATGAAGGCGCGCAGGGCCAGCACCAGGCCGCCGACCAGCAGCACCCGCCGCAGGCCCCGGGGCAGGCCACCCCGCCCCGCGACGGCCAGGACCAGGGCCAGGGCCAGCACCGCGGCCCCCAGGACACCCGGAGCTTCGGGCGCCGGTCCGAGCTGACTGCCCGGCCCGCCCGCCGCCACCCACAGGGGCGCGGCCGCCACGGCCAACACCGCCCCCCGCGCCCGCGGCCCGAAGGCGCGACCCGCGAGCAGCGAGAGCAGGGCCCCAAACAGGGCCGCCATCACCATGGTGGGGGGCTGGATGGGCGCGGCGAGGCCGGCCAGGACCGTCCCCAGGGCCCAGCCCCACGCGGTCGCGTGAAGCCTGGCCGGGGACCCGGCCCCTACTCCCACTCGATGGTCGCCGGGGGCTTGCTGCTGATGTCGTAGCAGACCCGGTTGATGCCCCGGACCTCGTTGATGATGCGGCTCGACATCCGCTCCAGCAGCTCCCAAGGCAGCCGGGTGATGCGTGCGGTCATGCCGTCCGTGGAGTCGACCGCCCGCACCACGCAGGCCTGCTCGTAGGTCCGGTGGTCGCCCATGACGCCGACGCTCCGCACCGGCAGCAGCACCGCGAAGGCCTGCCAAGTCTCGCGCGTCAGGCCGGCCGCCTCGATCTCGGCCGTCACGATGGCGTCGGCCTCTTGGAGCAGCGCGACGCGCTCGTCGGTGACCTCACCCAGGATCCGCACGGCCAGCCCGGGGCCGGGGAAGGGCTGGCGCCAGATGCGGCCGGGCGACATGCCCAGCTCCGCGCCCAGGGCCCGGACCTCGTCCTTGAACAGCTCACGCAGGGGCTCGATCAGGGACATGTCCATGTGCTCGGGCAGGCCCCCCACGTTGTGGTGGCTCTTGATGGTCGCCGAGGGCCCGCGGAAGGAGACCGACTCGATGACGTCCGGGTACAGCGTGCCCTGGGCCAGCCAGCGGATCTTCCCGGCCACGTCGGGCCGCTCCTCCAGGCGCAGCGCCTCCTCCTCGAAGACCCGGATGAAGGTCTCGCCGATGATCTTGCGCTTGCGCTCGGGGTCGATGACGCCCGCGAGGGCCGCCAGGAAGCGCTCCCGCGCGTCGCTGACCACCAGGTCCAGCTCGGCAAACTCCTCGGCCACGCCGTCGCGCTCCCCCTTCCGCAGCACCCCGTTGTCCACGAAGATGCAGTGCAGCCGGGCGCCCAGGGCCTTGTAGAGCAGGGCGGCGGTCACGGCGGAGTCGACGCCGCCCGACATGCCGCAGATCACGTGGTCCTCGCCCACCTGGGCGCGGATCCGCTCCACCTGCTCGTCGATGAAGGAGCCCATGCTCCAGTCGGCGCGGGCGCCGCAGATGTCGAACAGGAAGTTGCGCAGCAGGCAGGTGCCCTCGACGGTGTGGGTCACCTCGGGGTGGAACTGGATCCCGAAGCGCCGGCCGTCCTGGCTGCCCATGGCGGCCACCGGGCAGTTGCTGCTCCGAGCCAGCACCGCCCAACCCTCGGGCGGCCGGTCCACCCGGTCGCCGTGGCTCATCCAGACCGAGGTCCGCGTGCCGATGCTCGCGAAGAGCGGGCTGCCCCGCACCAGCTCGATCTCGGCGTGGCCGTATTCACGATGGGTGGAGGGCAGGACCTGTCCGCCCGCCGCCTGGGCGATGAGCTGCATGCCGTAGCAGATGCCCAGCACCGGCACATCGAGGTCGAGCCAGGCGCGGTCGAAGGGAGGCGCGTCCTCGTCATAGACCGAAGACGGGCCCCCGCTGAGGATGAGCCCCTTGAGCCGATCCGCCAGGCGGTACTGCTCGCCGTGGGCGTCGCGGCCCAGGAAGACGTCGCCGGGCGCGTCGGTGCAGGGGCGGATCTCGCAGTAGACCCCCTGCTCACGGATCCGGCGCGCGATGAGCTGGGTGTACTGCGAGCCGAAGTCCAGGATCAGGACGAGATCGTGCTGCACCGTGCGCTCCTCAGTGCTTGCTGAGGGCGGCGGAGAAGCCTCCCCCCGTGTAGGCGTCCAGGTTGGCCGTCAGCTCCTGCAGGCGCAGCTCGTTGTCCAGCTGCTTCTGGAGGCTGGACGGCGGATCGAGCAGCGCGTCGACCTGCAGCCGGCGCCGGTCGAAGTAGAGCCGGGTGACCTCATCGAGGACCTTGTCCCGTAGCTTCACGATGTCCTGGGCCTCGTTGATGACCCGGATCCGCTCGGAGCTGATCACCAGCTTGTCCAGCCGCCACTCCAACTTCACCTGGATGGTGTCGTTGTTGTCGGCCTTGTCCTGGTAGTCGTAGGGCAGGTAGGTGCCCGGGTTGTTCAGGTCCTCGTTGTACCGGTTGGTGTCCGAGTAGTTGAGGTCCTTCTGGTACTCGAAGTTCACCTTGGGCAGCAGGTAGGCCGTCCGCGAGGAGGTGAGCCAGCCCTGGACCAGGTCGGGGTGGGTCTTGGTGTAGGTCATGGCCATGGCCTGCAGGTCCTGGGCCGTGGGCTCACCGGCGAACTCGGCCATCACCTGGTCCACCGATTCGTAGCGCTTTCCGCCGGCGACCCGGGTGATGGACAGGTCCATGGTGGTGCCGATCCGCAGGGCGTCCAGGGTAGGCTCGTCGAGGTCGAGCACGCGCAGCGCCTCGACCGAGGACAGGCTGCCCCGCTCCTCACGCAGGGCGACGATGCGCGAGGCCTCGTTGGCGTCGACCTGGTCCAGGGTCGCCAGATCGGCGGCCGAGGACTGGTTCAACGAGAGGCCGGCGCCGTGTGCCGTGGAGGTCAGCGTGAGGACCGCGAGTCCGGCGAGGAGCGAGTGCATGGCGACTCCGATGGGGCGAGGTGGGGACAAGGCCCCGGAAGCAGGCTTCAGGGTGCGGCCGGCGGGCTCATGGCCCGCGAGAACCAGCCGTCGGTATAGGCGTCGAGCCGGGCGGTGACCTCGGCCAGCAGCAATGCGTGGGCGACCTGGTCACCCAGCGGCCGGTCGCCCAGGCTGGGCTCCTGGCTCACCAGGCGGCGCCGGGACAGCCAGGCATCCGAGACGATGCGGGCCAGGTCGGTGCGGTAGCTCGTGGCCCGCTGGGCGACGTTGGCTGCGGCCGAGGGCAGCGCGCCCTCGTCACCCATGTCGTAGACCTCACCGTCGATGACGGCGACGTCGTCGCCCAGGCCGAGGTCCTCGAAGGTCGTGCCGAGGTCGGTGACGTCGGGCTCGTAGCTGGTGGTGCTGAAGGAGGAGCAGGCCCCCCAACACAGCTGGGTCGTCACCGTCGTGTAGGGGGCCGACTGCTCGGTGGTCCGCAGCGATTCGTAGAGGGTCGAGCGGTAGCGGCTGACGCGGTGCTTGAGCTGGAACTGCAGGCGCGGGGCGAAGTGGGCGGACACGATGCGCGCGGTGGACATGGTCAGGTCGCTGATGTCCAGGCCCGGCCGGTTCAGGGAGTGCCCCACCACCACGGCCAGGGGCGGCTGGTCCGACTCCTCGGGGCGGCGGACCGCCGCGCGGCTGCCCCTGGGGGCCCGCCCCAGCTGGAAGACGCCGTCCCCCCCGCCCGCGAGGGGCGTGGTCCCGTCCAGGGCCAGGGAGACGACCTGCTGGCCCGGCAGCCCCTGGGGCAGGGGCTGCCAGGTCACGCCGCCGTCCGTGCTCTCCCAGACGCCCTGGCTGCCGCCCGCGAGCAGGTGCCCGGCCTCGGGCAGGGCCAGCAGGTCGGCGGTGCCCACCAGGGGGTTGCGCGAGGCCACGCGCTGGGTCTGGCCCAGGTCGTCGCTGCGCAGCACGCCCTCCGAGGTGGCCAGCCACAGCCCGCCCTCCCAGCTCGGATCGGCCAGCAGGTCGTAGACCACCAAGCCGCTGCGCGCCGGGTCGGCAGTGTGGACCCAGCGCTGCCCATCCACGGAGAGGTACAGGCCGTCGTCGGTGCCCGCGAGAAGCGCCTGCCCGACCTGGGCCAGGGCATGCACGGGCCTCGCGCCCAGCTCGCCGTGCTCGGGCTGCCAGGTCCGGCCGCCGTCGGCGCTCTCCAGCAGGCCCGCGCCGCTGCCAGCCAGCAGGTGGCCCGGCGTCAGCTCCAGCACCGCCTGGACGGAGGGCGCCGCAGAGACCAGGGTCCAGGAGCGGCCCTCATCCAGGCTGGCCCACAGGCCGTCACCACGGCCCGCCAGGAGGTGGTCCGGCGCCACGCCGCTGGCCCAGACCGTGCCCCGGAGCGCCGCGGCCACAGCGCCGGTGGCCTCTTCCTGCGCGGCCTCCACCGCCTCGTCGAGCTGGTCGCCGAGGTCGGTGTCGGCGACCTGGGTCTGGGTCGCGTCCGAGGTCGGCACGTCCGTGGCGTCGGTGCTCAGGTCGGTGGTCGCCGAGTCGGTCGTGTCCTGGCTCTGGGCCTGGCTGCTGGGCGTGGCGTCGGTGGAGGGCTCGGCCAGGAGCTCGTCCACGGTGGCCTCGGCCTCGAGCAGCACGTCCTCGTCGGAAGACGACTCGGCCTCGGCCGCGCCCGGGGCCGTCAGGGACTGGCGCCAGGGCCCGCCCTGAACCGAGCGCATGACCGCGCCGTCCGCGGTCAGGGCCAGCCGCGTGCCGCTTGCCGTGGTGGTCAGCGACAGGATCGGCGCGTCCAGGCCCGCGCTGCCCCAGCTGTAGTCGTCCGCCCAGGGCGCGGGGGGCGCAGGGGCCACGACGGCAGCGGCGTCTTCGGGGGCGACGTCTTCGGGGGCGCCAGCCGGGCCATCCGCCGGGCCGGGCGGGGTCTGTTGACTCCACGCAGGCGCCCCGGTGACCCCCAAGCCGAGCAGGCCGAGGACCCCGGACCGGACCCACCAACGGCTCACCGGCTGCGTCATGCCACTCCCGCAGGGCGGCAGGCTATGCCAGCCTGGACGGGACAGCAACCGCTGGCTTCACCTCGTCGGGCGCGCCGGGCTAGGAAGCGCCTCCCCGCTTCCTCCTCTTGCCCTCCTCTTGCCCTCCTCGGGCCCAGGAGTCGCCGTGAAGGTCCTCTCCGCCGCCCTCTCTGCCATCGAGGCCGGCGCGCCCGCCGCCATGGTGACGGTGGTCGGCGTAGGGGGCTCGGCGCCCCGCCACGGTGGCGCGCGCATGCTCGTGTACCCGGACGGCCGCATCGTCGGATCGGTCGGCGGGGGCACCTTCGAGCACCGCGTCATCGCCCAGGCGCAGGACGCCATCGCCGAGGGCTGCCCCCGCCGCTTCTCGGTACACCTCACCCGTGACCTCGGCATGTGCTGCGGAGGCGAGATGGATGCCTTCATCGAACCCCTGGTCCTGCGCGAGACCCTGGTCGTCTACGGCGCAGGTCACGTCGGCGCCGCCGTCGCTCGCCTGGCGGCCGGCCTGGACTACGCCGTCACCGTGGTCGACGACCGCGAGGAGCTGCTGGCCGACGCCCGGCTGCCGCCCGAGGTCCACCGCATCGAGGCCGACCCGCGCAAGGTCGTGGACCAGCTCCCCCACGGCCCCCGGGCCCACCACCTGGTCGTGACCCATGATCACGCCCTGGACCAGGACCTGGTCGAGCGCCTGCTGCCCCTGGACCTTGCCTGGGTCGGGCTCATCGGCAGCCGCACCAAGGTCACGCGCTTCCTCATCCGCCTGAAGGCGGCCGGCATGGACCCCGCCCTGCTGCGGCGGCTCTGCGCGCCCGTGGGCCTGGACATCGGGGCCGAGACGCCCGAGGAGATCGCCCTGTCCATCGTCGCCGAGCTGATCCGCCTGCGGCACCGCAGCAGCGCTCCTCCCCTTCCCCTCTCCGAGCAGCCCCTGCCGGCGCGGGGCGGCGACGGGCGGGCGCAGCCCCTGGCCTGGTCCCGAGAGGCCTCCGCGGCCCCTGCGGCCCCCGCAGCACACGACGCCTCGGTCGCCAAGACCCGGACCTGAGGCGATCCACCCCGGAGCCGATCCACCCCGGAAGGGAGCGCGCTCAGGTCCCGCCGGTCGACAGCGGACCCGGCGCCGGCAGCAGGGCGCGGATCCGGCGGACCAGCTCCGCCACATCGGTCGAGCGCTCGACCACGCCCTGGATCAGCCCCTCGGCCACCAGCCGATCGCTGTCGGCCCCCCGCAGGGTCGTGCAGCCCAGGACCAGGGGGGGCGGCTCCTGCTCTGCCGCGAGGCGGGCGAGCTGGACCGGGGAGACGTCGGCCAGGCCCAGGTCCAACATGACCACCTGGGGCCGCAGGGAGGCGAGCCGGAAGCCCGCCTGCAGCCCGCGATCGGCGATGGCGACATCCACCTCGCCTTGCAGGCGCAGGTAGTCCCGCACGACCTCGGCGAAGGCGCTATCGCTGTGAACCAGCAGGACCCGCGGCGGTCCGCCCTCCAGCGGAAGCTCGTCGACCTGCATGCCCAGGGGCAGCGGGTAGTCGTTCTCGCGCGAGAAGCGGGCCAGCTCGGCCCTGGAGATCCGACGATGCCCACCGGGTGTCCGGTGGGCACGCATTCGTCCCTGCTTGACCCAGTTGACAACGGTCGCGAGGCTCACACCCAGGATGCCGGCCACCTGGTGGGTGGTGTAGAACACCGGCGTGGGCGCGCTACCTCGCTTTCGCGTCGTCATGGATCCCTGCCAGCGGCAGCCTCACATGATCCGGAAGCGGAAGAAGGTCTCGCCGATGATGACCTCTTCCCCGCCGAACAGGCGGCGCTCGGTGATGAGCTCGCCGTTGACCAGGGTGCCGTTGCTGGACTTGTTGTCCTCGATGTAGAAGTTCCCACCGCGCCGGAACAGGCGGCAGTGGAAGCGACTCACCTTGGAGTCGTTCTTGATCTGGATGTCGTTGTCGCGGCCGCGCCCGATGGTCAGGACGTCGCCCGTGAAGGGGTAGATCTGCTCCTCGGCCGTGCCCTCCTGGTACAGCAGCAGGGCGCGGCGGCTGTCGTCGGCGGCCTCCTCCACGGGGGCCTCCTCGACCGCGGAGGCGTCCTCGGCACCCAGCTCCACCGCGATGTCCTCGTCGGCGTCGTGGTGCTCCTCGACCAGGTCGAGCTGGACCTCGGCGCCCGAGCCCTCAACCAGGAAGTCGTCACCGTCGTCGAAGCCGAAGTCCACGTCGGCGCTCGGCTCGTCGCCGGAGGCCTCGCTCGCGTCCGCGACCTCGATGAGGGAGTCCTCTTCGCTGGCCATGGTGACCGCCTCGACCGCCTCGGCGGCCGGGCTCTCGTCGAAGACCGCCGAGACGTCCTCCTTCATGCCGCTGGGGGCGACATGGGGGGCGCCGGCGCTGGCGTCCACCACGATGGGCTCATCGGCCTCGTCCACCACGTCGATGGTGGCCTCTTCCATGGGCACGTCTTCGACGGGGGCTGCGACGCCGGTCTCCTGGCCGGCGGCAGTGGCCAGCTCGACCCAGCGGTCCAGGGCGGACTGCACGCTGTCCCGGTCGGCGTCCAGCGCCTCCAGGCGGCCGGTGGCGCTGTCGAGGGTCTCGCGGAGCTCGCGGCTCTGCTCCTCGAATTCGGCGTCTTCCATCTCGCCGATAGCGGCGCGCAGCTGCAGCTCCTCCATCTTCTCGTCGGAGCCGGCCTTGTCGACGTTGATCTGCTCCTTCTCGGTGTCGATCCCCGCGACAGCTTCCTGCAGGCCCGGCACCTGGGGCAGGATCTTGGAGGCCACGTCGCTGGACTTGATCTCGTGGTCCAAGATGACCTTCTCGATCACCGCGGCGGAGAACTTGGCAGCCTGGGCCTGGGCCTTGTCGATGTAGGCACGGTGCTGGGCGTACTCATCGACGAGGGTGTTGAACTCCTGGATCAGCTCTTCATGCGCCATGGCCGGGAAATCTCCGCGGGGTGCAGCGGGCCGGGCCGAGCGAGGCCCGCTGTGTTCTGTGGAACCGATGCCGGGGCGTGCGCGGCCCGTGCACCGGAATGGACGGTTCCTGATAGTGGACGAGGGCAAGGCCTGTCAAGGTGCTGCCTGTCAGGAGCCTGCTGGGCTTCTCGGTGGAGGGCCCAGCCCCTGCAGCCGACGGCGTCGGCGGCGCGCGATCCGAGCGGCATCGCCCGCCGAGGCTACCTTGATCAGGGCGCTGAGGGCAAGAACGGGGATCGCGGCGGGCAGCGAGTTGTCGCCCCACAGGTCCCACGCGGCGACCGCCAGGATGCCCGTGTCGACGGCGGCCCAGCCCGCCGCGCCCTTCCAGTCGCCGAGGACGGCGTGGCCGCTGCCTGCGTACAGGAGAGACACGGCAAAGACGGCGGGCGGCGGCGGATGGGTCGGCGGATCGGCGCGCAAGAGGTCCAGGTCGGTCTGGGCCTGCCCCACCTCGGCCAGGAAGTCGGCCAGGGCCACGGGCTCCCCGTCCCGGCGGACGCCGGTCACGAGCTCCACCGGCACGTCCGAGAAGCGGTTGTCGCCGCTCAGGCGCAGAACGCCCTGGTCGACGCCGACGTACCAGCCCTTGATCTGCGCGCCGCCTTCCAGATCGAGGGCCAGCTCGGCGTTGCCGTTCAGGGGCGCCGGCGCGACCGTGGCTGCGGGCGCGGAGACCGGGGCGGCAGCGGAAACGGGGGCGGCAGCGGAAACGGGGGCGGCAGCGGAAACGGGGGCGGCAGCGGAAACGGGGGCGGCAGCCCCGCCGGAGGCGTCCTCCAGCGCCTGGGCGGCTCCGCTCAGCCCCACCAGGGCCAGCCCCAGCCAGCTCACAGGTAGCCGCTCTCCTGGGCCAGGTTCTCGAAGAGCGTGAACTGGCCCTGGAAGGCCAGGCGCACGGTGCCCGTCGGGCCGTTGCGCTGCTTGGCCACGATGACCTCGGCCACACCCGGCTCCGCCGTCGTGTCCGGGTTGTAGTACTCATCTCGGTAGATGAACATGATGATGTCGGCGTCCTGCTCGATGGCGCCCGACTCACGCAGGTCGGACAGCACCGGCCGCTTGTTGGGGCGCTGCTCGACGCCGCGATTGAGCTGGGACAACACCAGGACCGTGACCTCGAGCTCCTTGGCGATGAGCTTCAGCCCCCGGCTCGCGGTGCTGATCTGCTCCTGGCGCGAGACCCGCGGATCGCCCTGCATCAGGCCGATGTAGTCGATGACGATCAGCTTCAGCTCGGGGTGCATGCTCTTCAGGCGCCGGCACTTGCTGCGAATCTGGGTGATCGTGAGCCCCGGCGTGTCGTCGATGTGCATCGGCAGGTGGTACAGCTCCTCGGAGGCCGCCTGCAGGCGGGGCCAGTCGTGGTCCCGGGACAGATCGCCGGTTCGGACCCGGGATGCGTCCACCTTGGCCGCCGAGGTGAGCAGCCGCGTCGCAAGCTGCCCCTTGCTCATCTCCAGGGAGAAGACGCCGACGCCCGCGCCGTGCATGGCGGCGTTGCGGGCCAGGTTCAGGGCCAGGGCCGTCTTGCCCATGGCAGGGCGCGCGGCCAGGACCACCATGTCGGTGGGCTGGAAGCCGGCCAGGCGGCGGTCCAGGTCGACGAAGCCGGTGCTCGTCCCCGTGACGCCGCGGTTGTTGCCCCCGCCCTCCTCCCAGGCCTTGGCCAGGGACTCGATGCGCACGAACTCGTTGTCCACGATCTCGGAGAGGGCGTGCCAGTCGCGCGAGGCCTTCTGCTGCGTGACCTCGAAGATCCGCCCCTCGGAGAAGTCCAGGAGCTCAGCCAGCTCGTCCTGGCCTTGCAGCGCCCGGTCGGCGATCTGGCGCGCAGCCTGGATGAGCCGCCGCGACACCGCCCGCTGGCGCACGATCCGAGCGTAGTACTCGACGCTCTCGACGCTCGGGACCTGGTCGGTGAGCGTGCTGACGTAGGACAGCCCGCCCATCTCCTCGGCACGCCCCGCGGCCGAGACGCGATCCACCACCGCCAGCAGCTCGGTCGGCTCGTTGCGGCCGGCCATCTCCACGAGCAGCTGGAAGAGCGCCTTGTGGCGATCGCTGAAGAAGTCCTCGGCGTCGAGGACCTCTGCGGTCGCCAGCACCTGGGTGCCGTCGAGCATGAGCCCCCCGAGCACGACGCGCTCCGCTTCCAGGCTCTGGGGAAGCGGGCGGTCGATCTCAGGGGGCTCCGGGCTGGACATCAAAATCCGCCCTACTGCTGGATGACGTAGACCTTGACGGCCGCCTGCACATCGGGGTGCAGCCGGACCGGCACGCTGAACACGCCGATCTGCCGGATGGGCTCTGCGAGCTCGACCTGGCGACGATCCAGGAGCAAACCCTCGGCGCCGAGCGCCTCGACGATGTCCCGGTTCGTGACCGCGCCGAAGAGCTTGCCTTCGTCGCCGGCCTGGACCTTGATCGAGACCGCGGTCTGCCCGAGCTTCTCAGCCATGGCTCGCGCCTCGGCCAGCACCTTGGTAGCCTTGGCAGACGCCTCGCGCTTCTGGTGCTCGAGACGGTGCACGTTGCGCTCGTCCGCAACCACTGCCATGCCCCGAGGGACCAGGAAGTTGCGGCCGTAGCCGTCGCGGACCTTCACGATGTCGCCGACGCGGCCGAGGTGGCGTACGTCCTGCTGGAGGATGACCTTCATCGGAAGCTCCTACTCGGTGGCCAGGAAGGGCAGGAAGGCGATGTGCCGACCACGCTTGATGGCCAGGGCCAGGCCGCGCTGGTGGCGGGCGCAGACGCCAGACACCCGGCGGGGCACGATCTTGCCGCGCTCGGTGATGAACCGGCGGAGCAGCTTGGGGTCCTTGTAGTCGATGCTGGTGACCTTATCGGCACAGAACGGACAGTTCTTCCGCCGACGCCGACGGGCCCGCATGACGTTCTCGACCTGCGTGTTGTTGGAACGGCTCATGGCTCAGGTCTCCTCGCTGTCGTTGGCGTCGTCGTTGCTGGTGTCAGAGTCGGGATCGTTGTCGCCCTCGTCCTCATCCTCGGAGCCGACGCCCAGCCGGGCGATGCGACGCTCGGTGGCCTCGAGGGCGGCGGTGCGGGCCGCCTCCACGTCGACGTTCTCACCCAGCTTCACGGTCATGTAGCGGATGAGGGTGTCCTCGAGGTTCATGTTGCGCTCGAGCTCGAAGGGGAGCTCGGCCGGGGCGACGTACTGCAGGAACTGGTAGCTGCCCTGCAGGTTGCGGCGGATCGGGTAGGCCAGCTTGCGCTTGCCCCACTGCTCGAAGATCAGGAGATCACCGCCGCCGTTGGCGACGATGCCCTTGAGCTTCTCGTCGATGCGGAGCTGCTCCGCCTCTTCGAGGTCCGGGCGCGTGACGTAGATCGTCTCGTACTCGTGACGGATCATGATGAATGTCCTCCACTTGGACTGGTTGGGGGGCCAGCATTCGCTGCCCCCGCGGAGGGTGCGGGCCGCGGACCTTCCGCGAAACCGCCGGGTGCCTGCCGCGCCAGGATCGGCGCGACCGGCGAGCTTGCTCAGATCTGGATGAGGGCGCGGGTCACGGCCAGGATGGGCGCGATGACCAGAGAGACCACGCTCATCAGCTTGACCAGGATGTTCAGCGAGGGGCCCGCGGTGTCCTTGAAGGGGTCACCCACGGTGTCGCCGACGACCGCCGCGCTGTGCGCGTCGGTGCCCTTCTTGTGGAAGGTGCCGTCGAGCATCTTGTAGCCTTCGCCCTCAAAGGACTTCTTGGCGTTGTCCCAGGCGCCGCCGGCGTTGCTCATGAAGATGGCCAGGAGCACGCCGGTCACGGTGACGCCGGCCAGCAGGCCGCCGAGGGCCTGGGTGCCGAAGCCGAAGCCGACGACCACGGGGGTCACGATGGCCATGCCACCGGGCACCACCATCTTCTTGAGGGCGGCAGCGGTGGAGATCTCCACGCAGCGGGCCGTGTCGGGACGGGCGGTGCCCTCGAGCAGGCCGGGGATCTCCCGGAACTGCCGACGCACCTCGGTGATCATCTCCATCGCGGCCTCACCGACCGCGCTCATGGCCATGGAGCTGAACAGAAAGGGCAGCATGCCGCCGACGAAGAGACCGGCCATGACCTCGGGGCTGGACAGGTCGATCGAGGCGATCTTGGCCTGCTGCATGTAGGCGGCGAACAGGGCCAGGGCGGTCATGGCGGCGGAGCCGATGGCGAAGCCCTTGCCGATGGCGGCCGTGGTGTTGCCGACCGCGTCCAGGGTGTCGGTCCGCTCGCGGACGTGGGCCGGCTGGTGGGACATCTCGGCGATGCCGCCGGCGTTGTCGGCGATGGGGCCGTAGGCGTCCACGGCGAGCTGGATGCCGCAGGTCGACAGCATGCCCAGGGCCGCGATGGCGACACCGTAGAGGCCGGCCAGGCTGTTGCTGACCAGCACGCCGGCCGCGATGAACAGCATCGGCAGGGCGGTGCTCTGCATGCCCACGGCAAGACCGGCGATGATGTTCGTCGCGTGGCCGGTCCGGGACTGCTCGGCGATCCGGTTGACCGGGCCCTTGCCCATGGAGCAGTAGTAGGAGGTGATGAGGCCGATGGCCACGCCCGAGACCAGACCGGCGATGGTCGCACCGCCGACCTGCCACCAGGTCACGATCCGGCCGTCGGCGACGCCCATGTTGTCCAGGTTGTGGAAGCCACCCTGGGGCCACAGCCAGTAGGCCAGGCCGAAGGTCGCGACGGCCATGACGCCGGCCGAGCCGAAGGTGCCCAGGTCCAGCGCGGTCTGGGGGTTGCCCCCCTCACTGGTGCGGACAACGAAGGTGCCGAGCACCGATGCCACGATGCCGGCTGCGGCGATGAGCATCGGCAGCAGGATCGGGGCCAGGGAGGTGCCGGCGTGGACCTCCTTGAAGCCGTAGCCGAGGATCATGGCGCCGACGATGGCGCCCACGTAGGACTCGAAGAGGTCGGCGCCCATGCCCGCGACGTCGCCCACGTTGTCACCGACGTTGTCGGCGATGACCGCGGGGTTGCGGGGGTCGTCCTCGGGGAGGCCGGCCTCGACCTTGCCGACCAGGTCGGCGCCGACGTCAGCCGCCTTGGTGTAGATGCCGCCGCCGACGCGGGCGAACAGCGCGATGGAGCTGGCCCCCATGCTGAAGCCCGTCACGATGTTCAGGACCTTCAGCATGTGGCCATCACCGAACATGCCGGTGTAGGCGATCATCAGGGTGCCCAGGCCGAGCAGCGCCAGGCCGACCACGCTCATGCCCATGACCGTGCCGCCCGAGAAGGCGACCATCAGGGCGGCCGGCATGCTCTTGCTGGCGGCGTGGGTGGTCCGGACGTTGGCCTTGGTGGCGATGCGCATGCCGAAGAAGCCCGCCAGGCCCGACGCCGAGGCCCCGACCAGGAAGGACACGGCGATGAGGGGACTCTGGTCCTCTCCGCTCATGTTTGCGCCCGCCAGGAGCAGGGCGACGACGGCAACGAAGCCGGCGATGACCGTGTATTCCTTCTTCAGGAAGGCCATTGCGCCCTCCTGGATGCGGGAAGCGATCTCCTGCATCTCGGCGCTGCCGGCTTCCTGCTTGTTCACCCAGGTCGCCTTGTAGAAGGCGAAAGCCAGGGCGAGCAGGCCAGCCGCAGGCACAGCGGCCAGGAACTGCATCGTCATGAGATCTCCTCGGACGCCGGTGAGGGCGCATCCGGTGCGTTCGGGTCGGTGATCGACAGGTTGGCCGGACGCCCGCGGGCGTGCCGACCAGAGGAAGAGGGGGGGCCTGCCGGTCCGCCGCGAGGGCGGCTTGGGGCAGGGGCGCTGCGCGCGTCCTGGCGCGCGACGGTGGCGGCGAGGCCGTCGCCGGCCACCTCCTCCACCAGGTCGGCGGCTGCGTCGAACAGGCCGTCCAGCGCAGCCAGCTCGGGCTCGGTGAAGCGTGCGAGCACGTAGTCGGCCGGATCCCAGCCCTCGGGCGGTCGCCCGATGCCGATGCGAATCCGGGCGAAGTCCGCGCCCACGTGCTGGATGATGTCCCGCAGGCCATTGTGGCCGCGGTGTCCCCCGCCCACCTTCAGGCGGACCTCACCGAAGGGGAGGTCCAGGTCGTCGTGGATGACCAGCATGTCACCCACGGTGGCCTTGAAGTAGCCGAGCAGCGAAGCGACCGGCTGGCCCGAGCAGTTCATGTAGCCCTGGGGGCGGACCAGGGTCGCTCGACTCTGCCGGATGCTGCCGTGGCCGACCAGGGCTCCGAGCTGCTTGGTGTCGGCCGGGATCGACCAGCGGCGCACGAGCGTGTCCACGACGCGGAAGCCCACGTTGTGACGGGTCTGCTCGTAGCGCTTGCCGGGGTTGCCCAGGCCGACGACCATCAGCACGTAGCTCAGGCCTCCGCTGCGGTGGCCGCAGTCGCTGCGCCCTTCTTGCCGACCACCGTCACGACGTTGAAGTCGGCCGGGAAGATCAGCTCGCAGTTGGTGGGAGCGGCGACCTGCGAGGCCCGCAGCATGTCGTTGACCGACAGCTCGGTGACGTCGAGATCCACGAAGTCGGGGATGTCGGCGGGCTTGCAGCGGACGTCCATGGTGCGCCGGATGATCTGCAGCTTGCCGCCCAGCTTGATGCCGATGGCCGTGCCGACCGGGCGGACCCGGACCCGGACGGTCACCAGCACATCAGGGTCGACCTCGTAGAAGTCCACGTGGGCCAGCACGCGGCTCACGGGGTGCCGCTGCGCCTCACGGACCAAGCAGGTCCGGGTGGCGCCACCCTCGATCACGATGCTGAGGAGCGTGTTGCGGTCGCCGGTCTTGGCGAAGGCGAGCTCGAAGGCTTCGGGGTCGATGGTGATCGGCGTGGCGTCATCGCCGCCCCGGTAGACGACCGCCGGCAGCCTGCCGGTTGCGCGGGTCTTTCGGGCGGCGCCCTTGCCAGTCGAGCTGCGGGGCTGGGCGTCGAGGGTCACGGTGGCCATGTCTGCTCCTCGGTGCCGGCTGGCTCATCGAGCCAGGGAGGACAGGGAGATGGGAACGTGGGGCACGCACCTGCGGGCCCCAGGCAGTCCAGTCGTCTGGTCAAAGGCGTCGCCCACAGCGGAGCTGCGGAGGTGTCGTCCTGGACTGCGGGCCCCCGAGACGGGGACCGACGACACGTTCGATGCGATCGGGTGTGCACGCGGGCGAGCCCGCGGGATGGTCATGATCAGGACGCGGGGCGGTCCCCGCGGTGCCGGCACCTACTGCGGGGCGCGCGCGTCGTCAAGAGACGGCGGCCGCACCGCGATCCGAGGCGGAGCAAGCTTCGGGCTCAGGCGAAGAGCCGGCTCACGGAGTCGTCGTGGTGGATGGCGCGGATGGCTTCGCCGAACAGGCTGGCCACGCTGACCACGGAGAAGCGCTCCAGGTCGCGAGCCTCGGGCGCCAGGGGGATCGAGTCGGCCACCACGACGCGCTCGATGACGCTGTTCTTGATGCGCTCGATGGCCGGACCCGACAGGACCGGGTGCGTCGCCACGGCGTAGACCCGCGTGGCGCCCTGGTCCTGGACGGCCTGGGCCGCGCCACACAGGGTGCCGGCCGTGTCGATCATGTCGTCGACCAGGATGGCGGTCTTGCCCTTCACGTCACCGATCAGGTGCATGATCTCGGCGACGTTGGGACCGCTGCGCCGCTTGTCGATGATGGCCAGGCCCGCCCCCAGGCGCTTGGCGAAGGCCCGGGCCCGCTCCACGCCGCCGGCGTCGGGGGAGACGATGACCGGGTTCTCCGGCTGCAGCTCACGCTCGATGAAGCTGCACAGGCGGGAGGAGGAGTAGAGGTTGTCCACGGGGATGTTGAAGAAGCCCTGGATCTGTCCGGCGTGCAGCTCCATGGTCAGGATCCGGTCCATGCCCGCCCGGGACAGCAGATCGGCCACCAGCTTGGCGCTGATCGGCGCACGCGGGGCCACCTTGCGGTCCTGGCGCGCGTAGCCGTAGTAGGGGATCACGGCCGTGACCCGCCCGGCGCTGGCCCGCTTGCAGGCGTCGCCCAGGATGAGCAGCTCCATCAGGTGGTCGTTGGTGGGCGCGCAGGTGGGCTGGATGAGGAAGACGTCTCGACCGCGGACGTTGTCGGCGATGTCGACGTTGATCTCGCCGTCGCTGAAGCGCCCGACCCGCGCCCGACCGAGCTGCACGTCCAGGTAGTCGGCGATGGCGTCCGCCAGACGGGGGTTGGCGTTTCCGGAGAGGATCTTGATCTCGGAGCGCATCGAGACCTCCGCTGGCGACAGCTTCGGTGGAGAGGGGCGTTCGAACGAATCAGGCATGGGTCCAGGTGGTTGGGGCGGCAGGACTCGAACCTGCATGACCGGTTCCAAAGACCGGCGACCTGCCATTGATCGACGCCCCAGCGCCGCGGCGGTCCTAAGGAGCCGGTGCGGGCTCGGCAAGCGCCGCCGGGGAAGCCTCCGACAGCCCGGATGCTTCCTCGGCCGCGTCTCGGGCTGCGTCTTTCGCCAGCCGGGCCCCGGAGGCGTCGAAGCGTCCCGACCAGGGCAGGCCCGGGACCCCTAGGCGCCCGGCCAGCCGGGCCTGGGGATCAGGCACGGCGGTCAGGGCCATTCCGCTTCGGTCGATCCAGGCCTTCGCAGCCTGTACGTCGTCGTCCAGGCTCAGGGCCACCACCCGCGGCCCACCGCTGCCCGCCTGGCGCGCGGCCGCGACCAGGGCCTGCTGGCAGGCGGCGCAGTCCAGGCGCCAGGGAATGACCTGCACCTCTCCGGGTCCCACCGCGGCCCGCAGCTCCTGGGGCAGGGCGGCGACGGGCAGCTGGGGTGGGGCCGTCGCCGGGCCCGCGAGCGCAGCCGACGAAGCAGCAACGGGCTCCGCCTCCGCGCAGCAGCGGAAGCCGGTCTGCGGGCTGCGCCAGCCCGGGCCGGGCGGCGTCCAGGCGGCGTCGCAGGCGTCCTGGGTGCCAGAAGCGCCCATGAGCACGCCCTCGTCCACCCACTCCGCCATGTTGCCGGCCAGGTCCCAGGCGCCCTCGGGGCTCTGGCAGCCGGCCCGGCTCCCGGCGGCCACGGGGGGCTCGTCCGCCTCGCCGCACCAGCCGGGCTGCCACGCGTCCCCGTAGGGGCGCAGCCGGCCCTGGCGCCGATCATCGAAGGGGTCGCCGTTGCCATCGGCGTCCCGCGGGGCCGCGCCCTGGCAGGCGGTGGCCCACTCGACGCGGCTGCACAGGTGCCGCCCGGCCGCCGTGCAGGCCGCCCGGGCCTGGTCCAGGTCCACCGGCCAGGGCGCAGCGCCCGCCTGAGAAACCGCCCGCCCCTGGTCGTCCACGGCGTCCTCGACCGCGTCGACCCACAGCCCGCCCACGGCGACCGCCGGCAGGGGCCCGGGGGCGGCCGTGGCCGAGGGGGGGGCGGGCAGCAGGGCGGTGGTCGCGCCGTCCAGGCCCGCCGGCCGCTCGGCCAGCGCGACGGCCAGGGCGGCCTCCAGCGACGCGATCCCCACCTCGCCCTGGAAGACCCGGCCCTCGACGAAGACCCAGGGCGGATCACCCAGCGGGCCCTTGGCGGCCTGGGCGATGTCGGCCGATACCGCCTCGGGGCCCAGCTCGCCGCTGCGACAGGAAGCGAAGGCCGAGAGGTCCAGGCCCAGGTCCCCGGCCATGGCGACCAGGTCCGCGTCGGTCACGTGGTCGGGGTCGCGCAGCAGCGCCATGCGGTAGCCCTCGAAGGCCCCCTGGAGGCTGGCGCACTGCAGGGCGATGGCGACGTCGCAGGCCCGCGGGTGCGCGGTGCGGCGCCGCTTGGTGTTGCAGGAGGCGTCCATGGGCAGGTGCTTGGTGACGAAGCGGACCCGGTCCCGGTAGCGGGGCTCGAGCTGCATCAGGGTCCACGCCACGCGCTGGGAGGCCGGGTCCTGGAGGTCCAGGAAGGCCACCGCCGTCACCGCCGCGCGCAGCGGCCCCACCGAGGGGTCCTGGTCGTCGATGGGCGAGGGCGAGGAGGGCGCGGGCAGCATCACGGGGCCAACCTCGACCAAGCCGTCGGTCCCGGGCAGGCCGGGGACCAGGGCGCGGCTCGCCGCGTCGGCCGCCGGTCGAACGGCCCCCTCCCCCACCACGGGCGCCTGCGCCGCATCGAGGGGGTGGTCCAGGCGCCAGGCCTGGATCCGGGCCGAGAAGCCGAAGCCCATGATCCCCGTCAGGCCGAGGAGGAAGATGACCAGGCCGTCCTCGACCAGGGGCAAGGCCGGCCGCCGCCCCCCCGGGGGCACCAGCACCAGGCCGAAGAGCAGCAGGTGCAGGCCGACCAGCTCCAGGCAGGGCGTGCAGCCCAGGCCGCCGCCGCCCACCAGCGCCAGGACCGAGACCAGGGCCAGCAGGCCAGCCAGGGCCACGGCCCCGCCACGCGCCCGGCGTCCCCGCTCGGCGGCGCGCCGCCCCGACCACAGCAGCCACACCAGGACCAGCAGGACGGGCTGGGCCCACACCGCCGCGGGGGCCCCGGACCACTCGGCGCCCGGGCTGCCCAGGGTCGCCAGGCAGGCGGCCTGGGTCCCGCACAAGGCCGACTCTCCGTCCCCGTGCAGGGCCAGCACGGTGGCCTGTCCCAGGCGGTGGGACTGGAGCCCGGCCAGCAGCGCGACCGGGGCGGCAGCAGCCAGGGCCCAGGCGCGAGGCAGGCGGACGAGGGCGGGCGAGGGGGTCGGTTCCGGCACGGCCGGGGGCTATCCGGACCCCACCCCTGGCGCATCGGCGCCACCGACTGCCTGTGGCGATAGGTCCCCCGCCTCCCCTCCCCCCGGGGCCTGCGCGTGTCCCTGCCTCCGCCCCCACCGCCGCTCCTGATCCGCGGCGCCCGCACCCACAACTTGCATGGCGTGGACCTCGACCTGCCCTTGGAGGGCCTCACGGTCCTGGTCGGCCGCAGCGGCTCCGGCAAGACCTCCCTGGCCGTCGATACGATCCACGCGGCGGCCCAGGCCCGCCTGGCCGCAGCCCTCGGCACGGCCCAGAGCGCCGGCCGCCGGCCCTCGGCCGACCTGCTCCAGGGCCTGCCGGTCACCCTGGCCGTCACGGACCGCGCGCTCTTCCGCGGTGCCTCGCGGTTGCTGGACCTGGCGGACCTGGCCGAGCCCCTGGGCGTGCTCGGCGCCGGCCTGGGCGTGGTCCACTGCCCGCGCTGCGATCGCCCGCTGCCAGTGCACGGCATGGACGGCGCCGTGGCCGAGCTGCTGGCCCGGCCCGAGGGCAGCCGGGCGACCCTGCTGGCCCCCGTGGTGCGCGCTCGGGTCGGCAGCCTGGCGCCGCTGGTGGAGGAGGTGGGCCGCCAGGGCTTCGCCCGCGTGCGGGTCGACGGCGTGCTGCACCGCATCGAGGACCTGCCCCCGGTCGACGCCCGGGAGCCCCACGATCTCGACGTCGTCGTCGACCGTCTGCGCCTGGAGCCTGGGCGCGCCGAGCGCCTGGAGGAGGCCCTGGGCACCACCCTGGCCGCCGGCGGCGGGCGTGCCCTGGCCCTGATCGAGGCGACCGGCCAGGGGCCGCTGCTGCTGGCATGGTCCGAGCGGCCCTGGTGCCCCGAGCACCCCGACGAGCTGGAGCTGCCCACCGCCCGCTGGCTTGCCGGGGGAGCCGGCGGGCGCTGCCGCGTCTGCCAGGGCACCGGCCAGGGCACCACCGGCCTCCCCTGCCCTGCCTGCAAGGCCACGGGCCTGCGCCCCGAGCTGCTGGGCTTGCGCATTCCCGGGCTGGACCAAGCCTGGCGGGACCTGCCCTGGCCCGCTCTGCTGGCCCTGCCGCTGGTTGAGCTGGCCCCGGCCCTGGCGACCCTGACCGCGCCTGGCGATCTGGGGACCGTGCGCGCCGAGCTGCTCCGCCGCCTGGAGCTCCTGCTGGACCTGGGCCTGGGGCCCCTCCCCGGCACGCGGACCGCCGCCGCCCTGTCCGGCGGGGAGCTGCGCCTGGCCCGCCTGGGCCGGGCCCTGGCCGTCGAGGTGCCGGGCCTGCTGCTGGTGCTGGACGAGCCCACCGCCGGCCTGGACGAGGGCCGGGCCCTGCGCGTGCGCGACCAGCTGCTCCGCGTCGCGGCTGCCGGTCGGCCGGTCCTGGCGGTCGACCATCGCCGGAGCCTGGTCGACGCCGCCGACCGGGTCGTGGCCTTCGGGCCCGAGGCCGGGCACCGCGGGGGCCGCATCACCTGGCAGGGACCCGGTCCTGAGCTGCCTGCCGAGCTGCTCCCTCCCCCTCCCCACCCGGCCCCTCGACCCGCGCCCGCAGCGCCAGCAGCGCCCGCCATCGAGCTGCGCCAGGTCCTCCTCCCCGGCTCCTCCTCGCCCCAGGACTTCCGCTTTCTGCGCGGCGCCCTCACCGTGGTCTGCGGCCCCACCGGCAGCGGCAAGTCGGCCCTGGTCAGCCAGACCCTGGTGCCCGCGGCACAAGCGGCCCTGGGCCTGGTGGGTGAGCCGCCCTGGCCCCACGCGGGCCTGGACGGGCTGGTGGGCATCGAGCAGCTGCTCACCTTCGACCGCAGCCCCCTGGGGCGCAGCCCCCACGCCATCGTCGCTACGACCCTGGGCGCCTGGTCCCCCCTCCGCACCCTGCTGGCCGCCACCCGTGAGGCCCGCGTCCTGGGCATCGACGCCGCCCGCTTCCGCCTGGACCGGCCCGGGGGCCGCTGCGAGGGCTGCCAGGGCTCAGGCCTGGACCGGGTCCCGGACCTGGCCGGTGCCGGGCTTGCCGGCATCGAGTCCGGCGCCGAGGAGCCCTGCCCGACCTGCGGCGGCCAACGCTTCCAGCGCGACGTCCTGCGGGTCCGCCTCAAGGGGCGCAGCGTCGCCGGCCTGCTGGCCCTGGACCTGGATGAGGCCGCGGCCCTCTTCGCCGCGCACCCCCACATCGGACCGGCCCTGCTGGCCGCCCGCCTGGTGGGCCTGGGCTACCTGCCGCTGGGCCAG
>Ga0210033_1000363_pt1 | contig 42884 bp, 32 predicted proteins | sample CryGeymeta201501_FD_185465 | JGI IMG/M metagenome (GOLD analysis project Ga0210033, IMG submission 185465) | Groundwater microbial communities from Crystal Geyser aquifers in Utah, USA - Crystal Geyser metaG 2015-01 (SPAdes) (version 2) | ecosystem: Environmental > Aquatic > Deep subsurface >... | reverse complement strand
CTGATGGACGTACTGGCACCAACCCGAAAAGCCTCAGCACCGGGCAAATTGGCTGGCGCAGCCAGCGGCGTGGCCCACACATAGGCGCCGTTGTCTTCGCTCAAATAAGCGCTGCTGCCATCGGCCAGCACCGCATACCATTCGGTCCAGGTGCCCTCGGCATATTGGTATTGCAAGCGCCCCACCAGCGTGAACGTCTGGCCACGCCAGCTGCCGCTGGCCTGCAGTTGCAGCGGGCTATGGTCGTCAAACAGCTCGGCCATTTTGCCGATGCGCTTCAAGGTCTCGCCGTCGCGCACCACGCTGCTCTGGCAGTAGCCGCACACCGCGTGGGTGGACTGGGCGCTGGTGAAGTTGACCGGTGCGCCGCAGCCGGGGCAAGGGGCTTGGTAGCTGCGTTGGCTTGGGTTAGTGGCCATTCAGAACTGCCCGTAATGGCTGGGTCGCTGACTGTTGCAGGAGGTTGTCGCTGTGACCCTGCGGGCGCTTGTATCCCCCCCCTTATCCCCCCCGCCCCTTTTCACCCCCGCCGGGGCGAAAAGGGGAGCCAACAGCCCTATTTGGCCTGGTGTTTTGAATGAGGGCTTACACGCCGAGAAGCAGCTGGCCAGCGTTACAAGGGCGAGCTGCTGAGGGATTGGCATGCCATGTGATCTCTTGCTGAAACGTGCAAAAGTATGCTGCGTTACGAATCCAAAATACGCCTGCCTACTGCCCCTGGGCATGTAAGACTTTCGTGAACAGCGTCGGCCAAGTAGGTCTGTTGGCTCCCTTTCCCGCCCGGCGGGGCGGGAAAGGGCGGGGGAATAGCGTGGGGAAAAAATCACTTCAAAATACAAGCGGTTGAATACTGAAGAATCAAAGCATTCAAACCAATTTCTTCAACAACTCTGCCTTCTTTGCATCAAATTCTTCCTGCGTCAGGATGCCTTTGGTCTTGAGATCACCCAGTTTTTCCAGCGTGGCCATCACATCTTCAGCCTTCATGCCCACGGCCTGCGCTGCGCCAGCTACGGCTGCAGCTGGGGCGGCCTGCAAGCCAGCGGACAGGTTCTGCGCCAACACCTGCCCCAGCGCCACGCCCGCACCCAGGCCCATGGCATCGCCGGCAATGCCGCTGCCACCACCGCCCGCGGCACCTTCGGCAAATTTGGGAATGGCTTGCGCGGTTTGGTACTGCATGAACTTGGCCATGTCGTTGCCGACCATGCCCATGCCGATTTTTTGGTCCATCACTTTTTGCAGCTCTTCAGGCAACGAGACGTTTTGTACCGTCATGCCCTCCAACTTCAAGCCCAGCTTTTCGAACTCAGGGGCCAGCTGGGTCGTCAAGGCCTGCGCAAACATCAGCTGGCTGGCGGCCAGATCCAGAAACGCAATGCCGCTGCTGGCCACGGCGTTGCTGATGTTTTGCAGCACCAGGCCGCGCAGTTGGCCGTCCAGGTCTGCCGTTGCATAGCGTTCGCGCGTGCCCGAAATTTCGGTGTGAAACAGTTTGGGGTCAGCCACCCGAAAGCTGTAATTGCCAAAGGCACGCAGACGCACCGCGCCAAAGTCTTTGTCGCGGATGGTGATGGGCTGCGGCGTGCCCCACTTCTGGTCCACCTGTTGGCGCGTGCTGAAAAAATACACGTCGCTCTTGAAGGGCGACTCAAACAGCTTGTCCCAGTTTTTCAGGTAGGTCAGTACCGGCAGGGTTTGGGTGTTGAGCTTGTGGGTGCCCGGGCCAAACACGTCGGCGGCCTTGCCCTCATTGACAAACAGCGCCAGTTGCGATTCGCGCACCACCAGTTGTGCGCCGCTCTGGATTTCCATGTCGGCCATGGGAAAGCGCCAGGCCAGGGTGCCGTCGCTGTCTTCGGTCCACTGGATGATGTCTATGAATTGTTTGCGGATGAAGTCCATCAAGGCCATAAGGTGCTCCTGCGGGTGGGTGGAATGCGAATGATACTGGCTGACACCACACGCCTGGTGAGGCTTTGGGCTATGCTTGCCAGCCCGATCAACGCCAGACGCTTTCATCTTGCCCAACGCCAACGCCAACGCCAACGCCAACGCCCAATTTGCCACCGCCATGTTGCTGGCCGCTGGCCGGGGCGAGCGCATGCGCCCGCTCACAGACAACTGCCCCAAACCGCTGCTGAAGGTACAAGGCAAACCGCTGATGCAGTGGCATCTGGAGGCCTTGGTGCGTGGCGGCTGCCCGCAGGTGCTGGTCAACACCGCTTGGCTGGGGGAGCAGATTGCAAACACGTTTGGTGATGTTTTTGTGCTCCAGCCCTTGTCAATAGGGCGCAAGCAGCTATCAAATTCAAAGCGATGTTCTCAACTTGAACTGCGTTACTCCCACGAGGGGCATGACTTTGGCGATGCCCTGGAAACAGCGGGTGGCATGGCCCGCGCCCTGCCGCAGCTGGGTGAGGTGTTCTGGGTGCTCGCGGGGGATGTGTTCACGCCGGGTTTTGAATTTACCCAAGCGGCGGTCGAGCGCTTTGCTGCCAGTGGCAAGCTGGCGCACCTGTGGTTGGTGCCCAACCCGGCGCATAACCCGCATGGTGACTTTGGCCTGCAGACCAGCCCGAACGGTGACCCGGCGCTGGCACTGAACCTGCCCCAAGACAGCGCGCAGCCGCGCCACACCTATTCCACCATTGGCCTGTACCGCCGTGAATTTTTTAAGCCGCCGTGGTGCGACATTCCTGCCGGTAACCCACAAGGCATCAAAGCCCCACTGGCGCCGCTGCTGCGCCGCGCCATGGACAATCACCAGGTCTCAGCCGAGCTGTACGCGGGGCCCTGGACGGACGTGGGTACACCCCAGCGTCTGGCCGAACTCAACACTTGAACCGCCCCACTCGTAACCCACAAGGCTTGCGCACCCTTTGCCTCTCACAAGGACTTTTTCATGACCATGAATTCCATTTACGCCACCCGCCGCGCCCAGCTGGCGCAAGCCATCGGTCTGCACGGCATCGCCATCATCCCCACCGCGCCCGAGCAGCAACGCAACCGCGACAGCGACTTCCCTTACCGCGCCGACAGTTATTTTTATTACCTGACCGGATTCACCGAGCCCAAGGCCTGGCTGGTGCTGACCGGTGATGGCAGCAGCACGCTGTTTTGCCAGCCCAAAGATGTGGAACGTGAAATCTGGGACGGCTACCGCCTGGGGCCGGACGCCGCCCCAGCCGCTCTGGGTGTGAATGCCGCTTTTTCCAGTGCCGAGCTCGATGCCAAGCTGCCCGCCCTGCTGGATGGGCGCGATGCGGTGTGGTATGCGTTTGCCGTTCACAAAGCACTTGAGACGCGCGTGGACGGTTGGCTAAGCAGCCTGCGTGCTCGCGTGCGCTATGGCAGCTTGACGCCCCAAACCCAGCGCGACCTGTGTGGTGTGCTGGACGAGATGCGGCTTGTCAAAGACCCGTCAGAACAAGCCACCATGCGACGCGCCGGGCAGATCAGCGCGGCCGCCCACATCCGCGCCATGAAAACATCGGCCAAGATGCTGCGTGCGGGCAAAGAAGTGCGTGAATACCACCTGGAGGCCGAACTGCTGCACGAATTCCGCGTCAACGGTTCGCAGTTTCCGGCCTATGGCTCGATCGTGGCCGCCGGAGCCAACGCCTGCGTGCTGCATTACCGCGCCGACAAAGGCCTGGTGCGCGACGGTGAACTGGTGCTGATTGATGCGGCCTGCGAACTTGACGGCTATGCCAGCGACATCACCCGCACTTTTCCGGCCAACGGCCGCTTCACCGGGCCGCAGCGCACGCTGTATGAGCTGGTGCTGGCATCGCAACAAGCCGCCATTGCCGCCACCAAGGCGGGTGCACGTTTTACCGATCCGCATGATGCGGCGGTGCAGGTGCTGGCGCAGGGCATGCTGGATGTCGGCTTGCTGGACAAAAACAAGGTGGGCAGCCTGCAGGACGTGATTGAAAACCGCGCTTATTTCCCGTTTTACATGCACCGCACCGGCCATTGGATTGGCATGGACGTGCACGACTGCGGTGACTACACCGAGCCGTCCGAGCTAGGCCAGGTGAGTACGCGCCAGGACGCACTTACCGGTGAGCTCATCAAAGACCGCCCGGCGCGCATCCTGCGCCCTGGGATGGCGCTGACCATTGAGCCCGGCATCTATGTGCGCCCCGGCGCGGGCGTGCCCGAGCAGTTTCACCACATTGGCATCCGCATTGAAGACGATGCCATCGTCACCACCACCGGCTGTGAGTTGCTGACGCGTGATGTGCCGGTGAGCGTGGCGGACATCGAAGCGTTGATGCGCTGAAAGCCACTCTGACAGATCAGACTGCTTAGAGCAAAATAGATGTGCAGCCCTTTTATATAAAAGGGCTGCCAGCTATGAACGCTGTAGCATGAAGTCTGTAACCTGCGCCGCAGGCAGAGGCCGACTGAAGTAGTAGCCCTGCACCTCATTACAGCCCTCTGCGCGCAAAATGTCCAGTTGCGCAAGGGTTTCAACCCCTTCGGCAATGGTGGTCAGGCCCAGGCTGCGCGCCATGCTGATGACGGCGCGCACAATCGCCAGGTCATCCGGGTCATCGCAGATGTCGCGCACAAACGACTGGTCAATTTTCAGCCGGGTGGCGGCAAACCGCTTCAGGTAACTCAGCGACGAATAGCCGGTACCAAAGTCGTCAATCGACAAGTGCACCCCCATCTGGTGCAACTGCGCCATGATCGCCATGGCGCCATTGGGATCTTGCTGCGCCACACTCTCAGTGAGCTCAATTTCAAGATGGGTTGCCGCCAGACCCGCGTGCACCAGGATGCGCTGCACCTGCTGCGGCAAGTCAAGTTGGCGGAACTGCACGGCCGAGACATTCACCGCCACGCACAGGTCGATCAAGCCCAGGTCTTGCCACGCTTTGGCCTGTGCCACCGCAGTTTCCAGCACCCACTGGCCGATGGGCAAAATTTGTCCGTTGCTCTCAGCCAAGGGAATGAACTCGGCGGGTGACACTTGGCCTAGCTCTGGGTGATGCCAACGCAGCAGAGCCTCCACACCCATCACCCGGCCACTTTGCAAAGACACCTGTGGCTGGTAATGCAATTCAAGCTGCCCACGCGCCAAGGCGCGACGCAGCTCGTTTTCAAGCAGCAAAACACGCGACGCATCCTGCTGCAAACTGCCGGTAAAAAACTGAAAGTCATTGCGGCCGGTTTTTTTGGCTCGGTACATGGCCACGTCAGCGTGCTTGAACAGGGTTTCCACCTCATCGCCATCGTAGGGATAAACCGCGATGCCAATCGACGGCGTCACCGTTAGCTCCCGCGCTTGAATCAGCATCGCCTCGCTGATCGCTTGCAGCAAATGCTGCGCCACATGCGCCGCGCCTTTGGCACTGGTTTCAGGTAACAACACAATGAACTCGTCGCCACCCAGACGCGCCACCGTGTCTTGCTCGCGAACGGCTTGCTGCATGCGCCGCGCCACCTCTACCAGCACCGCATCGCCCACCCCATGCCCCAGGGTGTCATTGATGTTTTTGAAGTGGTCAAGGTCCAGAAACATCACGCACAAATTGTCCCCGCGACGCGCCGCCTCTGCCAAGGCTTGTGCCATGCGGTCGTTCAACAGGCTGCGGTTGGGTAGCCCGGTGAGGCCATCAAAATAAGCCAATTGGGCGACGCGCGCCTCGGCTTGTTTTCTGTCGGTGATGTCGTGCGAAATCACGATCAGACGCGGCGACTGCCCTGCATCTACCGGCTTGCGCGCCACCGACAAGACAAACCAGCGGGTGCCCTGCGGGGTGGGCAACGCCAGTTCATACCCGTTGCAACTCCCGTTGGCCTGCGCTTGCGCCAAGGCGTCCATGACCAAGCTGGCCGCTGCTTGGGGCATGACCTCGTGTACCGTCTTGCCCAGAAGTTCCTGCACAGGGGCAACCAGCCAACCCGCCTGTGACTCGGGTGCGTGGCAAGCAAGGTAGCGCCCGTCCAGATCCATTTCAAACAGCAAATCAGGAATGGCCTCCAAGGTGGCAGCAAGCTGTCTTTGCGACGCCTGAATGTCCCGTGTGCGCTCGCTCACCTGTTGCTCCAGGTCACGCCGGTGCGCCATTTGGCGTAATTGCAACCAGGCCAGATACGCTAAAAGCGTCGACCACAGCATGGCAGTGACCGACTTGATGGCCAACCCTTTCGGGTCGCCCCAACCCGCGCCAGGTGCCAGGCTCAGCGTCCAGCCACCGTTGGGTACCGAGAAACTCTTGCGTACTGGCTCCGCCAGTGGTTGGTTGCTCGACTCGGTGATGATCTGCATTTGCCCGGTATCGGGCACGACGCGCCAAAGTTTGTAGCCGTAACCGCTTTGCTCCAGCGCTGGCAAGTTCGCCGCATCCAGGGCTTGCGGCAACTTCAAGACCACATTGACAAAGCCCCAGAAAGCGGGTCTGCCACCGGGCTTGTCCAAAAAAATCGGCAAGCGCGCCACCAAACCGATGCCGCCTTGACGCAATGCCAGCGGGCCCGCCAGCGTCAGCTGTCCGGTGTTGCGGGCGATTTGAGTCTCCGCGCGCATCACCGGGTCCTTTAGCAAATCTAGGCCGATGGCTTGCTCATTGCCTTCCCGCGGAACCGCGTGGCTGATCACGCCGCCAGGTGCCTGAATCAACACCGACGCCCCAGGGTAGTTGGGCAGCATGGTGCTGGCCACCTCGTCAAAATTGCTGACCGCGCCATGCGCTTGCTGCACCAGCGCAGCCATGGCGTAGACCACCGACAGGGCGCGTTCCAGCCGATGCGCAATGGCCTCGGCTCGGTCGCTGGCCAACGCATGTGCCTGCGCACGTAAAACTCGCAAACGCTGCTGATCCTGCTGCCAGATCAATGTGGCGCTGATCAAAAGCGAAGCCAAAAACACCCCCCAGGCCAGTTTCTTGGGGTGTTTAAAAATAAAAAAGGACGGCGGGGTATCTCTCATGGTGGAAACAAGTAAAAAAGCCAACTACCGCACCATCACCCCAGACATTTGCTGCATGATCTCTCGGGCAATCGCACCCAAGGGCACGGTTTTCTCGACCCCGCCGCGCTTCACAGCTTCTTTGGGCATGCCGTACACCACGCAGCTGGCCTCATCCTGCGCCACCGTACGGGCTCCGGCGTTACGCATCTCGGCCAAACCGGCCGCGCCGTCATCACCCATGCCGGTCATGATCACGCCCAGCGCGTTGGCTCCGGCGCATTTGGCCACCGACCTGAACAGCACATCCACGCTGGGCCGGTGCCGGTTCACAAGCGGGCCGTCCATCACCTCCACGTAATACTGCGCACCGGTGCGGCGCAACAGCATGTGTTTGCCACCGGGTGCAATCAAGGCGCGGCTGTTGATGACGCGGTCGTTGTTTTGCGCCTCGCGCACCTCAATCTGGCACAGGCTGTTGAGCCGCTCGGCAAAGGCGGCGGTAAATTTCTCGGGCATGTGCTGCACGATCACAATGCCTGGGGTGACCCGTGGCAAGGCGGTCAGCACCACTTCGAGCGCCTGCGTGCCACCGGTCGAGGTGCCCAGCGCCACCACACGTTCGGTGGTCTGAATCATGGCGCTGTGCTTGTCTGCGGCGGGCATGATCACGTCTGCCGTGTTCTTGACCGTGGCGCGCACCGACTTCATGTTGGCTTTGGCTGCGGCCTTGACCGCGCTGATGATGTCCTCAGAGTCGTCCTCCAGAAACTGCTTCAGGCCCATCTTGGGCTTGGTGATGATGGTCACCGCACCCGCGGCCAGCGCCGCCATGGCGGTTTGCGTGCCGGCCTCGGCCAGGGTGGAGCAAATCACCACCGGCGTGGGGTGCTCGGCCATGATTTTTTTCAAAAAAGTAATGCCGTCCATGCGCGGCATTTCAATGTCGAGCACCACCACATCGGGCCACTGCACGTTCATTTTGGCAATCGCCAAAATCGGGTCGGCTGCGGCGGCAATCACCTCAATGTCGGGGTCGGCGTTGAGCAGGTTGGTGACCACCTGGCGCACCACGGCTGAATCGTCCACCACCAAAACTTTGATGCGGCTCATGACTTTTCTTCCATGTTGGGTTGGGCCTGCAGCTCTTGCGGTGTGGGCTTGACCTGGCGCGCCCAGACATCGCCACGGCTCACGTCAAAAATGATTTGCCGGTGGCCAATGCCAAACAGGCTCTCGGTGACCACCGCAATGCCGTGCTGCTGCAGCATGGCGCGCGCCGCCACCCCGTTGCGCTGCCCGACCTTGATGCCGCTGGCATGACCCATGCCCGGAAACATGTTGCCACCACCAAAAATCTTGGCCTGGCATTCGGTGGGCTCAACGCCGCGCGCGCGCAGGTCGGCCATCATCATGGCCAGCGCCTCGTCACCATAGCGGCCATCCATGTCCTGGTGCTTGACCTTTTTGCCGCGCGTGGGCAGCAAAAAGTGCGACATGCCGCCCATTGAGGTCTCTGGATGCCACAAAGTGATGGACACGCAAGAGCCCAGAATGGTGCGAATCTGAAACCCCGCGTCAGCCACAAACAGCTCGCCGGGCTGCAAAAAAATATCAATCAAATTGTCAATTTGCGGCATGTCAAACAGGCTTTTGGTAAATCGACGGTGCCACCATGCGCACCGCAGTAGAAATATCGTTGAGGCTCTCGGAGTGTCCCACGCAAAAATAGCCGCCGGGCTTGAGGGTAGAGATGACCCGCGCCACCACCTCGCGCTTGGTGTCGTTGTTGAAGTAGATCATCACATTGCGCAAAAACACCATGTCAAACTTGCCCAGCTCGGGCAGCGCGGTGTTCAGGTTCACCTGCCTGAATGACACATGGCTGCGCAGGCTGCGGTCCACCAACAAAAACCCGTCGTATTCGCCACTACCCTTGCGGCAAAAGCGCTTTAAATAATCGGGCGGAATGTGGCGGCCACGCTCCATCGAATACAGCGCGCGCTGCGCACCGGCAATCACCTTGGTGCTGATGTCGGTGCCCAAAATTTCCCACGGCGTGGTCTGCATGCAATCCATCAGCACCATGGCCATGGTGTAGGCCTCCTCGCCGGTGGAACTCGCTGCACTCCAGACGCGGTAGGGTGTGGGGCGGCTGCGCGCGGCCAGCACCTGGGTGCGCATGAATTCAAAGTGTTTGATTTCCCTGAAAAAATAAGTCTCGTTGGTGGTCAGCAAGTCCACCGCCATCTGCACCTCGTCGGGGTGTTGCCCCGAGCTGAGCAACTTGAAATAGTCACCAAAATTATTCAACCCATGGGCAGCCAGCCGCTTGGTCAGGCGCCCAGTGACCAGCGCCTTTTTGGCGTCGGCCATAGAGATGCCCGCAGCTTCAAAAATGAAGCGCTGAAACTTGGCAAACTCGGCATCAGAAATGGGAACGGGTAACAAGTTCAATCCTTGTGGGTGGTTGATTGAGCCAGCGCTTCAAAATGGGCCAGCGGCACCGGCTTGCTGAACAAATAGCCTTGGAAATAATGACAACCCAAGGCCAGCAGTCGGTCTCGCTGCGCCGGGGTTTCCACCCCTTCGGCAATCACTGCCAACCCCATGGCGTGCGCCAAAACCACAATGGTCTGGGCAATGGCAGCATCGTCCGGGTCGATCAAAATATCGCGCACAAAACCCTGGTCAATCTTGAGTTGGTCCAGCGGCAAGCGCTTCAAGTAAGCCAGCGACGAATAGCCCGTTCCAAAATCATCCAGCGAAAACCGCACACCCATGGCTTTAAGCGCGCGCATCTTGTCGATGGTGTCCTCTACATTGGCAACCAGCAGGCTCTCGGTCAGCTCTAATTTAAGCCGCTGTGGGTTGGCACCGGTGAGCGTCAGCACCGCTTGCACCAGCGCCACAAAGTCAGGCCGCTGAAACTGCTTGGCGCTCACATTCACCGCCAGCGTCAGACCCGCCAGCGCAGGCACCTGCGCCCACTGCCTCAACTGCCGACACGCGGTCTCCAGCACCCACTGCCCTAGCGGCACGATCAGGCCGTTGGCCTCGGCCGCTGGAATAAATTCTGCCGGCGACACCAGGCCACGCCGGGGGTGCTGCCAACGCACCAACACCTCTGCGCCTAGCAGTTCACCGGTATCAGACACCTGCGCCTGGTAATACAGCACAAATTCGACGCGCGCCAAGGCCTCGCGCAAATCTGCATCCAGCGCCAGTTGCTGGGTGACGGCCTGGCGCATCTCGGCGGTAAAAAAGCGTACCGTATTCAAGCCTGCTTTTTTGGCCAGATGGTTGGCGGTATCGGCGGCGCGTAACAAGGCATCTACATCTGCACCGTCTTGCGGGTACATGGCCACCCCCACGGACACCGTCATGGCAATAGTTTGCCCCTCCATGCGCAGTGGTGTGGCCACACCCTGAATCAGCTTGTCAACCGCTGCTTGCGCCTGCAACGCGTCAACACCCGCCAACAGAAACAAAAACTCATCGCCACCGGGGCGCGCCACGATGTCATCCCGGTTGAGCAAACTGGCAAAACGCTCGGTCAATCTCACCAGCACCTGGTCACCGGCCTGATGCCCCAGGCTGTCGTTGATATGGCCAAAGTGGTCCAAATCCAGGCAAACCAGCGCCGCAGACGCCACATTTTTATGCGCCTGCGCCAAGGCCATCGTCGCCCGCTCGGTAAACAGACTGCGGTTGGGCAAGCCGGTCAACCCGTCAAAGAAATTGAGCTGGCGAATGCGCGACTCGGTCTCCTGGCGTTTGGACACATCGCGCACAAAGGCTGAGAACACGCCGCCCTCAACCCCATTAAACGTGGCGCTGATTTCCACCGGTATCAGGTTGCCGTCTTTACGCCGATGCAGCGTCTCCAGCAAACCCACTTTGCCTGCCATCACAGCCTGCAGGTACGCCAGCACCTGGGCTTGGGACTCATCGACCTTCAGGTCGGCCACCTGCATCTGCAGCAACTCGTCGCGGCTGTAGCCGGTCATGGCCACATACGCGTCATTCACCTCAAGCAGGCGGCCTTGAGCGTTAGCCAGCCAAAAGCCATCTTGCGAACTGGCCAACACCGAGCGGTATTTGGCTTCGCTCTCGCGCAGCAGCAAGGTGCTTTCACGCACCTGCAACTCATGCACGCACAAGCTTTGCATCACCCGGTTAAACCCTTGTGCCAAAGCTGTCAGCTCATCATGCCCCCGCTCATCAACACGCACTTGCAGATCGCCTTGCTGCAGGCGTTGGGTTGCCGCCTCCAGCACGGCCAGGCGACGGGTGACCAAGCGCTGCATCAGCAAACCGATCATCAACAACAGCACACCATAGCCCATCGACCGGAGCGCAACGCCCTCAAGCCAGGTTTGGGTGGCACTGGCACGCAACTCGTCCGTTGGCACGCGGATGCTCAGCACTCCGCGCAAATCGCCCACTTTGTAGCCATAGGCCTGGTCGTAGGCCTCCCTGATGGCTGCAGGTGCAGCGTTACGCTCGCCGTGGCATTTCAGGCAATAGGGCTCAATCCATATGGGTGCAGCAAAGTGAAAAAAGCTTTTACCTTGTGCATCCAGAATGTCCTGGCTACGGTCAGTGGCGGTGGGATTGGCGCGAAACCAGGCTATGTCTTGCAATTCAATGGCATCAGCCTGGTTGGCCGGGTTGCGTGGTCGGTCTGACACATTGTTGAAACGCAAGCCGGTACTCAGCCAGTTCGGAAAATCCTGTGATATTTTGCCCAGCGCATGCGCCGGCAGAAAGCCAAGGGTGTGCGAATCAAGCGCTACGCCGCTGTCCAAAAACTGCTGGTGATAGACCCGCCGTGTGGCCATCAGCAAGCCCTGCACAATGCGCGCATCCTCGCTGGCGTGGTCGTGCACACTTTTCTGCAGGTCACGGTAGCCCACGGTCAAGTCAATGCTCATCACCACCGCCACCACCACGGCGCAACCAAGCCAGATTTTGTTTTGGAGCTTCATGATGTGGCGTGCCGTGACCAGATTACAGGTGACATGGCGGCGGCTCCACATCCTGACCCGCTTCAAGCTTGGCCATCCAGGCGTCGGCCTCCTCTAGTGTCAAATGCAAGCCATTGGCTTGGTAAGCCTCCCAGGCGGTCAGCGCAACCAGGCGGGCGCAGGTCTGCAGGTCTGGTTTGACTGGGATGGGGTTGGCAACACGGGCAAGCATGGTGGATTTTCCAAAAGTCAGCAACAGGTATTACAAAACATGACCTTAACTGGTGAGCTTGAAAAACCGCATGGTTTGCTGCAGTTGCTCGGCGCGGGCGCTCATGTCTTCTGAGGTGGCAGCAAGTTGCTCGGAGGCGGCGGCGTTTTGCTGGGTGATCTGGCTAAGCTGGCCAATGGCCGCGTTGATTTGACCCACCCCGCTGCTTTGTTCGGTGGAGGCTGCGGTGATCTCTTGCACCAAATCGCTGGTTCGGCTGATGTTGGGCACGATCTCGGCTAGCAGACGGCCCGCTTTTTCAGCCAGCGCGACGCTGTTGCTGGCGACCTCTTCAATTTCTTGCGCTGCCAACTGGCTGCGCTCGGCGAGCTTACGCACCTCGGCTGCCACCACGGCAAAGCCCTTGCCGTGCTCGCCAGCACGCGCGGCTTCAATTGCGGCATTCAAAGCCAGCAGGTTGGTTTGGGCTGCAATGTCATCGATCACGCCAATTTTTTTGGCAATTTGCTTCATGGCCTCAACGGTTGCAGCCACCGACGCACCGCCATCCACCGCATCTTTGGCCGCTTTACTGGCCATGGTGTCGGTGACCTTGGCGTTGTCGGTATTTTGTGCAATGCTGCTGGTCATCTGCTCCATCGACGCACTGGTTTCTTCCACCCCAGCCGCCTGCTCGCTGGCGGCTTGGCTCAAAGACTGCGCCGTGGCACTGATTTCTTCAGAGGCACTGGCCAGCGCCTGCGCACCGCTGTTGACATCGCCCACCACCTGGCTGAGCTTGCCCACCATGGTTTTCATGGCAAACAACAGGCTCGACTGGTCTTTGGCCTTGAGCGCAATGCGCAGCCCCAGGTTGCCAGCGGCCACCTGTTTCGCAATGGCGGTGGCATAAGCGGGCTCACCGCCCAACTGGCGCAGCAGGTTGCGAATGATCCATAGCGACAGTGCCACGGTGACGACCACGCACAGCAGCGTCGCAATCAGGTAGGTCAAAAATCTTTGATGGGCCACGGCAGTGGTGTCGTGCGCCACTTGCACGATGTCACCCGAGAGCCGTTTTTCGATCTCATAAACGGCATCAATGCGCCCGGTGGCCTCGCTAAACCAAAGCTCGCTGGCTACGCCAAACCCGCCAGAGAGATTTTTGTCTTGAACCGCCTGGCGAATGCGCTGCACTTCTTTGCTGGAGGCCTGGTTGGCTATGGCTTCAAAGGCGGCTTTTTCGACGTCGGTGGCATAGGTCAGAAAGACTTCAAAATTGGTGTCTTGCTTGAACACGCGCTCCAGCCAGCTTTGGTACTGCCCAATGTGGATGGCATCCGCCACCAGAATGCCGGTTAAAAACGCCCGCTCCTGCCCGGCCCACTCCTTGCCCTTGATCAGTGAGAAAAACGCCGTCATCTTGCGCGCCACCGAAGGGTCTACGTCCTGAACACTGATGCGCCCGAGCGACTTGAGCAAAATGCTGATGGTCTCGGTGTAGTAGGCAGCAGTTTGCGGGCCGCTTTTTTTCAGGGCGGTGATGTCTGCGCGTGCGCTTCCCAAATCATCCAGCCGTTGCAAGGCGGTTGAAGTCAGGTCGGGCGCAACTGTGGCTGACGTTTTCAGCACCTGCAAGCTGACATCGGTGACGTCGCGGCGCTGGGCCACCAAGTCGCCAAACTTTTTGCCGACCGAGGTGCTGAATCCGGTGCTGCTGCCACGCTCAATTTGCAGGTTGTGAATCACTGCGCTCAAGGCCACAGCCAACGGCATGAGCTGCTCTGTATGCTGGGCAGCACGGTATTTTTGCCACTCCTGGTTGGAGCCCAGGCCGGCGGTGATCATCAGTGCCAGCAAGGGCACCATGACCAGCACCATCAGTTTGCTGACGATCGACGCAAAGATGTTCATGTTGTCTCCTGCTGGTTTTTTTGCGGGTAGGGCGCGCCAGTTGTCGGGCTGTCTGGCCACTCACCCAACCGAATCCTGAGCCAGCGCCGCCACCTGCCCCAGTTGGCCAATTTCTTCCATTGACAGCACTTTGGCCACGTTGAGCAAAATCACAAATTTGCCGTTCACCTTGGCAATGCCTTCAATGAACTCGCTGCGAATCTTGGCGCCAAAGCTGGGTGCGGGTTCGATCTCGGCGGTGGGGATTTCGAGCACCGCTTGCACCGAGTCCACCACAATGCCCATGTTTTGGTGTTCACCCTCCACCGCCGTGGGCACTTCCACAATCACGATGCAGGTGCTTTTGACGACGGGTGTGCTGGGTTTGCCAAAGCGGTTGGACAAGTCCAGCACCGGCACCACCGCACCGCGCAGGTTGATGACGCCACGGATGCACGCGGGCATCATCGGCACTTCGGTCAGGTTGGCGTACCAGATGATCTCTTTGATGCACAGAATGCTGAGTGAAAACATTTCGCCACCAAGCATGAAGGTTAAGTACTGTTTTTCCTCTGTAGCCCTTGCTACGCTTGCGCTAGCAGCTATGCTTTTTGAGTCTTTTGGAACGAGTGCGTTCATGACAAAGCCTTTCTTCAACAGTTGGGGACAACGCTAAAGGTCTGTCCCCAAGGTTTCACACATGGTTTCAAAATTTGGTGAACTGGGCTTCATCCACGTCGGCGCTGGCCGTGGCTGCGGCTTTGGCTGCGGGCTTGAAGCTGGCCTTGGGCGCTGCTGGCTTTTTGCTGCTGGCGGTGCTTTTGCGCACCGCAAAGCTGCTGCCACCACTGCCACCACTGCCACCACTACCCGAGCTGTCGAGCTTGAAGAAGCCCATGGTTTGCTGCAACTGCTCGGCCTGGCTGCTCATCTCTTCACTGGTCGCGGCCAATTCTTCAGAGCTGGAGGCGTTTTGCTGGGTGGTGGTGTTGAGCTGGCTCACGGCGCTGTTGATCTGGCCAACACCGCTGCTTTGCTCGGTAGACGCTGCCGTGATCTCTTGCACCAAATCTGAAGTCTTGCGGATGTTGGGCACGATCTCGGCGAGCAGTCTGCCCGCTTTTTCGGCCAGCTCGACGCTGTTGCCGGCCACTTCGCCAATTTCTTGGGCGGCCACCTGGCTGCGCTCAGCGAGTTTGCGCACCTCTGCCGCCACCACGGCAAAACCTTTGCCGTGTTCACCAGCGCGCGCTGCTTCAATGGCCGCGTTCAAGGCCAGCAGGTTGGTTTGGGCGGCAATGTCGTCGATGATGCCGATTTTTTTGGCGATTTGCTTCATGGCTTCTACCGTGGCGTTGACTGCCTCGCCACCATCAGCGGCGTCTTTGGCGGCTTTGCTGGCCATGCCGTCGGTGATCTTGGCGTTTTCGGTGTTTTGGGCAATGCTGCTGGTCATTTGCTCGATGCTGGCACTTGTTTCTTCAACGCCTGCGGCTTGTTCGCTGGCGGCTTGGCTTAAAGACTGCGCGGTGGCGCTCACCTCTTCTGAAGCGCTGGCTAAAGCCTGGGCACCGCCGTTGACGTCGGTCACCACCTGACTGAGCTTGCCAATCATGTTTTGCATGGCTTGCAGCATCTGGCCGGTTTCGTCTTTGGTCGTGGCATCAATGCGAACCGTCAGGTCTCCCTCAGACAGGCGGTTCAGACCAACCAACGCTTCGTTCAGCGGCCGGGTGATGCCGCTGGTCAAATACCAGGCCAGAAAGCAGCCAATCGCGATGGCGGTACCGGCCACGATGAGCAGCAAGCGCACCGCATCAGCGTAGGCGGTCGCTGCCAGGTCGTGATCTGACTTGGTCTCTTGCGCTTGAAGTGTGATCAGCTCCTCTAAAGTGTCCTGCACTTTTTGCACAGCCGGTGCAGCCTCGGTCATCATCAACTTCACAGCTTCGTCATCTTTGCCCTCTGCATCCAGGGCAAGCACCCGATCATTCAAAGCGACAGCATCTGCAAGCTGGGTCTTGACTTGGCTACGCAATGCAATACCTTTTTCATTCAAGGTTGTTTTTTGAAAATCATCGAAGGCTTTGGCGTACAGCTGCCGAGCCCGTTCCATTTTTTTGTGTTCGTTGGCTATCGCTACAGGGTCTTTGAGCAAGATGATGCTGCGCATCACACGCGCCACAACGTGAATTGACTCAGCCATATCGCTGTTGAGCTGAACCTTGTACATGTTGTCATTGACGAGATCGTCCAGCCGATCCTGAACTTTGCCCATGCCATTGATGCCAATAGCGGCCAATCCCGCCCCGATGAGCAGCAAAATCACAAACCCCAGCGTCAAACGAAACCCAATCCTCATATTTGCAAACATCTCAGTTCCCCTATAAAAATTTATAACAAATCAAGCTCTAGCCCTTATATAACCTGCGCAAGCAGCTATTGAATCAATAGTACTTGGCAGCCGCTGCCGGTGGCTTACACCGGTGCAGCGCGGGCTTCATGGCCCGTTTCGTTCTTGTCTATGGCCTGCCTCACCAGTTGCGGCACGTCCAGAATCAGCGCCACGTCGCCACTGCCCAGAATGGTGGAGCCGCTGATGCACTTGCTTTGCGCAAACATCTGCCCCAGCGGTTTGATGACGGTCTGAAACTCGCCCAGCAGGGTGTCCACCACCAGCCCGGCTTTTTGCCCGGCGTGTTTGAGCACCACAATGTTTTCGCCCTTGGCCGGTTTGCCTTTAACAGAGAACAGCTCGCGCAGGCGGATGAACGGCAGCACCTCGCCACGCAGGTTGGTGTAGTCGTGCCCCGGCTCGGCGCTGTAGCTCACGCACTCTTCAATCATGTCCAGCGGAATGGCGTAAACGGCTTTGTCAATGCCCACCAAAAAGCCGTCGATGATGGCCAGGGTGAGCGGCAGGCGCACCGTCACCGTGGTGCCCACGCCTTCGGTGCTGCTGATGCCCACCGTGCCGCGCAGCGCGGTGATGTTGCGCTTGACCACGTCCAGCCCGACACCGCGACCCGAGAGGTTGGTGACTTTTTCGGCAGTGGAAAAACCGGGCTCAAACACCAGGCCGTAAATCTCTGAGTCGCTCAGGTGGTGGCCGGCTTCGACCAGGCCGCGCTCAATGGCTTTGGCCAGAATGCGGTCTTTTTTCAGACCACCACCGTCGTCCTGCACGGTGATGACAATGGCGCCACTGTCATGAAAAGCGTTGAGCTGCAGCAGGCCTTGCGCGGGTTTGCCACGGGCGATGCGCACCTCGGCACTTTCTATGCCGTGATCCATGCTGTTGCGCACCAGGTGCATCAGCGGGTCGCCAATTTTCTCGACCACGGTTTTGTCGAGCTCGGTGTCTTCGCCGTCAATGTGCAACACGATGTCTTTGCCCAGGTCGCGCGACACGTCGTGCACCACCCTTTGAAACCGGCTGAAGGTGGCACCAATGCGCACCATGCGCAGTTGCAGCGCGCTGTCGCGCACTTCTTCGACCAGCGTGGCCAATTTGGAGGTGGCCTCAGACAGTTCAATGACCCGTGAGCGGTGCGCAATCAGGTTCACACTGGCCCCGGCAATGATCAGCTCGCCCACCAGGTTGATGAGCTGGTCGAGCTTGTCGGCATCGACGCGGATCGACTTGCTTTCGGTGGCGCTGGCTTCTTTGACTTGCTTTTGTTTGGTGAGCGCGGCCTCCACCACCTCGGGCTGCACCGAGCCTTGCTCGACCAGAATGGTGCCAATGGGTTTGGCGGGTGTGTCTGCCTGGGTGTCAAGCGCCATGTCAAGCTCTTGCGCGGTGAGTGTTCCGCAGCGCACCAGCATGTCGCCCAGGCGGGACACCTCGCTTTGCTGCAGGCTGATCAAGGCAATGTATTCAGAGATGCGGCTGTGTGGCGGCAGAATCACCACCCGGCAGTCGCCCTGCACAAACTCAAACACTTTCTCGATGGCGGCTTTGTCGGCATCGGTTTTGAAGGCAATCTCAAAGCCCAGGTAGCACAACTCGGCGTCAAAGTGTTCGACATCGGGCAAGGCGTCGGTGACGGTCTCAATGGCGGTGATCTGCCCCATGGTGCCCAGGTAGCGGATGAAGCTCAAAGGATCCATGCCGTTGCGCAGCACATCGGGGCCAAAGCGCAGTGAAATGTGCCAATGGTCGGCGCGGGCGGTGTCGGCTGTGATGCGCTCCACCTTTTCGGTGTCAGCGGTGGGCAGGTTGCGCGCAGCGCTGGTGCTGTTGTTGGCGTTGGCGTTGGCGTTGGTGTTGGTGTTGGTGTTGCCAGCTTGCGCCTTGGGCACGTCCAGGTAGGTGCGCAGGTCGGCCAGCAGCGGCTCGCCAGCGGCTATCAGCTCGGGCGAGCCGGCCAGTTCACCTGCAGCCACGCCGTCGACCAGCGCGCCAATGTGGTCGTTGCAAGCCAGCAGCAGCACCACCAGTTTGTCGGCCAGCGCCAGCTTGCCCGCACGCACCTGATCCAGCACGCTTTCCACCACATGGGTAAAGGCCACCACATGGTTCAGGCCAAACAAGCCGCTGGAGCCTTTGATGGTGTGCGCCGCGCGAAAGATGGCGTTGATCAGCTCGGTTTTGTCTTGCGTGTCTTCCACCGCCAAAAGCGCGGTTTCCATGTCTTCCAGCAGCTCACGGGATTCTTCCAGAAACACCTGCAGTGCGTCGTCCATTTCACTGTTGGCCATGTCAGCTCCTTGAGGTTTTGGTGTTGGCGTCCATCACCAGATGGTCGCCAAAGTAGCCCGCTACGTTGAGTTGCTCAAACACATCCAGCACCGCCGGGCTGTGGCCGCACAGCTGCAGGTCTTTGCCCTGTATTTGGGCGTTCTTTTTGGCCATCATCAGCAGCTGCACGCCGGCGCTGTCCAGGTCGGTCACGCCAGAGAGGTCCATCTGCTCGGGCGCTGGCTTGGCCAGCATCTGCGGCTGCAGTTCCATGGCGCGAAAAATGGTGAGTTCGCCCACAATGGGCAAGGTGGTTTGGCTGATTTGGCTCATGGCAGGCACAGCCGTTGGACGGCGCTCACAAGTTGTTCGGGTTGAAAGGGTTTGACCACCCAGGCGCGCGCGCCAGCGGCCTGGCCTTCGCGCTTTTTCTCTTCAGCTGATTCGGTGGTGAGCATGATGACCGGGGTGAACTTGTAGGCCGGCATCTGCTTGACGGCCTTCAAAAAGGCAATGCCGTCCATCACCGGCATGTTCACGTCGCTGATGATCAGGTGGACTTTTTGGCCGGTGAGTTTGCTCAAGGCATCTTTGCCGTCGCAGCCTTCAATGACGTCGTAGCCCGAGCTGCGCAGCGAGATGCCAACCACGCGTCGCATCGAGGCCGAGTCGTCCACAACCATGATAAGTTTTGCCATAGCAACTTTCCCCTAGAAAAAACTGATGTCGGTGACCGCGGCGCTGCTCTGCACCTGGCCGCCTTGGTGAATCACATGTTGGTCGGCCATGACGTATGACTTTTTCATCTCGTCAAGCATGTCTTGCGGGTCATGCGACTGCAGCTGGCCGCTGTGCGCATGGGCTTGCTGCTGGGCTTGCAGCACCTCGGGCAAGCGGCCCATGTTGCCGATGACCTGGGTCAGGATCTGGCTCACACGGTCTTGAAACTGCATCTCTACCAGCGCCTGGTTCACCTCTGCCTGGATGCCGTGGCTTTCCTCTTTTAAAAGCCCACTGGCGGACTGCAGTTTGTCTGTGATGCCTTTGAAATCTGTCAGCACCTGTTTGATGCTGGCCTCTGTGGTGTGGGCACGCTTGTCACGTTGCTCAACAGCGGTTTGCACCACGGCGCAGGTCTGCACAATCGCTTCGCTGATGTGCCGAACTTTTTCGGCCATGCTTTTGCCAGTTTTGCCAGACTGAGTGGAGAGCATCCGAAACTCTTTGGCAACCACCGCAAAGCCCCGACCCTGCTCGCCTGCACGAGCCGCTTCAATGGCGGCGTTGAGTGACAGCAGGGTTGACTGCTGGGCAATTTTTGCCACCTCAAAAGCCATGCCTTCAAGCTCGTTGATGAAGCTTTCCAGCCCGCGCACCCGCTCGAGCATGTTGACCATGCTGCTCATCGCGTTTTGCTGTGCGCTCACCACCGCACCGAGCGTTTGTTCGCTGCGGGCAAAGACCGCCACCAAGCCTTCGTCGCCGCTGTCGATGCTGTCAGTTTCCTGGCTTGCGGTGCGCAAAGCCTCGCCCAGCTTGTCAACAATGCCGCCAAAGCGCTCTGACAAGGCGTTGACCGCCTGCTCCATCTGGCTGCGCGACGCCTCAATATGGTTGCACCACACCGGTACCACCTGCTCGCCCAAGCTGGTTTGGCTGGCCAAAAAATCGGCGATGGCTTGCTGCATGGCAGCCTCTTTTTTGACCAACTGCCTGCCCAGCAAAACGCCTGCCAACAGCAGCAGGGGCGCGGCCACCAGTGCCAGCGCATTCAAGCCACCAGCGGCCAACACAGCCAGCGCACTGACCAACCCCAAAGCGGCGGGGTAATGACGGCTTGGCAAACCTGTGTTGAGCAGCTTCATGGCGCGGCCTCCAAACCCACAGGCGACAAACTCAAGAGTATGGGCAACAAGTCAGCCACAAAATTGGCTTTACCAACCAGACCCAGAGCGCCCAATTTTTTGGCGGCAGCGCGGTAGGCATCGTTGTCGTGCATGGTCAAAAACAAGACCTTGGGTGCGGTGTGCCAGGCTTGCATGGCTTGAGCCACTTCCAGGCCGGTCATGCCGGGCATCACAATGTCCAGCAGCATCAGGTCTGGTTGCAACCGCTGGGCCATTGCCAGCGCCTGCGCGCCGTCCAGCGCTTGGCCAACCACGGTGACCCTGGGCAACAGGCCCAGGGTTTTGCTGACCGTGGCTAAAAAAGTGGGGTTGTCATCCACCAACAGCACCTTCAGGCGCGCACCTGCGTTTTGTGCTGTAGCTGGGCTTGATTCAAGTTTCATGCCGTCCACTGTAGGCCTTGAATCAGCGCTTTGGCATCAGGCCAACACCCGAGACGGGCATCGGCAACACCTGATGCGCCGCGGCTGGTCAGGCGCGGGCAGCAGCAAGAATCTGGATGCCGAAGGTAACGCTAAAGCATGCACCTGCACCCGGCTGCACGGCCAGCTCTGCGCCCAGCTGACGCGCCATGTCGCCTGCCAGCTGCAAACCCAGCGACTGGTTGCGACGCTGCTCAAAGTCAGCGGGCAAGCCCACGCCGTCGTCGGCCACGCTCAGCGTCCAGGCATCAGGCTGCAGCCCCGGCTGCAAGCGCAGGGTGACGCTGCCACTGCGCCCCGGCGGAAAAGCGTGCTTGAGCGCGTTGGACATCAGCTCATTGACCAGCAAGCCGCAGGTGGTGGCCTGGTCCATGACCACGCTGCACGGTGCCAAATCCAGCACCAGTTGCACCGCTGCGCCACTGCTTTGTGCCCGAAAGAGTTGCGTGGCCAGTGGGCGCAGGTAAGTGGCCAAGTCCACCGAACCAAATTGGCCGACGCGGTAAAGTGTTTCGTGCAGCAGCGCCATGGCTTGAACCCGCCCACCCATGTCAGCCAGCACCGAGGTGACGCTGGCGTTGGCATGGCGGCGCATCTCTAGCCGCAGCAAGCTGGCAATGACTTGCAGGTTGTTTTTAACCCGGTGGTGCACCTCATGCAAAAGCGCGGTTTTTTCTTTCAGGCTGTCGGCCAACAGCGCCTGGGCGTGCACACGTTGGGTGATGTCTTGCTTGAGCGCCACATAGTGGGTGGCCTGGCTCTGCTCGTCGAGCACCGGGGCAATCACCGCGTCTTCAATGAACAGCGCACCATCTTTTTTGCGGTTGTAGAGCTCGCCCTGCCAGACTTGGCCTGCTTGCAACGCGCCCCACATCGACTGGTAGGTGGCACTGGGTGTTTGACCTGATTGAAGGATGCGCGGGTTGCGCCCCAAGACTTCGTCTGCGCTGTAACCGGTAATCTGGCTGAATTGGGGGTTGACGTATTGAATGCTGCCTTGCAGGTCGGTGATCACCACCGCCAGCGGCGCCTGTTCGATCGCACGCGACAACTGGCGCAATTGGTCGCTGGCCAACTTGCGCTCGGTGACATCGGTCACAAACCCATGCCACAGCACCGCACCATCGGCCAGGCGCTCGGGCAGCGCGTTGCCAAACAGCCAGCGCACTGTGCCATCGTCGTATTGGACGCGAAACTCCTTTTGCCACGGGGTCAGGTTGGCGGCGGACACTTGAATGGAAGCAATGACACCGGGCAAGTCCTCTGGGTAGCCGACTGCAAACACCCCTGCGGCATCTTCCTTGGCTTGCTCTGGGCTAACTCGGTAAATGTCTTGAATGGCCGCGCTGGCGTAGGGAAAGCAAGAGCTGCCGTCTGGGCGCAACAGGTATTGGTAAACCATGCCGGGCAGGTTGCTGGCAATGTGATTGAGGCGCTTGAGTGCGGCGTCTGAAGCTTGCTTGGCTTGTTCAAGAGCGGCCAGTGTGTCGGACAGGGTGTGTGTTTTTTGACGCACCCGCCGGCGCAGCATCAGGCTCCACAGCACCAAGCCTGCGGCCAGCAAAGCCATGCCCAGCAAGGCATAGCGCGCTTGGTACAGGTGCATGGCCAGGTCGGGTTCGGGCAGCGTTGCGCCAAACCATTTTTCGTGGATTCGGGTCGCTTCTTCTGGGCTGATGCTGGCAAAACCGCGCGCCACCAGCGCCAGCGTGGTGCTGTCGCCCTTGCGCACCGCACGGTGAAAGGCGCCAGTGAACAAGGATTCGGTGTAAAGGTAATCCTGGTTGATCCCAAGCTGGTGCAGCAGGTAGAGCGCCGGGGGCTTGTCCATGCAAAACACCCGCAGCTCGCCCAGCTTGGCAGCCTGCAGCACTGCGCTGTAGCTGGGGTAGGTGCTGAAACTGCTGACGCCTTGCGCTGACAAAGCCTCTATGCAGGTATCACCCGCCTTGACCCCCACCCTGAAGCCCTTGACCGTATGGGCATTGACGATGCCGCTGACGCTTTTGTGGAAAAACAGCGGCACTTCAATGCTGGCATAGGGTGGGGTGAAGTCGTAAATTGCCTGGCGCTGCGGAGTCTGGAAAATGCTGTCAATGACCTCTGCGCGCCCGGCTTGCATCATGTCCAGCGCGGCCTGCCAGGGTAAGGGCCGCAGGTTCACCGCAACGCCGGTTTTGCTTTGCCACAGCGCCCAGGTGTCTATCAAAATGCCTTGAAAATCGCCATGCTCATCCCGAAAAACATACGGCGGATAGTCGTCATCGAGCACCACGGTGATCGACTTCTGAACCGCGCCAGGCAAAGGCACAGCCGCCTGCTGCGCCCACAACAGGCTGCTGCACAGGCACCAGGCCAGCACCGTCAAGCAGATACGTTTAGTCATCAATCAATAGCAATATAGCCATAATACATAAGGGCTAGAGGGTTATTTGTTCAAATATTTTCAGCGACCCAGCAGGCTTTCTGCGGCCGCGGGTTTGGCAAACAAATAGCCTTGAAAGGCATCACAGCCCAAATGCGTCAGCAGCTGGTATTGGGCCTCGGTTTCAACGCCTTCGGCAATCACCTGCATGCCAAAGTTGTGGCCCAGGTGGATGATGGTCTCGGCAATCACCCGGTCGTCTGGGTCGCTGTGGATGTGGCGCACAAAGGACTGGTCGATTTTGAGCTGGTTCATGCCCAGTCGCTTGAGGTGTGCCAGAGAGGAGTAACCGGTGCCAAAGTCGTCCAAGGAAAACCGAACCCCCAAGGCGCGGATGCGGGCAATTTTGTCAAGCACGGCGGGCAGGTCTTCCACCAGCATCGACTCGGTCAGCTCCAGCTCCAGGCGCTGCGGGTTGGCACCGCTGCGTGCCAGGGTGTTGGTCACGCTTGCCACAAAATCTGCTTGGGCAAATTGCAGCGCGCTGACGTTCACCGCCATGACCCAGTGGCTGGTGTCCATGCGCTGCGCCCACTGGGTGAGTTGCTGGCAAGCGGACTCTAGCACCCACTGCCCCAAGGGCAGGATCAGCCGGGTGGCCTCGGCCAGCGCAATGAATTCGCCCGGCATCACCAGACCACGCTGGGGGTGCTGCCAGCGCACCAGTGCTTCTGCGCCCAGCGGCACGCCTTGTGCGGTGACCTGCAGTTGGTAGTGCAGCACAAATTCATGCGCTTCCAGGGCGCGCTCCAGGTCTTTCTCTAGGCTGGTACGCGCCAGCACCATCGCCTGCACCACCGGGTCATAAAAGTGGGCGGCGTTGCGCCCGGCGGCCTTGGCCTGGTACATGGCCGCGTCGGCTGTTTTGAGCAGCTCGTCTACATCACTCGAACGGCCGTCAAACAACACCAAGCCAATGCTGGCTGAGCTCTTGTAGTGGTGGCCGCAGAGGCTGTAGGGCTGGCTTAACGCGTGCAAGACTTTGTCGGCTACCGCTTCAGCGCGGGTGGCAGCCGTGGCTTGATCTGTACTCAGCGTACCGAGCAACACCATGAATTCATCACCCCCAAAATGCGCCACCGTGTCTTCTGCGCGCACACACGCCAGCAGCCTTTGGCCAGATTCTCGCAACAGGTCGTCACCGCAGCCGGGGCCGAGCATTTCGTTGGCTTGGCGAAAGTGGTCCAAATCCAAAAACAGCAGGACACCCCAATGCTGGCTTTGGGCGGCGTGCAACAGCGCGCCGCGCAGATGCGCCATCAGGCCGCGCCGGTTGGGCAAACCGGTGAGTGCGTCGGTGAACGCCAGGCTGTGCAGCTGGGCAGCAGCGAGGCGCTGGGCACTGAGGTCTTTGAAGATGCAGATGGTGTGCAGCTGCACGCCTTGGGGCAGGTCTGACAGCGTCAAACTCAAAGGCACGGATGAGCCGTCTTGGCGCAGGCCCTCAGGTTCGCTGTGCGGTGTTTGGGTCAGGGCTTGCCAGGCGCTGTGCTGGCGCAGCAGCCCTGCGGCGGCATCTGCCTCAGGCGCAAGCATGGGCAGCAATTGCCCAATGTGCAAGCCCAGCATGGCTTGGGTGGTGTAGCCAAACATGGCTGCAGCACTGGGGTTGGCGCTGGTGACACGGCCTTGCGGGTCGAGGGTGACCACACCCTCGCTCATGTGCGCTAAAACCGCCTGGCTGTGCTGGCGCAGGTCGCGTTCGCGTTGCTCGGCTTGTTGCTTGTAAAAAGCCATTTGCAAGGTGGTGGCCAGTTCGCGCTCTGAGAAGGGTTTGAGTATGTAGCCGTAGGGTTCGGCCAGTTGTGCGCGTTGCAAAATTTCTTCGGCAGCGTAAGCACTTAAAAAAACCACCGGGACAGGTTTTTGCGCCCGGATGGCCAGCGCCGCGGCAATGCCGTCCATGCCAGCGCCGAGCTTGATGTCCATGAGCACCAGGTCGGGCGCGAGTGTGCCCGCCAGCTGCACGGCTTGCTCGCCGGTGCTGGCCTGCCCAGCCACCGAGTAACCGAGCGCCTGCAACTGGTCTTGCAGGTCGCGCGCAATGATGGTTTCGTCTTCGACGATCAGAATGCTTGGCTTTGCCATGCATGCAGGTTAACACCCCCAGCAGCCCGGCTGGCTCAGGGCAACACCTGAGGCCAGGGCTTTAATGACCTGATGGCGCGCCCTTTTTGGTGCAGCGCATGCAGCACCCAAATGCTCTTATTAGTATAGCTACTTGCGCTTATTTTATAAGTGCTAGAGGCCAATTTCTCTTACAAAGATACCAAACCCGTCTTGATGGCGTAGCGCACCAGGCCGGTGACCTCGTGCACGTCAAGCAGCTTCATCAGGCTGGTGCGGTGGGTTTCAACGGTTTTGACCGACAGGTCGAGCTGGCGGGCAATTTCTTTGGTGCTCAGGCCCTGGGCAATGCGCTGCAACACCTCGCGCTGGCGCGCAGAGAGCGGGTCGCCTGCTTGGTCGTCACTGCGCAGGCGCTGCACATAGTCGCTGACCACGCCTTTGGAGACCGCCGGGCTGAGGTAGGTTTCGCCGCGCATGACCGCGGCCAGCGCCAGCTCCAGCTCCATGGGCGCCGCGTCTTTGAGCAGGTAGGCGACCGCCCCCAGGCGCAGGGCACGGCGCACGTATTCTTCGCTTTGGTGCATCGACAAAATCATCACCCGCACCGCCGGGCTGTCTTGCAGCAGCCGGGCGGTGGCTTCCAGGCCGTTGAGGCCGGGCATGGCAATGTCCATGAGCACCACGTCGGGGTGATGTTGGGCGGCCAAATCAAGCAGCGTCTGGCCGTCACCGGCCTCGCCAACCACTTCCACGCTGGGTATGGCGTCGAGCAGTTTGTGCAGGCCCGCACGCACCAGTGTGTGGTCGTCGGCAAGCATGACGCGCAGTGGTGCTTTCAACCTAAATTCCTCAGTTGGACGCGCACGAATGGGCTACTGGCGGCGCGGCTGGGTAGGCGAGACGACGCGGCGGGCTGCTGCCCGCAAGGAGGAACAACGACCCCAGGGGCGTTGCCAGTGGCTCAATCGGGTGCGTAGCGTTGTCACCCAAATGGTGAACCGAGCCAATGCTGAAAGGGTCAATGATCATAGGAACTTCATAGAGAAAACAAGCGGTCAACTGAGGAATCTAGGTTCATGGCCGTGGCGGCTGGGCGCGCCACGGGCAGCGCAGCAAAACAGTGGTGCCTTTGCCAGGCGCAGAGGTCAGGCTGAGTTGGCCGCCCAACAGCGCAGCGCGTTCTTGCATGCCCAACACGCCCACACTGCTGCCATTGGATGCGCGTTCGCACATGGCGGCGGGGTCAAAGCCGACGCCATCGTCGCTGACTTGCAGCAGCAGGTCAGCGCCGTCACGGCGCAATTCAATGTCAACCTGGCTGGCCTTGGCGTAGCGGCTGATGTTGGTCAGCGCCTCTTGGGCAATACGAAAGCAGGCGGTCTCAATGTCTGGCGCCAGGCGACCCAGCGTGCGCTCCTGGTGCACGCGCGCTGCAAAGCCGCTGCGGCTGGCACTTTGCTCGGCCATCCATTTCAGCGCCGGGGCCAGGCCCAGGTCGTCGAGCATGGAGGGGCGCAGCGCCATGGCCAGGGTACGCACCTGCTGGAGTGCGTTTTCCACAATGCGCAGGTTGTCTGCGTACAGGTTGGGCGGCGCTTGTTCTTTGAACTTCTCGCCGATCTGAAGGTTGATTTTGATGGCGGTGAGCGCTTGGCCCAGTTCGTCGTGCAGCTCCAGCGCGATGCGCCGGCGCTCTTGTTCTTGCACCTCCAACACCCGCTGCGACAAAGCCTGCAACTGGCGTGTGGTGCTGCGCAGCTTGGCATCGGCCTGGTGTTTGTAAAGCGCCATGGCCAGCACGGTGCTGAGTTCGCGCTCAGAAAAAGGCTTGAGGATGTAGCCAAAAGGCTCGGCTAACTTGGCGCGCGAGAGCACGTCGTTGGCTGAAAAAGCGGTCAGGAACACCACCGGTACATCCATTTGGGCGCGAATCTGGCGCGCCGCTTCGATGCCATCCATGGCTCCGGCAAGCTGAATGTCCATCAGCACCAGCTTGGGTTTGTGTTGCAGCGCCAACACAATGGCTTGCTCACCGGTGTTGGTGCTGGCCACCGGCTGGTAGCCCAGCTCCAGCAGTTGCTGGGCAATGTCGCGGGCAACGATCAACTCGTCTTCGACAACCAGAATACGCGGTTTGTTGGGGGTGGCAAGCATGCGGGGTGCAGACGGTCAGGCTGGTTTGGCGGCTACACTGGCCTCTTGGGGGGTTTCATAAATGTGAGCAGCCAAGCCTCTGTTTTCAAGGGCTTCACCCAGTTTTAACCGCATGAATGCGCTGGTGGTGTAGCGCGCCACATCGCTGTAGTGCGCGTCCGAGAGCGCCTTGACCATGGCGGCGTAGTCGTCCACCACCGCCTCGGCTATCTGGAAGTTGTCGTAGTTGACCACCACCTTGATCTTTTTGCCAATCGGCGCGCACAGCTCACGCGCGGCTTGGTCAATGTCTTGCACGTCTTTGAGGGTGTTCACCTGCAAGCCCTGGAAGTTGTAATAGGCGGTGTTCTGTTTGGCATCGAACCGCATGCGCTCGACCAGGCTGATGGAAAGCAAGGTGTCGGCCAGGCGCATCGGCTCGGGCATGAAGATGCGCGCGTCCATGGGCCGAGGCTGCTTGATGATGGGTTTGAAATCCATCTGCGCCAGAATGTCACGCTCGATGTCGATGCCGGGGGCGACTTCGATCAACTCAAGGCCGTCTGGCGTGAGCTTGAACACACAGCGCTCGGTCACATACAGCACCAGTTTGCCCTCTTTAGCGGCATACGGTCCGCTGAAGGTGACCTGCTCGATATGCTTGACAAATTTGTGCGCCCGTCCTTCTTGCACGATACGCACCTGCCCGCCATCCAGCGCAACCTTCAGGCCGCCGGCGGTGAAGGTGCCGACAAACACCACGGTGCGGCTGTTTTGGGTGATGTTGATAAAGCCACCGGCACCGGCCAGTTTGGGGCCAAAGCGGCTGACGTTGATGCTGCCCTGCGGATCGCATTCGGCCAGACCCAAGCAAGCCAGATCCAGGCCACCGCCATCGTAAAAGTCGAACTGCTGGTTCATGTCGATCAAGGCTTCAGGGTTGGTGGCCGCGCCAAAGTACAAGCCCGAGGCCGGCACCCCACCGATCACGCCAGGCTCGGCGGTGAGGGTCATGTATTTGAGTATTTTTTCTTCGTTGGCCACCGCAGCCAGACCCTCGGGCATGCCAATGCCCAGGTTGACCACCGCGTTGGGCTTGAGCTCAAAGGCGGCGCGCCGGGCGATGACTTTGCGCTCGTCGAGCGCCATGGGTTCAAGCGCGTCCAGGGGCACACGCACCTCGGCGGCAAAAGCGGGGCTGTAACCGCCAGCCAGGTTTTGCAGGTGGTTTTCGGGCTTGGCTAGCACCACGCAGTCGACCAAAATACCGGGCACCTTGACATGGCGGGGGTGCAGCGAACCGCGCTCCACAATGCGCTCCACCTGCGCGATGACAAACCCACCGCTGTTTTTGGTGGCGGTGGCTATGGCCAGCACGTCTTGGGTGAGGGCTTCACGCTCCAGGGTCATGTTGCCTTCAGAGTCAGCGCTGGTGCCGCGGATGAAGGCCACCGAAATGGGAATGGATTTGTAGAACAACAGCTCTTTGCCACCCAGCTTGACCACGCTGACCAAGTCTTCGGTGGTTTGACTGCCGATTTTGCCGCCCTCCAGGCGCGGGTCGACAAACGTGCCCAAGCCCACTTTAGAGACCGTGCCAGGCAGGCCGCAGGCGGTGTCACGGTACATGTGGGAAATCACACCCAAAGGCAGGTTGTAGGCTTCAATTTGGCCTGCCATGGCCATCTTGCCGATCTGCGGCACCATGCCGTAGTGGCCACCCACCACGCGCTTGATCAAACCCGGGTGGGCAAAATGGTTGGCACCGCCCTGCGCGGTGTCGCCGGGGCCGCCGCCAAACAGCAGGGTGAGGTCGCGCGGGGCACCCGTTTCCAGAAAACGCTGCTCCAGCGCCAGAATCAGCTCAACCGGCACACCGTTGGCACCAAACCCGGAACAACACACGGTGTCGTCGTCACGCAACAGGGCAATGGCCTGCGCGGCAGACACGACTTTCTTACGCATCATGAACTCCCAAGCATTTTTAGACGATAAGACTGTAGCACCGAAGCCAAAAGATGTAACCAAAACCAGCGACTTGGCAAGCATTTGTAACGAACGTGACGCCACAGGCGCTGGCGTTACGTTTGACACGAAATGGTCAAAGACATGCGTTAACTTCGAGTCACATCGATGCCACCTGAGCCACCACAACGGTTCAATTTGTCAACCCTTTACCCTAACGGAGTTACTTCATGAATTCATCTAAATCTGCTCTTTTGTTGGCCCTGTTGAGCGCTGCCACCCTGACCAGCGCCATGGCGCAAGGCACTTGCAACAACGTGCCTGAACGCGTCATCCAGGTCGCTGTCACCAACCCCACGCCGGGCATCATGTCGCACGAAGTGGCCAGCATCATCGCCCTAACGCACAAGGCGCAAGCCCAGTACCGCCGCACGGGTAAACCGCAAGATTTGGCACGGGTCAATGCCATGCGCGCCGAGTTGGCCAGCCGCGGTTTTGGCCGTGCCACCCAGAATGCCCCCGTTGCTGGCCCGGATGCTTTTCCGACGGCACAAGCCCCGCACAGCTGCCAGTTGCTGGCCAGCGCTGGCCTGTGATGCAACCCTTGCGCCCAGCCTGAGCCCGAGCGGCTTGGGTTGAGCGTAAGGCGGCGGATCAAAAGCGCAGCACAAGCTGGCGCGCCAAATGTGCATGTTATTTGTGAACAAGCCCTTAACGTGAAACTACGCCCACAGCCGACAAGAATGGCGTGTCGTAGAGCCGACTTCAGTCGGCTATGGCGGGTTGAAGCCCACCCTACGCAGGACACGCATGTTTCATGCTTTGGGGTGTCCTTGTTGAACATGGACGTTAGTCCAACAGGCAGCCCGATTACCGCACTGCAGCCCTCGCACCCTGGTCTTGCGTGCCGCGCATGGTGGCCATTCACGACTGCATGGAACTCAACGGTGACTTTTGCCAGTTTGCGCCGCGCAGTGTTTTGAAAGAGATTCGCCCCTGGGAGCGTCGCTTCTTGCTGCCCCAAGTGTGAGTTGCCTGATTGCATCCCCACCCAAGGCAATGGCATCTACGCTTGGTTACAGCCCGCTGCCTGCTTGCCGCCCTAGAATGATTCGATGAAACATCCAAACAAATTTTTAGCAGCTCTGGCACTCACAACTGCTTTTGGCTTGAACGCCAACGCTGCAGATGTGGGGGTGTCTGTGAACATCTCCCAACCCGGGTTTTACGGCCGCATCGACATTGGCAGAGTGCCTGCCCCGATGGTGATTTATCCCCGACCGGTGATCATTGAACAGCATCCGGTGACCTTGCAGCGCGAACCCATTTATTTGCGTGTGCCACCGGGCCACGAGAAGCGCTGGGACAAATATTGCAGACGCTACAACGCCTGCGGTCAACCGGTTTATTTTGTTCAAGACAACTGGTACCGCGACGTGTATGTGCCGCGTTACAACATGGGCGGCGCAGGCCGAGACGGTGAGCATGGAGATCACGACAACCGGGGTGATCGTGGCCGTGACAAGAAACACAAGAAAGATCGCGGGCACGACTGAGCCTCGCCTGCGCAACCCCGTGGCTCAGAGCTGGGCGTTGCGCTTGAATTTTTCGGTGGCAGCCACCAATGCACTGCAAATGCCTGGCTCCAACCCGGAGTGACCGGCGATATCGATCATCTGAAGACTTGCTTGCGGCCATGCCTGATGCAAGCGCTAGGCGGATCAGGCCGGGCAGATCACGTCATAGCGCCCCTGAACGATGACCGCTGGCAAATGGCAAATGGCAAATGGCAAATGGCGTATGCGGTCGATGTTTTTGATCAGTTGGTCATCACTGAAAAAACCGCGGTTCAAAAAAATGTGCTTCCAGCCGTCCTACACCCATCGCCACTGCGTCCGCGCCAAATAGATCGGTATCTTGTGGGTGTGGCAAGAGGTGCAGGCAACTGCCCTCATAGCGTCATCAGGCACGTGCAGAAGCCAGCGCTTGCTGTGCATCCGAACTAACGTCCGTGCTCCACAAGGACACCCCTAAGCATGAAACACGCGTGCCCTGCGTAGGGCGGGTTTCAACCCGCCATGGCCGACTGAAGTCGACCCTACGACACGCCATTCTTGTCGGCTGTGGGCGTTGTTTCACGTTAAACATGCGGTCAACTGAGGAATCTAGGTTCAATGTCGCTAATCAGGAGTTGAGTGGTGTTTTGGCGGTGTTCACCAAGCGGCGTGGACTGACCCGCACCGCGTTGATCAAAGAGCACCACACGGTAATGTGCAGGATCAAAAAAACTGGCGGTGTACCGGCGTCAGTCCAGCACCAGGATCACCGTGCAAAAAAAAGCATGGGCATGCCCTGCGGTTTGCCACACTCTTTTTGTGAGAGGGTGTGCAGGTTATCCATTTGCATAAGGGATGCAGAAATTACAAATATCCCTTTTTCGGCGGCACTGACGGGCGCATTGCGTCGTTTCAATCCACTTGTTTAGCAGAGCTAAACGGCGCGTCTTGCGCCTAGCACTGCATCCCGTCAGCACTCGCCATAAACGGTACATTTGCAATTTCCACATCCCTAAGGCCGCTGCGCAAAGGCTCAATCGGTGAAAACAAGAAAGATGCTGATGGGGCTTGACGTGCCTTTGATGCATGAGAAGTCCAATGGACGGTGCTGCATTGTCTTTGGTCTTCAGTCGCGTAAAAAAAGAACCCATGTCAAGGCCTACAATTTCTGACAATTTCGATCACCGTGCTGGCTCGTTGGCCAGTACCCCACAAGCAGGAGACACTATGACATCAGCCCCTACGTCCACCCCGGAAGACAAGCACGCCGAATTGCGCCGCGCCGCATTGGAATATCACGAGTTTCCTACGCCCGGCAAGATTTCCATCGCTGCGACCAAGCAACTGATCAACCAGCACGACCTGGCTCTGGCTTATTCGCCCGGTGTGGCTATCCCATGCGAAGAAATTGTCAAAGACCCGAACAACGCCTACAAGTACACCAGCCGTGGCAACCTGGTGGGTGTGGTGACCAATGGCACGGCCGTGCTGGGTTTGGGTGACATTGGCCCGTTGGCGGGCAAGCCGGTGATGGAAGGCAAGGCGGTGCTGTTTAAAAAGTTCGCCGGTATTGATGTGTTTGACATCGAAATCAACGAAAAGACCGACCTGGACAAACTGGTTGACATCATTGCCTCGCTGGAACCCACTTTTGGCGGTATCAATCTGGAAGACATCAAGGCACCGGACTGTTTTTATGTCGAGCGCAAGCTGCGCGAACGCATGAAAATTCCAGTGTTCCATGACGACCAGCATGGCACGGCCATCACGGTGGGGGCGGCCATCATGAATGGTCTCAAGGTGGCTGGCAAGGACATGTCAAAAGTCAAGCTGGTGACTTCAGGCGCAGGCGCTGCGGCGCTGGCCTGCGTCGGGTTGTTGGTCAAGCTGGGCATCCCGCGTGAAAACGTCTGGGTCACCGACCTGGCTGGCGTGGTCTATGAAGGCCGGGTGGAATTGATGGATCCGGACAAGAGCATTTACGCGCAAAAGACAGATGCGCGCAAATTGGGCGAAGTGATCGACAACGCGGACGTGTTTTTGGGCTTGTCAGCCGGTGGCGTGCTCAAGGCCGAGATGGTCAAGCGCATGGCTCCAAACCCGATCATTTTTGCCCTAGCCAACCCCACGCCAGAAATTACGCCTGAAGAAGTCAAGTCGGTGCGCGACGATGCCATCATTGGCACGGGTCGCAGTGACTACCCCAATCAGATCAACAACATTTTGTGCTTTCCCTATATTTTTCGCGGCGCACTGGATGCTGGCGCCACCACCATCACAGTCGAGATGGAAATGGCAGCCGTGCACGCAATTGCCGAACTGGCCCAGGCCGAGCAAAGCGAAGTGGTGGCTGCTGCCTATGCGGGCGAGCCGCTGGCCTTTGGCCGCGAGTACCTGATTCCCAAGCCCTTTGATCCCCGCTTGATGATCAAAGTGGCCCCGGCAGTGGCGCAGGCGGCGGCAGACAGTGGCGTGGCCCAACGTCCCATTGCCGACATGGATGCCTACCGCGAGAAGCTGCAAAGTTTCGTTTACGCCTCAGGCACGGTGATGAAACCAATCTTTACTGCCGCCAAAAAAGCGCTGAAAAAGCGCGTGGCGTTTGCCGAGGGTGAAGAGGAGCGCGTGTTGCGTGCGGCGCAAATTGTGGTGGACGAGGGCTTGGCGTTCCCGACCCTGATTGGTCGACCGAAAGTGATCGCGGCGCGCATTGAAAAATTCGGTCTACGCCTGCAACAAGGGGTTGATTACGAAGTGGTTAACGTCGAGCAGGATGAGCGCTACCGCGACTTCTGGCAAACCTACCACCGCATGACTGAACGTAAGGGCATCACGGTGCAGATTGCAAAAATTGAAATGCGCCGTCGCCTGACCCTCATTGGCAGCATGATGCTGCACAAGGGCTATGTGGATGGACTGATCTGCGGCACCTGGGGCACCACTTCGCTGCATCTGCAATACCTCGACCAGGTGGTGGGCAAGCGCGAAGGGGTTAACAACTACGCCTGCATGAATGGCCTGATGTTGCCCGGCCGCCAGGTCTTTTTGGTGGACACCCACGTCAACTACGACCCCACGGCTGAACAGCTGGCTGAGATCACAATCATGGCGGCAGAAGAAATGATGCGTTTTGGCATTCCTCCCAAGGCTGCGTTGTTGTCGCATTCCAGTTTTGGCTCTAGCAACCAGCCGAGTGCCCTCAAGATGCGCGACACGCTGGCCTTGTTGCGGGTGCAGGCTCCCTGGCTTGAGGTGGATGGCGAAATGCACGGCGACGTGGCGCTGGACGGCGCGCTGCGAACCCATCTGATGCCCAATAGCACCCTGTATGGCGATGCCAACCTGCTGGTACTGCCCAACATAGATGCCGCCAACATCGCCTACAACTTGCTGAAAACAGCGGCGGGTGGCAATATTGCCGTCGGCCCGGTGTTGCTGGGCGCTGCAAAACCGGTGCATATTTTGACGGCCAGCACCACCGTGCGCCGAATTGTGAACATGACCGCTCTGACAGTAGCGGATGCAAACGCAATTCGGTAAGCCTTAAAAGGCTAAGTTAGTACACACTTAGCCTTCTATTCCCCATGCAAGCATTGCCTATTTATTGGGCAAAAGCTTGCTTTTTTTATTGGGATCACCGACACTAGCGCCCTTGATTATTCGGGTTTACCCGTTGTTTTGCAGGAAGTCAAAGCGCACATGTCCATAACAAGCACTGTCAAGTTGGTACTCACTTGCCTGTGTGTGGCCGCAACGGTATCGACTGGCGTGGCGGTTGCTCGGGCTCCCGCTGCGGTCAGTTTGCAAGCCAGTATTGGCTTGGCTGAATTGCCCAAGCAGGGTGTTGAAACCTATGCCTTGATTCATCAAGGTGGGCCGTTCGCCTCTGAAAAAGATGGTGCGACGTTTGGCAATCGCGAACGCATATTGCCTGCAAAAAAACGGGGGTATTACCTGGAGTACACGGTGCCGACACCGGGTTTAAGTCACCGCGGGGTCAAACGAATCGTTTGTGGCGGTGCGCGAACCACGCCGGATGTCTGTTACTACACCGCCGATCACTATGCGAGTTTTCGCAGGATCGTGCCTTAAAAATAGAAGTTTTGCTGCCAGCAATTTAGAAAGAAAAATATGTCACTTGCCCAACCTATCACCCCTGCCACTGTGAACGCAGCCGAGTTGCCGCTGCGCGGTATTCGCACCAACATTGTGCAATCCATCCGAGCCTTTCGCGTGCCTGATCTGCAACAAGCGGCGCAGGCATTAGGGCATCATTTTTTGTATGCCAACCTGGCCACCGCGCAAAGCAAGCAGGATGTGCTAGACCTGATTGGGAAGCAGTTTATGTTGACCGTGTCAGTGGGCAAAAACTTTGATTCGTTGTACGACAGCATGACCGACCCGGTGCACAAATCGGGCACGCAAACCGGCTTTATTGCCGTGTTGGAACATATTCCTGCCAACACCAAGTTTGACAAGGAAGCGCGTGAGCAACTGCTCGATATTTTTCGCGACACCGTTGACTACTGGGGTGACCGCAAGGTACCTTTCCGTTGTTTCTATTCGTTTTCGGTGGCGCGCTCGGCCCACAACCAAGCAGCTGCCGACGCAGCACATCCAGCCAGTCAGCCGGGTTCAGGCCACATTGAACTGCTGACGGAAAGCGGCGAAAAAATGCCCACCGACAAATTGCTCGACATCTCGCCCCAAGCGCTGCGCATGAGCAGCCCGTTCAACGCCGGTTACTGGACTACTGCCTGAGCCAACGCCACGTACTCATCCACGGGTACTTCTTCGGCGCGGCGTTGCACATTGAACGCCCCGTCAAAGTTCTTGCCTTCCAGCCAGACCCCCAGCGTGTGGCGTAACAACTTGCGCCGCTGGCTGAAAGCCACCTGTACCAGTTCGCTCAGGCAGCGCACATCCACCGTTGCAGCATCCGTGCGCGGCAGCATGCGCACCACAGCGCTGTCCACGCGCGGCGGCGGATCAAAGCTCTCGGGCGGCACAAACAGCACGTTTTCCATGGCATAGCGCCACTGCAGCATCACACTCAAGCGACCATAAGCGGCGGTGCTGGGTTGGGCCACCATGCGGTCGATCACTTCTTTTTGAAGCATGAAGTGTTGGTCTTGGATCACCTCCACGTACTGCAGCAGATGAAACAAAATGGGCGTGGAAATGTTGTAAGGCAAGTTGCCAACAACTCTCAATTTAATAGCACCAAGCCCAGCAAATATATGGGCAAAGTCTACTTTTAATACATCAGATTCAATGACCGTGAGCTGCCCGTGTGCACGCAGGCGCTGAGCCAGGTCGCGGTCTAGCTCGATCACGGTCAAGGCCCCGAGCCGCTCCACCAGGGGCTGCGTCAGGGCTGCCAGGCCCGGGCCAATTTCGACCATGGGATCGCCCGCTTTGGGGTCGATGGCCTGGACAATGGCATCGATGATGCCGCCATCGGCCAGAAAGTGTTGGCCAAAGCGTTTGCGCGGGATGTGGGTTGTGTGCTTCAAGGTTGAGCCAACTTATTGCGGTGCATCACGTAACTCCACGTAAGCACGAGCGCGCACCTCTTGCGCCCAGGTCAGATAGGCTTCGCCAAATTTCTTCTCGTGCAAGACGGCTCGAACTGATTCACGCAGCTGAGCTGGGTTCAGATTGACTTTGCGTCGTTCCAGCAGCTGAATCAAATGCACACCAAAACGTGACACCAGCGGATCACTGATTTCACCAGGAGCCAGACGGTTCATTGCCCCTTCAAATTCCGGTACAAACATGCCCGGGGACGCCCAACCCAGATCACCCCCCTGCTGGGCGCTGCTGTCTTGGGAGTTCGTGCGTGCCAGGGCAGCAAAATCTTCAACGCCGTTAAGCACCTGTTTTTTGAAATTGGCCAATTTAGACTGAGCTTCAGTCTCGCTCAGACTTGCGCTGGGTCGCAACAAAATGTGCCGCGCGTGACTTTCTGTGACGGTAGCAGCCGGCATACCGGGCGTGTTTTTTTTCACCACCTTGAGCACATGAAACCCCGCAGGCGAATGCACCAGGTCAGCTACTTCATCCTCGTTGAGTGCTTGGGTGGCCTGAACAAATAAAGTGGGGTAACGACTCACCTCACGCAGCCCCATCAGTCCGTCATTGCTGGGGGCTGGGATGTCGGAATATTCGTGCACCAGGTTGGCAAAGTTTTCCCCGGCTTTGGCTCGCTTGAGTACCTGTTGCGCACGCATGCGCAGCGCCGCAATTTGCGTCTCAGTAGCAGACTCGGGCACGGCAACCAGAATTTGCGCCAGGTTGATTTGCACGGAATCAGGGTTGAAGTTGTTTTTTTGATCTTCAAGGTATTGATCAATGTCCAGATCGCTGACCCGAACCCGGGACTCTACTTCGCGGTCACGCAAACGCTGCTGTAGCAGCTGGTCGTGCAACTGGGATCTGAATTGCGTCACAGAAAAACCATCGTTCTGTAATCTGCGGTGAAGTTCAGCGACCTCAATCTGGTTTTGTTGGGCAATGGTGAGTTCGGTTTGATCAATGGCCGAATCCTCAATGCGCAAACCCATTTCACGTGCCAGCTGCACTTGGGCTTTGAGGTTGATCAGACTCTCCAGCACCTCTGATGCCAGTTCCTGAATTGGGGGTTGGGGACGGCGTAGCTGCGCCAATTGCGCTTGGACACGCTGTATTTCGCGTCGTACTTCGGCGTTGGTGATGGGTTCGGAATTGACTACCGCCACAATGAAGTCCGCCTGTGTCGCGGTGTTGGCAGTGTTGCTTGCTGCCAAGGTGGCCGTGGGGGGCAAGCGCAAGCCTTGTGCTGATGCCGACCCTAGCGGGGAAAGCGTTACGGCCAGCACGGTTAAAAATACGAAACGGTTTTTCATGAGTCGGGTTCAATCGTAGTTGCTGAAACGACTTGACGCGCCAGACGGATCGCGCAAGTTTTGGTAAAAAGGGATGTTAGTCTGTAGAGACTTGATCGGGTTTACCCCCAGTCTGGAAAAGCCCACAAATTCCAACTGAAACATGATGCGTTGGGTGGCGCTGCTGGTGCTGGTTTGAATACGCTCCATCACCACGCGCCCAAGCCAGCAACCGGCATCGTATTCAAAACCCAGCAGTGCATTGACCAGACGGCTTTCTTTGATACTGTAGTTTAGACGCCCCACGCTGTACCAGCGTTGGCTGGGTGGCAACGTCAGGTTCAAAGCCTGATCAGATGTGTTGGGTGCATTTAGCGGCCATTGCCAACTTAGATCAATTAACTCGCTCACGTTGCGCTGGAATCGGTAGGCCGCATTTAGCGTCTTGAAACTTCCTGACCGGTAACGCGCTCCGAGTGTTGATCGCACGGAATCATTGGTTTTGGGTGTGAATTGCACATTGCCCTCAAAGCTCCATAGTGGATCCCAATGCACTGAGGTACCAAGCAAGAGGTCGCTCAAGCGGTCTTGCACCGCACTGCCTCCGGGTAGGGTGACGTTTTGGTTGCGCAAGCGCAAACGTTGTGCAATACCAATTTGGGCGGCCTCTATGCCGTTGGCTGAATCCAGAATGCGCGAAGTTACGCCAAAAGTGAGCAGGTTGCTGTCAGAAATGCGGTCGTTGCCGACAAAAGCGTTTTCTGTATAAATGGTGGCCAAGTTAAAGTCCAGGAGCCCAGAGTCGTAATTGGGCAGCAGGTTCTGGTTGCGGTATGGCGTGTTGACATAAAACGCACGGGGCTCAAGGGTTTGCTGCAAATTGCGCCCAAACAAGGACATGTCGCGTTCAAACACCAGGCCACTGTCCATGCTGAACGTGGGCACTACCCGGGTGGCGCTGTTGGCCCCGCTGGACAAGGGTGAGTCAAACTGGTAAGTAGTCGTGTGCAATTGCAGTTTGGGTCGCAAAAACCCGGACGGCAGGTTGACCGGATAGCTGCTTTGCACAAGCGCATAACTGCGTTTGCCGTTAACTTGACCGGTGCGAGCGACATCGGCCTGAAACTGGGTGAAATCGGCAGTGAATGAAAGATCAAACCCGGCCAGATTGGTGCGGCTGTAGGTGGTGCTGACCTGGGGTACACGGTCATAGGGAGGCACGATGGGAGCCAACGGGTCTTGCAGCGTTTGCCACTTCAGGGCGCGCACGCTGGAAGCCCATGCGCCGTTGTGCCAGGTCAGGGTGGCATCGTTGGCCAGCAGCCGTTGCACCGTGGTGTCGACAACTGACGAACCATTCAGGTTGGTAGTGGTGTCGCTGGTGGTACTTGTGGTGGTGTTGTTTTGTGTGAAATCGCGCCAATAGTTGTCGTCACTCGCACGGTTTAACTTCAGGTGCAATGCCAGACCGTCGTTAGTCCAGGCACTGGGAATTTGTGCCTGGTGGTTCAGATTAAAGCTCCAGCGGTTGCTGTCGCGCAGCTTGTCGTCAGGCATCCAGTTCAGGTGGGCAGTACCAGCGTAGCTGGATTCGAGGTAGCGAAATTCGGAGTCCAGGCTCAAGCCGCGTTTGGTCATCACCGTTGGGGTCAGGGTGGCATCGCGGTTGGGGGCGATGTTCCAGTAGTAGGGCACGGAAAGTTCTGTGCCGTTGACGGTGTCCACTCCCAACGTGGGGGGCAACAACCCCGACTTGCGCTGGTCACTGAGCGGAAACGTCACATAGGGCACAGGCAACAGCGGCACACCCTTAAAGCTCAGCACCGCACCCTCGGCGGTGCCCACATCTTCGTCGTAGTCCAGGCTGATGGTGCTGGCGCGCAAAATCCAGTCGGGCAGCCAGCTCGGACCCGGCAGGCGCTTGCAGGTGGTGAACGTGGCGTTGTGGATCACGGCGCGCTGCTCATCCACAAAGTCGACCCGGTCGGCCTGGCCATGCGCATCATTACGCAAAAAATGGTACGTGGGCTGGTTAAAAAACCCCTCAAACGCATCCACTTTGAGCTCCAGCAACGGGCCTTCATACACATTGCCGGCCCGGTTCACCCGCACGTTGCCACGGGCTTTGGCCAAGTCGGTCGGTTGGTTGTATTCAAGCCGGTCGGCCTTGATGACGATGTCGCCCTTGCGCAGCATGGCCTGGCCTTGCACCACGGTTTCAAGATCGGGGCGGCCGTCAATGTGCAGGCCAGACACAAAGCTGGGCAAGCTGCTGCGTACCTGCGGGTCGATTGACTCCTGCAGCAGGGGACTGGGTTGCAGCGTCAGGGGCGGTGCATCCACCTCTTGCGCCTGTGCCAGCGACCATGGCAGCAAAGCCACCAGCAAGTACACCGGAGCCAAAGCGAAACGCATTGGCACGGGCTGCCGTGGGGTGGGACTCTTCGAAAAGCGCGGTTTAAAAATGCACATCGGTCAAAGACAATAAAAGTACTCGGGCGGGTAGGTGGGCAACGATGGGCAGGCAGAGGGTGAGTTTGTAGAATCGATTATCCATGACACAAGCCCCATCCCCCCAAACTGCACCCAACACCGACGTGGTCTGGAGCGATGCCAGCCGCGCCGCCCATTTCAACCACTGGCTCGGCCACCTGGCCTCCCAACATGGCCTGCAGCTTGCCAGTCTGCGTTTGGCATCGGCCGATGCCAGCTTTCGGCGTTACTTCAGAATTGATAGCGCCTTACCCTCTTTGGACAAGAGCCAGAGGCCAATTTCATTCATCATCATGGATGCGCCTCCGGATAAGGAAAACTGCCAGCCTTTCGTCAAGGTGGCGGGCTTGATGCAGACCGCTGGCCTGCACGCGCCGCAGGTGCTGGCCTGGGACGAGGCTCAGGGTTTCATGCTGCTGACGGATCTGGGCGCGCAGACCATGATGCAGGCCATCAACCACCAAGACACGCAAGCCAACCTGCCGCTGTATACGCAGGCGGTGGACGCGCTGATTGCCTGGCAACTCAGCTCCCAACCAGACGTGTTGCCGCCTTATGACGAAGCCTTGCTGCACCGCGAGCTGGCGCTGTTCCCCGACTGGTACATCATCAGGCACAAAGGCGTGGCCATTGATGAGGCCATGCGCTTCACCCTGGACAACACCTTCAAGCAAATCATCGCCACGGTGCTGACCCAGCCCCGCGTGTTTGTGCACCGCGACTTCATGCCCCGAAATCTGATGATGGGGGGCAGCAAAGTACGCGCAGCGACAAGCGTCGAGGCTGGTATCGGCGTGCTGGATTTTCAGGACGCGGTCTACGGTCCCATCACCTACGACATTGCCAGCCTGATGCGCGACGCGTTTTTGAGTTGGGACGAAGACTTTTGCCTGGATGTGACCATCCGCTATTGGGACAAGGCGCGCCAAGCAGGCTTGCCGGTGGGAGACGACTTTGGCGAGTTTTACCGCGGTGTGGAGTGGATGGGGCTGCAGCGCCACCTGAAAGTGGCCGGTATTTTTGCCCGCCTGACGCTGCGCGACGGCAAGCCGCAGTACCTGGCCGATGCGCCACGCTTCATCAACTACATCCGCCACACCTGCGCCCGCTACCGCGAGCTCAAACCGCTGCTGCGCCTGGTGAACCAGCTCGAAGGCATTGTCGAGCCAAACATTTTTGGCTTTGGAAAACAATAAGCAAAATAGGCCTCTAGCCCTTTTGTTTGCTGGGCTAGTAGCTATCAATATAGGATTAACTGCACAACGCTTGCAAGCGCTGGTGCGCCGCGTCGTTCCAATCCAGCGGCTGCTGGTTCTTGGCCTGCAGGTAGTGGTTGGTAAACACGTCCAGGTAAGCGTTCAGCACCTGTGCAGCGTGCGGTTCACCGGCCAGCGCAAGGCACAGGGCACCCACCTCCGAGGTGCAAAAGTGGTCTGAACGGCTGGAGCGGCGCAGGCGGTAACTTGACGCCTGTTCGGGGTGCAGGCTGAGCACCGGCAAATGGTTCAGGTACGGGCTTTTGCGAAACATCTTGCACGCCTCAGACCAAGTGGCATCCAGCAGCACAAACAGCGGCCGCTTGGTGCGTTGCCCATCGGCGGCCGTGTTGGGCAGCAGCGCGGTCACCACCCGATCGGGCGTGACAAATTCGCCCGGAAACACCACATACGCTTGCCACTGCGGGTCCGCCAGCAGGGTCAGCAAGCGTGGGTCGACCCAGGTGCGTGCCCAGCTGTAGGCAAAGGTGTCGGCCACCACGTCGGCAATCAGCCAGCCGGTGTTGCTGGGTTTGAGCGGCTCAATGTCGGCCATCAGCAGGCACATGCCCGCCTGCGTGGGCACGACAGGGCGCAAGCCGCACAGGCAGTGGCTGGGCATCACGCGGCAACCCGGACAACGCTCGGCCGGGCCACCCCGGGCACGAAAAGGTTTGACGGCGCGTGCCAGGCGCTCGGCGCGCAGGCGCACGACAGCGTGTTCAGCGTGTTCAGCGTGTGTTGTTTGGGGCATGGGCCGTGTGGGCATGGCCACCAGGGGTGCGGCTATTAGCAGCGCACCAACGACCAACCGGTGCGCTGGTCGGCCCGGTTGTTTTCATAGTCCCAAATGGCGCCGCAGTGGTCACAGCGGTAGCGCGTCACAGTGACGGTGTGCGCACCACGCGCCTCCTGGCGGTTGTTGGCTTGCACCAGCTCGGCATGGCCGGGCGCACGCCGCCAGTGGCGTTGAATACCGGCGCATGGCGCGCACAGGGTGGACTCGTTGGCGGCAGGGGCGGCGTTCTGGTCTTGTGTCATGGGGGTGTGGCTTGGCTTGGCTGGAGCCGTGGGTAGAAAAGGAGTTGATTGTCGCTGTATCTGC
>Ga0210033_1000357_pt1 | contig 43160 bp, 34 predicted proteins | sample CryGeymeta201501_FD_185465 | JGI IMG/M metagenome (GOLD analysis project Ga0210033, IMG submission 185465) | Groundwater microbial communities from Crystal Geyser aquifers in Utah, USA - Crystal Geyser metaG 2015-01 (SPAdes) (version 2) | ecosystem: Environmental > Aquatic > Deep subsurface >... | reverse complement strand
AGGCTGAGCGCGAGGCGTGCACGCATGACGCCCCGCCCGCCACCAAATCCTGGCGTTTGGGCCGGCGCAACCGGCGCTTCATTGCAGATTGAAGTTCGGATAGGCGACTCTGTGGGGAGCAATCCATGGGTCTGGACGTCTTGGGGAACACACCGGGGCTCCGTCCTTTCGTGTACGCTCGTCTCGACCCGCGGCCCGGATTGAAACTTTCTGGGGCTCTCGGCGTCGGAGGAAGCATGCGTAACCATCTCCCCTTCGGTCTTCTCCTCGCGCTGATGCTCGCTGCCTGCGGTGGCTCTCCAGCCGCGGAGGATCGCACCATCACCCTCGACCAGTCGCAGGAGACCAGTGACAGCGTCAGCCCCGCGCCCACTTCGGGGGGCGGCGAGGACCTCAACGTGGGGTCCGACACGTGCACGACCGACGCCGACTGTGTGCCGGCGACCTGTTGCCATGCCACGGCGTGCGTGGCCCAGGCCAACGCGCCGAGCTGTGGGGACGCGATGTGCACCCTCGATTGCCGCTCCGGCACGGTCGACTGCGGCGGTGGCTGTCTCTGTCACGAAGGCCACTGCGCAGCGCATCTCTCCGGGCAGCAGGTGCTCGTCGACGTCCCCGTCGCCGAATAGCGGGGTCCGGCTGCTAGGCCTGGCCGCCGGCTTCGCGCGTGGCGCCGCCGTCGGGTGCGTTCTCGGCCTTCGTTCGCGCCTCCACGTTCGATTGCCGCCTGCGGCCCTTGGCCGTGCTGCTCTCGAGCGGACCCAGCAGGCCCGCGATCCAGGCGAGGTCCACGGTCTGACCCATGAAGTTCTTCACCATCATCGTCAGCGGCGCCGAGAGCAGCGCGCCCATGGGCCCGAAGATGAAGCCCCAGAAGACCATCGACAGGAAGACCACCAAGGGCGACAGGCCCAACGCCTTGCCCATGAGCCGCGGGTCCAGCAGGGACGCGATGAGTAGGTTGAAGACCGTGTAGCCGATGGCCAGGCCGATGGCGACGCCGGGGCCACGAAGCACCAGGGCGAGCAGCACCGGTGGGACCGCCGCAACGAAGCTGCCTACGGTGGGGATGTAGTTGAGCACGAAGGCGAGCAGCCCCCAGAGGAAGGGGAAGTCCACGCCCCAGTACATGCACCAGATCGTAGCGAGGACGCCGGTCAGCAGGCTCGTCGCCGTCTTGACCAGCACGTAGCGGTTGACCTCGTGGGCCGCGATCTTCAGTCGCCGCACGTGCCGAGGGCTCTTGAGCACGTTCTTCAGCTTCTCTTCCAGGCCGGTCGCCTCGAAGAGCATGAAGGCGACGATCAAGAGCACCAGGACGATGCGTGAGACGAGGCCGGCCAGGCTCTGCAAGAGGCTGCCCGCCAGGCCCATGACCCACGACGGATCGGCGATGGTGTCGAAGGTGCTGGAGGAGATGCGCACGCCGTGGGCCGTCAGCCACAGGCCCAGCTCCGCGAGCAGCGCCGTGAGACGCTCGTCGTACACGGGCAGGCGCGCGCTGAAGGCCGCGATCGAGCCGCCGGTCAGCACGGCCATGCCCGCCAGCACGAGCAGATCCACGACGATGCCCACGATCACCGCGAGCACGCGGTGCAGGCCACGCCGCTGCAGCCAGAACACCAGGGGCATCGTCGCCGTCGCGATGAAGCCAGCCAGCAGGAAGGGCACGAGCAGAGGCGCCGCCAGTTTGAGGCCGGCGCACACCACCACCGAAGCGGCGGCGACCATGGCGACGGGACCCCCTCGACTCAAGCTCATGACGCTACCCTAGCGCCAAATTCGGTGCTGGGCTCGAAATCGGCCGACCCGTTTCGTCCGAATCGGGTTCGGCGGCTCAGCTCGCGGAGAGCTCGACCTGCTTCAGGCCGCCGTCCGGATCGCAGGTCAACGCCAGGCGGCCGTCGAGGAGCTTGTCGAGCTCCACGCCGATGACGCGGTGGCGGTGGCCATGGGCGAGGCGTCCCGCGCGCGACGCCACGAATTCCTCGACATCCGAGCGCGTCGCCAGCACGGAGGGCTCGATGCTGATCTGCCTTGCGCGCTCCGTCAGCCACGCCATGGCCAGCGCCACGTGCGTCTCGCTCGGCTTGTGTCCGTCTCGCTCCGGCGGTCGGCAGACCGCGTCGTCCGACAGCTCCTCGCCGCGCCTCACGGCCTCGAGCAGAGACTGGGCGGCGTCGTCGTGCAGCGCCCGCCCCTCGAAGCCGCGGATCTTGCGCAGCGCCCCCAGGTTCTTGGGAGCGCGTTGGATCACGCCCAGCAGCGCCATGTCCGAGAGCACCCACTTGAGCGGCTTGTCCTGCTGGCGCGCGCGGGACACGCGCCAGGCCGCGACCTCCTGCGCCACTCCCTGACTGCGGCGGCTCATGGAGCGGCTGCCCTTGATGCGCCACCAGGCCTGCTCGTCGGGGCGCTCGGCCAGGCTCGCAGTGCGTTGCTCCTCGCACTCGGCGCCACAGAAGGCGTCACGCTCCAAGGTCTCGAGGCGAGCGCTGAGCGCGTCGTGCAGCGGCAAGAGGTGGGTCACGTCGGCGGCGGCGTAGCGCAGGGCGGCGGGCGAGAGTGGACGCCGTGTCCAGTCCGCAAGCTGCTCCGCCTTGGACAGGCTCACGTCCAGCAACTCCTGCGTGAGCTTGGCCAGGGAAGGGCGGCCCAGGCCAACGAAGGCGGCGGCGATCTGGGTGTCGAAGACGCGGCTCGGCACGGCGCCGCAGTCCTGCGCGAGGATCTCGAGATCCTGGCTGGCGGCGTGGATCACGGCCAGCCCCTTGCCTTCCAGCAGGGGCTTGAGCGCCTCGGCTGCCGTCGCCAGCGGATCGATCAACGCGACGCCTCCGGGCCAGGCGATCTGCACCAGCGCGAGCTTGGCGTAGTAGGTGCGCTCGCGCAGAAACTCCGTGTCGAGCGCGTAGCGCGGCTCGTCCAGCAGGTGTTCGACGAGCAGCTCGACCTCGGAGGTGGTCGAGAGCAGGGCAGGAGGCTCTTCGTTCATGGGGCCTAGCTTGTCACGTCCGGAGCGCTGGGCTAGTTCTCGTTTCATGCGTCGTCTGTTGTCCTTGGCGGTTCTCACCTCGCTTCTGGCCTGCGGTCCCTCGGAGTCGTCCGAACCCGCCGCCGAGCCGGTCTCCCTCGAGCCCGCCGCGACGCCGACGCCCGGTACTCCCGCTGCCGCGACGCCGACGCCCGGTACTCCCGCTGCCGCCAGGCCCGCGGCGCCGACCTCGCCCGCCCAGCGCCATCCCGCCGAGATGGAAGGCGGAGGTTTCAAGCTACGCATTCAAGTGGGTTCGCCCCAGCCGCGTCCCGCGCCTCGTCCGTCCGCTCCCGCGCCGACGCCCGCGCCCTAAGGCGCCGGCGCCAGCCATGCTGAGGACGGAATCGCGCCCCCAACTTTCCGCGGCGGCAGCCGTTTGGGCTTGGGATGACCGCCCGCGTCCTCAGCTCCTGCGCCGCTCTGATGTTGGCCGTCGGGCTGATGGCGCCGCAGTCCGCGCACGCGCAGGAGGACTCTCCCTGGCACGCGGCCCTCGACGTGGCCTACGTGCGCTCCAGCCTGCACTTCCTCTCGATCGCGCCCGTGCTCCCGGACTGCACGGAGGATTGCCAGCCCAAGGCCCTGCGTTCGCGTCAGCTACGCGGCACCTTCGCCTTCGGGCTCGCCGGGCTCAGCGTCGAGGCCAGCCTGGCGCGGCCCGTGAGTGGAGACGCCGGCGACTTCGACTACAGCCTGGGCGTGCACCTCGACACGTCCTTCCGCGCCCACGTGTCGCTCGGCATTCGTGGTGCCTATCTGCGTCGCTTCGGTCGAGCGCCGGGCCGCGGAGGTCGCCTCGCAGCATCGCTGCAGATCCGTCTGGTGCAGGCCTTCGTGCTCTATGGTGAGGCCGGTCTCGACGTGACCTCGGTCTCGCAGAACATGAGCGACAACGGCGTCGTCCTCGCCTACGGAACCCAGCTCGCGCTGGGCCTCCGGGTCAGCTTCGCGCCCTAGCGGTCGCGGACGAGGGGGGGCAGTAGGGACGCTCCCGCATGGTCGCGAGGCAAGCTCTCTAGCGACAGTGTTCCCGGCCCGGGTGGGGCTGCGTCATCCAGGCGCGGCGCCGCTCGAGAAAGGCGTGCACCTCGGGCGCCAGCGGGCCCGCGCGCTGTTCGGCCTGGCTCGCCGTCGTGACCTCGGCCCGTCTCCCTGGACCCGACGAGAGCCTCGGTCGCACGTCGGCCTCATCGAGCTCGTCGCGACGCCAATCGTAGAGTGGTCGTGAGTCTCGGCAGCCTCGGGGGATGTCTTCGGCGCTGCAGAAGAAGCGGAAGTGGAAGTGGTCGTCGTGCGGGTAGGAGGGCTGGCAGGTCTCGGCGGCGAAGCGCGCCAAGGTCTCGGGGCGTGCCCCTTCGCGGCGACCCTGCTCGAGCAGCATGGTGCGCAGGTGCTCCGCCAGGAAGATGCGCTGCAGGTGGGCGTCCGGATCTTCGAGCAGCGCCGCGACGTAGTGCCAGGTCCGCGGCCGATCGAGCTCGATCTGCACGTCGTCGGCCGGATCCGAGAGGTCTGCGAAGTCCGTGCCCCGACCCTCGGGATCCAGGGGCGCGCCCACGCCGGGCATCGGCTGCCCCGCGGTGTCCAGCAGGTAGAAGAGCACGTCCACGTCCCGGCCCGCTTGATGCGATCCGTGATGCTCGATGGGTCCGCCGTGCTCGTAGCCGAGGTCGTTGATGGTGACCTCGCCGCCTGGAAGATCGTGGGCGACGAGGGCCGCCGCGCGGGTCAGGGCGTTCAGGGTCTCGGCCGTCGCGAAGACGGCATTCTCGGGTCGCCGCGGGTTGTGACGGAACCCGAGCCCGTGGTCGGGCAGCGCGAAGGCCCCCCGCAGAGACCCGTTGTTGGGCGCGCCGATGGAGGTGGACTGGGAGGGGTCGCGCGGCGTTGGCGGCACGAAGGGCGCGACCTCGGGCGCGACCTCGGGCGCGACCTCGGGCTCGACCTCGGGCGTCGGCGCGACGATGGGATCGTGCGCGGTCTCGGCTGCAGGCTGGGCGTTCGCCGTCCCCGTCGTCTCCGTGGCGCCGTGCCCACCCGCGCTACGGGAGTCGGCGCCGCAGCCGCCGAGCGTGCTCAGCAGCCACAGCCCCGCGAGCACCCGCCCCATGCTCATCCCGGCGGCCGTATGCAGACGCGACCGAAGCAGGAGAAGCCGTCGCAGCAGTCCGCGTCCGTCGAGCAGGTCTCACCGTCCATGCGACAGCGATCCGGCGGAGGCGGTGAGCAGACCAGCGCGCCACCCGCGCCCGGCCGACAATCGCCACCGCAGCATTCGCTGCCGACGGAGCAGTCCTCGCCGTCCACGCGGCAAGGACGCGGCGCCCAGAAGGCGGCGATGTTCTCGGAGCTCGTGCGCTGTCCCGGCAACCAATAGCCCACCATCGAGGCGTCCTCGCCCGGGGCCGCCCCTTGGCGGATGGCGGCCACCCAGATCTGCTGACGGGACGCTCCGCGCGTGCCCACCTCGCTGTTGCCGTAGTCGCGCCGGGTCAAGAAGGAGAGCCAGAAGAACCCGCCCTGGTCGAAGGGCGAGAAGCGCGGCTGGAAGGTGTCGAGGGTCCCGGCGCCGCCGCTGGCGTTGTCGAGGCGCACCACGTTCCCGCCGTCGCGGTTCATCAGGTAGAGCGCGTCCTGGCCCGTCTCGCTGCGCGATCGCGTGCCGTGCGAGAAGGCGAGCAGCGTCGAGTCGGGCGACCAGGTGGGGTAGCTGTCCGCGCTGCCGCCCGGTGTCTCTCCGGCGAGGTCGCTGCCGGTGTGGATGACGGTCGGCGTGCCCACCGTGTCCACGGCCGGCACGGGCAGGAGCGAGATGTTGCCCGTCGTGAAGTCACCACCCCAGGTCGGCATCTGCGAGACGTAGGCGATCTCCGTTCCGTCCGGCGCCCACGCGGGTTGGGTCATCTGGGTGGGCAGCGCGCCCGTGATCGGCAGCACGGAGCCCGTGGCCGGATCCATGAAGGCCATGGTCCCGCCGGCGCCTTCGGTGGTGGTCACCACCAGGCGCGAGTCGTCGGGGCTCCAGGAGGAGAACCACCACATGGCCGTCGTGGGCGCGCTCGGGCTGATGGGCCAACGCACGGGAGGCGGGTCGCCCGTGAGGTCCGCCGTCAGATCGAAGACCGCGCCGATGTTGTTGCCGCCCCCGAGGCGCCCCGCCATCCAACGGCCGCTGTGCGACACGCTGTGACAGCCGACGCAGTGACCGCCACCGGTGTCCAGAGGCGGCGTGGGCATGAAGTCGTCGGCGACCGCGGTTCCGTCGTCGATGCGCACGATGCGCCCGGCGGCGATGTCCCAGTAGTAGACGCTGCCCGTGAGCGCGGCGCGGGCGAAGTGCAGGCTGAGGCTCGGCGAGCTGATGGCCTCACCCGTCGCGGCCTCGTAGCGCGTGACCTCGAGCGTCGCGTCGTCGTCGGGATCCGTCTGGGCGATGGTGCGCCAAGCCGGCTCGTCGACGAGCCAGTGGTTGCCGAAGCCGGCGCCCGAGTGGGAGACGTAGGCTTCGAGCAGCGCGTGCGGCTTGCTCAAGCGGATGCGGTAGAGATCGCCCACCGCGCCCTGAAGCCACTGCACGTCCGCGGGATACACGTTCTGCGGCATCACCACGTGGTCGAGGGGGTAGACGACCTGCGCCTCGCGTCCGGCGTCGGTGATGGGCGTGGCGAAGCGCGTCTCCGGCGCCGTGGGCACGCCCGCTCCGAGCCAGGTGCGCAGCATGGTCACCGTGATGCTGGCCGTGGCCGAGACGTCTCCGGCGGGGGCGGGTACCACCACCGTCAGCGTCGACGCGCCTCCGATCGCGCCGTTGGCCGTGAACACACCCGAGGCGGGGTCGACGTCGCCCGTGCGCACGCTGTCGAGGGAGAAGCGCGGGCCGAGCACGGGCCCGGTGGAGCCATCGCTGTAGCTGCCCACCACCGTGAAGACCTGCGTCGGCATGGAGCCGTCGCTGGAGACCAGATTCGCGCTCGTCGGGTCGAGCGCTACCGAGACGAGCTGCCGCGGCGGGCCCGCGTCCGGCACGCGCCCGTCGATGGCACCGTCGATCGCACCGTCGGCGCCGGCGTCGGCCGCGCTCCGAGGCGTGCACACGGAGTCGATGCAGACCTCGCTGCTCGCACAATCGCCCGGGCGCGCGCAGCTGCCCGGCGGCGTGCCGGTGGCGCTGCTGCCACAACCCGAGGAGGCGAGACCGAAGAGCCCGAAGGCGAGGAGGAGGAGACCGTTTCGCATCCTTTCGGAGTACCCTCTGCGAGGTCGTGCGGCAAGGGTTGGGCCTCTCCATCGAGCGGCGGGTCCCACGCGCGACGCGAGTCGACATGGAGGCGCGGATGAAGAAGGACGACGAGGCGCTGCCGGCGAACGAAGCCGAGTGGCGCGAGCGCCTGGGCGAGGCGCGCTTCCGTGTGTTGCGGCAGGGCGGCACGGAGCGACCCTTCACGGGCGCCTACTGGGACGAGACGGCGAAGGGCACGTATCGCTGCGGCGGCTGCGGCGAACCGCTCTTCTCGTCGGACACGAAGTTCGACGCGGGCTGCGGTTGGCCGAGCTTCTTCGCGGCGGTGGCGGACAACGTCACGACCCGTGAGGACATCAGCCTGGGCATGCGTCGGGTCGAGATCCTGTGCGCGCGCTGCGGCGGTCACCTGGGTCACGTCTTCGACGACGGCCCCGAGCCGACGGCCCTGCGCTACTGCGTGAACAGCGCCTCCGTGGATCTGGAGCCCGACTCGTGAAGATCGTCCCCGGCGGCCGCGCGCTGGTCACGGGCGCCGCCAGCGGCATCGGTCGCGAGACGGCGCGGCTCTTGGCACGCCGCGGCATGAGGCTCGTGATCTGCGACGTGGACGAGTTGGGCCTCGCGCGTCTGGCCGAGGAGCTCGGCCCGGATCGCTGTGAGCGCAGCTGTGTGGTGGACGTCTCTTCGCGCCAGGCGATGGCCGAGTTTGCGCGTCAGGTGCACGAGGGCGGCGCCTTGGATGTGTTGGTGAACAACGCGGGCGTCGGTCAGGCGGGCGGAATGCTCGAGACCAGCCTCGACGCCTGGGATCGCGTGCTGCGCATCAACCTCGGAGGCGTGATCCACGGCTGCCACTTCTTCGTCCCGGAGATGGTGCGCGCAGGCCGCGGTCAGGTGGTGAACCTCTCCAGCATGCTGGGCTACTTCGGCCTCCCTGGCGCCATCGGCTACAGCACGAGCAAGTTCGCCATCCTCGGACTCAGCCTCTCTCTGCGCGCCGAGCTCGCGGGTCATGGGGTCGGTGTCTCGGCCATCTGCCCCGGCATGATCGACACGGGCATCGTGAAGCGCACCGAGCTGCCCGAGGGCGTGGACGCCGAGCTGATTCAGGGTCCGCTCGACAAGCTCTATCGCCTGCGCAACTTCGGTCCCGACCGCGTGGCTCAGGCCATCGAGGTCGCGATCGAGAAGAACCGAGACGTCGTGCCCGTCGCTGCCGAGGCCCACGCCATGCGCTGGATCGAGCGGTTCACTCCGGGGATCTCACGCGCCTTCGGGCGAGTCGTGGCCTGGCAGAACCGCCGCGTGATGAGCACCGTCAAGCGCTGAAGAAGGAAGCGACGCGCGCGCACAGCAGGTAGGACGCGGCGACACCCAGGACGTAGGGCAGCGCCCAGCGCGTGAGCGTGAGCCGGAAGCGTGCGAGCTGGGGCAGACGCGAGAGCGCGGCGCCCAGGCCGAGGATGGTAGCGACGAAGGCGAGCTGTCCGAGCTCGACACCGAGGTTGAAGGCGAAGAGCGCCGCGGGCACGGCGCTCGAGGGCAGCCCGATCTCGCGCAGCGCGCCGGCGAAGCCCAGGCCGTGCAGCAGGCCGAAGAGGGCCGCGACCAGCCAGGGCCAGCGACGCGTGAGCGTGAGCGGCCGTGCGGGTGCCGGAGCGGATGCGCCTGCGCGCGGATGCGTCAGCTCCACGGCGAGCAACAGGATGCTGAGCGCGATCGCGGCCTCCGTCGCGCGTGCAGGCACGGACAGGAGCCCGAGCGTCGCCAACGCCAAGGTCACGCTGTGGCCCACGGTGAAGCTGGTGATGGTGAGCAGCAGGCGTCGACGTCCGTCGACCAGGAGCAAGAGCCCGAGCACGAAGAGCAGGTGGTCGAAGCCCGTGAGGATGTGCTCCACACCCAGGCGCAGGTAGCGTCCGAAGACGCCCACCGTCGTCGGCTGCGTCGGCAACACACGCGTCGGCGCGGTGTCGTCCAGCAAGGCCTCGAACGCGAGCTCACCGTGCAGGCTGTAGCGCAGGAGCACCTGCACGCCTCCGCGGGGCAGCTCGTCGACGCCCAGGCGTGCGCCCGCGAGACCGCCCGGGCAGTGGAAGCGCTGGCGCAGCTCGCTGCCCACGCGCAGCGCGATGTGCTCCGGGGTCGTGGTCGCGCGGCAGCTCGTCGGCAGCACGGGAAGTCCGCCCGTGGGCTCGCGCTCCGTGCCCGAGAGGTGCAGCCGCAGATCCACCACGCCGGCGTCGCCCTCGTCGATGGACAAGAGCCCGAGGCGCACGGGATGGGCCTGCGCAGGCTCGGGTGCCAGCAGCCCGAGGGCGAGGACCATCAGCGCTCCGAGCGCCGCCCGGCGTCTCGCGTACTCGCTCATGGCCCCGCTTCCGTGTGAGGTCGTTCGACGCGGTAGCGCGCGACCACGCGCTCGGCGGCCTGCTCGAAGGCGCGCTCGCGGGCGTCGTCGAGGAAGGCCTCCTTGGCGCGTGCGCGAATGCTCGCGAGGGCGGGCAGGTTAGCCGCCAGGCGTCGGCTCACGAACACGAGGTGGCTGCCGAGGTCGGCGTCGACGGGCCCCGACCACACCTCCAGGGGTGCTTCGAAGACGGCCGTGGCGAAGCTCGCGGACCGACGCGAGGTGAGCTGCGCACGCGTGACGCCCTGGCCGCCGTAGCCTCCCGGGCGCGGATCGCCTCGGCTCTCGGGGTGGGGAGCGCTCGGCGTCGAGGAGAGCTCCGCGAGCACGCGTCGCGCGCGGGCGTCCGCGTCCTCCGGGGCCTGCGCGCCCGTCGAGGCATGCGCGAAGTAGACCTCGTCGAACCAGACTTGCGCGGGCGCCTGGAACTCGGCCGCGTGGGCGTGGACGAAGGCGTCGAGCTCGGCGTCCGTGGGTTCGGGGAGATCCGCCAGGCCGCGCAGCAAGAACTCCAGCTTCTGGATCAGGCGGCGGCGCACGATGGCGTCTCCGTCGTCGAGGCCCAGCCGCTTGGCCTCACGGAAGAGCGCCTCTTCACGCACGTAGGCGCGCACTAGGCCCTCGGGGTCGGCCTCCGTGGGCGCCTCGGCGCGTCGACTCAGAGCGCGCACGAAGTCGGGCGAGATCACGATCACACGCGTGTCGTCCGGCGCACGCGGTCGCATCTGCGCCTCGAGGGCGAAGAGCGCCGCGCCCAGCACCAGAAAATGCAGCAGGGGCTCACGCCAGAGTCGTCGCAGGGTCGCCACGCGGGGAGCATGCCGTCTTCCTGCCAAGGACGTCACGCTCGACGATGACCGACACGCGCTCGAAGCCCCGCGTCCTGGTTACGCCGGACGTCGCGCGAAGGTGAGCAGGCTGCCGACCTCGCGCTTCCATGCCTCGCCCTCGGCGTCCGCCGGCGCGAGCAGGCGTGTCTGCTCGAGGACCTCGAGGCCCGCGTCCGCCATCGCCTGTCGCCACTCGCCCTCGGACAAGAGGTTCATGGGCACGCCGACCTCTTCGGGCCAGGGATGGCTGGCGGCGTTCTCGGCGAAGTAGTCGACGACGCAGGCGAAGCGTCCGCCCGGCATCAGCAGGCGCCGAACTTCGCTCAGGCCGGCGGCCAGATCGGGCAGGTAGTAGAAGACCTCCATGGAGAAGATGGCGTCGAAGGCGCCGCTGCGCAGCTCGGGCAGGGGGAAGGGCGCCTGGATAAAGCGCGCGTTGCCACGCTCTTCAGAGCGCTCGCGGGCGACGGCGATCATCTCGCCGCTGACGTCGAGCCCGACCGCTTCGATGGCGGGGTCGAGGTCGGCCGCCCAGCGCACGGTGTAGCCATTGCCGCAGCCGACATCGAGGTAGCGCTGACCTGCTTCGAGGCCGAGGCGCGCGAACGCCTGCGTCGCTGCCGGTCCGTGGCCTCGCTCCATGCCCTCGGCGCGTCCGCTCAGCGCCCACTCGTCGAAGAGCTCACGCACCTTCTCCCGCGTCTCGTGCTCATCCATGGGGAGGCGCTATCGCGTCCCGTGTCTCGACGCAAAGCGCCGGAGCTCACAGCCGCCTCGCCTGGACGCGGCCACACCGCCGAGATCTCGCGTCCGGCTAAGCCTGCGAGCGGATCGCAGCCGACACCGAGACAGAGCGCGAGCACGGGATGGGGTCGATGCCGTTCGGCGCCGCGCCGGGCTGCCCGTGGACGAAGTCGAAGAAGTCCACACCGATGAAGGTCGCGACGCGATCGACGGTTCGGCTGCCGGTGACGGGCCCAAAGGTCGCGTCGAGGGTCGCGCGGGCGTGCGTGATGTTGCAGCCGAACACGCTGCTCGCGGCGACGCAGCCGGGGTAGGGCACCTCCACGATCATCGAGTGCGCTCCATCGTCGATGATCATGTGATTGTCGCTGTCCGCGGTTCGCCCGACGAAGCTCACCTGCACGTCGCGTAGCTCGTACACCGTGTGCTCCGTGCCCGCGCCGCGAGGCGTCCCGAAGCCGAGCGCCCCCGGCGGCGGAGGCGCGACCAGGGCCGCTGTCGTGGTCACGACCGGCGTGGTGTCGACCGTGGCGGCGTTCGCGTCGGCTCCCGTCTTCACCGACCAGCGCCAGCTGCCGCGGCTGCCACTCGAGGTGACGGTCGAGTACATCGCGGGCGTATCGCAGGCGAGCGCGCCCGTCGTCGTCGGCCATCCATCGCTGGTCCCGCCCGACGCGGCTGCGCACTCGGCCATGCTCGGCGCCGACACGCAGCGGCAGGCCTCCACGTCGCACCACCAACCTCCGTAGCAGCCGTTGGCCTGGCAGCTCGTGCCGGGGGGGCAGGAGCTGCAACACAGGCCGTCAGCCGTCGGTGGCGCCAGCGTGCCGCAGCCCCAGGTCATCTCTCCGCCATCCGCTCCCTCGGGTCCGTCCGCGCTGGGGTCGGTCGAGGGCGCGTCGATCGCGGCGTCCACGGAAGCGTCCCCAGGGCCCGCATCCGCCGAGGCGTCGTCGACTCGCGCGTCGCCGGTCGAGCCCGACCCTCCGCCGCAGCTCGCCACGAGAGTGAGCAGTGAGGCCGCGGCGCCCGCTCCTGCGTTTCGAAGCAGAGCGATGCGTGGCCGGAAGGCTGCCAGATCGGATCCGGCGAGGGCTCTCGAGGGACGCATGCGAACCACCACTCGAAGATTGAAGACGAGGGCGCGAGTCGAAACGGGCAACGAAGTGCAGCGCCGGGCGTCGCCAGGGAGATCCCGCGCTGTGACTCGGGTCGTGGGTGGTCAAGCCTGGCTCCGAGCGCCGCGCCGCTTCGCCGCGCGCTGAGCCATCCAGCGCGCATGGTCTACGATGGCTCGGTGAAGGCAGCATCTCGGCTGGCGGCCACGTTCTTCCTCGGGGCTCTCGCGGCGTGCGGGCGCGCGCCCACGGCGTCGCCGACTCCCTCTTCGCCGACGCCCTCGCTGGCGGCACGCGAACCCGCGGAACCGGCCGAGCCGGCCGAACCCGCCGAACCCGCCGCCGTGCTTTGGGTGGGCGGCGACGTGTTGCTCTCGGACGCGATGGTCGACTTCGCGCACTTCGATCCCGATCCGGCGCAGGGCTTCGCCCGCATGCTCGAGCCCGTCGCTCGGGTGTGGCGTGAGCCGGGTGCCTTCGTGCTCGTGAACCTCGAGATGCCCGTCGCGCGGACGCAGCGCCACGAGATCCACGAAGAGGCAAGCAACCCCCACGGGCTCACCAAGGTGCATCTCTCCGGACCCGCGTGGCTCCCGGAAGGTCTGGCGCGCGCGGGCGTCGCGGGCGTGACCCTGGCCAACAACCACGCCCTGGATCAGGACCGCGACGGTCTGCTCGAGACCGTCCGTGCGGCGCGGCGCGCGGGGCTCGTGGTCACCGGCGCGGGCGTCTACCCGGAGCATCGCTGGCCGATCACGCTGGGCCCTCCAGGGCGCGAGATCTCTGTGATGAACTTCTACGACAGCCGCGGGCCCGGCGCCCACGAGCCAGGCGAAGTGGCGCGCAGCGTGCTCGATGACGAGGCCTTTGCCCTCGTGCGCGCGGCCCGATCCCATGGCGCGGCCGTTGTGGCGGTGGTCCACGTGCTCGGCGAGCTGCTCGATCGACCCGAACCGGCCTGGCGAAGCTGGGCCGAGCGCCTGATCGACGCGGGCGTCTCGGCCATCGTCGTCCACGGCACGCACGTGGTCATGCCCGTCGAGCGCATCCGCGGCGTGCCCGTCGTCTGGGGTCTGGGCAACCTGGTCTCCGACATGGGGCGTATGGCGCGGCCAGGCGACGTGCACGACGCGACCACGAGCAAGCTGCGATCGGCGGCGGCGCGCGAGAGCCTGCTGGTGCGCCTGACCCTGACGCCCGACGGAGCGGTCGATCTGCGTCTCCTGGCTGCCTGGATGAGCCAGGACAGAGTGGCTCGCTGGCGCTACCCCTTGCCCGGTGGCGACGTCGTCCACTTCGCCCTGCGGCCGCTCAGTCGCTGCTCGCCTGCCCTGGCCTTGCCTGATTGGCCTGCCCCCTACCGACACGCCACCGAGCGCTGGGTGGCCGATCGCCGCGATCACCTGCTCGCCGTCACCGAGCTCTCGATGGATCCCTGCGACCCTGGGCAGATCGCCTGGCTCCATCTCCCTGGGGTCGAGGCCGCTCGCCCGGTCCAGGCCCGACCCCCGCGCGCGCCATGAGGCGGCGTGCTCCGGTGGCGGCCTGAGCTGCATCGGCGGCGTGGGCCCGAGCCTGGAGACCTGCAACGGCATCGACGACGACTGCAACGGCATCGACGACGACTGCAACGGCGTCGTCGACACCGGCTATCTGCACGCGACCGATCCGCGCGGCTGCGGCAGCTGCGGCCACATCTGCTCCTTCGCCCACGCGGGTGCGACCTGCGCCGGCAGCGGCTGCGTCATGGGCAGCTGCGCTCCCGGCTTCGTCAATCGCGATGGGAATCCCGCCAACGGTTGCGAGTTTGCGTGCTCCTACACAGGCGCCGAGGTGTGCAACGGGCTCGACGACGACTGCGACGGCGTGGTCGACAAGGGCCTCACGGCAGCCTCGACCTTCTGCAACGCCAACGGCGTGTGTGCGGGCACCAGCCCGACCTGCGGCCGCGGGCAGCCGCACGCATCGCGCGCGTAGCGATTCCAACCGTCTCCCGTGGACGAACGCGTCGCCGACCGAGGCCGCCGCCGCCTGCGCCACGGTGGGCGGGCGCCTGTGCAGCGAGACCGAGTGGCAGCGCGCCTGCGAGTCCTCCGCGGGCACCTCGTGCGATTGGAGCTACGCCAGCGCGGGCACGACCTGCAACGACTTCGACAACGACGTGAGCCCCGCGGCGGGAATCCAGAACGACCTCCTGCCGACGGGCGCCAAGGCCAGCTGCTACGCGAACTGGGGTGGGAGCGCGACCCAGCGCATCTACGATCTCGCCGGCAACGCGCAGGAGTGGACGGCTCCTCGCAGCGCGGGCGTGAACCCGATGCGCAGCGGCTCCTACAACGACCTCGCCGGCGGCACGCACTGCCAGTTCGACTTCGAGGTCGCGGGCCCCACCTTCCGTGCACCCAACGTCGGCTTCCGCTGCTGCCGCTCCACGGCCCCCTGAAACCGAAAGGGCAGGGCTTTCCATAGCGTCGCTTCCGGGGCAGGCTGCGGCTCACTCGCCCTGCTCGGGTCGCTACGCGCCCCTGGAGAACGACATGCTGATCCTCGACGGATTCGACGCTCTCACAGAAGGTCGGCGCGCGCGCCTGCTCGACGCGTTGCGCGCGATGGCGCCGGACCTGACGCAGCTCGAAGCCCGCTACCTGCACCTGGTGGAGCTTCGCGAGCCCCTGACTGAAGCCGATGCGTCTCGTCTCCGCGCGCTGCTCGGTCCGGTGGCGGAGGAGCCCGAGCGCGGCGTCCTGCGTCTCGTGGTTCCGCGCCTCGGGACGCTCTCACCCTGGTCCACCAAGGCCACGGAGATCGTGCGCGCCTGCGGCTTCGTTTCGGTGGAGCGCGTGGAGCGCGCCGTGGCCTATCGTCTCGTGGGAGAGCTGCCCGAGCTTTGGGCGCTCGACGCTCGGCTGCACGATCCCATGACTCAGAGCGTGCTCGACGCGCGCGAAGACGCCGAGGGCCTCTTTCGTCACGAGCAGCCGAGACCGCTTTCGCGCATTCCGCTGCTGGCGCGAGGCAAGATCGCGCTCGAGCAGGCCAACTCCGAACTGGGATTGGCGCTGGCGCCCGACGAGATCGACTACCTCGTGGATGCGTTCATGGAGCTCTCGCGCGATCCGACCGACGTGGAGCTGATGATGTTCGCCCAGGCGAACTCGGAGCATTGTCGACACAAGATCTTCAACGCTCTGTTCACCCTCGACGGCGTGGACCAGGGGCACTCGCTCTTCTCCATGATCCGCAACACCATGGCCGTGTCACCCCAGGGGGTGCTGAGTGCCTACTCGGACAACGCCGCCGTGCTCGCGGGTGGTCGCGCCGCGCGCTTCTTCGCCGAGCCGACGTCTGGCGTGTACGCCGCGCACGAGGAGGACGTTCCGATCCTGATCAAGGTCGAGACCCATAACCACCCCACGGCCATCTCTCCCTTCCCGGGCGCGGCCACGGGCAGCGGCGGCGAGATCCGTGACGAGGGCGCCACCGGACGTGGCGGCATGCCCAAGGCGGGCTTGACCGGCTTCAGCGTCTCGAACCTGCTCTTGCCGGGCGCGCACAAGCCCTGGGAGATCGACGCCGGCAAGCCCGGGCGGGTCTCCTCCGCGCTCGAGATCATGCTCGACGGTCCACTCGGCGGCGCGGCCTTCAACAACGAGTTCGGTCGGCCCAACCTCATCGGCTACTTCCGCAGCTTCCTGCTCCAGGTCGAGGGCGCGCGCGGCGACGAGCTGCGCGGCTACCACAAGCCCATCATGCTCGCGGGCGGGCTCGGGAACCTCCGGCCGATGCACGTGAAGAAGGGTCGGATCGCCGAGGGTGCGGCCATCGTCGTGCTCGGAGGCCCGGCCATGTTGATCGGCCTGGGCGGCGGCGCGGCCTCGTCCATGGCCCAGGGCGAGAGCCACGAGCAGCTCGATTTCGCCTCCGTGCAGCGTGACAACCCCGAGATGCAGCGACGCTGTCAGGAGGTGATCTCCGCCTGCAACGCGTTGGGTGAAGACAGCCCCATCGTCTCGATTCACGACGTGGGCGCCGGCGGCCTGAGCAACGCCCTGCCCGAGCTGGTGCACGACAGCGGACGCGGCGCGCGCTTCGAGCTGCGAGACGTGCCGAGCGCGGAGCGCGGCATGACGCCACGCGAGATCTGGTGCAACGAAGCGCAGGAGCGCTACGTCCTGGCGCTCGAGCCGGAGCGGCTGTCGGCCTTCGAGGCGCTATGCGCGCGCGAGCGCTGCCCCTACGCCGTCGTCGGTCACGCCACGGATGACGGCACGCTCGTGCTCACCGACTCGCACTTCGGCGACCAGCCCATCGCGCTGCCCTTCGACGTGCTCTTCGGCAAACCGCCGCGCACGCACATCGTGGCCGAGACCTTGCCGCCGATGATCTCGCCCTTCGAGGCGGACGGCGTCGATCTCGCCGAGGCGGTGCGGCGCGTGCTCGAGCTGCCGGCCGTGGCGGACAAGACCTTCCTGATCACCATCGGTGATCGCACCGTGACGGGACTCGTGGCGCGCGATCAGATGGTCGGTCCCTACCAGGTTCCCGTGGCGGACGCGGCGGTGACGGTCGCGGACTTCGAGGGCTATGGCGGCGAGGCCATGGCGCTGGGCGAGCGCGCACCCTTGGCGCTGCTCTCCGCCGGAGCGTCCGCGCGCATGGCCATCGCCGAGGCGCTGACGAACATCGCGTCGGCGCCCATCGCCGCGCTCTCCGACGTGCGCCTGAGCGCCAACTGGATGGCGGCGTCCGGTCATCCCGGCGAGGACGCGCGTCTGTACGAGGCCGTGCGCGCCGTCGGCATGGAGCTCTGCCCCGCCCTCGGCCTGGCCGTGCCCGTGGGCAAGGACTCCATGAGCATGCGCAGCGTGTGGCGCGAGGCCGGCGAAGAGAAGAGCGTCGTCGCCCCCCTGTCCGTCGTGATCAGCGCCTTCGCGCCCGTGACCGACGCGCGCCGCGCGCTCACACCCGAGCTGCGCCGTGATTGCGGTGACACCTGCCTGCTCTTGATCGATCTCGGCGCCGGCCGCGATCGACTCGGCGGCTCCGCGCTGGCGCAGGTGTACGGCGCTCTGGGCAGCGAGGCCCCCGACGTGGACGTGCCCGAACGGCTCGCGGGCTTCTTCGCGGCGATCCAGGCGTTGAACGAGCGGGGCCTCTTGCTCGCCTATCACGACCGATCCGACGGCGGCCTCTTCGTCACCGCGCTCGAGATGGCCTTCGCTGGCGGCGTTGGACTCGACCTCGATCTCGCGTCGCTGCCGCGCGCGGATCAACCTGTGCGCGCGCTCTTCAGCGAGGAAGCGGGCGCCGTACTGCAGATCCGTGAACGCGATCGACAGGCCGTGCTCGAGCAGCTCGAGGCGAGCGGTCTAAGGTCGCTCGTTCACGATTTCGCAACGCTCGGCGCCGATCCCGAGCTGCGCATCGATCGTGGCGACGAGGTGCTCTACCGCGCGTCGCTTTCGGAATTGCGCGCCCTCTGGTCCAGCACCACCCACGCCATGGCGCGCCTGCGCGACGATCCGAGTTGTGCGGACGAGGAACAGGCGAGTCGCATCGACGCCGCGCGCGCTCCCATGATGCCGCTCCTCAGCTTCGATCCCTCCGCCGATGTGGCTGCGCCCCTCCTCGCCCTCGGCGCGCGTCCCAAGGTCGCTGTCTTGCGCGAGCAAGGCGTGAACGGACACGTCGAGATGGCGGCGGCCTTCGATCGCGCGGGCTTCGAAGCGGTGGACGTGCACATGAGTCAGCTGCTGGCGCACGAGCGCTCGCTCGCGGACTTCGTGGGTCTCGCCGCTTGTGGCGGCTTCTCCTTCGGCGACGTGCTCGGCGCCGGACAAGGGTGGGCTCGCTCCATCCTCTTCCACGATCGCGTGCGCGACGAGTTTCAGACCTTCTTTCATCGCCCCGAGACCTTCAGCCTCGGCGTGTGCAACGGCTGTCAGATGCTCTCGAGTCTGCGCGAGCTGATGCCCGGCGCCGCCCACTTCCCGCGCTTCTTGCCCAACCGCTCCGAGCGCTTCGAGGCGCGCCTCTCGATCGTCGAGGTGCTCGAGTCGCGCTCCGTCTTGCTGCGCGACATGGCCGGCAGCCGACTGCCCATCGCCGTGGCCCACGGTGAAGGACGCGCCGAGCTCGACGAGGCCCAAGCCACCGCGCTGCTGACCGAAGGGTTGGTGGGAGCGCGCTTCGTCGATCCCCACGGGCAGGTGGCCACGCGCTATCCAGACAACCCCAACGGCTCCGCCCTCGGCTTGACCTGCCTGACCAATCAGGACGGCCGCATCACCGTGCTCATGCCCCACCCCGAGCGGGTCTTCCGCAGCGTGCAGCACTCCTATTGTCCCCCCGAGTGGGGCGAGGACGGCCCCTGGCTGCGCCTCTTCCGCAACGCCCGCACCTTCGTGGGCTGAACGGAACGTCGCCTTCGCCTCGAGGGCCTCCTTCGTCTACCCTCTTGCTTCGGCCGCCAGGAGAAGGGCAGCCACGAAAAGGGCAGACGATGGCGAAGTACGATCTCTTGATTCGTGGTGGCGAACTCATCGACGGGCTGGGCGGCCCACGGCGGCGCGCGGACGTGGCGGTGAAGGACGGACGCATCGCGGCCATCGGCAGCGAGCTCGAAGCGGACGCGACGGAGACCTTGGACGCGACCGGCCTGCTGGTGACCCCGGGCTTCGTCGACATCCACACCCACTACGACGGACAGGTCTCGTGGGACGCCGACTTCCTCCCCTCGGCCTGGCACGGCGTGACCACGGCGGTGATGGGCAATTGCGGTGTGGGCTTCGCGCCCGTACGCCCCGCGGATCGTCAGCGCCTGATCGAGCTGATGGAGGGCGTCGAGGACATCCCCGGCAGCGCCTTGGCCGAGGGCATCGACTTTCGCTGGGAGAGCTTCGCCGAGTACATGGAGGCGGTCGACTTCCCCCACACCATGGACTTCGTCATGCAGGTCCCGCACGACGCGCTGCGCGTCTACGTGATGGGCGACCGCGCGGTGGCCGGAGAGCCCGCGACCGAGGCCGACATCGCCGAGATGCGTCGGCTCCTGCGCGAGGCGCTCGAGGCGGGCGCGGCGGGCTTCAGCACCGGGCGCTCCGACAACCACAAGAGCAAGCAGGGCGAGTCGACCCCGGCCGCCGAGTCCGAAGGGCGCGAGCTCGCGGGCATCGCTCGGGCCTTCGCGGGTCTCGATCACGGCGTGCTCTCCGCCGTCAGCGACTTCGACATGATGATCTCCCCCGAGCGCTTCGACGCCGAGCTCGACGTGCTCGAGGGCATGGCGGAGGCGGCGGACGGTCACCGCCTGAGCCTCTCGTGCATGCAGCGCGACCACGAGCCCAAGCAGTGGGAGCGCATCCTGGCCCGCGTGGAGGCCGCCGACGCGCGCGGTGTACCCATGCGCGTGCAGGTCGCGCCGCGCGGCATCGGCGTGATGCTCGGCCTCGAGGCGACCTTCCATCCCTTCATGGGCTTCGCTTCGTACAAGGCCATCAGCCAGCTGCCTCTGGCCGAGCGCGTGGCGCGCATGCGCGATCCCGAGACCAAGGCGCGCATGCTCACGGAGAGTTCGGAGAAGGTCTCCGGCGACGGCAGCCCGATCCCGCCCATCGCGGACTTCTTCCTGGCCAACGTGGACATGGTCGCCATGCGCCTCTACCGCCTGGGCGAGAACCCCAACTACGAACCCTCCGTCGGCGCTTGCCTGATGAACGAGGCCATGAGCAGCGGACGACGCGTGCTCGACATCATCTACGGCGCCCTGCTCGAGCAGGATGGGCACGCGCTGCTCTACTTCCCCATCTACAACTACACGGGGATGAACCTCGACAACGTGGGCAAGATGCTGCGCCACCCACTGGCGCTGCCCGGGCTCAGCGACGGAGGCGCGCACGTGGGCACCGTCTGCGACGCGAGCTTCCCGACCTACCTCTTGCTGCATTGGGGGCGTGACAGGGCAGAAGGAAAGCTCCCCCTCGAGCGCTTGGTGCAGATGCAGACGCACGACACGGCGACGCACGTCGGCCTCACGGATCGCGGCAGCGTGGAGCTGGGCAAGCGCGCGGATCTGAACGTGATCGACTTCCCGGGGCTGCGTCTCTTGCCTCCGGGCATGCAGGCCGACTTGCCCGCCGGCGGCCACCGCCTCGTGCAGCGCGCCCAGGGCTATCGAGCGACCTTCGTCGCGGGCGTGAAGGTGAGCGAGGACGGCGAGCTCACGGGAGCGCGCCCCGGCCGCCTCGCACGCTTGCCCCGTCCCGCGGCCTGACGGGGCGAAGGAGCGGTCGGACTTGGAATTTCTCGGCGGCCGAGTCGACTCGCCCTGGATGACACGCATCTTGACCTGCGCCTTCTTCGGCATTCTCAGCGGCTTGGTCTGGCCTGCGAGTGTGGGGGCCCAGACCGAGTCGGCCGCCCGCCTCAGCCCGCCTCAGGCTCCCGGGACGGCCTCCGCGCCACTTGCCTCGACGGCGTCCCGCGCGCCTCGCTCGACTTCGCCGCGTCGAGCGTCCACCGGCCATCGGCGCCGAGGCTTGCGCGTCTCGCTGGCCGTGGCCGCCGGTCTCGGAGCCGCTTTCTCCGTGGGCGTTGCCGAGCTGGCCGCGCATCGACGCGCCGGTCCCTGCGCCGTGCCCCAGCCCGACGAGACCTGCGATCGCGCCAGGCGCGCCACGGGCATCGGCGCCTTCGCCGCCACCAGCATCCTGGTGACCCCGTTGTCGCTCTGGGTGGCGGGTCGGCTCACGAAGGGCCGCGGTGGCTACATGGTGCCCTGGTTGATGACGGGCGTGGGTCTGATGGTCGGCGGCCTGGGCTTCGCCATGACCCAGAGCCTGGCCCGCCACGCTTGGGGTCGAAGGATCGGGTTCGGCCTCTCGGGCCTGATGCCGGCGACCTTCGGGGCGCTGGGCTACTTGGCACGGGATGGCGAGCGCCGACGATTCGCCGGGTCCGTCGCGTTCGCACCCCAACGGGATGGTGGTGCACTGTACTATACGCGCACCTTCTGACCTCGCGCGTTTGGGGACCCGTCATCAGATGATGATGGCAGTCATACGGCGAGCGGTTTCGCATCGAGGCGGCCCACGTCCTGCGGCGCCGTCCAAGCGCACGCGGGTCGCGCGAGCGCCTCCCCTACGCCCGCATCGTCTTGGCTGCAGGGGTTGCCCGTCGACGTCCGAACGTGGGCGCGAGGACTTGTCCCGCGCGGAACGCAGGGCCCGCGGCGCCGTCCAAGCGCACGCGGGTCGCGCGAGCGCTTCCCCTACGTAGGCGAGGGCATCGTCCTTGGGGACGTCGAGGAGGCGCTCAGCGCTTGTTGGCGGTGAAGTCGCCCGTGAAGTCGCCGCCCGGGAGCGTGCCTTCCCAGACTCCGGGCGTCAGCAGACGGTCCGTGACGATCGGGGCGTGGCCCTTCAAGGTCATGAGGTCGGCGCCGACGCGGGCGTTGTTGAGAGCGTCCACCGCGCTGACCACGAGGCCGCCGAGGGTGCGGGAGCACCAGGAGTAGGTCGCGGACTCGACGCCGGGGAAGTCGACGGCAGCCGCCGCTTCGGCCGCAGCCGACTCGCAGAAGCCACCGGTCACCGCCGTCAGCGCCTCGTCGAGGCTGGCGTATCGATGGTCCGTGGACTCGTAGACTATGGCGTTCACGGCCCAGGCGATGATGGCGCCGATGGACACGTTCACGTCGTGGCGCTCGATGTTGAGCGTGCCGCAGGTGGCGTTGGCGTCGAAGGGCGAGGGCATGAAGCTCCAGCCGATGATGTCCTCGGGTCGGCCACGCATGGGCGCGCCACGGTAGGTGAAGGCCACCTCGGTCCAGGTGTGGTCGCCCGTGTAGGCGTCTGGCACGCCGGCGGGCACCAGACTCATCGTCTCCTGGATGTTCCAGGTCGAGAGGATGTCGTTGAGGTCGGCGATCGCTCCCAGCAGCTGCCGCTCCCAGGGCGCGAGGTTCGCGTCGGCCCAGGAGGTGAGCGCCGCTGCGGCCAGATCCTCGACCCAGCCGGGGAGCCCGAGGTCGAGGGTGGAGGTGTGACCCGCGATCAACGCGAAGGGTCCGGCGACGGTCGCCAGGAAGGTGTCGAGCCAGCCGGGCAGGGCCTCGCGCAGACGCAGCACGGTGTCCAGGTCCCAGACGCCCTCGAGGGGCGGGTCGACCACCATGCAGGCGTCGCCCGTGAGGCAACGACCGCCATCGCAGATGCCGCCCACGGGGCACTCGTCGTCGGCGATGCAGCCACCGGGGTCGTCGGGCACGCAGCTGCCGTCGGGCGAGCAGACCAGACCCACGGGGCAGTCGGAGGTCGAGGTGCAGACGCAGCGGCCATCGACCGAGCAGACGAGGGAGCCGTCGCAGCTCGCCGTGTCCGGGCAGGAGTGCGGGACGCGCGGATCGGGCGTGCAGCGGCCGGCGATGCACAGCATGCCGTCGCCGCACTCGGGGTCGAATTCGCAGAAGGCGCCGCCCAGGTCGGGCTGGACGCAGGCGCTGTCACGGCACTCGCCCGGGGCCGGGCACTCGCCGCAAGTGGTGCCGTCGCCCGGAGGGTGGGGCGTGACGGACTCCGGCAGGACGCAGCGCGGGCCCACGGAGAAGGTGCGGCAGACGAAGTCCCCGGGGCAGTCCGTGTCCGTGGTGCATTCCGTGGCGTCGGCGGGCGGATCGCCGGGCGCGACGCGAGCGGTGGCGAAGTCCCCTCCGGAGCTGGCCGCGCAGGCCGAGCTGAGCAGGAGGGCGGCGGACAGCAAGCGGACCGAGAGCGAGCCAAAGCAAGTGGGGTTTGTCGTCACCATGAGCGTCCTCCTGGGCCATGGTATATCAAGACTCGTGCCATTGCCTGCGAAAGACGCGCTTTTCGGAATTTTCCCGTGCAGCGACCGTCTTCCCGAAGGCGGGGCGGGACTACACTGTGGGTTCAGGTGAGGTCATGGGGTCAGATGTCCCCGTTCCACGGCGCAGCTCGAAGCTCCAGCCCTCTTCGGGTCGACAGGGCGGAGCGCGACCGACCAGGCGTTCCGCGCCGGGCGCGAGGGGCAGGGCGAGATGGGCGGGTTCGGGGCCCTCGTAGATGGAGAGCAGGAGCTCGTCCACGCGCAGCGGCCCTTCGTAGAGCGCGCGGCTGGTGGACGGGCCCGCCTCCACCAGCACCCGGCGCGCACCCTCGGCACGGAGCCGCTCCACCAAGGCGCGCAGCGATGGCTCGGCCATGGACTCGACCTGGATGCCGGCTCGCCCGACGTCGGGGAGCTGCGCGTCGAGGGGCGTGACGAGCTGGGCGTGGGCCCAGCCGTGCAGAGCCGGGTGCAGAGGATCGAGGCCTCGCCCGCTGGTGAGGACGTAGAGCTCGGGTGGCCCGGCGCGGCCGGTGTCTCGTCGATAGGCCGAGAGCGGTGCGGCGGGCAGGCCCAGGGCGTCGAGGGAGTAGCTCAGGCTGGGCTCGTCGCGCAGGACCTTGCCCGTGATGACGATAGCGTTGGCGCTGGCGCGGGCGAAGGAGAGCGCGAAGGCGTCGTAGTCGCTCTTCGGGCTCTGGTCGTCGATCGCGAGCGTGTGGAGCCGGGCATCGGGGCCTCGCCACACGGCGGTCACATGCACGATGCCGTCCGCGTCGGGCACTTCGCCCCAGAGGCGCCGTGCGAGCGCGCAGACATCTTGCGCGCTCTTCATCGCTCGCGGTGCGAGCGACGTCATGGTTCCGAGGAGTCGTCGTCCGAGCCGTCGTCGGGCACCACCTCCCGATCCACTTGACCCGAGCGCGGGAAGTTCATGCGGTGGTGGCAGCGCAGATCGGCGGGGCGGTGGTTCGGCCTCGCCCAGGTCTCGGGCGTGATGTGCGCCAGGCGATGGGCGTGACGCACGCCCGGACGGAAGAGCGCCGCCGGGTCGCAGTTCTGTCCGTTGTACATGAACTCGAAATGCACGTGCGGTCCTCGGCTGATGCCCGTGCTGCCGAGCTCGGCCAGCACGGCCCCGGCGGGCACGCGCTCGCCGGCCACGACGTAGATCATCGAGTTGTGGGCGTACATGGTGATCCACCCTCCGGGGTGAATCAGGAGCACCACGTTGCCGTAACCGCGGATGCCATCCCCCGCGTAGCCGACGATGCCGGGCGCCGCGGCGCGCACGTTCCAGCCGATGCTGCCCGCGATGTCCACGGCGAGGTGATATCCGCCGTCGCCCGAGCCGTATCCGCGCACGAAGCGGCCATGCGTGACGGGCCAACGCAGCGTCCCCGGGAAGCGTCCGCGGGAGCCTCCGGCCGCACGGATCCAACGCGGCTCGAGGCGACCGCCGAGGATCTCGTGGCCGGCGCGGGACGTGCCCAGGCCCAGCCGTCGCGCCAGCGCCTGCGCGCGCCGTTGGGAGGCGTTCAGTCGCGGCGCGGAGTGGGACCCACGATCGTCTCCTTGTCGGGCGCCCGGGATGTACAGCCGCTCGCCTTCGCGCAGCGCTTCGGCGTTCTCGGGGGAGAGCCGGTTGGCCGCCATCAGCTCCGCGACCGAGACGTGGAAGGAGCGCGCCAGATCCCAGATGGTCTCGCCGCGCGCGACCAGGTGGTGAAAGCCCCGCGGCGCGTGGTCGGATGGCTCGGCCTGGTGGATCTGGGACTGACTAAGGCCGGGGATGATCAGCGCCTGGCCTGGATGGATGCGCTGCGCGGCTTCATCGTCGAGCTCGTTGCGCGTGAGGATGGCGTCGACGCTGAGGTCGTAGCTGCGGGCGATGTCCCAGAGCGTCTCGCCCTCCGCGACCAGGTGCCAGGCTCCGTCCTCGACCGGCGGCAGATCTTCGATTTGCGTCGGCTGCTGCGGGGTGACCTCGATCAGCTCCTCGGCGCCGGGGATGCTCAGGTGTCGACCTTGGCTCAAGCGTCGCACGTCGCGTCGGCGCAGGTGGTTCGCCTCCAGGATCTCGTCGACGCCGACGTGGTAGGTGCGCGCCAGATCCCAGAGCGTCTCGCCCGGCTGCAGTTCGTGCTCCACCGACGGCGGTTCGGGGGCGGGCTCGGGCGCCGCGACCGCGGCAGGCTGTGCGGTCTCGTGGTTCTGGCCGGCGTCGGCGTCGTGCGAGCCGCAGCCGTGAATCGCGAGCGCCAGCGCGAGCGTCGTGCTCGCCCTCGCGGCGAAGCGTCGGAGTGGAGGAGCCAGGAACATGAGGATCCGTCATAGCCCAGGACGGTCTCTCGCGCGAAGCGCGCATGCGACGGCGCTGTGCTCGAGCCTGTGAGCTCCCGGACGAGAGTGCTCTCCCTCGTGGTTCGCGCGCAGGAAGCTTCGTTCGCGCGCAGGCGGAACTCTCGTTATACGTCCGCAGGTTCGGCCCCAGGTATGCTCTTCTCGACCTACACCTTCGTCTACTTCCTGCTCCTGGTGGTGCTCGTCCGTTGGGCTTTGCCGCGTCTGGTGATCCCCTGGCTCGTGCTGGCCAGCTACGTCTTCTACCTGAGCTGGGATCCGCGCTACGGCATCCTCCTGGTCTCGGCGACTCTGGGCAGCTGGCTCCTGGGCTTGGCCATGGTGCACATGCCTCGCCAGCGTCGGCTCTGGGTCGTGCTTGGCGTCGTCGCGAGCCTGGGTCTGCTCGGCTTCTTCAAGTACGCCCAGTTCGCTCTGGACACGGCCTGGTCCTTGGGCCTACCGGGCTCGTCCCCCGTGCTCGGCATCGTGCTGCCCCTGGGCATCTCCTTCTTCACCTTCCAGGCGCTGAGCTACGTCGTGGACGTCTACCGCGGTGCGCCCGCGGTGCGCTCGCCCTTCGCCTACGCGCTCTACATCTCCTTCTTCCCGCAGCTCATCGCCGGTCCCATCGTGCGTGCGAACGAGCTCGTGCCGCAGCTGCTCGAGTGGCAGAGCTTTCGCCCGGCGCAGTTCGCGAGCGGCGTGGATCTGTTGTTGCGCGGCATGGTGAAGAAGGTGGTGCTGGCCGATCGATTCGCTCAGGTCAGTGATCTCGTCTTCGGCGATCCGACGGGACATGGCGCGGCCATGACCTGGCTCGGCGTCGTCTGCTACGCGGGCCAGATCTACTGCGACTTCTCGGCCTACACGGACATCGCGCGCGGCGCGGGCCGCATGCTCGGCTACGAGCTGCCGGAGAACTTCCGTCTGCCCTATCTGAGCAAGAGCCCGGCCGAGTTCTGGCGGCGCTGGCACATGACGCTGTCGCGCTGGCTGCGTGACTACCTCTACATCCCGCTGGGCGGAAATCGGCGTGGCGAAGCGCGTCGTATGCTGAACCTGGTCATCACCATGACCCTCGGCGGTCTGTGGCACGGCGCCTCCTTCACCTTCGTCCTCTGGGGCCTGCTGCACGGTGTGGCGCTGCTCGTGCATCGCGCCTGGGTCCGACTCACGCGCGGCAGCTGGATCGAGGGGCTCGCTCGCCGAGAGCCCATCTCCGCGAGCCCGCGACCACGCCTCGTCTTCGTCGCGCTCTATCAGGCGCTCGCCACCCTCGCGACCTTCGTCTTCGTCTGTTTCGCCTGGGTCTTCTTCCGTGCGCCCGACTTCCGCTCGGCCCTTGGCCTGCTCGGACAGCTCTTCCGAGGCGGCGGGGAGCTGCTCGCGCCCGAAGGCGGTCTGGGGCTCGTCTACCTCGCGCTCATCGCGCTGGGCGTGACCCACCTCCTCGGTCTGTCGTCGCGGCCGGCTGCCCTGTGGGAGCGTTGGGTTCAGCGTCGCGCCTTCGCGCCCGCACGTGGCCTGGTCTGGGCCCTCGCCATCTCCGCCTGCTACCTGCTCTCGGCTCGTCCGAGCTCGTTCATCTACTTCCAGTTCTGATGCTGCTCACCCCTCCCAAGCCCGGTCGAACCGACGCAGGAGACGGCGTCTCGCTGCTCCTCAGTGTGCTCACGGCGCTCGCGCTCGTGGTCTGCATCGAGGCCGCCTTTCGCCTCAGCGGCGTGGAGGCACGCTTCGCCGCCGAGGCCCGGCACTCCGAGCTGGCGCAGCAGCTGCGGTCGCAGAGCTGGGATCCAGACGTGGTCTTCCTCGGTGACTCGCGCGTGCTCCATGGCGTGCGACCCAGGGTGGTCGAGCGCGTGGTGAAGGAAGAAGGGGGTGGCGACATACGGGCCGAGAACCTCGGGCTGCCAGGCCTCTCACCCATCGGCATGCTGGCGTTCTCGGGCTACCTGACGCGTCGCGACCATCCACCGAGGTTGGTCGTGCTCGGGCTCAGCCCCTACATGCTCTCGAGCCTGCAGAACCCGGTCTATGCCACCGAGATCCGCGACTTCGTCTTTCGCACACGGGAATTGCCCGCGGCTCTGGCGGCGGGCATGCCGGTCGAGGACGCGCTCACGGTGCTGACGAACGACCTGCTCCACGCCGTGCGCTTTCGACGCCGCGTGATCGAGTGGGTGCTCGACGGGAATGGCTACCAACCCGTGCACGATCTCGGCGCCGAGGGCTTCGAAGAGGCGCCGCGCACGACGGCAGCGCAACAACGCTACCAAGCGCACCAGCGCGCGGATGGGGGCACGTCGCAGGTGCTCGGTCCGGAAGCGCACATCGATTGGACGCAGCTGGGCTACCTGCGGGCCGCCGTCGAGCGGCTGCAGGCGGCGGGCATCACCTTGCGCTTCGTCACCACACCGACCGCGTCGCCGATCTGGGCCTACTACAACGACCACACGCTCTACGGGCCGGCGATGCGCGCCTATCGAAAGGTCGCGGCCTCGGTCCATCAGACCGTGGCGGACGACCGGCAGCTCGCGCAGGTCGCGGATTGGTATTTCTCCGACGGCGACCACCTGAACCCCGATGGCGCCACCCGGCACAGCGTGCTGCTCACGCGACGCCTCTTGTTGCCGGCCCTCGGCGTGCCCGCGGAGCCCGTGCGCCGCTTCGGTCCGAAGGAGCCAGCGCCGGGTTGCCACGTCGTGTTCGACTTCGAGGAGCTTCACCCCGTGGGGTGGACGATCACGGGCAACGCCTTCACGCCCCTGGCCGTGACCGGGACCCGTGGAGGACAGGCGGAGGTCGAGGGCTATCGGGGCGTGCAGCTCGTCAACAGCGCGACCGCCAACCTGATGGATCGAGCCGTGGGCAGCGCGTTGTCGCCGCCTTTTCGCATCGACGCGCCACGCCTCGATCTGCTCGTGGGGGGCGGTGATCGGGCGAATGTCGGCGCGCGCCTCGAGGTCGACGGACGCGTGGTGGCGCAGGCGCACGGACAGCGCTCGGAGGAGCTGCGACGCGTGCAATGGGACGTCGGGACCTTCCGCGGTCAGCAGGCGCGGCTGAGGCTGGTGGATCAAGAGCGCGGGGGCTGGGGACATCTATTGCTCGACCAGGTGGAGCTGTGCCCGGCGCCGACGGACTCGCCCGCCGTCAACGCAGTCGAGCGCTGACCGAGAACTCGAAGAGCGCCTTCTTCGAGTTGCGCTTACGGATTCGCTTCACCTCCACGCCGGCGAATCCGTGCTGCTCGAGCAGCTCGGCGTAGAGCGCTTCCACCGGCACGAGCACGTCGTAGAAGGTGGAGTTTCCGACCACGTAGTGCACGGCGGCTCCGGGCGTCAGGTGCTGGCGCAGCGCGCGCAGATGACGGGAGGTGTCTTCGAAGTAGCGTCGCAGGTAGCGAGCGAGCAGGGGGCCGTTCTTGGCGTGGCCCGCTTCGACCCGCGTCAGCATGGGAGCGAGGGAGGCGGGCTCGACCTCTCCGCGCGGCGTCCAGCTGATCAAGCGGCTGGTGGCGATGCCCCAGGTGCCGCCGATGGCGCGCCAGTCGAGTTCGCCCGCCTCGTGTGCTTCCTTGAGGTGGCCGAGCCAGTACATGTAGGGGCGCAGCTCGCGCACGTAGCTCATGCGATTGGGGTAGGGCGGTGAGGTGATCACGCGGTCGAAGCGCTGCTCGCCGAGCTCCGTTAGGTCCCGTGAGTCACAGCAGAGAACCCTTCCTCGACGCGAGGGTGCGGGCGTCGCGCTCTGAACCACGTGGGCGACGTCGTCCTGGAAGCGGGCGGCGAAGAGGGCGCGGTCTCGCTCTTGCGGGCGCGCGTCGTCGAAGGACATGGAGGGGTGGTCGAAGGCCGCGTTGGAGAGCGCCATCAACGTGCGGCAGAAGGCTACGCGCAAGAGGCGACCGCGAGGCGAGCGCGCTGAACCCTCGGCCTCGATGCCCGCGTGCAGCGCGCGCAGGTAGTCCAGAGCTTCGGCGTGCCACCAACGCTCGATGCGGTGGATCGGCGGAGCGTCCGAGCGCGCGCCGTCGCTCCGGCGTGCCGCCTGGGCCAGGGTGATGGAGAGCGCCTTCGCCTCCGCGAGCAGGCGCCCCGAGTAGCGCTGGAGCTTGGTCTCGCCCAACCAGATCAAGAAGGGGTTGATGTCACACGAGACCGCCTCGTGGCCTCGGCTCGCCGCTGCCAGCGTGGTCGTCGCCGTGCCGCTGAAGGGATCGAGCACGCGCTCCTTGGCGTCGACTTCGTCGAGCAGTCCCTCCACCACCGAGAGGGAGTAGGCCGGCGTCAGCCGCAGCCAATCGTGGCGGCCCCGGCCACGATTGCCGCGATAAGTCAGCTCGCTGTTGCGCGTCCTGCCGCTCATGATCGCGCGCGGTGTAGCACGCATGGCCGCGCCCGACGCCAAGCATCGTCCCGGGCCTGGCTCAGCGCGGGCCCCATGACAACAGACCCCGCGACCTCAGCGCAGCTCCTTGCCGAAGGGGAAGAGGGAGAGGGGCACGAGCTTCATGTGCTGCGCGGCGAAGGGCAGACCGACCACGGTGATCGCCAGGAGCAGCGCCCAGACCAGGTGGTGCAAGGCGATCGCCCAACCGGCCAGCACGACCCAGATCAGGTTCGCGATGAGCTCGAAGAGGCCGCCCGAGTCGCGCTTGGTGCGCACCTCCATGCCGAAGGGGAGCAAGGAGGCGATACCGATCTTGATGGCTTGGATGCCCCAGGGGATGCCGATGATCGTTACGCAGTAGCCGATGCCGACCGTGATGTAGCTGATGGCGGTCGTGAGGCCGCCGAAGATCAACCACAGGATGTTGCCCAGGGTGCTCATACAAGCCTCTACGTGCGACGCGCGGGGATATTTCGTCGGGCCATGGGCGTCCTGCCGACTTCGCTTCGGCCCGCTGGAGCGCATTCGAGTCGTGCGCCTTGTCGTTTGGGTCGCGGGCCGGTGTAGCATGCGCGGCGATGCTCGACACCATCGACTCCTCGAGGCTTGGCCTGGCGTACTCGCGCTTCCTCGACCCCACGCGCGTGCTGCTCACCGGTCACTCGCACCAAGCCTGGCCCGACGTGGCCGAGCGCGGCTTGCTCGAGTGCTTCGAGGACGCCGCGCGCCTGGTCGACGACAAATGGGAAGCGGCCGCCCGCGTGGCCCACGCCTTGCGTGAGTTCGTGGCCATGCGCATCGGCGCCGAGGCGGACGAGATCGCGCTCGGTCAGAACACGCACGAGCTGGTCACGCGATTCCTGTCGGCTCTCGATCTGCGTGCGCGCCCGCACCTGGTGACGACGACGGGAGAGTTCCACTCCATGCGTCGACAGCTGCGCAGGCTCGAGGAGGCGGGCGTCCGTGTGAGCTGGGTCGAGGCCCATCCCGTGGCGACCCTCGCGCAGCGCTTGAACGACGCCATCGAGCCTGCGACCGCCGCCGTGCTCACCTCGAGCGTGCTCTTCGAGAACTCGAGTGTCGTGCCCCATCTCGACGAGCTGGCGCGCGAGGCGCAGCGACGCGAGTTGCCACTCTTGGTCGACGCCTACCACGCGTTCGGCGTCGTTCCCTTCTCGGTCGCCGAGCTCGGGGCGCAGACCTTCATCGTGGCCGGCGGCTACAAGTACGCGCAGTGGGGCGAGGGCTGCTGCTTCATGCGTGCTCCCAAGGATCGACCGATGCGTCCGGTGGTGACGGGCTGGTTCGCGGACTACGCAGGCCTCGAAGCCGGTGCGCGGAGTGGACTTTTGGGCTACGGCTCGACGCCGGCGGAGGCCTTCGCGGGCAGCACCTACGATCCTGCGAGTCACTACCGCGCGCGGGCCGTGATTCGATTCTTCGAGTCGGAGAACCTCAACCTCGCACGGCTCAGGCGTCGCTCCCTCGAGCAGACGCAGAGACTCTTCGAATGGCTCGAAGGTTACGCCCTCGAGACGCCGCGCGCGGCGGAGGCGCGGGGTGGATTCGTCTCCCTGCGCTTGCCGGCCGCCTCCGACGTGGCGCGCGAGCTGCGTTCCCGGGGCGTCTACGTCGACAGTCGCGGCGAGCTCTTGCGGCTCGGGCCCGCGCCCTACACCACGGACGACGAGCTCGAGCGCGCGGTCCAGACTCTGCGCGCGATCGCGCCCGTTCGCTGAAGCCCGTTCGCTGAAGCCTGTTCGCGACGGGCACGCGAGCAGCTCTCGATAGCGTCCGCCGTGCTTGATGCGGATCAAAGCCGCCGGCGCGCGCGGTCGTAAGGAAGGGACGTTGGTGCGACGCATGGCACGCCGTGCCCGGAGTCGGGAGACATCGTGCAGCCCACTCGTGTGCTCACTGCGGAACATCGTCGAATCGAGCAGGCCCTGGTCGTGGTCAACGCCTTCATCGCGCAGCTCAGGCGTCGAGAGCCGCTGGCGGGGGCCGACGTCGACGCGCTGCTCACGTTTCTGCGCCGCTACGGCGAGGGCTATCATCATGAGCTCGAGGAGCGGATCCTGGCCGAGGCGTTGAGCCAGATCGGGTTACCCAAGGACTCGGGGCCCGTGGCGGCCATGCTCGCGCAGCACCGCGAGGCGGAGAAGCTCATCGAGATCGCGAGATCCGCCAGCGCGCGGCGTGGCGAGGCTTCATCGCAAGCGGCAGGGGATGATGCGGATCGGGATCTGGCCGACGCTCTCCAGGCCTATGAACGTCTGCTCGTGCAACACATCCGCTACGAGGAGCACGTGCTCTACCCCTTCGCCGAGCGCCTCTTGCCGCTGCTGCGCATGGATCTGCTGATCGACGCCTTCGGCCGTCGAGACGCCGAGCAGGCGGCCGCGATCGAGGCTCAGCTCGAGGCCCTCGCCGCCCTGCGTCGTCGCTACGTGGAGTGATCGAATTCGTGCCACCCGAGCCCGCTGCGCCATGCGCGAGCCAATCAGAATTGTCGCTCGCTCGCCGTCCAAGGACCTTGTGAGGAAGGCGCCCCAGCGCTACCTTGGCCGGCGACTAGAACATGTTACGATCGACCGCACGCATCGCGCTCCTCTTGGCCTTCGCGCTGGCGACTCCGCTCCTGTCTGCGGTCTCGTTTCATCCCGCGGCGGCCTCCGCGGACGACGTGGAGGCGGCGCTCGAGGTGGGCGGCGGCTTGCGCTGGGAGCTGGGCGGCGGCTTGGGTCTGGTCGGAGACACGCGCGCGGCGGCCTCGCTCGGAGCTTCTGTCACCTGGCATCGGGATCAGTCCCTCGGCGGACTCGTACGTCTGACGGGGCTTGGCACCCTCGGGCCGCACCCCGAGGCTTCGGGGCGATTGCTGGGCGAGCTGGCCTGGGCCCTGTCCTTCCCTGGCCACCCGAGCGCTCGTCACGCGCCGTCGCTGGTCTCGCCCACGCTTGGATTCGCCGTGGGCTGCGTCTCGCCCTGTCGGAGCCAGACGGATGGCCCACGCACGCTGGTCATAGGTCCCATCTTCGGTCTGGACGCCGCGCTCACCTTCGGCCGTTTCCGCGTCGGGGGAGGCTTCGTCTACCGCCTGCTCTTCGTCACGCACAATCCGAATTTCGACATCGAGCACGATCTCCAGGCCCACCTCAGGCTCGGCATCCTGCTCGGTCGCTGACGCCCGCTCGCGCCCGCTGACGCCCACGCCGTGGCATGACCGTTGGGCCCTCCGCTTGATCTCGGTCATTTGATCGCGATCAACCCGGCGCAGCTCCGCGACCCTAAGGTGGGCTTCCGCGGAGGAGTCCCATGCTCATCGACGAGGTACGCGGCCGACAGGCCGGTTGGTTCACGCTGCAATGGCATCTCACCCATGCCTGCGACATGCATTGCGCCCATTGCTACGACCGCAGCCGCGTGAGCGTGCTCAAGCGGGACGAGCTGATGGCCATCCTCGACGACTACTGCGGCTTCTGCGAGAGGCGCGACGTGAAGCCGAGCGTCACCCTCTCGGGCGGCAACCCCTTCTTCCACCCGAGCTTCCTGGAGGTCTGCGCCGAGCTGCACCAGCGCGAGATCCCGCTGAGCATCCTGGGCAACCCCGTGCCCCGCGAGCAGCTCGCGCAGCTCGTCGAGACCCACAAGCCCCGCTACTACCAGATCAGCCTCGAGGGGCTGCGCGAGCACAACGACAAGATCCGCGGCGAGGGCTCCTACGACCGCGCCATGGCCTTCTTCCCGCTGCTACGCGAGATGGGCGTGCGCTCCGTGTGCATGCTGACGCTCACCTCTGACAACGTGGATCAGGCGCTATCCCTGGCGGAGGAGCTGCGCGGCAAGGCGGACCGCTTCACCTTCAATCGGCTCTCAGCGACGGGCGAGGGCGCCAAGCTCGGCCTGCCCGACAAGGAGCGCTACGGCCGCTTCATGGTCGAGTGGATGACGGCCAAGCAGACCAACCCGATGCTGGGTTTCAAGGACAACCTCTTCAACATCCTGCGCCACGAGCTGGGCATGAAGCTGACCGGGGGCTGCACGGGCTTCGGCTGTGGCGCCGCCTTCAATTTCGTCGCCGTCCTGCCCGATGGACAGGTGCACGCCTGCCGCAAGTTTCCGTCGAAGATCGGCAATCTGCGCGAGACGCCGCTCGAGACCATCTATGACTCCGCGGCCGCCGAGCGCTATCGCGTGGGCTGCACCGCCTGCAGCGACTGCGCCATCCAGTCGAAGTGCGGCGGCTGCCTGGCGGTCACCCGCGGCGCCGGGCTCGACCCCTTCACCAAGGTCGACCCCTACTGCTTCATGTGAGGCGCTGGGGCCGGCTCAGAGTTCGGCGCGCTCGAGGGCGGCGCCGAGTCCGTCGCTGAACGCGGCGCGCGGCAACGTCGCCATGGCCGTCCGCTCGTAGGCGGCGGTGTCCTGACCCGTGACCAGGTGGACGGCGCAGCCGAGGGCGGCGGGCATCGCCAGATCGAGCTCGAAGATGTCGCCCACGACCAGCGTGTTCTCGGGGCCTGTCCCGTGCTCGTTCCACAGGCGCCGCAGCACCTCGTAGTAGCGACCGCGTCTCAGGTAGACCGGACGGGGCAGCCCTTCGACGGCGTACTCTTTGGCCAGGGCGTCGAAGCGCTCGTCCATCGGGCGAGCCTCCGCGACCAGGTACTTCTCGGCGTTGCCTTCGATGGTCAGCTTGGCGCGGTCCTTGGGCGCGAGCTCGTCGATCTTCTTGGCGACGGCGCCGGTCGCGGAATTGGTCACGACGCAGACGGGCTTGCCGCTGGCTACCAAGGCGTCGACCACCGCGCGCGCTTCGGGCCGGAAGACGGTCGCGGCCTTCTCGTAGTTGTCGAAGTAGAGGCGCTGCAACACGGCCGTGCGCTCGTCGGCGTTCGGGTAGAGGCCGCGCGCGTCGAAGACCATGTTCATGATCACGGTCGCGCGCAGGTAGGGATCGGCGTTGCCGGGCGCGACCACGTGACCGTCGAAGGTCCAACCGAAGAGCTCCGGCGCCTCTCGCACCTTGGCCTCGGCCGCGTCCCATTCGCGGCTGACGTCCACCCCGAGCAGAGCTCGGACGTCGGCCTGGTAGGCCTCGACGAAGGGACCTCCTTCTTCCTCCACGTCAGTGAAGGTGCCGTCGAAATCGAGAATGAAGAGGTCGAAGGGCATGCGCCTCCCGTGAAAGATCTGCGACGGTGGCGCCGCGTGAAGGGCCGGGCATAGCCCGAAACGGGCCCGAGGGCACGTGCCCGCTGGCCTGCTATGCTCCGCGGCCATGGAACACGATGCAGCCGAGAACCCCCCGGAGGCCCTGGCGGACTTCTCCTCGCCCGCCTTGCTGTGGTGGATCTCGATCCCGCTGGGCATGGGGCTCACCGGCGCTCTGGCGCTCAGCAATGGGGCGCACGCGCTCATGCCGGCGCCCATGGGCGCCATCCTGACCCCCACGGTGATGCGCATCATCTTCGTCGTCGCCGTCGGGCTGCACGTGCTCGAGGGCTCCTACGCCATGTCGCGCGCCAAGATGCGCGGCCTGCCGGCGGCCGCCTGGGGCGCGCAGACCTTGCTGCTCGGCTACCCCTCCTTGCGCCTCCTGCTTCGCCGCACCCGCGATGGAGCGCGCGCTGGAGCGGAGGCGTCTTGATCGACTCCACGCTCTACCAGGTCTGCCTCTGGGGCATCTTCGCCCTGGCGCCCATCACCCTCGTCTTCTTGCTCTTCTTCGCGGCGCCCTATGGCCGACACACGAAGGACGGCTTCGGACCTGCCGTGCCGGCGCGCCTGGCCTGGGTCTTGATGGAGTCCCCCGCCGTCTTCGGCTTCGCGGCCTTCTTCTTCATGGGTGCCGACCCCTTCTCCGCCGTGCCGCTCGCGCTCTTCGCGCTCTGGCAGCTGCACTACGTGGACCGCACGCTGCTCTATCCGCTGCGCATTCGTCCTGGCGCGCGCGCCACGCCGCTGCTGGTGGTCGCCTCGGGCTTCGGCTTTCAGATGGTGAACGTCTATCTGAACGGCAGCTACATCGCCGCAGGTTCCTATCCGGCCGCCTGGCTGACGGATCCACGCTTGCTCGTGGGCGTGGCGCTCTTCCTGGTGGGCTTCGTCATCAACCGCTGGGCCGACCGCGTGCTGCGCAACCTGCGCGCGCCGGGCGAGACGGGCTACAAGATCCCGCGTGGCGGCCTGTACGAGCTCGTCGCCTGCCCCAACTACTTTGGCGAGCTGCTCGAGTGGGTCGGTTGGGCCGTGGCCACCTGGTCCCTCGCCGGCCTCTCCTTCGCCGTCTTCACCGCCGCGAACCTGATCCCCCGTGCCGTCGCGAACCGCCGCTGGTACCGCGAGAGGTTCCCGGAGTATCCCGCGAGCCGCCGCGCGCTGATCCCCTACTTGCTCTGAGCGTCCGGTGAGGCTCGGCGCAGGCGTCGCAGCGCGAGCGCGCCCTCGACGATCATCCAGCCCACGAGGCCGAGCAGCACGGCGGCCAAGGTCGCCAGGGGCGTGTTTCCCGCCTCGGCGAAGCGCTGAGCGCCGCTCACGAGCGCGAGCACGGTCACGATCATGATGAAGACCATGGGGATGGCGAGCGTCAGCACGGCGCGGCCGCGCTTGCGGAAATACAGCACCAGCACCATCAGCGTCAGGCCGGCGAGCATCTGGTTGCTGGCGCCGAAGATGGGCCACAGGATCCAGCCCAGCTCGCGCGTGTGGCCGGAGCCGGGATCGGTCGTCTGGGCGAAGCTGAGCCAGAGGGCGGGCAGCACGGCCACGGTCGTCGCCACGTAGCGGTTCTGCAGCAGGCGTGCGCCCGTCGCTTCGCCCAGCTCGGCCACGATGAAGCGTTGGATGCGCGTGGCCGTGTCCAGAGTGGTCGCCGCGAAGGAGATGACGAGCACGGCCATGATGGTGCGCGAAAGCTCGGTCGGTAGGCCAACGGTCTCGAGGAAGGCACCGCCTCCGAGCACGAAGGCCGCCGCCTTGTTGCCGCCCGCGTGGGCCCAGGTGTCGTAGTAGCCCGCCCAGCTGAGGTCCGCGACCGCGCCTTGGGCCGGCAGGGTGCAGGCGCCGACCAGGCCGATCCCCGCCACCGCCGCCAGCGCCGACGCCAGGGCCAGGCTGCCCTCGCCGAGCATGGCGCCATAGCCCACGAAGCGCGCATCCCGCAGCCGGTCGAGCTGCTTGCTGGTCGTGCCCGAGGCGACGAGCCCGTGGAAACCGCTGATGGCGCCACAGGCGATGGTCACGAAGAGCAGGGGGAAGATCGGCGGTGCGCCCTGAGCGCCGCCGCGAAAGGCGGGCGCGTCGAAGCTGGGGTGGGCCAAGAAGAGGCCCAGAAAGAGCAGCCCAAGGCCCACGAAGAGCTGGTGGCTGTTGATGTAGTCGCGCGGCTGCAGCAGGACCCAGACGGGCAAGAGGCTGGTGATGGCGGAGTAGGCGAAGAGGGCGAGGATAAAGGCGCCGCGGCTCTGTTGGGCGTCCAGGCCCAGGCTGGAGAGCGAGAGGGGCAGCTTGGTGCCCAGCCACACGAAGACGTAGAGGGTCACGAGGGCGATCAGGCTGGGCCAAAGCGCAGGGATCTTGCGCTTGTACAGCAAGTAGCCGACGACGAGGGCCACCACGATCTCGATGTTGATGGGCAGGACGCTCGAGGGCTGGGCCACGAAGAGCCCGGCGATGGCCATGGCGAAGACGGCCAGCACCAGCCACACCAGCAAGAGCACGAAGATCAGGAACATCACCCGCGCGCGCTTGCCCAGCAGATCACCCGCGATGTCCGCCACCGAGCGCCCGCCCTCCCGCACGCTCAACACCAGCGCCCCGAAGTCGTGGGCGGCGCCCATGAAGATGCTGCCCACGACGACCCAGACCAGGGCCGGCAGCCAGCCCCAATAGGCGGCCACGCAGGGCCCGATGATCGGGGCGGCGCCCGCGATGGAGGTGAAATGGTGCCCGAAGAGCACATGCTTGGGCGTGGCCACGAAGTCGTGGCCGTCGGCCTTGGTGTGGGCGGGCGTCGGGAGCGCTTCGTCGTCTCCGTAGAGCTTCTGGCCCAGGAAGCGAGCGTAGATGCGGTACGCGACCACGAAGAGGCCCAGGATGACGGCGGCGACGAGGGCGACCATGGCCCAGCAGAACGTCTAGCCAGGTCGCCCGTCAAGTCCGCCCCGCGTGAGGTGACGCACGCGGCAGGGGGTTCACCCGCCGCCGCGATTGCAGCTCGTCCCGTTGCGCATACATGGCGGGAGCCATCGATGAAGCCCGTGAACCATCTGGAGACACCGATGAGGTCCATGAACCATCTGGAGGTATCGATGAGGTCCGCGAATAATCTTGCTGTTGTCCTGGCGACGCTGGCGATGAGCCTGGTCTTGGGCTGCGAAGGTCCCGTGGGCCCCGCTGGCGAGCTGGGTGCTCCCGGCCCTGCCGGCGACGCGGGTGGCCCTGGTGAGGTGGGCCCTCCCGGCGAAGCCGGTCCTGCTGGTGAAGCGGGCCAGCCGGCGGTCGTGCCGATCGAGCTCGAGCCGGCTGGACTCGTGGGTTACGTGACGGACACCAGCGGCCAGACGGTCGGCTCCGGCACCGTCTATTTCGTCCCGTCGGCGGATGTGGCTGCGCTGCAAGGCACCGCCATCGACCCGCTGGCGACCCCGGCCCAGGTCGACGCCATGGACTACGACGAGCCCCTCGAGGATCTGATCGACGCCCACGGAGACACCTACACCAAGGTCGCCGTCGACGAGGACGGCCTCTACCGCCTGACGACCCTGCCCGACGGACGCTACTTCGTCGTGTGGGTCCCGGCGGCGGGCGACGCGCTGCACCTCCCGGGCGGGAACCTCTGTCGCGAGTCGGTCCCAAGCACCTCCCTGGTGGGCCTGCAGATCGACCTCGAGGTCAGCGGCAACTTCCCGGCGGACGCCACCTACGTGGGCTCCTCGGCTTGTCAGAACTGCCACGCCAAGCATCAGATCGAGCAGACCGCGCACTTCAACGGCATCAACGTGCCGAACCGCGTCGGCAACCTGCAGGACACGACCATGTTCCCGGAGATGGCGGGCGGCTTCGCGGAGTTCCGCGCGGGCACCACGCTCTACTTCTCGGACTGCACCCACAGCGGTTTCAGCAAGTGCCTGATCACGACCACGGATCCTGGCGCCCCCACTTTCCGCGTCGAGCTCGGCTGGGATAGCAGCGTGCGCCGCGGCGATCCCGGCGAGTACTTCATGACCATCGTCAACATGACGGGCCCCGGTTCGCAGCGCTACGACGTGGCGTTGACCTACGGCGGTCCCGTGCACAAGCAGCGCTACCTGACCCGCACGACGCTGCCGGACGGACGGCTCACGTACATGATCCTGCCGGTGCAGTACAACACGTTCGGCGACCCGACGATGCCGGACAGCCAGTACACGAGCCGTCCGTGGCGCGACTACCACTCGGAGCGCTGGGTGACCGGTGGCGCGCTGACCACGCCTGCCCGAAGCAAGTCCTTCGACAACAACTGCTCGGGCTGTCATTTCACGGGCTTCAGCCTTCAAGGTGACAACACCGCGGGCTGGACGGCTAGCGCGGTCAGCGACCCCAACGGCGCCTTCGACTACAATGACGACGGCCGCCCCGACGAGGTCAACATCGGCTGCGAGACCTGCCATGGACCGGGCTCGGCGCACATCGCCAACGCCGCCGTGCGTGGCACGAGCATCATCCAGCCGGAGCTGATCACGCCCGGGCGCGAGACCCAGCTCTGCGGGCGCTGTCACTCGCGCAGCGTCGGCATCGGCGCGGGCGGCACGGACATCCCGATGAACGAGAGTCTGCAGATGGCGCCTCCCGGCATCCGTCGCGGGGAGTACGCCACGGGCTATACGACCGTGCCCGTGACGGCCGCGGACGGTCTGCACGCCTCTGGCTTCGCCTCCAAGCACCACCAGCAGTACACGGACTTCATCCGCTCGAGCATGTACCGCAACGGCGACGAGCTCTTGACCTGCTCGACCTGCCACAATCCCCACGGCACCGGCACCACCGACGACCTCGTCTCGGACGCCCACGTCGACAACACGCTGTGCACGGGCTGCCACTCCGAGGATCAGTTCACGACCGTCCTCACACACGTCTCGACTCAGACCGGCTTCGGGCACTCCGGGCTCGACGCCCAGATGCTCTGCATCCGCTGCCATATGGTCGGCACGGCCCAATCCGGCGCCAAGCACCGCGGGCTGAACGACACCCTCGGCGGCACCGCCGTTCAGTACTACCAAGGTGACATCGCGAGCCACAGCTTCGGTGTGCCGCTGCGCGACCTCGCCGCGAGCCAGGCCACGGCACCCACCCAGGCGTGCGCCACCTGCCACGCGGCCTGGCTCACGAACCCCTGATTCGACCCCTCGCGAGACGCCTCGGGACCAAGCGGTCTCGGGGCGTCGACGCGTCTGGGGACGACTCAGGAGTCCGGGCCAGGAGTTTGGGGACGCTCCTCGTCATGCCGTCATGGGCTCCCGAGACGGCATGACGAGGAGCGTCCCCGTTCTCGCGCGGATGGAAGCGAACGTGGGCGCAGCGCTTGCGCGTGCTGCGTCCGGTTGGAACGCAGCGGAAGGCAGCGCGTTCCGCGCGGGACAGGTCCCCGCGCCCACGGACGCAGCGTAACCTGAGCCGGCGACGGCCACGGTCTGGGAGCGTCGCCGTCTAGGGCGCGACCCAGAGGGCGTTGGTGATGCCGAAGGGTGCGTCGTTCACGACCGGTGGCGCGGGTCGGTCACCGCCCGCCTGCACGACGACGAAGGGTAGGGCGCCCACCGGCACGTCGAAGCTGGCGTCGACGCGCACGGGGTCGCCGAGGGAGGGGTCGATGGGCGCTTCCAACACCATGTCGCGGCCGGCGTAGAAGCGCAGCCACGAGACCTCGATCCACGATGGCGCCTGCACGCGGACGTGCACGGGCACCATGCCCGCCGTGACCGGACCCGTCAGCTCCGCCGTCACGAAGACGCCGACCGAGACCTCGGCGTGTCCCGCGCGAATGGCGCTGTTCACGTCCGTGAAGTCCCACGCGCCCGGCGTGTCGTCCCCGACCTGCAGGAAGGTGCGCGGAGAGCCGGCGAGGTCGCGACGTACGTGGCTGTCGCTGTTGCCGACCATGGTGAAGCGTCGCCCCGCGGTCAGCAGCGCGAGGTAGTCGGCGAAGGACTCGACCTCCTCCCCGCCGATGGCGCCGTTCCACACCTCGATGGCGTCGAAGTCGAGGTTGTCGAGATCCTCCGTCGGCGGCAGCCCCACCTCCTCCGGAGTGGCCGTGACGTGGCCCGTGTCGCGATCGAGGCGCGCAGTGCGGAAGTAGCCCTGGGGGCTCTTGCGCGGGTGGTTCATCTGCACGATGGCGCCGCCGAGGGTTTCGTCGCCGCGCTCACGAATCGCCGCGTACACCGTGCTCGGACCCACCTCGAGCCAGTTCGGCGCGCCGCCCGCGTTGAGGTCGAGGTCGGCGCGCAGGGGGAAGCCCTGGATGTGCGCCCACAGCGGCGAGACCTCCACGCCCGAGACGGTCAGCACGTAGGCCGAGACGCCCGCGCGCGCCATGATCTGCGGGTAGTTCGTCACGAAGTCGTGGTCGGTGGAGGCGGCCACGTCGAGGCCCTCGGCCGCGAGGATCTGGATGGCCTCCACGACGTGCAGCAGGCTGTCGTCGCTCATCTCCGTGTGCAGGTGGAAGTCGCCGCTGACCCAGCCGGAAGTGTCTAGGACTCGATCGATGGACGCCGTGACCGTGGCCGTGCCGCCGCCGGCGAGCGTGATGGTCTCGTCGTGTCGTTCGAACTCGAGTCCGCGCGCCACGGTGATGGTCCAGTCGCCCGGCGGCAGTCGGTAGGAGGTGCCCCCGATGGCGACGAAGCGGCGGGTCAGTCCGTCGGCGCGGATGGCCGTCACGCGCACGGGCGCCATGGCGTCGCCCTCGGCGGTGGCGTGTACCTCGAGCGTGCCCGACGCCGCGGCGGGCAGCGTCGCCGAGGCGCCCGTGCTGTCCAGATGAAGCGCCGTGGGCGAGCCCTCGAAGATGCCGTCGAAGCCGGGACGCAGCACGTAGTCCCCGGGCGGCAGCGGCAGGCGCGCCTGGCCGCTCTCGTCGAGGCGCGTGCGCAGCGCGAGCGTCCCGCGCTCGTCGCGGATCTCGAGGCTGTCTCCGGCCGTGCCCTGCACGCTGAGCATGGCGTCGGAGTCGTCCTGTCGCAGCGCGGAGTAGACCTCGGCGGCGCGCTCGGCGACCGCCACCGTGTACTCGAACTGGAAGGTCTCGCCGGCCAGGACGGTGACCCGCTCGGTCTGACTCAGCAGGTGGATGCTCTTCACGTGCGTCACGCTGCCGGGGCTCGGGGCCAGGATGCCCAGCGCTCCTCGGTCACCCTCTTCGAGCAGCATGGCGTCGCGCGGGCCGCCCGCGAAGTCGTCTTCGAGCAGCCCCACGAAGGGCTGGACGAGCTCACCCGTGCCGGTGAACACGGTCGCGCCCGGCGAGAAGCGCACGCTGGACAGGCCAGCGTTGGGTGTCACCTCGACGTGCACCCGGAGCACGCCTTCGTCGCCGGCGAGCGTGTAGTCGACGGCGCCATGGAGGCGCACGCCCCGGTCTCCGCCGGGCAGCAGCGTGCCGAGGATTCCGAGCGGCGAGCCGTCGAAGAGCACGCGCGCCGAAGCCTCCCCGTCTCCTCCTGCGTCGCTCACGACCACGCGGGTGGCGCTCGCGCTGCCGAGGTCGAAGGCCGGAAACGCCTCTTTCAGCTGATCCTCCTGACCTCGCGCCGCCGCGTCGACAAGCTGCCCTTCGCTGCCACCGAGCAGCGTGGCGGAGCCGCCCGAGGTGCGGATGACGAAGCGCGCCTCGCTGTTCTCGAGCAGGATGTCGCCCACGCGCCCCATCACCAGCACGCCCTCGGGCAGCTCCTCCGTGCAGTGGACGTGATAGGCGCGCGCCACGCCCGCGGCCGGCGGCGTCGCCTGACAGTCCGTGAGCTCGCCGGGGTCGGCCGTGGCCGTGAACTCGGGCGGCGGGGGCAGGGCCGCGTCTCGGGCCGCGTCCGCGTCCGCGTCGACGCTCGCGTCGTGGGGCGAGCCACCGGAGCCGCAGGCGAGGCACGCGAGGGAGGTGAGGACCAGCGAGAGGAGGCGGAGACCAGGCGTTCGGCGCATGCCC
>Ga0210033_1000355_pt1 | contig 43240 bp, 29 predicted proteins | sample CryGeymeta201501_FD_185465 | JGI IMG/M metagenome (GOLD analysis project Ga0210033, IMG submission 185465) | Groundwater microbial communities from Crystal Geyser aquifers in Utah, USA - Crystal Geyser metaG 2015-01 (SPAdes) (version 2) | ecosystem: Environmental > Aquatic > Deep subsurface >... | reverse complement strand
GCCGCCACCACGTTGTCCTCCCCGAACACGATCGGCCCGTGCTCGGCAATATGCCGCAGCGCACGGGACTGCAGCGCGTCCACGTACTGACCCAGCGAGAACGCCACCGCCACATCCATAAGCGGGAACTTCTGCCGACAGATCCCGAGCTGACCCTTTACGAACGACTCGCCATACCGGATCGGAAAGCTCGCCACACGCTCCACCACCATCCCCGCGCGCTCCAACTGGTCCATCACCCACCGCAGCGGATACTCCCGATAGCAGCGATGACGTCCCAGCAGAATACAGGCATCCCTCACCCGCGCGATCTCCAGGATCAGCTCTCCCCCGGCGTCTGACGCCCGCTCCGGATAAGGCTCCAGCCCCACGATGTACAGCCGCTTCGCCGTCATCGACACCAACCGCCGGATCATGCCCTCCTGAAAATACGGTGAGAAGCCGTCCACCGCCCCGATCAGGTAGTCCGCCACCACCACGTCGTGCCGCTCGCCCGCCAGAAACGCAGGGTCCGACCAGTTCCCGAATACAACGCGATCCTGCACCCGCATCACCGGACCGAACCGATCCTCCAGCGCCGTCGCGCGCGCGCTGTCCGCCGTCACCGCCGTCCAACGATCCGTCGGCAGCCCCGTGAGCCAACCCAGCGAGTGCTCACCCGTGCCCGCGTCCAGCACCGACCCCCAACCATCGTCCCCGTGCCACGCCTCCAGCGTCGAGAACAGCTTGTCCGACTTGCCCGCCATCGCTCACCCTCACCCCTCGGCGTCCGTCCCATCGGCCGGACCGTCCTCGACACCCTCGGAGCTCACCGCCTGCACCTTGCCACGCTCCACGATCTCCCGCATCCCCCCCACGATCGGCAGGTACACCAGCCCCATCACGATGTGGAGGTAGATGGTCGTGCCACGAAACAACAACACCGTCAGCACCGCCTTCGCCGGCGGCAGATAGCCCCCGAAGAAGACCTCCGCCACACCCTCCGACAACCCCGCGCCACCCGGCGTCGGCACCGAGTACGTGAACGTCTGGTAGATGACCGCCACCGGAAGCAACCCCCGCAGATCCGTCGCCCCCAGCCCCGCCGCGATCGTCATGAACAGCCCCGCGTACGCCGCGTAGTACAGCATGTGACCGATCAGGATCGTCAGCCCCCCCTTGAAGCCGCCCGCCCGAAACGCCACCAGACGATCCACCGTCTGGCACGTCGTCTCCACCGTCTTGCTCAACCCACGCCCCAACGACGGACGACGCCACGGCCACCGCGCCAACCACCCGACCTCCTTGCGACGCAGCCACGCCTTGACCGGCTCCGGCCAGATCGCCCCCACCACGAACACCCCCACCATCCCCGCCACCACCGTGCCCCCCGACACGAACGGCGCCATCACCGCCCAGTGCAGCTCCGGACCCAGCCCCAGGAACAGGAACAAGAACGCCAGACCGAACACCAGCGCCACGCTCGTCGCCGTCTTCCCGAACGCGATCAGCGCCGCCGCGTCCCACGGCACCCCCCTCCGACCCAGCATGTAGATCGTCGCCGGCTCCCCCAGCGCCGCCCCCGGCGTGATCCACGAAAAGAAGTTGTTGGCGATCGTCGCGTCCAGCGCCGCGCCAAACCCGATCCGCACCCCCACCGCACGACCCACCATCACCAGACGCCACATGTCCGTCCCGAGGATCGCCAGCGCGAATCCCGCCACACCCGCCTTCGTCCACCACGGCAGCTCCTGGAAGTCCTCCAGCTGCGCCACCCCGAAGCCCGACCGCGACACCGCGTACCACACACCCGCCAGCGTCAGCCCCACGAACAGCACGGCGAACACCACCAGACGCACCCAGGCTTTGCGATCCTGCTTCACGACCCCTCGCCTCCTCGCGCGCCCCCGCCACCGCCTCGACGCGACGACCATAAGCCATTCCGCCACGCTCTTGCCAAGCGTTCCGCGTTCGGGTCAGATGATCGCCGCTCGCGTCTCGTACGCCCCCCGGTCCCTGCCACCTGCCCCAACGGAGCTGGCGATCATGGCCTCGTCCCTGTCCGACAAGAACATCCTCGTCACCGGCGCCTCCCGCGGCCTCGGCCGCGCCCTCTGCGTCGGCTTCGCCCGGCAGGGCGCCCGCGTCGCCTTCACCTACGGCCGCGACGACGACGGCGCCGCCGAGACACTCGCCGCCGTCGAGGCCGTCGGCACCGCCGCACGCGCCTTCAAGGTCTCCGTCCTCGACGGACCCGGCACCCGCAAGATGCTCAACGAGCTCGACAAGGACTGGGGCACCCTCGACGTCCTCGTCAACAACGCCGGCGTCAACGAGAACCTCCCCCTCGCCCTGCTCGACGAGCACGACTGGGACAAGGTCCTCGACACCAACCTCAAGGGCGCCTTCCTCATGGCACGCGCCGTCCTCCGACTCATGATCAAGCGCAAGTCCGGCGTCGTCCTCAACATCGGCTCACTCGCCGGCGCACGCATGCTCGAGGCCCCCATCCACTACTGCGCCTCCAAGGCCGGCCTCGTCGGCATGACCGAGGCCATGGCCAAGGAGGTCGGCCGACACGGCATCCGCCTCATCTGCCTGGCCCCCGGCCTGCTCGAGGACGGCATGGGACGCAACCTGCCCCCCCACCGCCTCGAGGCCTACCTCCACCACTGCTCCCTCGGCCGCATCGGCCGCTACGACGAGGTCGCCGACTTCGCCGCCTTCCTCGTCTCCGACGCCAACGGCTTCATGCACGGCGAGACCGTGATCATGGACGGCGGCGTCTGATCCCGCACCCTCCGGAGGCTCCCCCATGACCGCACCGCTCCCTCGTCGCGTCCTCGTCATCGGCGGCTCTGGCACCCTCGGGCGCGTGATCGTGCAAGATCTGCTCGCCGAAGCGGCCTCCGTCGCCTTCACCTGGTACCTCAGCAAAGACCGCGCCGACGCCCTCACCGCCGCCCACCCCGGCCTCACCGCCCTCCAACTCGACGTCACCGTCCCTGGCGCCGTGGCCACCGCCGTCAACGCCGCCGCCGACGCCCTCGGCGGCCTCGACGCCCTCGTCCACTGCGCCGCACTCGCCATCACCCCCGGCCAGTCCCCCCCCGCCGGCACCTACCAGAAGATGGCCGATCTGACCGCCGACGACTTCGCCCTCCTCATGCAGGTCAACGTCCAGAGCGCCTTCCTCGCCGCGCAAGCCGCCGTCCCCCACATGACCGACGGCGGCAACATCGTCCTGCTCGGCTCGGTCGACTCCGTCAAGCCCGTCCCCTCCCCCGTCCACTACGCCGCCTCCAAGGCCGCCCTCACCGGCCTCGCCCGCGCCATGGCCAAGGAGCTCGGCCGCGCCAACGTCCGCGTCAACGTCATCGCCCCCGCCATCCTCGAGGCCGGCATGTCCGAGATCGTCCCCGACGACACCGTCCAGCAGTTCCTCAAGCACAGCGGCTTCGGACGCCGCGGCACCCTCAAGGAGGCCGCCGCCGTCGTCGCCTGGTTCGCCGTCCACAACACCTACGTCACCGCACAGACCGTCGCCCTGGACGGCGGACTCTGAGATGCCCCCCCTCTCCCCCCGCGCCCGAGCCGCCGTCACCGCCCTGCTCGCCGTGATCTACGCCCTCCACGCCGTCACCCACGCCCTCGACGACGACCCCCTCCACCTCCTGTGGGCCTGCAACGTCTCCCTCCTCCTCATCGCCGCAGGCTTCGCCCTCAACCAGCCCCGCCTCAACGCCATCGGCTTCACCTGGATCGTCTACGGCACCCCCATCTGGCTCGTCGACGTCGCCGCCGGCAACCCCCAGCTCTGGACCTCCTGGATCACCCACTTCGGCGGCATCGCCATCGCCGCCTGGGGCATGAAGACCCTCGGCGTCCCCCGCGGCACCTGGTGGCTCGCCCCCGCCGCCTTCCTCCCCCTGCTCGCCCTCACCCGCCTCGTCAGCCCCCCCGCCCTCAACATCAACCTCGCCTTCCGCGTCTACGACGGCTTCGAAGACCTCGTCCCCTCCCACGCCGCCTACATCGCCATCCTCCTGGCCGGCTGCGCCCTGACGGGGCTGGCCCTCGAGACCGCAGCCCGCTGGCTCGTGCGCAAGACCACGCCGGCGGCGGAGGCGTGAGGAGCTCCCCCGCGGCTCCCCCGCGGCCGTAATCGCTCGGCTGTCGCCTCGCGAACGGCCTCGGCCCCTCGCAAGCACTGACTCTTGTTCACTTCTCGTTGGATATCGTAACGGTGGGGGTCGCCGGCCACTCCGCGGCTCCCCCGCCGCTGCATCCGCGCAGCAAAGCTGCGCGGGCAGCGTCGACCCCTCGTGAACGAGGGGTACTCGGGCTCTCGTGAGATCTGATACAGCCTGGTGGCCGGTCGCTCCGCGGCGGTGCGCGTTGGGAGGCGGACTGGGGCAGCTCCCCCGCCGCTGCATCCGCGCAGCAAAGCTGCGCGCGCAGCGTCGACCCCTCGTAAACGAGGGGTGATCGGCCCTCTCAGTTTCCATAGTTTGCGATTCACGAATAATTAGAACATGTTGCGCGTTGCCATCCGCTCTCGCCGTGCGGCCATCCAGGCGCCAGAGTGCCCGGAGTCAACGAGCCCGTGAACCCCGCACCTCGGTCGAGAGGGAGCCCGATCACCCCTCGTTCACGAGGGGTCGACGCTGCCCGCGCAGCTTTGCTGCGCGGATGCAGCGGCGGGGGAGCGATCGGCCACCAGGCTGTATCAGATCTCACGAGAGCCCGAGTACCCCTCGTTCACGAGGGGTCGAGGCCGCCCGCGGAGCTTTGCTCCGCGGTTGCGGCCGCGGGGGAGCTCTCCCGACCCCCCCTACACCCCCCCGTCCACCACGATCGTCTCCCCCGTCATGAAGCTGTTCGGCGACGACGCCATGAACGCCGCCAGCTCCGCGACCTCCTCGAACGCCCCCAGCCGACCCAGCGAGCAGTGCTGCAGGTAGGCCGCCATCCGGTGCTCTGGCAGGTTGCCCGCCACCCCGCCCTCCAGCAGCCCCGGCGCCACACACAGCACCCGGATGCCGTGGCGGCCGACCTCCTTGGCCAGCGACCCGGTGAAGCCGGAGAGGCCCGCCTTGGAGGTGCTGTAATGCACAGGAGCGTCGATCCAGCGGACGCCCGCCAGGGAGCCGACGTTGAGGATGACGCCGGACTTGCGGCGGATCATGCCGCGCAGGACCGCGCGGGTCGCCAGGTACGCGCCCCGGAGGTTGACCTCCATGACGCGGTCCCAGTCCGTCTCGCCCATCAGCGCAAACGGCATGACCTGGCTGATGCCAGCGTTGTTCACCAGCACGTCCACGCCGCCGAGCTCGCGCTCGAGCTCGGCCACGGCGGCCTTGACCGCGCGGTTGTCGGTCGCGTCCACGCACATGCCGCGCGCCGTGACGCCGAGCTCGGCGCAGGCCGCCACCGTGGCCTCGGCCTCGGCCTCGTGGCGGCGCCAGGTGAAGGCCACAGTCGCGCCGTGGCGGGCGAAGGTTGTGCAAAGCGCGCGGCCGAGTCCGCGGGAACCCCCGGTGATCAGGCACCGACGCCCGGACAGGCGCCCTGAACCCTCAACCATCCTTCTGCCAGATCGTGGCCGAACCCACGTCGCCCTGATAGCGGGGGTCCTTGGCGCGGTGGAACATGTTGTAGGCGCAACCCGGCATCAGGCGGCCGTCCGGCATCGCGTAGTGCGTGCAGCACTTCTTGATCCGATCCACCTCGAACGTGTGCTCGTCCATGAACGCGTGGATGAAGATCGTCTTCACCGCGCCCTCGCCGATCTGCAGCCGGTCCTCCAGCTCGAGCACGCGGTCGGCCGGATACATCAGGCGCAACAGGTGCTTGAGCGTGCCGAGGATCTGGTCGGGGTCCGGCAGCTGGTGCTTGCCGCTCCAGAGGTCGTCGATCGCGCCACGCACCGCCTCCTCCAGGTTCTCGTCCGGCCGGATCGTGCCGCGGTTGCAGATCACCCGCAGGTACTTCTCCAGCTCGATGAACCGGGGGAACGGCACCATGCCCTCCTTCGTCTTGAGCAGGTACGTCAGCGCAAAGCACGACGGGTGCGAGCACGGCAGCGGCATGAAGTCCGAGTACGTCAGCGCGCCCGCCGTCTGCGGCTCAAACGCCCGCACGATGTCCGGGATGGTGATGATGTTCATCGGGTCGTGCGGACCGAAGTGCGAGCCGCCATAACCCGTGTACGCCGCCGGCTGGAACATCAGCGAGTAGATAAAGTCGTTCTCGTACAGGAGCTTGACGCACTCGCCAATCTGGTCGTCGTTCACGCCCCTGGCCACCGTCGAGACGATGGTCGTGCGCACGTTCGCCTGCTCGAGGTTCTCCAGCGCCCGCATCCGCGCCGCCCGGTGGTCGCCGCTGCCCCGCAGCACCCGCAGCTCCGGCGCGCTCAGCGCGTCGAGCTGCAAGCTCACATACACCCCCCGATCCGCCAGCTCCTTGCAGAAATCCAGGCTAGCCGCCAGCTTCAGCCCGTTGGTCGAGATCGACACCCGAGAGATCTCGGGCCGCTTGGCGATGTCCAGGAAGTCCATGAACTCCGGGTGCATCGTCGGCTCGCCGCCCGAGATGTTGATCGTGTCAAGCGTGCCCTCCTTCTCGATCAGCCCGTCCACCACCGCCGTGAACTCCGCCCGCGTCATGTTGTAGTTGTGGCGGTTCTGCACGATGCAGATCGGGCAGTCCAGGTTGCAGTGGTTGGTGATCTCGATGATCGGCAGGCAGCTGTGCTGCTCATGCGACGGGCACAGACCGCAGTCGGTCGGGCAGCCGTCCTTGACCTCCGTCGAGTACTTGTGCGGCACGCTGCCCCGAGCCAGGAAGGTCAGCGAGCGCAGGAACCACTCGGCGTCGCTGGAGATCAGCGCCTCGCTCTTGCCGCAGGTCGGGCACTGCTTGCGCAGGATCACCTGACCGTCGCGGATGATGCGCTGGCCGTCGACCAGCTTGCGGCAGGTCGGGCACATCGACCGCGAGAAGGAGTGGAAGACCTCCAGCACCTCGGCGCGCGGCGTCCGGATGAACCGCTGCTCCGGATTCGGGATCATGCAAACGTCGTCACTCTGGCTCATGGGAAGCTCCGTTGGCGCTGCAGCCCGATGGCGTGGGGCGGGTCTGCTCCATCCGGTCCAGCATGGACGCGTTGGCAAACCGGGGGTCTCTCTCGCGGTAGAGCACGTTGTAGCTGCACGTCGGGATGTTCGTCCCGTCCGGGCCAGGCACCCCCACACAGCACTTCATCACCCGCGCCACATCGAAGTTCTCCTCGTCCATGTGCGAGTGGATGTAGATCGCCTTCGACGACCGCTCCACGATCTTGCGCCGCGCCGCCAGCGACAGCGGCGGGCCGTCCTGCGGAAACATCTCGCGGATCAGGCGCTTGAGCGTCGAGAGCACCGCCTCGCTCTCCTCCAGCCGGTCCGGATCGGCCCACATGTCATCGATGATGTCCAGGAAGATCTGCTCGACCTTCTCCCGAGGCTCGATGTACAGCGAGTCCTCCAGCATCTCGAACAGCCGGGCACGACCCACCAGCCGCACGTACGGCACAAACCCGCCGCCGTCCAGCAGCAGCATGTAGCAGATCGAGTAGCAGTGTGGGTGGGCCAGCGGCGACGGCACAAAGTCCGTGCTCGTGATCTTGCCGCCCGTGTGCGCCTCGAAGATGCGGTGCAGGTCGGGCACCGTGATGCGCGCCGAGCGCTCAAAGCCCACCCCGCCCTGCCCCGTGAAGCAAAGCGTGTGGCACTCCAGCGAGATGATGTTCGGCCGGCTCATCACCAGGTCGAACAGCGCCGGCACGTCCTTGTCGTTCAGTCCGGCCGCGATGGCCGGCAGGATGGTCACCGTCACGTCGTGCCTGGCGCAGATGTCCAGCACCCGCAGCTTCGCCTTGACCGTCTTGGCCCCGAGGAGCTGCTTGTCCACCTCCTCGTCGAAGGTGTCCAGCGACAGGATCACCCGCGCGTCCACCGCCGCCAGCCGCTGCACGTAGCCTTCGTCCAGCAGGCGCAGCCCGTTGGTCGACACCGTCAGGCGCTCGATCCCCACCTCGCGGCACATCTCCAGGAACTCCACCAGCTGCGGGTGCATCGTCGGCTCGCCGCCGGTGAAGTTGATGATGTCCACCTCGCTGTGGTGCTCGACCAGGCGCTCGAGGATCTGCCGCATCTCCTCGGCCGACAACATGTGCGGGTTGTTGTTGTTGTTGACCGTGTAGCAGATCGGGCAATCGAGGTTGCACGCGCTCGTGATCGGGATGACCGGAAGGTACGTGCGCTGCTGGTGGCTGTCGCAGGGACCGCAGTCATACGGGCAGCCCTTCTCCACCGCCTTCATCACCTTGCGCGGCGGACGGTGCGGTGCCAGGAACGTGAGCGAGTCCAGGTACCAGGCCGCCGAGCTGGAGACGAGCACCTCCTCCTGGCCGTGCGTCGGGCAGAACTTGTCGAACCAGACCGCGCCGCCGCGGATGTGGATCTTCGCGTCCACAGGTTCCTTGCAGAACCCGCAGATCGACTTGGTGTTGCCATAGTAGACGTGTTCTGCGAACAGCCGTCCGGTCGCCTCGACGGTCATCTTCTACTCCGATGTGGCCGATGGCATCGAAGCCCGGCCAGCGATGGTGTGTTCTTCGGTCGCGCCCAACGGGAAAAACGGCCGTGCCTGTCCAGGCGACTCCGTCCCCGCGAGCCCGCGCGGTGGACCGACATGCGGGTCGACATCGTCGGTGATCCGTCGACCATAGCAGAGCGCGACCCGCGACGCATCGTCAATCCGAGCCGCCCGCCTTCCCCATCGCCTTCTGGACCATGATCCAGAGCGTCTCGACCGTGATCAGCGCGTACAGCTCCGCCGGCGTCACCCGCTCCGGGTCCTCCACCGTCGACAGCGCCGGCAGCAAGTCCCGGAGCGTGCCCAGCGCCGCATCTGTCAGAAATCCGTCTTTGACGACTTCAGGCGAGGTAATATCGAGCTGTGATAGAAACGTCGCTTCTGTGTCGGAGAACTCGATTTCGAAGCTCTCCTCCAGCGTGAACAGGAGCTCGACGAAGTCGAGCGAGTCCGCGCCCAGGTCGTTCACCAGGCTCTTGTCCGGCGTCACCGACGACTCCGGGATCTGAAAGCTCCTGGCCACGGCGGCGCGGACGATGGCGTAGCCCTCGGTCTCGGTCATGGAAACACTCCTTTGCGGCCCGACGTCAGCCGGGCGGTCATGAAACGAAGCGACGAAGCGCGATGGTGGCGTTCTGGCCACCGAAGCCGAATGAGTTGGACAGCGCCACCTCCACCCGCGCATCCCGCGCGACGTGCGGCACGTAGTCGAGATCACACCGCGGGTCCGGCTCATCGAGGTTGAGCGTCGGGTGCAGCCGCTGACGACGCAGGCAGAGCACCGTCGCGATCGCCTCCACCGCCCCGGCGGCCGACACCAGGTGCCCGATCATCGACTTGGTCGCGCACACGGCCAGCGCGTCGGCGTGCGCGCCGAAGACCGTGCGGATCGCCATGGACTCGGCCACGTCGTTCTTGGGCGTGGAGGTGCCGTGGGCGTTGATCAGGTCGACCGCCGTCGGCTCCAGCCCCGCATCGGCCAGCGCGCGGCTCATCGACTGCACCGCGCCGCGGGCCTCCGGGTGCGGCATCGTGATGGCGTCGGCGTCGAACGACGCCCCGTACCCCACCAGCTCGCCCAGCACCTCGGCGCCCCGCGCCAACGCGTCCTCCAGGCGCTCCAACACCAGCACACCGGCGCCCTCGCCCAGCACGAACCCGTCCCGCTTGAGGTCAAACGGCCGCGAGGCCGCCTCGGGCGGGTCGTTGAGCACGCTCAGCGCCTTGATCTTGCAGAACCCGCCGAGCCCCAGCGGGTTGATCATCGAGTCCGTCCCACCCGCCAGCATCCACCGGCGACGGCCCGCACGCACCGCGTCGAACGCCACCCCGATGGCGTCCGTGCCCGCCGCGCACGCCGAGATGGTGGTCAGCGGCGGCCGGCCCATCCCATAGCGGTGCGACAGCAGGTGAACGCACAGGTCCGAGGGCGTCTGCAGGAAGGTCAACCGCCCCTTCACGTCCGCCGGCAGCGCGTAGTCGTCCGACAGGAACGCCCGCATGTCCTCCAGCGAGAACAGCTCCAGCCCGACCCCGAGCGAGACCCCCGCCTCCGCACCGCTGCCGCCGCCCGGCCGCGTACCGCACGCCACCGCCTGCACCATGGCCTGCGCCGCGGCGTCCGCCGCGAACGCGATCTTGCGGTCCCGAAAGCCCTCATCGTCCCCCGCCCACTCGGCCTCGGCGGCGATGGTGGTGGGCAGCTGCCCCGGGCTGAACAAGGTGATCGGCCCCACCCCCGAGCGCCCCGCGAACAGGCTCGCCTCGAACGCCCCTACCGAGCTCCCGATCGGCGACACCAGCCCCATCCCCGTGATCACCACCCGATGGCTCATGCGACCCTCCACGCGCTGCGCGCGCGAATCCCGTCCCGGCTCTCCAGCACGTGCTCGATCACCGCGCCACCGCGCTCCAGCGCCTCTCCCAGCACCGCCGGCATCGACGCCGCCCCGAACTCGCTGCCGATCCCGACCTCCTGCCCGTCCGCCAGACACCGCTCGACCGCCCGCACGCTCCCGGCGAACGGGTCGTGCGCCATGTACCCGACCTCCAGCTCCACCAGCCGCGCCAACACCGAAGCGCCCCGCTCCACCGCGTGCTCGGCGCGCTCCAGCACGAAGAACGCCGCGGCGTCTGCCAGCGTCGACTCCACCACCGGCGGCTCGAGCCGACGCCCGAGATGCTCCACCAGGAAGTTGCGCTGGTGCGCCACCCCGCCGACCAGTGCCACGTCCACCTTGCCCGCCTCCAGCGCCACCACCGCGTGCTCGATCGCCAGATAGAGCTGCCCCGCGCCCGGATAGGTCACGTAGTAGCTCCCCTGCACATCGAAGTTCGTCGAGATGTGGTAGGCCGGCATGTTCGGAAGGCACCGGAAGGTCAGCAGCGGGTGGATCGCCCGAAAACCGGCCGTCGAGAAGGCGTCCATGTCGATCCGACCGTCCACCGTCGAGCGCGTCACCAGGCGCTCGATGTCCTTTCGGTCGAATGGGATGTAGCCCACGGCCAGGAACAGCCCCGCCCGCTCCCCGAGCTGCTCCGGCACCAGCCCCGCCAGCTCCACCGCCAGCCCCGTGGCCGACACCGCGAGGTCGTCCTGGAGCCCCATATACTTCCGCATCTTCGGCACGCGGAGCCACCGCAACGGATCGTGCTCAGACGGCGCATCACCCTCCAGCACCACCCGGCCGTGGCCGGTCAACACGATCTCTGCCTTCCCCATCACCGCGCCCTGCGCCCCCATCAGCGGAACACGAGGTTCTGTTCGAGCTTCCGCGTCCACAGCTTGTACACATACCGCCGCTGCTCGTGCACCTTCTCCGAGTCGATGTCCTTCATCACGAAGGTCAACCGGGCCGTGGCCACCTTCTTGCCCTCGACCGTCACCAGGGCCTCCACGTTGGCCGCCCGAGCCAGCCGGTTGGCCAGCGTCACGGTGATGATGAGCTGGTCGCCGGGCCCCGTCATCTCGTAGAACCGCGCGTTCTTGATCTGCATCAGCAGCGCCCGCGGCACCCGCCCCTCGCCGGAATCAAAGGTCATCTCGAGCAGGAAGCCCGCGAGCTGCGAGGCCGCCTCGACGATCAGGGCGCCAGGCATCGTCGGGTAATCGGGGAAGTGGTCGTGCACCACCTCGTCGGTCAGCGTCACGTTCTTGACGCCCACCGCCCGCTCCCCGACGACCAGCTCCGTGACCAGGTCCAGCAGAAAGTATCGCACACCTTGCTCCTCGCCAGGCGCCGCCACGCGGCGACCTCGGACCGATTCATCGCTCATCCCATGCCTCGGCAAGGCATAGACCAGCGCCCGGGTCTTGTAAAGGGCGGGCGCGCCGGCGCACGGGCCATCGAGTTCTGGCCAGGACGTGGACGTCGAGGGCGCCGGCCACCCGGGCTCCCCCGCGGGCGTATTCGCTCGGCTGTCGCCTCGCCAACACGGGCCGGAGCGTCGCCTCACCCCTCGTCACAATCGTCGGCAGGGAGCCTTCCAGGCGCTGTGCTCATCCGCCACCCCACGCTAATCCGTCGCGCTCGGAGCGCGCCGTCTCGCGCGTGGGGCTACCATGGGAGGGCGCCCCTTCAGGGCTTGGCCGTGCTCGTGTCGAGGGTTGGGGAGGTTCGCATGTGGGGACGGCCTGGCGGACCGCGTGAGGGCCACAGTCACCTGTCCGTTCTTGGCGGCGCAACACAAGCACTTGACACAAAATACATTTCCCATAGCCAATGAGCCTGGCGGCGCTTTCCGATACGAGCTCGGCCAAGCCCCCGGCGGGGGCGCCCTCCCACGGTAGCCCCACGCGCGAGACGGCGCGCCGAGCGCCGGATTAGCGTGGGGTGGCCGGCCACGACGGGCTCCACGGAGAAGTGAACCCTGAGCTGACTGTCCTTGCCAGAACTCGATCGCCCTGGCACCCAGGGCGCAGGCGCCGCCCAATAACTGAACAAAAATTCAAGTGTGAGCTTCTCACCGTCAACGTGTACAACGTGACCTCCACGACCACGCCGGAGCCTCCGTGCCAGCCCTTCGCGCCCTCATCTCCGCCACGGCCTACCCCGCGACCCTGCTCCTGGCCGGGCTCGCGATCGTCTGGCTCCTCGACGCGGGCGTCGACGCGGGCCTCGCCAGCCTGACGGTGAGCGCCGGAAGCGTGGTCATCGCCCTGGCGCTGGACCGATGGCTGCCGCGGGAGCCGGCCTGGTCGCGGTCGCATGGAGATGTGGGGACGGATCTTGCGCACGCCTTCATCAGCGGCGGGCTCGTGGAGGCCAGCCGACTCGGGCTGTTCGCGGCGATGGCGGTGGCGGCGAGCTGGCTGACCGAGCGGCTCGGCTTCGGCCTTTGGCCGAACGACTGGCCGCTGCTCGCCCAGCTCGCCCTGGCGCTGGTCGGCATGGAGCTGTTCGGGTACAGCTTCCATCGGGCCTGCCACGAGTTGGAGGTGTTCTGGCGGCTGCACGCCGTGCACCACAGCGCGCCGCGCCTGTACGTGCTCAACACGTTTCGCCTGCACCCGCTGGACTCGGTGCTGTCCATCGCGCTGCAGCTCGGGCCGCTCGTCCTGCTCGGGGCCAACGGGCGCGTGATGGCGATGTTCCTGGCCGTGATCTTCGCCCACGCCATGCTCCAGCACTCCAACGCCGACCTCCGGCTCGGTCCGCTCAACTGGTTCTTCGCAGGCCCCGAGCTGCACCGCTGGCACCACGCCCCCACGCTCGCCGAGCAGAAGACCAACTACGGCACGGTGCTCATCCTCTGGGATGTCGTCTTCGGCACGCGACACCTCCCGGAACGACGCCCGCCTGTTGACGTGGGCCTGGGAACCATGGCCGACTATCCCTCCAACTACCTTGGCCAGCTCGCCTCACCCTTCCTGGCGAAGCTGTGGCGACGGACACCCACGATGCCCCATGCGACGAATGCGCCGTCGAAGGAGTAACATGATGGCCACGCTCCCCAGAAGTGCGATCAGCCGCACCCTCCACCACACCTCAAGCCTGTGCAGTGTCTGTAAGAACGGCATCGAGGCCGAGGTCGTCGCCACGATGCTCGACGAGGTCTGGATGCTGAAGCAGTGCCCGACGCACGGGGCGCAGGACGTCCGGATCTCGACGGACGCCGACTGGTACACCGAGACCCGGGCCATCGGCGCCATCGACCACCGGCCGAGCGGCGCCGCGCCCGTGCACCACGGCTGCCCCTTCGACTGCGGCCCCTGCGAGAGCCACACGCAGAAGGTCCGGCTGCCCGTGGTGACCATCACCAGCGCCTGCAACCTCGACTGCCCGATCTGCTATGTGCACAACAAGAACGACGGCGCCTACCACATGTCCACCGCCGAGTTCGAGCAGATCCTCGACCACCTGCTCGAGACCAGCAAGGGCGACCTCGACCTCATCAACTTCACCGGCGGCGAGCCGACGATGCACCCGGACTTCGAGAGCTTCCTCGAGATCTGCGCGCGTCGGGGCGTGCACCGCGTGGCCATCTGCACCAACGGCATCAAGCTCGCCAGGGACGAGGCGCTCGTCCAGCGCCTCGCCGGCCTCAACGCCCGCATCGCGCTCTCCTACGACTCCTTCGAGGAGGAGGCCGACGTGCTGCTGCAAGGCGCTCGGCTGCTCGGCGTCAAGGCCCGGTGCCTCGACCTGCTCGAGCAGTACGACCTCGACACGACCCTCATCCCGGTCATGACGAAGGGCGTCAACGACCACGAGATCGGACGGATGATCGAGCTGCTCATCGAGCGCCCCATGATCCGGCACCTCGAGGTCCACACCATGACCTACACCGGTCAGGGCGGCGTCAACTTCCCTCGCACGGGCCGCATCTCGATGGCGGAGGTGCTCGACCGCATCGAGGAGACGACCGACGGCTTCCTGCGCCGGGCCGACTTCGTGCCGTCGCCCTGCGCCCACCCGCTGTGCTACCAGATCGCCTACCTGCTGGTCGATCCCGACGGCGGACGCCCGGTGCCGTTCACGCGCTTCATGCCGCGCGAGACGCTCTACGCCTGCCTCTCCGACCACCTCTACCTCGAACCGGGGCCGAAGCTCGAGGCGGCGCTGCTCGAGGCCATCGACCGCCTCTGGGCCGACGGCAGCGAGGAGGCCGAGCGCACGCTCGCCATCCTCAAGCGCCTGTTGCGCCTGATGTTTCCGGCCGAGGGGCCGCTGCCGCACGAGGAGGCGCTGCGTGTGGGCGAGCGGGCTTGCAAGGCCATCTACCTGCACGCGCACATGGACGAGGAGACCTTCGACACCGAGCGCGTCGCCCAGTGCTGCGACAGCAGCTGCACCGCCGACGGGCGCACCGTGCCCGTCTGCGCCTACAACGTCCTCTACCGCGACAAGGAGGACAAGTTCATGAGCACGCCCCTTCAGTGGAACGAGCGCAGCGGTGGTCGCATCTCCTTCGCCCCGGAGGCCTTTGATGACCGGTGAACGCGGCGCACTCGACCACGACGACATCCTCCGCCACGGGTTCGAGGAGTTCCGCGCCTTCGTCAACCCCCTCATCGCCCAGCGCGCCGAGGCCGCCCGCGAGCCCACCTACCTCCTCGGCACCCGCGACGGCGCGCTGGTCGACCGCGACGGGGGCGAGGTCGAGGACTTCTACGGACCGCAGGCGTTCGGCCACCGCAACCCCCACGTCGGGGAGGCGCTGATCCGGTTCCTGCAGTCGGGCATCCCCTCCTGGTACCCGTCGCGCGTCAACCCCTTCTCCGGCCGGCTCGCCCGGGAGCTGTGCGCCCGGTCCGGTCACGTCTACGACAACGTCTACTTCGGCTGCAACGGCACCGACGCCAACGAGGCCGCCATCAAGCTCGCCCGCGCCGTCACCGGACGCCCCCGCATCCTCGGCCTGGCGTCGGCCTACCACGGCTGCAGCTACGGCTCGCTCGCGCTCATGGAGTGCGGGATGATGCGTGAGCCCTTCGCGCCCCACCTGCCCGGCGGCGAGCTCATCCCCTTCGACGACGTGGACGCCCTGGCCGCGGCGCTCGCGCCTGGGGACGTCGCCGCGGTCTTTGTCGAGCCCATCCAGGGCGAGGGCGGCGTCCGCCCCCTCTCCGACGCCTACGTCGAGGCCCTCGGCGCCCTGACCGCCGAGCACGGCACCCTGCTCGTCGCAGACGAGGTCCAGACCGGCCTCGGCCGCACCGGCCGGGGCTTCCTCGCCAGCGAGGGGTGGCCGCGACGCCCTGACGTGGTCTGCCTGGCCAAGCACCTCGGCGGCGGCCTCACCGCGCTCTCGGCCACCCTCACCCATCGTCGGCTCTTCGAGCGCGCCTACGGCGCCAACTTCGCCACCGCCGAGGCCCACAACTCCACGATGGGTTGCAACGCGCTGAGCGCGGTCGCGGGGCTGGCCACCCTGGAGCTCCTGACCGACGCCGTCATCGCCGACAACCGCGAGCGTGGCGCCCGCTTCAAGCGCCAGCTCTCCGACGCGCTGCTCTCCTCCCCGATCGTGGCGGAGGTGCGCGGCGAGGGCATGATGTTGGGGATCAAGCTAACGGACCCGGAGCACCCGTGGCTGTCGTTTGAGCACTTCGGGATGGAGGACCTTGGCGGGCAGTCCCTCATGGCCCCACTCTTCTGTATGCGCCTGTATCAGAAAGGATTTTTCTGCTTCACGGCGGGCCACGACTGGACCGTCTGCCGCGTGCAGCCCCGCTTCGACATCCCCACCGAGCGCCTTGAGGCGTTCACCGACGCCTGCGTCGACGCCGTCCGGTTCATCGAGGATCTGGTCTGAGCGTCGTGGGCCCCGGGCGCGGGCGCGGTGAAGCCGCCCGTTGTCGCACGCATGCGGAGTTGCTATGCTCGCTGCTGCTGAGTCAGCACACGCACAGCCGGTCGTTCAAACCACCCACGGAATGCCATGAATCCTTCGCTACTTCTTCGCGCGACACCGCGCCGTTCGCGGCCGCTCGGCCTGGTTCTGCTCGGCGCTGCCCTCATCCTTGCGGCGTGCAGTGACGGGCAGGTCGGTCAGAAGACCACCACAGAGACGCCGACACTGAGCGTCGCCACCTCCGCACTGACGTACTGCACGTCGGGCGCAGACGGCGACGTGACCGTGGCCTCTGGACAGGCCATGGTCGTCAACAGCTACTTCGCCGCGCCAGCGGACGAGTCGACGCTCGCCGCAGGCTCGGCCTCGGTGGAGGTCGGCGCGCTGCGCGGGGCGGACGTGCCCATCGCGGCCGGTGATCACCTGATCGTCATCCAGATGCAGGGCGCGGCGATCAACCGGGGGCGCTCGGACACCGCCAACCGCCCATACGGCGACGGAACCGGCGGCAACGATCGGTTCGGTCACCTGAACGATGCGGACTTCACGGCAGGCACCTGGGAGCTGGTGACCGCGGCCGGACCGGCGGTCGGCGGCGCGGTGCCGCTGACGGCGGGGCTGCGCAACGGCTATGTGAACAGCCGGACCGTCACCGACGGAAACAACGAGTTCGGTCGAGGCTTCCGGACCTACCAGATCATCCGTGTGCCGCAGTTCAACGACGTCACCCTCGTCGGCACCATCACCCCGGAGGCCTGGGACGGCAGCTCGGGCGGTGTCGTGGCCTTCGACGTCGGCGGCACGTTGACCTTCGAGGGCGGCGGCATCAACGCCGATGAGTTCGGTTTCCGTGGCGGCCAGCCGGACACCTCCGGCAACAACCAGAGCGGCCTGGGCTGGCCGGGCTACAAGGGCGAGGGCATCGCGGGCGTGTCGATGAAGCTGCTCGACAGCCGCACAGACACCCTGATTACGCTCCCCTCGACAGGCTACCCGACCTCGCCCGAGGGCGGCGGCGCCCCCGGCAACGCGGGCGGCGGCGCCTGGTTCCGCCGGGACTACGGCGGAGGCGGCGGCGGCAACGGCGGCGCGGGCGGACGCGGCGGACGCGGAACGGACAGCGGGCTGGAGTACGCCGGCCGTGGCGGCGCGCCGCTGACCGGCCCCGGCTACTTTGCGGCGACACCGGCCCGTCTGGTGCTCGGCGGCGGCGGCGGCGGCGCCGCGGGCGACGACCCCATCCCCAGCCTGTTCGGCAGCTCTGGTCAGAACGGCGGCGGCATGGTGTTCCTGCGAGCGCGTCAGATCGCCGAGAACGGCGGCGGCTTCATCCGCGCCAACGGCGGCACCAACCCCGACGTCTCCTCGGAGGGCGGCGGTGGCGGCGGTGCCGGCGGGTCGATCGTCATCGCCACCGACAGCGCAAGCCTCCAGAACATCTCGGTGGAGGCACACGGCGGTGCCGGCATCGGCATGAGCGGTGGTCAGGACGGCGGCGGCGGCGGCGGCGGCGGCGGCATCATCTTCGTGGTTGACACCACCGACGCCACGCCGGTCGTCACGGCGGGTGCGGGCGGGACGGCGGCCTCCGGCGGCCAGTACGTCGGCGTCGGGGGCGCGGGTGGCGTCAGCTCGACGGACACGCCGCTTCCTCCGGGCCTGAACTTCGGCTGCCAATTCACGCTGACGGACAGCGACGGCGACGGGGTGCCCGACCTGACGGACGGCGACGACGACAACGATGGCATCCCCGACGCGATCGAATACGACGGCACGAACCACTCCCTCGACACCGACCTGGACACGATCCCGGACTGGAACGACCCCGATCACACGCCCGGCGGCTGCACGGACGCCGACAGCGACGGCCGCTGCGACACCCTGCCCTCGGCGATCGACCTCGACGGTGACGGGATCCCCAACAGCCTGGATCTGGACAGCGACAACGACAGCCTGCCCGACCTCGTGGAGGCGGGCGGCGACCAGGACACCCTGGACACCGACTTCGACGGTCGCATCGACGGCCCCTTCCCGGCCAACGACGCCAACGGCAACGGCATCGCCGACGCCATCGACGCCGCCCTCAACGGCACCCCGCTGCCCGTGCTGAACTCCGACGGCACCGACGGCCCGGACTTCCTCGACCGCGACGCCGACGGCGATACCGCCTTCGACCTGATCGAGCAGGGCCAGCCCGACGACGACAACGACGGCGGCATCGACGCCTTCACCGACGCCAACGGCGACGGCTACGACGACCGCATCGCCGGCAATCCCACGACGTTGATCGACACCGACATCGACACCCGTCCGAACTACGCCGAGCCGTGCGCCGACCTCCGCGTCGCGCCGGCCGAGACCTGCGACGACGGCAACGAGACGGCGGGCGACGGCTGCGACGCCACCTGCGCCGCCGAGGCCGGCTACCGCTGTCCCCAGAGTGGCGGAGCCTGCGTCAACATCGACGAGTGCGCCGAGAACCTCGACGACTGCGACGCCCTCGCGGTATGCGCCGACACCCCCGGCAGCTTCACCTGCACCTGCCCCGACGGCTACACCGGCGACGGCACGACCTGCACCGACATCGACGAGTGCGACCTCAACACGGACAACTGCGACGCCGCGGCGGTCTGCACCAACACGCCCGGCAGCTTCGAGTGTGCTTGCCCCACCGGCTACACCGGCGACGGCCTCACCTGCACCGACATCAACGAGTGCGACCTCGGCACGGACAACTGTGACGACCTCGCCACGTGCACCAACACGCCGGGCTCGTTCGCCTGTGCCTGCCCCAACGGCTACACGGGCGACGGCACGACCTGCACCGACATCGACGAGTGCGACCTCAACACCGACAATTGCGACGCCAACGCGGCCTGTTCGAACACACCAGGCTCCTTCTCCTGCACGTGTGACACGGGCTACACGGGCAACGGCGCGACGTGTGATGACATCGATGAGTGCAACCTGAACACAGACAACTGCGACGCGGCGGCGGTCTGCACCAACACGCCCGGCAGCTTTGAGTGTGCCTGCCCCTCCGGCTACACCGGCGACGGCCTCACCTGCACCGACATCGACGAGTGCGACCTCGGCACCGACAACTGTGACGACATCGCCACCTGCACCAACGCCGCCGGGAGCTACACCTGCGCCTGCCCCGACGGCTACACCGCCAACGGCGGCGTCTGCGACGACATCGACGAGTGCGACCTCGGCACCGACAACTGTGACGCCAACGCCACGTGCACCAACACGACGCCCGGCTTCACCTGCGCTTGCCCCGACGGCTTCACTGGCGACGGCCTCACCTGCACCCCCGACACCATCGACACCGACGGTGACGGCGTCTACGACGCCATCGAGACCGTCCTCGGCACCGACCCCAACGACATCGACTCCGACGACGACGGCATCAACGACGGCGAGGAGCTCGGCGGCGACCAGGCCTACGACCCCGCCACCGACACCGACCCCCGTGAGGCCGACACCGACGGCGACGGCATCCCGGACGGCACCGAGCAAGGTCTGACCGAGCCCCTGGCCGATCCCGACGGCGAGGTCCCGCTGTCCGGCACCGACCCCGCGGTCTTCGTGCCTGACGCCGACCCCACCACCACGACCGACCCGCTGGACGCCGACACCGACGGCGACGAGCTCCCCGACGGCCTCGAGGACGCCAACGGCAACGGCCGTCAGGACGCCGGCGAGACCGACCCCAACGACCCCGACTCCGACGACGACGGCCTCTACGACGGCGTCGAGGACGCCAACGGCAACGGCGCGGTCGACGCCGGTGAGACCGACCCGCTCGACGCCGACACCGACGACGGCGGCGTGGACGACGGCACCGAGGTCCTCCAGGACGGCACCGACCCGCTGGACGGCGCCGACGACAACGTGGACACCGACGGCGACGGCCTCGTGGACGGCCGCGAGCGCCGCATCGGCACCGACCCCAACAACCCCGACACCGACGGTGACGGCATCAACGACGGCAACGAGGTCAACGGCGGCAACCCCACCCATCCGCTGGACGCCGACTCCGATGGCGACGGCCTCTGCGACGGCAACAACACCGTGGCCGATGTCTGCGCCGCCGGCGAGGACACGAACAACAACGGCGAGCTCGACGCCGGTGAGACCGACCCCAACGACGCCGACACCGACGACGGCGGCGTCAGCGACGGCGCCGAGGTCCTCATCGACCACACCGACCCGCTGGACGGCACCGACGACGTCACCGGCGACGACCGCGACGGCGACGGCCTCACCGACTCCGAGGAGGCCGTCATCGGCACCGACCCCGACGACGCCGACTCCGACGACGACGGGCTCAACGACGGCACCGAGGTCCACACCACCGGCACCAACCCCCTCAACCCCGACACCGACGGTGACGGCATCAACGACGGCAACGAGGTCAACGGCGGCAACCCCACCAACCCCCTCGACGCCGACTCCGACGGCGACGGCCTGTGTGACGGCAACAACACCGTCACCGACGTCTGCGCCGCTGGCGAGGACACGAACAACAACGGCACCCTCGACGCCGGCGAGACCGACCCCAACGACGCCGACACCGACGACGGCGGCGTCAATGACGGCGCCGAGGTGCTCATCGACGGCACCGACCCACTGGACCCCGCGGACGACGTGGACACCGACTCCGACGGTGACGGCCTCACCGACTCCGAGGAAGACCTGATCGGCACCGACCCCGCCAACCCCGACACCGACGGCGACGGCCTCACCGACGGCATCGAGGTCAACGGAGCCAACCCCACCGACCCCACCAACGCCGACACCGACGGCGACGGCCTCTGCGACGGCCCCGACGGCGAGCTCGGCCTCTGCGCCCCCGGCGAGGATCGCAACGCCAACGGTCAGGTGGACGCCGGTGAGACCGACCCCAACGACGCCGACACCGATGACGGCGGCGTGGACGACGGCCAGGAGGTGCTCAACGACGGCACCGACCCCCTGAACCCCGACGACGACATCACCGGCACCGACCCCGACTCCGACGGTGACGGCCTCACCGACCGCGAGGAGGACAGCCTCGGCACCGACCCCAACAACCCCGACTCCGACGGCGACGGCCTCAACGACGGCGCCGAGGTCCACGGCACCAACCCCACCGATCCCACCACCTCCGACACCGACGGTGACGGCCTCTGTGACGGCGCCATCGCGGTCGACGGCGTCTGCACCGCCGGCGAGGACACGAACGGCAACGGCGTCGTCGACGACGGCGAGACCGACCCCAACGACGGTGACTCGGACAACGACGGCCTCGGCGACGGCCTCGAGGTCAACGGCGGCAACCCGAGCGATCCGCTCAACGCCGACACCGACGGCGACGGGCTCTGCGACGGCCCCGCCACCCTCGATGTCACCTGCACCGGCGCTGAGGACGCCAACGCCAACGGCACCGTCGACGCCGGCGAGACCAACCCGGTCAACGCCGACACCGACGACGGCGGCGTCGACGACGGCACCGAGGTCGGCCGCGGCACCGACCCGCTGGACCCCACCGACGACTTCCCCGCCGACGCCGACGGCGACGGCGTCGACGACGCCACCGACAACTGCCCCTCGGTCGACAACGCCGACCAGGCCGACACCGACGGCGACGGCATCGGCGACGCCTGCGACGCCAACGACCGCGACGGCGACGGCATCACCGACGCCGACGACAACTGCCCCGACGACGCCAACACCACCCAGGTCGACACCGACGGCGACGGCATCGGCGACGCGTGCGACGACGCCGAGACCCGCGACCTCGACGCAGACGGCATCGAGGACGCCATCGACAACTGCCCCTCGGTCGACAACGCCGACCAGCTCGACGCCGATGGCGACGGCATCGGTGATGCCTGCGAGGAGGCCCTCATCAACTACGCCGTTGAAGGAAGCTCTGGATTTGGCTGCACCACCGCGCCCGCCGGCTCCACCCGGACCCCCGCCGCGGCCCTCCTGCTCGCCCTCCTCGGGCTCGCCTGGGTCGCCCGCCGACGCAGCCGCTGAGCCTGCACGGCGCTGAGGGACGCCCCGACCGGGGCGTCCCCGGCGGCCTCCCCGGCCGCCGCCGCGCCACCTACTCCTCGATCCGTCCCCGCGCGCGCCAGAACACCAGCACGAGCATGACGACCGCTGAGGCCATCGCGGCCAGGAACAGCAGCGTCGTGATGACGGGGATGCCCAGCGGCGTCCACTGGGGCTTGTCCATCGACATCACCGCGCCGAGCAGCAGCGCCGCCTCGACGATCGCCGCGCCAAGCATCGACAGCCGCCGGTCGGCGAGCCGCTCGACCGTCGGGTTGGTCTGGATGGTCACCGGCACCCGAAAGCGCCCCGCCTCGTACTCGGCGATGATCTGCTCACCCACGATCGGCAGCCGTCGCAGCAGCTGCTCCGAGCTCAGGAGGTGGACGGTGAGATCGCGCGTCAGCCGCTCGCGTGAGAACCGCGCGCGCACCGCCTTCTCCAACACCGGCCGGAACTCCTCGACCGGGTCCATCTCCGGCAGCAGGTCCTTGGCCAGCCCCTCGGTGGTCATGATCGCCTTGAACAGCATGGTGTAGCCGTTCGGAACCTTGAGCCCATGCCGGATGGCCCCCTGGAGCAGCTCGGTCAGGAACGGGCCGACCTGGATGTCCCCCATCGCCCGTCCGACCAGGCGGCGCTGCATCAGCTCCATGACCTCCGACTCGAACATCGTGTAGTGGACCGGCCCCTTCGGGATCCCCACCTGGAACATCACCCGCGCCACCGTCCGGAAGTCCTTCTGGGCCACCCCGTACAGGATCGCGCACACGTTGTCCTTCATCTCCTCGGACAAGAACCCCGCCATCCCGAAGTCGATCAGCCCGAGCCGCGGCCCCTCCATCACGATCACGTTGCCCGGGTGCAGGTCACCGTGGAAGAAGCCGTCCACAAACAACATCTGCGCCGCCGCCTGGAAGTAGACCCGACCGAGCCACGCCATGTCGAACCCCGCCGACCGCGCCTCCCGCATCTTGATGCCCGCCAGGAACTCCAGGCACAACACCTCGCGGCTGCTGTGCTCCCGATACACCATTGGCACGTAAACACCTGGTATTACAGACAAATTTCGCTTGAAACGATCGGTGTAGTCGGCCTCCCTCCGGAAGTCCATCTCCTCCTTGATCGACCGCTCGAAGTCCGCCAACATCCCCTGCAGGTCCATCACCATCAGCTCCGGCACCTGCTTCTCCAGCCGCCGCGCCAGAAACCGCAGGATGTCCAGATCCGTGTCAATGATCCGCTTGAGCCCGGGGCGCTGCACCTTCAGCACCACCTCCTCGCCGCCCTTGAGCACCGCCCGGTGCACCTGCGCCATCGAGGCGGCCGCCAGCGGCTCCACGTCGAAGTGCTCGAACGCCTCCTCATGGTCCTCCCCCAGCGACGCCAGGAGCTGAGCCCGGATCGCCTCGAACTCCACGGGCTTGACGTTGTCCTGGAGCGACTCGAACGCCTCGCACCACGTCACCGGGATGATGTCGTCCCGCGTGGAGAGGACCTGGCCGAGCTTGACGAACGTCGGCCCCAGCTCCTCCATCGCCAGGCGCGCCCGCTCCGGCAACGGCAGGTGCTCGCGCGACGGGTCGATCCCCCGAATCCGATCGATCCCCGGCAGATGCAGCCGGTCGAGCACAAAGCCAAAGCCGTTCTTGCCGAGCACCTGAACGATCTCGGTCAACCGGCCCACGTCCCGCACCGCACCTGCCACCTGCGCACCGGTGCGCATCACCCTTTGAACAATCGGCATCTTCTTCCCCGGCGGTGGTTCGGTCCCTGGCGCCCGCGCGCCCAGCCTCGACGCGCGGTACCGTATGCCCGACCTGCAGGACCGTCAACCGACGCCGCGCCGTCCACACGGCCTCCGGACCGCAGGAGCCACGATCACGTTGCGCCTGCCCGGCCAGTGTGCGAACCTGCGCTCCGACAGTGCCCCTTCCGCAGAGGCCCGACCGCACCCATGACAACCCTCGACGAGCTGAACAATGAGGCCAACGCCCTCTTGATCGTCGCTCCACGGTGCGCTGCCACCCTCGCTCGCACCATCTGCGAGCGCGCCACCGCCGAAGACGACGCCCCCGCCCTCGCCCTCGCCCTGTGCACCCTCGCCGACTTCGCTGCCATCGAGCACAACGTGTCCGAGGCCGACGCCCGACTCGCCGAGGCCGAGCGCCTCGACGCCCACGTCACCCTGCCCGAAGTGCGGCTGCGATGGTTCGCCGCCCGCGGAGCGGTCGCTCACCTCCGGGGCGACCTCAAGGACGCGCTCATCCAGGTCAACGACGCGCTCGCGCTCGCCGAGCGCCTCGACCACCGCCTCGATCAGGCGCGCCTGCTGGACCTGCTCGGCGACATCCACGCCTCGTGGGGAGCCCTCCAGTCCGCCCTGCGACTGCACACCGAGAGCCGAGAGCTCTTCGAGCGCCTCGGACACGCGGTCGGCCAGATCCGCTGCTTCAGCCACATCGCCGCCGTCCATACCCGGCTCGGGCAGCACGCCCAGGCCATCGAGGCGTTGGAGCGCTCCATGACCTGCGCGCTCGAGCTGGCCGACCGCCAGCTCGAGGCCCAGCGCGACCTTCAACTCGCGACCAGCCTCAGCGCCATGGGCCGCCACGCCCACGCCATCGAGCGCCTTGAGCACGCGCTCACCGGCTGGACCTCGCCGCCGCTCCACTTCGCCACGGCCGTTCACCGCGCCATGGCCGACGCGCTCATGGGGCTCGGGCGGTACGACGAGGCGTTCGACCACCTGCGCCACAGCCAGGCGCTCGCCCACGACGCCGGCTCGGAGGAGGCGCGACTGCTGGCGCTGATCGGCCGTGGCCGCCTCCACCTCCACCAACACCACCACCGCGAGGCCCGCGAGGTGCTCACCGAGGCGCTGGACCTCACCGAGGCGCCCGCGCTGGCGCCAATGCGCTACGCCATCCACCTCCTGTTGTGCGAAGCGAGCAAGGGGCTGGGCGACCTCGCCGCCGCCCTCGCGCACTACGAACGCTTCCACGCGATCAAGGAGGACGTGCTGCTCTGCGAGTCGCAACGTCGCCTGGACGGCGTGGTCACGCGCCTCGAGGCCGAGCAGCTTCGCCGCGAGCGCGAGCTGGAGCGCCTCCGCGTCGCCGAGCTTGGCCGCATCAACGAAGTGCTGGCGACCCGGAACCAACAGCTCGAGCAGCTCAACGTCCGGCTGGCCGAGCTGTCGACCCGCGACTCGCTCACAGGGCTCTACAACCGCCGCTACCTCGACCAGTTCCTGGAACGCGAGGTCGGGCGCGCCCAGCGCTACGGCGAGCCGCTCGCCGTGGCGATGATCGACATCGACCACTTCAAGCGCATCAACGACACCCTCTCCCATGCCACCGGCGACCTCGTCCTGATCGAGCTCAGCCACATCCTGCACGAGAACACCCGCGGCGTGGACGTGGTCGGCCGACACGGCGGCGAGGAGTTTCTGGTGGTCTTCCCGCACACGACGCTCGGCGCCGCCTCCGACGCCGCCCAGAAGCTCCGCTCCATCGTCGAACACCACCGCTTCAGGCTCGACCCCACCCTGCGCATGACCGTCAGCATCGGCCTCGCCGCATGCCGACCCGACGACACCCCGGCCATCCTCGTCGACCGCGCGGACGCCGAGCTGTACGCGGCGAAGCAGGCAGGACGCAACCGCGTCTGCGTGGCACCAGCCTGAGGGCTCGTCTAGAGATAAGTGGTCTGTTTGTGACGAGGGATTCTTCGTTCAGACAAGGAGCGAGACCGAAGGCGTGGCACCGCCACGTCGAGATCGAAGCGACGCTGGCTGGGCGGAGAAGCACCGGCACAAATAGATCACCTATTTCTAGACGAGCCCTGACCGTCACGCCGCCAGGCGACCGGCGGAGGGGAGAATCTTCGACGGCCGCGAATAAAGGCGGGACGGCGCGCGTCTTCTGGCTTGCCCACAGTTCTACAGGCTGCCGATCCGGTAGCCCATCACCTCCTGACCTGCGGCTGTGGGCCCGCTTCCTCCAGGGCCCCCAGTCCCCTCCCCTCTCCAGGCAAGGAGTGATGATATGAGCACCTACGCCAGCAGCCACGTCGGCTACGGCTCCTCGACCCCCACCTCCGTCCGCTACGCGTCGGCGCGCTCGGCGAACCGCGCCCGGCGGATGTTCGCGTTCGTGATTGACGTCCTCGTCTACGGCGTCCTGACCTCGATGCTGACGATCGTCTTCAACTTCCTCGGCACGACCGTCGGGTCGTTGCTGTACGCCTCCTTCCATGACTGCACCCTGGGCGCGGGCCGGTCTCTGGGCCGCGCGGCCATGGGGCATCGCCTGCTGACGAACGACGGCGAGTCGGTGTCCTACGGCCGGGCGATCGCGCGCAACGCCGTGCGATGGCTGCTGTGGTCCACGGTGCTGTTGTTCCTCATCGATGTGGTGTTGCTGTTCATCGGCGACGGTCGCATCCTGGCCGACCACATCATGGGCACGCGGGTCTGCGAGGATCCGGCGAAGGACGACCTGTACGAGCGGCCGGCGATGTCGGGTCGTGGGGCGACGCGGAGCCACGGCGAGGGCTATGGGCGCGCGGCTGTCGCGGCGGAGCCGGTCGACCCGGACGTGAGGGAGGCCGAGCAGGAGCTGAACTTCGACGACCCGACCCACGCGCACGGCGAGCTGAACCGGTTTGAAGAGAAGCTGGCGCGCGAGCAGGTCGAGAGCGACCGCTTCCGGCGCTGAGGTGGCGTCGAGCCGGGCAGCGTGACAAAGCCCGTGGCTTCGGCTACAACAGGGCTCCGCTGACGCCGCAGATCGCGTCCCTGGCCGAGGACTCCACCCCATGAGCGTGGCCGTCATCGTCGGCAGCGCGTACGGCCTCGAACAGGCCAACGACGCGCCGCTCGAAATCGTCACCGTCGACACGCCGCTCGGTCCACACACCCTGTACCGGCGAACCGACCTGAGCCGCGACGCCTGGGTGGCGTTCCGCCATGAGCGCCCGCACCGGCTGCTGCCCCACCAGATCCCCTACCGGCGACAGGCCGCCGCGCTCAAAGCCGTCGGCTGTGGGGCGCTGCTCGTGACGAGCTCGGTGGGGGTGATGGACCCGGAGGTGCCCATCCTTACGCCGCTGTGGGTTCAAGACCTCTTGATGCCCGACAACCGCCTCCCGGACGGCACCGCCTGCACGATGTTCACAGAGCCTTCAACAACCCACGGGCACCTCGTGCTGGAAGATGGCCTGTTCTCGACCGCCCTGACCCGCCAGCTCCAGCACCTCTGCGACGGCGCCAGTCACCCGATGGCGGCCGGGGTGATCTTCGCCTACGTGGGCGGGCCGCGCACCAAGACCGCCGCCGAGAACGCCTGGTGGGCGGCCTGCGGCGCGCAGGTCAACTCGATGACCCTGGCGCCGGAGGTCGTGCTGGCCAATGAGCTGGAGATCCCGACCGCGGCGCTCGTGGTGGGGCACAAATACTCGGTGCCCGGCGTCAAGACGCCAGCAGAGTCCGGGATCGCGCGGTCGCTGAAGGACGCGCGGACCGCGATGGACGCGTGCATCGACGCGTTCCTGGTCGCCGCGACCGCGGTGCCTTTCGCCAACCACCTGTTTCGGTTTCCGTCATGACGCACACCCCTGAGGAGGTCGTGGGCTGGGCGGTCGAGCGCGGCCTGGTCGGCCCCGGCGCGGTCGCGGTCCGACTCGACGGCGGCTTGCTCAACGAGGTCTATCGCCTGAGCGACGCGGGCCACACGCTGATCGTCAAGCACGCGCCCGCGGCGGTCGCGTCGGCGCCCGAGATCCCGCTGTCGCCAGCGCGGCTGAGCTTCGAGGGTCGGGCGCTGACCGCAGTGCCCGGCCTCGACCTGCCGCGTGAGCGCGTGCGGACGCCTGCCCTGCTGGCCCTCGACGCCGAGGCCGCGATGCTGGCGATGGAGGACCTCGGCCCTCGCGCAGATGCGCTCGCGTGGCTGCCTGCGGCGTCGCAGGAGGAGGCGGCGAGCATGGGCGCGGCGCTGGGCGGCTGGCTCGGGGCGCTGCACCGGCAGACCTTCGGGGACGCGGCGCTGGCGGCGGCGTTCGACAACGGTGACGTTCAGCGCACCCGCAAGCTCGTCCAGTACGATGCCGTGGGGCCGCTGCTGGAGGCGCGTCCGGCGCGGGGGCCAGCGGAGGTCCAACGGCGCCGGATGGCCGCTGCTGCGGCCTCGGTGCTGGGAGAGCTCTTGCTTGCGCGGGGGATGTGCCTGGTGATGGGCGACCTGTGGCCGCGGTCGCTGCTGATCGAGGGCGAGGGGATCGGGGTGATCGACTGGGAGCTCGTGCACTTCGGGCAGCCGGAGCAGGACCTCGCGCACCTGGTCGCGCACCTGTGGATGGCCGCGCACGTGGGCGCCGACGGAGGCGGCGGCCGGGCCCGCGCGCTCGCCGACGCCTTGCTGACTGCCTGGGTGCCCGAGCTGGCCCACGTGCTGGATGAGCGGGCGCGACAGGCCCTCGCCCGCAGGTGCGCGGTGCACGCGGGCGCCGAGATCCTGGTGCGGGCGGCCGGCCCGTTCGTGCAGGGCTACCTGTACGCCGGGGTGCCGACGGCGATGGTGGAGGAGGCGGTGGACTTCGCCGTGGGACAGATGAGCGGCGGCGAGGGTGTGGGGTTGTTCACAGGCATCGCAGCGTTTGAGGCGCTGGTGGACGGAGCGGGTTGATGGTCACCCTTCAAGGAGTCCTGGGACTGGTGGTGTTCGTCGGGATCGGGGTGCTGCTGAGCGAGCAGCGGCGGGCGATCCGATGGCGCTCGGTGGGGATCGGGGTCGGCGTGCAGCTGGTGCTGGCGGTGGTGCTGGTCAAGGCGCCGATCGTGCGGGACGTGCTGGCGTGGATGAGCGACGCCGTCCGGCTTATCGAGGAGGCGTCGCTGGCCGGCGCCTCGTTCATGTTCGGCTACCTGGCCGGGGGGCCTACGCCGTTCGAGGTGACCGATGGGGGCGCCAACTTCATCGTGGGCTTTCGGGTGCTGCCGTTGATCCTGATCGTCTCGGCGATCTCGGCGGTCCTGTTCCACTGGGGCGTGCTGCCGTGGGTGATCCGGGGGATGGCCAAGGGGCTGCAGCGGGTGTTCAAGGTGTCGGGGGCGCTGGGCTTTGCGGCGGCGTCGAGCGTGTTCTTCGGGATCATCGAGTCTCCGCTGCTGATCAAGCCGTACCTCGGCAAGCTCGACCGGTCGGAGCTGTTCGCGCTGATGACGTGCGGGATGGCGACGGTGGCGGGGACGGTGATGGTGCTGTACGCCAGCGTGCTTTCGCCCATCGTGCCCGAGGCGATGGGGCACATCCTGGTGGCGTCGGTCATCAGCGTGCCCGCGGCGCTGGTGATGAGTCACCTGTTCATCCCGGGCGACGCCGAGGGCGCGGGGGTGGACGCGGAGATCACGCTGCCGACCGAGCCGCACGGCACCATGGGCGCGCTGATGAACGGGACGGTCGAGGGCACGAAGATGGTGGTGCACATCGCCGCGACCATCATCGTGTTGTTCGCGCTCGTGCACCTGCTCAACCGGGGCCTGGGGCTGGTCCCGTCCTGGGACGACGGGCCGGTGACCGCGCAGAAGCTGATCGGCACCGCGCTGCGGCCCATGGTCTGGCTGCTCGGCATCCCGTGGGAGGAGACGGCGACGGCCGGAGAGCTCGTCGGGACCAAGACCATCCTCAACGAGTTCGTGGCCTACCTTGACATGGCCCGGCTGCCCGCTGGCGCCCTGTCCGAGCGCAGCCGGCTGATCATGACCTACGCGATGTGTGGGTTCGCCAACCTGGGCAGCCTGGGGATCCTCGTCGGGGGGCTCGGGGCGATCGTGCCCGAGCGGCGGCCGGAGATCATCACGCTGGGCTTTCGGGCCATCCTGGCCGGGACGCTGGCGACGTTCATGACCGGCGCGGTCATCGGGTTGTTGACCTGAGGGTTGCGGTGGGACGGCAGAGCCCCTAGACTACTACACATGTGTAGAGGTGGCTCCAACGGGGGCCACCGTTGAGCAAGGAGCCGCCCCATGGGCAAGGTCATCCCGTTTCCCGATCGTCCCCAACAACCCCTCCACCGTCAGCTCGCCTTGAGCCCCGCCGTGATCCGGTTTCTCGAGGAGGCCGTTGGCGCCGACCTCCGTCCGGCTTTCGAGCCCAACGGTGATGGCCGCGTCGGGGCGACAGAGGCGTTCGCGCTGATGCGATCCATCACCGGGAGCACTGTCGGCGGCGCCGATCGGGTGCAAGCCGCAGGCGACTGATTGCAGTGCTCCCTCAGATCGGCTACCACTCAGCGACGACTTGAGGGAGGTGCTCATGTGGAGTGATGCGATCAGACGTGGATGGGTGACAGCGGCGCTGGCGCTGCTCTGTGGGTGCGTGGCGTTCTCCAGCGTTGACCCGGAGGCCGCCGGGCCTCCTCCGAACAACGGCGGAAACAACGCGTCGAACAACGACCAGAACAACGACGCGACGAACAACGGCCTCAACAACATCGGGGACTGGAGCTGCGACCTGATGTGCGAGGCGGTGCTGGCCTGCCTTTCGCTGGAAGGGGCACCCGAGCCGGCGGTGACGCCGCAGGACTGCGAGGCACAGTGCGTCGGCATCGAGGAGGACTTGCGGGCGACGTGTTTTGACGACAACGACGTCGAGTGCCGCTCCCTTCTGGACTGTGCCCAGCAGTTCGACCGGGACGCGCTGCTCTGCGAGCAGATGTGCATGGAGCTCGACAGTTGCGCCACCGAGCTGCACATACCGGTGACCGGGTCCTCAGGCGCATGCATCGATGCGTGCGGCGAGGTTCTTGATGACGGGATGCGGGGCTGTTTCGAGGCAGGGGACGAGAGCTGCGGCGAGACGAGCGTGTGCCTCAAGCCGTTGCTCGACGCGCTGCTCCCACCCTGCGAATCGGCCTGCGTCGGCCTCGCCGGGTGCACGACGCTGCCGGCCGACGCCGTGACGGCCTGCGTGGAGGCGTGTGAGACGCGGGCAGAGGATTGGAGCTTCATCGGCTGTGTGGAGGCGTCGGCGCGGGTGTGCGCTTCTGCGGAGGTGTGCGTCAGCGATCCTCGCCTGGAGGACTGCGCGCAGGGTTGTCGCAAGCAAGTCCTGTGCGGGGAGGTCTCGACGCTGGACGGGCTCAACGGCTGCATCGCCTCGTGTGAAGGCCTGGGGATGCCGCAGAAGAACTGCTACGGGGTGATCGGTCTGCCTGTGAACGAGGACATCGCGCCGGCTTGCGCCGCGCTCGACTCGTGTGCGGACGCGGCGACGGACGGATGCAGCCTGTACTGCTTCCATCTCGAGTTTCGCCAGTGCCCCCATCCGAACTTCGCCGAGCATGAATGCATCGCGGAGTGTCGCACGGCGAGCCCTTCGATGAGCCCGGTCGAGGTCGATCGGTGTTTCCGATCAGGTTCGGGCTGCGCGCAGCTGGATCGGGACTGCATAGGCCACGACTTCATCGCCGACTACTGTGACTGCCCACCGTGACGGTCAGCTCAGCAGGATCTGAATCCCCGGGGCGCTGCGCTCCTGCTCGGTCTGCCCGCCGGAGACCAGCATGACGAACTGGCCGGGGCGTGCCAGCAGGACGTCACGCACCAGGCGCGGGGCGAGCTGGACGGGATCGGCGAGCGCGTCGACGGCGATGACCTGCGGCATCACACCCCAGCACAGCGCGAGGCGGCGCGCGGTAGCCGGATCGGCGGTGATGGCGAGGATCGGCGCGGCGGGCCGCTCGGCCGAGATCATCTGCGCGGTGTGGCCGGTGAACGAGCGCACCACGATGGCGCGGGCGGACAGCTCTCGGGACAGGTGCGAGGCGGCGCGTGAGATGGCCTCGGTGAGCTGGAGATCAACGGTCAGCTCGTCACCGGCGACCGAGTCGTGCCGCACGAGGTGCTCGAAGCGATCCTGGCTGAACTGGCTGCCCTCGACGAGCCTGAGGATGCGGGCCATGGTCTTGACGGCCTCGACGGGGTGCGCTCCGACGGCGGTCTCGCCCGAGAGCATCACGGCGTCGGCCCCGGCCATGGACGCCCAGGCGACGTCGGTGACCTCTGCACGGGTGGGGCGCGGGTTGTCGATCATGGACTCGAGCATCTGTGTGGCGACGATGACGATGCGGTTCTGCTCGATCGCCAGCCGGGTGAGCTCGCGCTGGATGATCGGCACCTCCTCGGCCGCCATCTCGACGCCGAGGTCACCGCGGGCCACCATGATCCCGTCGGCGATCTGGAGAATCTCTGTAATATGCTCCAGCGCCTCGGGTTTTTCGATCTTGGCGATGACGGGCGTGCCCTTGCCGAGCTCGTGTACCAGTCGCTTGACCTCGCCCACGTCGGCGGCGGTCCGCACGAACGACAGCGCCACAAAGTCGACGCCGAGTCCGATGGCGAAGCGGGCGTCCGCGCGGTCCTTCGTGGTGAACGACGGCGTGGAGATGGTGACGCCAGGCAGGTTGATGCCTTTGCGGTCCGACAGCCGCCCGCCGGCGAGGACGCGGCACTCCACCTCGGTGTCATGGACGTTGAGGACCTCCACCGCGAGGTTGCCGTCGTTCATCAGGATGCGGTCCCCCGGCTTGACGTCTCGAGCCAGATCTTCGTACTCGGTCGGGATCAACCCCGGCTGCCCTGTGACGTCGCGGGTGGTGATCGTGACCGTGGCCCCGTCGTCGAGGTCGATGCCTCCATGCGCGAAGCGGCCGGTGCGGATCTTGGGCCCGCACAGATCGGCGAGTATCGCCACATGGCGGCCCGTCCGCTCGGCGGCTGCGCGGATGGCCTCGTAGACCGTGGCGTGGCCCTCGTGCGAGCCGTGGGAGAAGTTCAGTCGGAAGACGTCGACGCCGGCCTCGATCAGGTCTTCGAGCGCGCCGGGCGAGCTGCTCGCCGGGCCGATGGTCGCCACGATCTTGGTCCGTCGGTGCTGGAGCGCGTTGCGCGCGGCCTGGAGCTGCTCGGGGAGCATGGCATGAGCCTCACAGTGAGCGACCCCGACCCGCTGGACGCGGACCGGGGTCGGTGAAGAGCAGCCGGGGGCGCAGCCCCCGGCGCGAAGACGAGCCCGTCGGCCTCAGCGGCGACGGACGAGCACCAGCCCGAGCGCGACGAGCGCGAAGATCAGGCCGGTGGAGCCCACGTGCCCGGGCGCCACGGCGCAACCCTCGTCCGAGCTGTCACCCGCGGCCGCCGCGCCGCCGTCGCCGTTGTTGTCGGCGCCGTTGTTCGTGGCTGCCCCGTTGTTCGTGGCTGCGCCGTTGTTCGTGGCTGCCCCGTTGTTCGTGGCTGCCCCGTTGTTCGTGGCTGCCCCGTTGTTCGTGGCTGCCCCGTTGTTCGTGGCCGCCCCGTTGTTCACGGGGTCGCCGCCGGGCAAGTCGGTCTCGTCGCCGGGGGCGTAGACCATCTCGACCTCGGGCGCGGGATCACCGGGGCTCCAGGTGCCGTCGGGGTCCCCGAGCTCCGCGCCGTTGGAGGTGCCATCTCCATCGGAGTCGAGCGCGAAGAGCGCGGCCCAGTTGGCGTCCTGGCCGACAAGGTTGGCCTCGACGTCGAGGCCAAAGGCGTTGCGCGGCGCACCGCCGACGTCGCCCTGATGGCAGAGGCCGCAGCTGAAGACGCTCCCGTTGGGGATCTGGGCGACGCGGTGAGAGCGGGCCTCGGCGTGGCCTGCTGCGAGGGGAATGGCGACGAGCGCAGCGAGCGCGATGAGCAGGGAGGCAGAACGTGTCATGGTCGGATCCTGGTGTGGGTGACAGGGTGTGGAACGAGGCGCACGCCGCATGATGCGCGGTGTGAGACCAGCCGTCCGTTGTGGGTCGCGCACATGGTAGCGTGAAGGCGGCGGAACTCCAACCCTGAAGCGCGCCGAGGGGGCGCGGCCGGGCGGCGCGGGCTCCCGCGAGCCATGGCTGGGGTTTGCGTCGCGATCGGTCGGGCGGTGGCGACGCCGGGAGAGCCGGAGCCCGTGGCCGATTCGACGATCCGATCACCGCGCGTCTACGAGGGGTCGACGCGCCCCGCGTCGCGAAGCTCCGGGGTTGCAGCGGAGGGGGAGCTCGCGGCTGCCAACTCCGCGTCCGCTTCATCGTCGGCGAGGTCGTCGGCGGGGTCGGGGTCGGGCCAGGGGTTGAAGGCGGCGACGGCGGCCGGCGCGAGATCGCCGCGCCAGACGCGGAAGTAGATCTCGAAGCGCGCGTTGAGCTCGTCGGGGGCCTCGCGGTAGACGGTCTTGCCGAGCTGGATGGCGCGGCGCTGCATGCGGGCGCGGCGGGCAGACAGGGCGTGGCCGACGCCGCTGTCCTTGACGATGGCGGACTGGTTGGCGAGGTCGTGGTCCTTGCCGAGGTAGTCCGCGAGGGCGTCGAGGGCGGTGGCGAGGGGCTGGAGATAGTCGGGGTGGATCTGGAGGAGGAGCTGTGTCTGATACCAGAGGTGCTTGGTGAACTTGCGCCAGGCGTGCAGCTGCTCGGTGGTGGGGTTGGTGCGGGCGGCCTCGAAGTCGGCGCGGCCGCGGCTGTAGACCTTGCGCAGCCCCAGCCGGATGGCGGAGAAGTCGTTGGGGAGGTCGGTCCAGGTGTGGACGAGCGCGCGGCCCTCGCGGAGGTCGGCGGCGACCTTGTCGAAGATGTGCTCGCGCTCGAACAGCTCCTGGGAGAGGGTCTTGTGGGCGTCGACGAGGTCGCCTCGGAGGGTCTCGTAGGTGTGGCTCGGGCCGGCGTCGGCGATCAGGTCGTCGATGGTCTCGATGCGGACGGCGCTGTCGCGGATCTCGGACAGCTGCCGGCCGATGTCTCGGTAGCGGTCGCGCTCGAGCGCGTAGACCTCATCTCCGATCGCGAAGCGAGCCAGGCGCAGGACGGCGCGCAGGCGCTTGAGGCTCTTTCGGGTGCTGTGGACAACGAGGTCCGGCGGCAGCGCGGGATCGGCGAGCTGGATGAGGAGATCGTCGACCTGCTCGAGGACGACGCGTTGGAATCCCTGTGAGACGGTCTCACTCTGATCGAGTTGGAAGTTCATGGCCCCTGGGGTGCACGCTCGGCGAGCGCCCTCGCTGTCCTGGAGGGAGCAGATGAGCGACAGAGCACGCGCACGCGACGATCGACTCCCGACGGTGATACGGGGTGCAGCGGCGGCATGCAACCTCCTTCTTGGGGCCGCGGCGCGCTGCGGGCGCCCGGGCCGGCGCGGGCGGCGGCGCGGCGGACCACCGGGCCGCGCCAGGAATCTTCACCAAAGGGCTGGCGCGAACGGCACGGCCGCGCTATACTGCTCAGGTGAACAGCCGAAGGGGAGCGCATGACTCGACTTGTAATCGCGGAGAAGCCCTCCGTCGCCCGAGACATCGCGCGCGTGCTCAAGGCCACGCGCAAGGGGGACGGCTTCATCGAGGGCGACGGGGTCCAGGTGTCGTGGTGCATGGGGCATATGGCGGAGCTGGTGGAGCCGTCGACGTATCGGCCGGAGTGGAAGCGATGGCGTGCGGAGGACCTTCCGATGGTGCCGGAACAGTTCCGGCTTCAAGCGGTCAAGCGGTCGGCGGATCAGTATCAGAAGCTCCGCCGGCTGATGCTCGATCCGAGCACGGAGACGGTGATCAACGCCTGCGACGCCGGGCGCGAGGGCGAGCTGATCTTTCGGTACGTGTACGAGCTGGCCCGGTGCCGGCGTCCGGTGGAGCGCTTATGGCTGTCGTCGATGACGGATCGGGCGATCACGGACGCGTTTCGGCGGCTGCGTCCGGGCGCGGACTTTGATGCGCTGGGGGATGCAGCGCGGTGTCGGTCGGAGGCGGACTGGCTGGTGGGGCTGAACGCGACGCGGGCGCTGACGCTGTTCGGGCGTCGCAGCGGCGCAGCGGGCGAGCTGTTCTCGGTGGGTCGGGTGCAGACGCCGACGCTGGCGATGATCGTGGACCGCGAGGCGACGATCGAGGCGTTCGTGCCGGAGGCGTTCTGGCAGGTGCGGGCGACCTTCGAGGCGACGGAGGGGCGATTCGAGGCGCTGTACACGCGCGAGGACGTGCCGGAGGCGCCGCGCGGCCCCCGCAACCCCGACCTGCCCGACACGATCGAGCGCGCCGACCGGTTGCCTCAGCGCGAGCGGGCCGAGGCGATCGTCGCCGACATCGACGGCAGGACGGGCGAGGTCGAGCGGATGGAGCAGCGGCAGTCGCCGCGACGGCCGCCGCTCCTGTTCGACCTGACGGGGCTGCAGCGGCGGGCGAACCAGCGGTACGGGCTCTCGGCGCAGGCGACGCTGGAGGCTGCGCAGTCCCTCTACGAGAAGCACAAGGTGCTGACCTACCCGCGCACCGACTCCAACTACCTGACGACAGACATGGTGGCCACCCTGCCGGACCGGGTGCGGGCGCTGGACACGGGGGCGTGGGCGCCGTTCGCGCAGCACCTTCTGGCGGGGCTGCCGCTGTCGGTCGGGAGTCGGGTGGTGAACGACAAGGAGGTCGGCGATCACCACGCCATCATCCCGACGGGCAAGGCGGTGGACCCGGGGCGGCTGGACGCCAACGAGCGGCGGGTGTTCGATCTGGTGGCGCGGCGTTTTCTGGCGGTGTTCTACCCGGACGCCATCTACGCGCGCTCTCGCATCGACGTGCGGGTGGAGGGGCACCTGTTTGTGGCGCGGGGGAGCATCTGCGTCGAGCCGGGCTGGCAGGTGGTCGAGCCGCCGCCGCCGCCGCGCGGTGGCGGCGGCGGTCAAGGGGATGGGGAGTCGAGCGGCGAGGACGAAGACAACGTGGCGCTGCCGCGGGTGAAGCAGGGTGAGGCGGCGGCGGTGGTGGAGGCGCTCATCCACGAGGGGCTGACCCAACCTCCGCGCCGCTACAACGAGGCGAGCCTCCTGGGTGCGATGGAGCGCGCGGGCAACGACCTCGACGAGGACGACCTGCGCCGGGCGATGAAGGAGAGCGGACTGGGGACGCCGGCGACGCGGGCGTCGATCATCGAGGTGCTGCTCAAGCGCGAGTACATTGTGCGCGAGGGCAAGCTGCTGGCGCCGACCCCGAAGGGACGGGGTCTGATCGGCGCCCTGCCCCCGACCGAGCTGCGGAGCGCGCACCTGACCGGCCGCTGGGAGGCGGGCCTGAGCCAGATGGCCAACGGCAAGGTGGCCCGGACGGCGTTCATGGCCGAGGTGGAGGTCCTGACGCGGAAGCTCGTGACGGACATCCTGGGCAACACGTCGGCGGCGCTGGAGGATCTGCCCAGGCCCGAGGCGAAGGTGCTGGGGCGGTGCCCGCTGTGCGGCGAGCCGGTGACGGAGGGGTTCAAGGCCTATGTGTGCGGGGGTGGGCGGGCGTGCAGCTTCGTGATCTTCAAGAAGGTCGCGCGGCGGACGGTGGGGCCGAAGCTGGTGCAGGTCTTGTTGGGGCGCGGCCGGAGCCAGCGGCTGGAGGGCTTCCGCTCGAAGGCGGGCAAGCCGTTTGCGGCGATGCTGGTCTTGAACGCTGAGGGCAAGGTGGAGTTCGACTTCGGCGAGTGGGCAGCGGCGAGGCCGTCGGGACCGGAGGCGGAGGCGACGGAGGCGGTGGAGGCGGTGGAGGCGCGGCCGGGGACTGCGACGGCGACGAAGGCACCTGGGGCGGCGCGCAGTCGGGCGAAGGCCGCGGTGGCGCCCCCGGCCGCTGGTCGGACGGAGGCGGCGGTGGCGGGCGTCGGGGGGGCGGACGTGGTGAAACCGAAGCGGGCGTCACGGGCGAAGGCGTCTGGGGCGGTGAGCGACGGTGTGGTCGTGGAGGCTCCGGCGGTCACGGCCCCGGCGGTCGCCGGACCGGCGCCGGTGCGTGCGCTGGGGCAGGCGCTGGCCGCGGCGCCCGACGGGCCGGCGGCGGTGTGTCCGGTGTGTCATGAGGGGACGGTGATCACGGGGCACACGGCGTGGGGGTGCTCGCGGTTCCGTCAGGGTTGCCGATTCGTGCTGTCGTTCGAGGTGTCGGGGCGACCGCTGTGGCCGGCGGAGGCGGCGGCGCTGGTGGGTGTCGGCCGGACGGGTGCGCTGGAGGGGTTCAAGGACGGCGAGGGCAGCGCGGTGGCCGGGCGGCTGGTGTTTGACGCGGCGGCTGCGGGCTTCGTGCGTCTGGAGGCGATCAAGGCCGCCCGGCGCAAGACTGCAACCCGTTGATACAGAACACAAAAACGGGGTCCAGGGGGCGCTGCCCCCTGGCCGCCGGAGGCACGTCTGTGTGCCTCCGGCGGCCGGGGGCGAGTCGCCCCCGGACCCCCATCTTTATTGACGCGAGTGCGATACGGTGCCACGCCTGCGCTGCACCTCGACCCGCCGCACGAGTCTGCCCCATGCCCATCGACTTCTCCCGCGTCAGCCGCCTCGATCGTCTCTATGCCCGCGTGGGCGCCACGCGCCAGTTCTGGGGTGGCTGGGGCTCGCTCGAACGTCTGGCCCGTGAGCAGTCGGGTGCGCTGATGGGGGGGCCGCCGGGGTCGGTGGAGGTGCGATGGACGCGGCGGAGCCGGGAGGGGGCGCTGGTGGTTCAGGACGGCGAGTTCGCGTCGCCGGTCGATACGTCGATGCTGCCGGCGGAGGCGCACACGGGGCATGTGCGGCTGGTGCTGCCGCGGGAGGGCTACCGGGGGGCGATCTGTGTGCAGCTGGCCGCGACGAGCGACGAGGGGTTCCAGCGTCGCCACGTGGCGCTGGCGGTGCCGTTGGCCGAGCGGGGCGTGGCCTCGTTGATCCTGGAGAACCCGTATTACGGGGCTCGACGGCCGGCGCATCAGGCGGGTCCGGATCTGCAGCACTTCGTGGATCTTCTGGCGATGGCGCGGACGTGCGTGGAGGAGGCGCGCGCGCTGGTGGGCTGGCTGGTGCGGGAGGGCTTCGGGCCGATCGTGCTGCACGGGGTGAGCATGGGCGGCCAGCTGGCGGTGCTGACGGCGCAGCTGCTGGAGGTTCCGGTGGCGGTGGCGCCGTGCATCGCGCCCCACAACGGGGCTGCGGTGTACAACGAGGGGCTGCTCACGACGTGCTGCGCGTGGGACGTGCTGGCCGGGCCGATGGGCTCGGTGGAGGCCGCGAAGGCGCACATGCGGGAGGCCTTCGCGTACACGGACGTGCGGCGGTTCCCGCGTCCGTTGCGACCGGACGCTGTGGTGGTGGTCGGCGCACGCCGGGACGCGTTCGTGCCGCCGGAGTCGGCGGAGATCATCCACGGGCACCTGCCGGGCTCGACCCTGCGGTGGCTGGAGGCGGGACATGTGGGCGCGTTCCTCCTGTACCGCCGGGCGTTCATGGCCGCCATCGTGGACGCGCTGGGCAGGCTGTGAATCGCCCGGCCAGCGGCGCTATACTTCAACGCGACGAGCCCACGAACCGGAGCGCCTTCAGAAGCCATCCGGAAAGGAATGGCCGTCGTTGACGAGCCCCATGCACGCCATCTGCGGCTTCTCGTCGTCCCCATGGGGCGCTGCCCCAATGGAGACTCCTCAATGCCACATCTGACGCACCTGGAACTCGCCAACTCGACCATTCCTTTCCGGATGGCTTCTCACGGTGCCCCCACCACGGACGACCCCATCATGACAGCCCTGCTCCGAAGGTCTGCGGTCACCCTCCTCTCACTCTCCACGGCGCTGCTTGTCATCGCGTGCGGCGACGCCGCCAACGACGGGCTCTTTCGGTCGCGGCCCGACGGGACGAACAACGGGACCATCCCGAACAACGGCACGAACAACGGCGTCGGCACGAACAACGGTGTTGGCACGAACAACGGGACCACGAGCAACAACGGGACCACGAGCAATAACGGGACGACGAGCAACAACGGTGTCCCCACGGGGAACCCCGCGCCCCTGCTCGATCTCGAGGCGACCCAGGTGGCCGAAGGGTTCTTCGACTACCCCTTCCCGAGCGACCTCCGGCGCACGCCCGAAGGTGCGCCGGAGGTGTCGCACTTCTACGTTCCGGTGGGCGTGCCGCTGGTCGGCGATCTGCTGCCGCAGATCGCCCGGGACATCCGGGGGTTCTCGCCGTCGACCGGCATCTACGTGCGGTTCGACGGGCCGCTGGACCCGGCCACCTTCCCGGCGGACCCGGCGAGCTCGACCGAGGCGGACGCGTCGGTGTACCTGGTCAACGTGGACGCGGACTCGGAGGGACTCGGCGAGCGGGTGCCGGTGGAGGTGGTGTTCCGGGAGCAGGAGGGGCGGTTCTGGCGGTCGAACACGCTGGTGATGATCCCGGTGCTCGGGCACCCGATGGAGCCGGGCACGACGTACGCGGCGGTCGTGACGGACGCAGTCCATGGCCCGAACGACAGGCCCCAGGCCGCGAGCGAGCTGTTCCCGGCGCTGCTCGGCGAGGCGGCGCCAGCGGGTCACGAGGCGGAGTGGGACAACCTGCGACCGCTCGCTGCGCTGCTCGCGGACACGCAGGAGGACCCGGCGCACATCACGGCGGCGACAGTGTTCACGACCGCGGACCCGGCGGCGGAGCTGCGGGGGTTGCGGAGCTGGATCTACAACAACGTGGCGGCGCCGGTGGCGTTCGACTGGGAGTTTGTCGAGGACGATCCACGCAAGGGCGTGGTGATCTACACCGGGCGGTTTCAGGGGGTGGACTTCCTGAGCGGTGAGCCTCCGTTCAAGCGGCTGGGCGAGGGCATCATGATGTTCGACGCCGACGGCGACCCGACCTCGGTGGCGCCGTGGACCTATCGGTTCGCGCTCGCGGTGCCGCGGGGCGAGACGCCGGAGGGCGGCTGGCCGGTGATTCAGTACGCGCACGGCGCCGGCGGGAGCTACCGCTCGTTCCTCGGTGACGAGGCGGCGTATGCGCAGTCCGTGGGCATGGCGATGATCAGCATCGACAACCCGATGCACGGCGACCGCAACCCGACGACCCAGGGTTTTGTGGACTACCTCGTGGACCTGGCGCTGACGAACCTGGTGGCGGGGCGTGACCTTTACCGGCACGGGGTGCCGGACCACATCCAGCTGACCCGGCTGCTCAAGGGGGGCGTGGTCATCCCGGCGGAGGTCAGCCACACCCAGGCGCCGATCCCGATCAACGCCACGCACCTGGCGTGGGCGTCGCACTCGATGGGGAGCCAGATCGGCAGCCTGATCCTGTCGGTGGAGCCGGAGCTGGAGAGCGGGTTCCTGTCGGAGACGGGCGGGGGGCTGTCCACGGCGTTCTTGCTGCGCAAGGCGAACGACGTGGACATCCTGCAGCTTGTGGCGCTGGCGCTGAACGTGAACCTGCAGGACGAGCCGCTGATGCCGTGGCACCCGCTGATCGGGCTGGTGCTCCAGACGGTGCTCGACCCGGCGGACCCGCTCAACTACGCTTGGTCGGCCATCCGGTCGCCGGTGGGCATGGCGCCGCGAAACATCCTGATGACCGAGGGCATGGAGGACCCGCAGACGCTGCCGCCGACCATCGAGGCGCTGGCGGCCGCGTACGGGCTGCCGGTGGTGGAGCCCGTGGCGATGCAGCCGTCCATCCACGCGCTGTGGGGGATCGAGCCGGTGTCCGGGCCGACCTCGCTCAACATCACGGTCGGGCCGACGCCCACCACGGGGGGGTTGCTGCAGTTTCCGGGCGAGGGACACTTCGCGTTCTACCACGATCTGAGGGCGCGGGCGCTGTTCAAGACGTGGGTGTCGAGCACGGCCGAGGGCGAGCCGGTCATCGGGGCGCCGTAGGGCCTCGGGGCTGCCTGAGGAGGGCCGGGGCGGGGGGTGGATCAGCGGTTCGGTCAGGCGCACGGGCGGGTTGACAAACCCCTGTGAATCGATAGGTTACGCACGCTCGCATCGCGACCGGGGAGGGTCGGAGCGCGCCTGGCGCCATCATCCATCGGAGGAGACGTGACTACATACGACCTCGTCGTCATCGGCAGCGGCCCCGGGGGCTACGTGGCCGCCATCGCCGCCGCGCAGGCTGGCCTGAACACGGCCATCGTGGAGAAGAACCCCACTCTGGGCGGGACGTGCCTGAACGTGGGGTGCATCCCCACCAAGGCGCTGCTCGAGGCGGCGCATCTCTGGGAGAAGATCCACGTCGCGGGCCGGTTCGGCATCACGGTGACCGACGCGAAGGTCGACTGGAGCGGCGTGCAGGGGTATCGCTCGAAGGTCGTCAAGCAGAACACGGGCGGCGTGTCGTTCCTGATGCGCAAGAACAAGATCGAGGTGATCGCGGGCCACGGCCGGCTGTTGGGCGGCGGCAAGGTGGAGGTGACGGGTGCTGAGGGCAAGAGCGTCCTGAGCGCGCGCCACATCATCCTGGCGACGGGGAGCCGCTGCGCGAGCCCCTCGTTCATCCCGATGGACGGCGAGCGCATCATCAACAGCGACCAGGTGCTGGAGCTGGACCACATTCCGGCGAGCATCATCGTGATGGGCGCAGGCGCGGTGGGGACCGAGTTCGCCTCGGTGTACAACGCGTTTGGCAGCAAGGTGACGGTGATTGAGCTGATGGATTGGCTGCTGCCGATGGAGGACGAGGAGATCTCGGCCGAGCTGCTCAAGGCGTTCAAGCGCCGCAAGATCGACTGCCTGGTGGGCCACAAGATCAAGCAGGTCGAGCGCACGGCCGAGGGGGTCAAGGTGGCCGTGGAGGCACCGGACGGCAAGACGGTGGAGCTGTCGGCGGAGTACTTCCTGATGGCGGCAGGCCGCACGCCCGTGACGGACGACGTGGGTCTGGACAAGACGAAGATCGTGCGGACGCGCAAGGGCACGGTCGAGGTGGACAACCTGTGCCGGACGGCGGAGCCGAACG